>Ga0307436_1000035_pt1 | contig 55838 bp, 46 predicted proteins | sample SalMarWE160440MG_FD_202513 | JGI IMG/M metagenome (GOLD analysis project Ga0307436, IMG submission 202513) | Salt marsh sediment microbial communities from the Plum Island Ecosystem LTER, Massachusetts, United States - WE1604-40 | ecosystem: Environmental > Aquatic > Marine > Intertidal zone >...
GCGGTACGATATTCGGGTTCTGTGCAATCAGGTCAACGAGCATATCGGTGAAGAGCACCGGTTCAATCGATGAAAGGCGTATCCGGTAATCTCCCTGAACCTTTTCAAATATACGAGAAATCAATGTATGAAGCCTCGCCCCACCGTAATTATAAGCGCCAAGGTTGACTCCGGTAAGCACCACTTCATGGTATCCGTTTGCAACAAGTTCCCTCACCGCAGCGAACACATCACGATCACTTCTACTCTGGGACGTACCTCGCGCAAAGGGCACCTTGCAGTAGGAGCAGCGCATATCGCATCCGTCCTGAACCTTCACAAATGCCCGTGAACGGTTCGGCTCAGGATCATGAAAATCAAAGACGGATACATCGGATTTAACAGGAGAACTTTTGCCGTACTTGTTGCGCAAAATGCCGGGAATCGACGCTTTATTTCTTTGCCCGATAACGAGATCGACTCTCTCTATTTTCTGCAGATCATCGGGATCTGTCTCTGCATAACAGCCTGTTACAACAAGAATCCCGTCTTCTGCAAGGCGCCGGGCCGCATGTAGCACGGAATGCCTGGACTTCCTGTCGCTCTTCCCGGTAACCGTGCACGAGTTGATAATGATGATATCGGGCTTCCTGCAGCTGTTATGAACAGCTCTGCCACGTAGACGCCCATCCCCTTCATTATCACCATGGCCTCCCGAAGGCGTACCTCCGGCTTCCATTCCGATGACTTCAAAACCCGCTCGCTCAAGAGAATACGCTATGGATTCCCCTTCAAACTGATTTAATTTACAGCCGTGGTTGATCACGGCAACTGTCGGGGTCTTCCCGACACCTGTCGGTTTATTCACGATAAGAATCCCTCTTTCCCCGTTAATATCCCAGGTACACCGTACCCATAATGTATATAGGCAAGTTAACTTTCAATCAAAAAAGGTTCAAACCAATCGGGCTCGCTGATAAGTGTTTTTCCGTTGCAACTGAATAGCAAGCCCATTCTGACGGCCGAAGGCCGGATGAACCAGCCTTCTCCGACATGGAATGCCGGTATTCCAATGGATAAAACCATAATTGCGGATTGTCGGACCATCGATTGTAAGGAAAAAAGCACCTTCTGCTGATCTTTTTTACATGGGCTACTTGGGGTGAGTATGGGAGCTACTCTTCTATCCCTGTCGTTTGCTCTGTTTGCTTGCTTATAACGCGTATAAGCGACTCTTTCAAACGGGGGTCGTTCGGCTTTAGCGTCAGGGCCTGTTTGTAGTCTTCTTCTGCAGCTTTGTAGTTTGCCATTTTTTCATACACCTCGCCGCGTAAGCGATAGAAGATATACCTGTCATTTCTCAGTTTTATGGCTGCCGAAAAGGCAGTCTCTGCAAGTATATACTTACCCTGACTGAGATATGCACGCCCGACATAGAAGTAGTTATACTCGTAATTAGGATTCAGAGAAATGGCTCGTTGTAAATAGGAAAGAGCCTCATTGAATCGCTTCAATTCAAGATATGACCTTCCGAGTGTGGTTAAAAACCTGGCATCCCCGGCATTCAGTTTCAGGCCCTCATTGCTGATATCTATGGCATTCTTATACCTTCCGGTATTTAAATAGCACCAGCCTAAAACTGCATAGACATCGAGGTTTCCTGGTGAGAGTTCTTTTTCACGAAGGAGCACCTCTTCGGCGTCGTAGTATTTACCTTTTCTGTACAGGTCATATCCCTGCTGGAAACTGGCAAAAATTGAGACTGCGGGGAGGATGGAAATAAGAAACACTATAATAGCCAGAAAAAAAATATGCACATATTTATTCATTACGCTTTTCACGCCCCCAGGTATGTACAGTGGGTACTGCTTATCGATTTTAAACACTTATTGGAAGTATTCCGGGTACTAAATATGCCGGTAACATACGGAGTAAATTCACTATTCTTTCAGGGATTGGGCCGGAGACCCGGAAGATTTTTCCTTTGAGTCATAGTGTCCGGACACGATATCGACGGGCCCCATGGTGCATTTCCCGTTGAAGGAGCAGCCGCTCTCTATAATAAGGTCGGGCGTCTTGACATCACCGTTTAATTCCGCACCCTTCAACAATTCCAGTTTTTTAATAGTTTCTACATTTCCGATTATCTTCCCGTAATTCGTTACTACTCCGGCCCGTATCGTTGCTTTCACGACCGCATTGGGACCGAGGATAAGATGCCCCACTGCATCGATTTGCCCGTCAAATTTACCTTTGATCATAAGCGAGTTCTGGAACTTCATTGTGCCTGTAAAATCGATATCTTCCGCAAGTACCGTATCAATATCCTTTTCTTCAATCAACTTCACGTCGTTGGGTTTCACCATTCCTATAACTCCTTACTCTAAAAATTACTATACTTGAAAATACTGTATAGATAATTATCGACACACGTGAACTGCGGTGTACATTTAAATCTTTTTCATCTTTTCCGGCCGCCATCTGTGCCAATCCACTACAAGAGCCGATGCAATGAATATTGAGGAATAGGTTCCGGCAATGATGCCGACAATAAGAGCAAATGCGAAATCTTTCATTGTATTCCCTCCGAATATAAAGAGGGAAAAAACGGCAAGCAGAGTCGTCAAAGAGGTTATAACGGTACGTGAAAGAGACTGGTTAATACTGCGGTTCACCGTCTTGATGTATTCCTCATACGCTTTTGATGATTTAAGGTTTTCCCGTACCCTGTCAAAAACAACAATTGTGTCGTTCAGTGAGTATCCGATAATTGTCAATACCGCCGCGAGGACAAAGGTATCCATCTCCTTGCCGAAAAAGGAGATAAAACTGAGCACAATTAAGACATCATGAAGGAGAGCAATAATTGCAGTAACACCAAACCGGAATTTGAACCTGAATGTCGTATACAGCAGAATCAACACAAGCGCAACTACTCCAATGATATATGAGCTCCTTAACAGGTACTTGCTGATTCTCGGACCGACGATATCAGCCTTCTCTATTACAACCGCATCTCTGCCGAATTTCCGATACAGCGCATCTGTTATTTCTGTTATGATTTTGTCGTTATCTCTTTCCCTGGCGAGAGTTTTAAGGATAAACAGGTTTTTTGCAGGATCATCGATTTTCTGCACATTGTTTCCGTAACCGGTTCCGATAAGCACAGTGCGCACTTCGCCGATTGTGATATTCGGATCGGCAAGCTGCACCTGCACAACGTTGCCGCCGGCAAAATCGATACCCATCTTGAGTCCATGATGGATCGTCATATTCACGATACCCGCCAGAATAATTACGGCAGACACCGTATAGGTAAATTTTCTGATGTGCAGGATTTTAATATTTTTCATGCTTTCCTCTTATCTATTCCGCAAAAACCGGCATCAGATCGAAAGCTTTTTTACCCTGAACGCATCGATACCCATCGTAAACAAAAGTCGTGTTACGAAAATCGATGTAAACATATTGATGACAATACCGATGCTCAGTGTCACTGCAAAACCTTTGATCGGGCCCGAGCCAAACTGGGACAGCACGAACGTTGCAATCAGGGTTGTCATATTCGCATCCAGTATGGTTCGAAACGCCTTCTCATACCCGGATTGCACAGCTGCTGATACGGTTTTCCCGCTTCTTAGTTCTTCTTTGATTCTTTCAAAGATAATGACATTTGCGTCTACCGCCATACCGACCGTCAAAATCATGCCTGCAATTCCGGGGAGGGTCAGTGTGAAATTCAGCCATGCGAGAATACCGAGGAGCAGATAAATATTGAGCATAAGAGCAATATTTGCGACAATACCCGAAAGCTTGTAATAAACCAGCATAAAGAGAATCACGAGTGCAGCGCCTATTAATGCAGCCTTTATTCCTGCCCGTATCGAATCTTCTCCGAGAGAAGGGCCGACAATTCTCTGTTCGGCGATCTGCAGGGGGACGGGAAAAGCACCCGCCCTCAACACAAGCGCCTGATCCTGCGCATCCTTCATGGTGAAATCACCGGTTATGCGAACACGACCGGATGGGATTCTCTCGCGAATAGAAGGCATGGAGAGGATTTTGTTGTCCAGTATAATTGCAAGACGCTTACCCACATTTGCCCCGGTAATGCTGGCGAACTCCTTGGCACCATCAGAGCTGAGCTCAAAGATGACTTCCGGCTTGCCAAACTGATCGGTCTGCACCTGCGCACGCTTGATTGCGCCTCCCTCGAGGAGGACCTTCTTGTACACGACAACGGCCCGTTGCCTCTCGAGAATATCAAACCTGTTCTTCACCCAGAGATAGAGCAGCTCCGACCCCTCCGGGATTATGGATCGGTCGATCAGGGTCCCGGTGTCGTCGAACATGTCCCGTGTCAGCTTGGCCGTGGTCTCCTCATCAACAAGACGAAACTCCAAAAGGCCCCGTCCCATTACCACGTTTCTGGCCCTGTTGGGATCCTTTGAGCCCGGCAGCTCTACGACTATCCTGTCCTCGCCCTGTGTCCTGATAGAGGGTTCCGAGACACCGAATTTATCTATACGGTTTCTCAGAATTTCCATAACCCGTCTCATCGCATCCTTCATCTCATCGGGAGTGAGCGCACTCCCCTGCCGTTTTTCGAGCTCCTGGTAATCCGGCTCTAAAACCATGTAGATACCACCCTGGAGGTCGAGGCCGAGATTTATTATCCGGGATCGAAGTTTCTTTATCTCTTTTATGTGGAGCCTCTTCTTCTCCGGATACCGGACAAGTTCTTCCGCGGTGAGATTGGTCAGGGCCCGATCCTCTTTTGTGTACCTGAAGTACCAGATATACGTATAGGAAAAACCCCATGTAGCGATTCCGACGGCGACAAGTACTATCAGAAGTCTGAATGCTTTGTTCATTGATCTCTCTGGTTAGGATTCTCCGCTTACGTCAGCAGATGTTATGTTAACCGATGCATTACGCAATAAGAAAATCTGAATTGTGAGATGTTTGCTATTCCTGATTTTTGGTCTTTTGGCTCTTCTCTTCAGCCTTCTGCGGGCCCTTGGGCTGTGTTTTTGAGGCCCTGGAAGAAACAATCTGGCCGACCGAAGCTCTGTTTATCTCTACTTTCACGTTATCGGCAATTTTCAGGATGACGAGATTATCCTTTACACCGGCGACAGTACCATGTATCCCGCCCGTGGTGACAACCTTATCACCTTTGGAGAGCTGACTCATCATATCCGCATGCTGTTTTTTCTGCCTTTGCTGAGGGCGTATCATGAGGAAATACATAACTGCAAAAATCGCTATAATCATGAAAATAAGTGACATGGGGCTTCCGCCTCCGGAACTCTGGCCTCCTGCGCCCCCCTGCGGTCCGTATGCTGCAAACAACTGAGTAATCATAATTCCTAATCCTTTCTTCAAAACGTGATAAACGCGCAAAACTTATCACCACAAACAGGGTCTGTCAAGGTTTTTTTGTTTTTGTTGACTAAAATGGGCGCCGCTGATAATGTAAAAAAAAAGGAAGTATGCCGATGAAAAAGAGTTTACAATTGCGCATCATGGCGATTCTTATCCTGATTGCAGTTGCAATTGTTGATGCCTTTTCAATATTCGTTCCCATCGCTGCAGTTCTAGGTATAGCTTTGCTTCTCTTTAGGCCTAAATGGCTCTTTACTTTTTTTGAAAAGGTATACGATAAAAAAAGTTCGCCGTAAAGGCTTTCCGAAGCAGCCCGCACAGTGTGTTGTTTTTCACATTTTCATCCTCAGGCAAATAGTAGTATACTATGAGAGTCGGCCTTGCTCCCGTGCAGGGCGGATTAACCGTAATCCAATTACACCTGATATAATTATCAGAACTGATCAAGGAGAAATACAATGCGCAGTGTGTTCAACTTTTCCCCCGGCCCCTCTACACTCCCAGAAAAAGTGCTGGAGCACGCTCAAAACCAGCTTCTCGACTACAACGGATCCGGCATGTCGATTATGGAGCTCAGCCACAGGTCTGATCTTTTCGGGGAGGTTATACAGGGCGCCGAGTCTCTTTCTCGCGAGATTATGAATGTTCCGCCCACCCATACAGTGCTCTTCCTCCAGGGCGGTGCATCGACGCAGTTTGCCATGGTTCCTCTCAACCTCTTCAAAAAGAGCAGAAAGGCCGACTATGTCAACACGGGGAACTGGTCGAAAAAAGCGATAGCCGAAGCATCACGGTACGGAGCGGTACGGGTGATTGCATCTTCAGAGGATAAAAATTATACCTGTATACCGGACCTTGACAGCTCACAGTTCGATCCTGATGCGGATTATTTTCATATTACCACAAACAACACGATCTACGGCACACGCTTCAGTGCCATCCCCGATACAGGAAAAACACCGCTTGTTGCGGACATGTCCTCGAACATACTTTCTGAAGTCTACGATGTATCGAAATTCGGACTCATATATGCAGGGGCACAGAAGAATATTGCGCCGGCGGGATTGACAATCGTCATAGTACGTAACGACCTTATCGGCAATGCGCTTGACATAACGCCGACCATGCTCGATTACAAAACACATGCGGAAAAAAAATCGGTATACAACACCCCGCCCTGCTGGAATATTTACATGGCGAAACTCATGTTCGAATGGGTCGTGGCACAGGGGGGTGTGCCCTCACTCGAGAAAATCAACAGAGAAAAAGCGGGGTTGCTGTACGATTTCCTCGATAGCTCCACGCTCTTTCGAGGGACAGCAGAAAAGAGGGACCGCTCGCGTATGAATGTCACTTTCGCTCTTCCCACCGATGAGCTCACCGTGAAGTGTGTTCGTGAAGCGGAACAAAAAGGTCTTTTAAATCTCAAGGGTCACCGTTCTGTGGGAGGGCTCAGGGCAAGTATCTTCAATGCAATGCCGATGGCGGGAGTGCAAAAGCTCGTGTCTTTCCTCAAGGAATTTGAAACTGAAAACAAGTAACATAGGTCTCACGTACAAGAATTAAGGATTACGACATGTTCAGAATTCAAACATTCAACAGAATCTCCACAGCAGGACTTGAACGTTTCCCTATGGAAGAATATGAAATTGCTTCGGAAATACCAAATCCCGATGCTGTGCTGGTTAGAAGCCAGAACATGCATGACATAGAACTTCCGTCATCGCTGAAGGCCATTGTGCGTGCCGGTGTGGGTGTGAACAATATTCCTGTTGAACAATGCTCGAAACGGGGAATCGTTGTTTTGAATACACCGGGGGCAAATGCGAACAGTGTTAAAGAGCTTGTATTGATGGGACTGTTTATCGCATCAAGAAAGGTTGTTCAGGGAATCACGTGGGCGAAAACACTGACCGGTGAAGATGTTCCGCGAATCATAGAAAAAAACAAATCGCAGTTTGCAGGTCCCGAAATAAAGGGTAAAACACTGGGGGTCATCGGCCTTGGGGCAATAGGCGTAATGGTCGCAAACGATGCAGTCGCGCTGGGCATGAATGTACTGGGGCACGACCCCTTCATCTCTGTTGATGCAGCATGGGGACTTTCACGGAACATTCGAAAGGCTCGTAACTTCGAGAGCCTTCTGTCACAATCCGACTATGTTACCCTGCATATACCGCTAACCGAGGAGACGGAAAATATTCTCAATGAGAGCAGGTTTGGCCTGATGAAAAGAGGCGTCCGCATCCTCAACTATGCCCGGGGTGGCCTCGTCAACAGGAATGATTTAAAAAAGGCTATTGCGGATGGTATCGTCTCAGTCTATATATCCGATTTCCCGGACGAAGACCTCCTGACAATGGACAGGGTGATCGCTATTCCCCATCTCGGGGCTTCGACACCTGAGGCAGAGGAGAACTGCGTGGTGATGGCGGTTGAACAGGTCCGAAATCTGCTTGAAAGAGGAAACATAAAAAATTCCGTAAACTTCCCAGACTGCGACCTGGATATTTCCGGCAAGCAGAGATTAGTGGTTGCAAATCAGAACATTCCGACAATGGTCGGACAGATTACCGCGGTACTCGCAGAAGAGGGCATTAATATATCAGATATGCTCAACCGGTCAAAAGGCGACAATGCGTACAACATTATCGATACAGACACGGAAATTAGTGAAACCAGTGTGAAGAGGATACGGTCTATTAAAGGAGTAACAATTGTACGCGTGATAAGCTGCAGCTGATTTGTCCGGCCGGTTCTATTGGAAATACCTGCGGCACAGCATCCACCCGGCGATGCTCATGCCATCGATAATTTTTCCCTTTGTGATCATTGAATCAACTTCTTTGGGAGGGGCCTTCATAACCTCTATCTGCTCCGTTTCATCGGGTCTGGATCCGACAAATGAAAGTTTCTTTGCAATAAAAACCGCGCAAAATTCGTCCGACAGCCCGTTATAAGGAATAAAGCGGCAGACTTTTTTCAGACGCTCGCAGTCATATCCGGTTTCCTCAACGAGTTCCGTACGTGCCGCGTCGTTTTCATCCTGCCCATCCTTGATTCCGCCGCAGGGCAGCTCAATTGACGCCTTATTCATCAGATAGCGGTACTGTTTAACAAGGATTATCTCTTTCTCATCGGTTACCGGGATGACGAGAGCGCTCCCCCTCGTGTGCATATAAAAGTAGTTTCCCTTTTTCCCATCGGGCATTTCAAACTGGTCATGATAGATACTCATCCAGGGGGTTGAAAACACCTCTTCGGAAAAAAGAGACTTCCATGCTAAAAACCTTTTTGCCATTCCCCATCCATTCGCCTGCACTTTTTTCATACCCATCCGCCCTCCCTTTTCACGAAAAAAAAGGGCTTCATCGACCGCACAGCGATACGCCCGTCCTGTTCGATGGACAAGACGCTTCACCTCTCTCCTGTACCAACCGGACGATACATATACCGGAGCACCCGGTGATGGAATAATGTTTATGTTATCAAATATAAAGGAGGAGAAAGGTCCTCGGCTCTCCTCCGCAGTTCCATAAGGGCATATAGATGCAATTAATCGTGCCCGAAACCGAACCTGACTGCACGGTTATTATGAAACGAGGCTATTGATAACCTCAACAGCGGTCGCTGCATCCGGCGCATAACCGTCAGCACCGATTTCATTGGCGTAATTTTGCGTAAGGGGCGCTCCACCGACAACAATTTTTGATTTGCAGTCTTTATTCTTGGCAAGCTCGATTACCTGCTTCATATTTACCATGGTCGTTGTAAGCAATGCGCTCAGTCCGATTACATCCGCATTTTCGTCAATGGCCGTTTGAACAAACTTCTCAGCATCAACATCAACGCCGGCATCCACAACCTTCCATCCTGCCCCCTTCAGCATCATGGCAACCAGGTTTTTCCCTATGTCGTGCAGGTCGCCTTTGACCGTTCCCACAACAAAAATACCACGGGATTTTGCACCGGCTTTTGCAAGAAGTGGTTCCAGTATTTCCATACCCGCAGACATAGCTCTTGCACTGACCAGTACCTCAGGCACGTAAATTTCACAATTCTTGAAACGCACACCAACAACCTCCATGCCGGAAATCAGGCCTTCATCAAGTATCTTCTGCGGTCCAACACTCTCATCAACAGCCGCCTGTACGAGCTCTTTTACCTTTCCGGCATTCCCCTCAATAAGGGCTTCTGCCATACCTTTAAAATCCGCCATTAATATACCTCCCTCTGCATTTATGTTTTATCAAAATATACCGGAATTGAAATTCAGTCAATTATTAAATTGCCGGCTGTGCGTACTTCTAAGTAACTTCTCGCGAAGTTACTTCATGATATTCGGTCCCTCAGGAGGTAGGCCGCTTCCAAGTAACTTCGCACAAGTTACTGTTTGATACTCAGTCCCCGGAGGATGTATCCCCGGAGGATGTATCCCGGGGGGATGTATCCCCGGAGGATGTATCCCGGGGGGATGTTTCCCGGGAGGATGTATCCCGGGGGGATGTATCCTGTCAAGGCTCGGCCGCGAAGCGACATTCCCAGGGGGATTCACGTCGCTTTTAACATGTACTTACAATCAGCAGATTACGCTGAGCATCATGAATAAACAACTCCATTCCAATACGCTATTAGTATAAAAATAATTGACGTTATACGCTTATACGTATACAATACAATAACGGGTTATGCCAAGGTGAAAGCCATCCAGACCCTCACGGTCCGGATGGCTTTTTTTAATTACTCGTAATCATGAGCTCGCTGTTCCGAAATCCGGGTGACCCTGACGTTTCAACAAATTCAGTAATTTGTTGTCTTTGACCGGTATATACCAAATTTCGAGGAGGGAACAATGATTACACAACTTTCCATTGTACTGGTTTATCTTCTCGCAACGCTCGGTATCGGTGTGCTGTTTCGAAAAAGCGCACGGATCAGTTCTGTCGAATTCTTTCTTGCAGGCCGTAATTTGAACCGCATGCTCCTTTTCTTTACAATGGCTGCGACTAACTTCAGTGCCTTTACGATATTCGGCTTTTCCGGCGCCGGCTACAGAATCGGTTACTCATTCTATCCGGTTATGGGCTTCGGAACGGCATTCATGGCGCTTTCATTCATCGTTATCGGAGAAAAAATCCTTATCCTTTCAAAAAAGAGGAACTACATAATTCCCTCGGATTTTATCCAGGACCGGTACAACTCACCCTTCCTGAAAAAACTCTTCTCCATGATAATGATTATTTTCACACTGCCCTACATTTCCCTGCAGGCCATCGCGAGCGGGAAATCGCTCAATTCGCTTATCGGTATTCCCTACCTCGCTGGAGCACTTCTTATTACCGGATTTGTGGTAACCTATGTGGTGCTCGGCGGACTCCGATCAATTGTGTGGACGGACTTTTTCCAGGGAGTGTTGATGATTGTATTCACACTCACCGCATTTATAATTATTGCCCGGAAAAGCGGAGGGTTTATTCACGTGCATGAAACTATTTTTTCCAATGCACCTTCACTCTTTTCAAGACCGGGAATGAACGGTTCGATGGGCTTTGGAATCTGGATTGGTTACATGGTGCTCTGGTTCTTTGCGGACCCAATGTTTCCACAGCTCTTTCAGCGTTTCATGGTTGCAAAGGACCGCGAGACCCTCCACACGACGGTGATCCTCTACCCTATCATAACCACGTTTCTTTTTTTCCTAACCGTATCGATAGGTGTTATGGGAAGATCGGCATTTCCCGCTTTAGAGGCAGGCAGATCGGATACCATTTTCCCGCTATTGCTTGGAAACTATACGAGCACCTTCCTGAGCACCCTCCTGTTGACCGGAGCCATCGCAGCGCTCATGTCGACAATGGACTCCCAGCTCTTGACTCTTACTTCGATGATCACCATCGATTTTCTCAAAGTAGAGAAGAATGAAATATTAAAGGAAAAAACCACCATTATTGTGATCGGCGCAGTCAGCTTATTAATTGCCTTGAAACCGCCGAATACTATTCTTGCATTTATCAGCAGGACGACCTTCAACGGTCTGAGTGTACTCGGTCCCTGTGTTTTAGGCGGCCTGTACTGGAAAAAAGCAAACAAGTTCGGCGCAATCGCAAGCATATTCACCGGCGAATTCATGGTGGTAGCCTATTATTTCGAAAAAATACAGATATCCGGCTTGCACCCGGTCATTCCCATACTGAGCGCAACCGGCGTTGTGTTTATATTCGTAAGCGCCCTGACGAGCGTCAGTAACGAAAATACAAATATTGTATTTCGGATAAAAAGGGGATCACTTTTCTTTATACCGATTTTCGTCCTAATTTTTATTCTGGGAAACGATTTCTGGAACTGGGGGAAGACTCCGGTACTGGCAGCGGGTCTTCCTCTGTGGGTATGGTACTATATTGCACTCGGTATTCTCCTGACCGCTGTGTATAAATTATGGTTTTATCTATTAAAAGACTGATATTTTGTACCAGATTTTTAAAAAAACAATGGTCCTTTAATTTTCCATGGCTTTTAAAGTAATTGATAAATTAAGGTAAAAACCATTAGGCAAGTGTTCTTCCGGCCTTCGGCCGTCAGAATGGGCTCGCTATGCAGTTGCAACGGAAAAACACTTATTCGCGAGCCCGATTGGCTTGAACCTATTAAGGTTGAAGGCTCACCTGCTTATTTCTAAGAAAAACAGAATCATGACACGCCAAGATACGCAGCATAAAATAACACTGTAATGCAGAACGCATCAACTAATTGGAAAATTGCAACCATACTAACTATATACTATTGATTTTATATCTTTTGGATATTATTTTATATAGCAGAGAGGTGCTAAAATGATAAAGACACTGGTTTTTACAGTGCTTACTGCCTTGCTTGTACTTTCAATCTCATGCAGCAGCATCGCTCCCTCAAATAAAAATGATCACCTGAGAACCGAAACGGCCCTGAACAATAAAAACCTGGGGAGGGTACGCTGGTTGTCTGACTACAACACAGCTTTGCTGAAAATGGCGGAAGAAAACAAACCGATGCTCGTGTATATACTGGGTAATACCGGAAACGATGTGCTTTCCGTGCGACGGAACGAGATTTTAAGTCATCCTCTTATCGTTGAAGCAATAGAGTCGAATTTCATCCCGGTTGCTGTTTCTCCTGCCGTTGCCGCTGAACATAGCATCCTCTCTTTACCCGGGGACACCAAAACGGGCACGGCAATGAGTATAGTCGGCACCGATGGACATCCAAAAAGTAAAAACTCAGACGATGCGGCGTGGATGAAGCATTTGACCGGGATTATGCTCGATGCTCTTCAACAGGAGGGAATGGCTGCACCCGTATACCTTAAGCTGGTGAATGAGGAATTCAACGCGGCCGAAAAGCGTGAATCAGCAGTAATAACATTGCACTGCTTCTGGTCGGGTGAAGTCGAGCTTGGTATCGAACATGGAATCGTCTATACCGAACCCGGTTATATCGGTGATAAGGAGGCTCTGTACCTGGAATTCAACGGTTCGGCAATCAGCTACGAAGACATCTTGAAATCATCGCTCGATCTCAATCTGATCAATGAAGCTTTTCCCATGAATGAACAACAGAGCACCGCTGCTCATGGCATCATGCCAGATAAAAAAGTCGTCGATACTACTGCGGATGCGTTCGTCCCGGCACCCAGGAAGGCCAGCTACAAACGGTATCTCTCAAAATCGATCTATAGATTCGTTCCTATGACCGAAAAACAGGCTATTATGGTGAACAACGCCCTCTTTCTGGATGAGGACCCCAGTGAATTCCTCTCTCCAAGACAGCTTCAGATGTACCGGTATATCAAACGAAAACAGTACATTGAATGGCAAAGCCGCGTACACGACCCCGATTTTCCTGCAGGATGGCAGGAGACCACGAGTCTCATTAATAGCAGCAGCAGGGGGAAGATACAGATACAGTAGTAAACCCGGGTCCAACGGTCTCCTAACTCTCGTTTTTATTTCTTTTTACGCCCCATACATTGTATCTTTGCAAGATGTATCTTTTCAAGATGTATCTTTGCAAGATGTATCTTAATTGGAGCCGTACTGCACATGCGGAAAAAACATATTCTTGAAAGGGACCTGAACATGACAGCCTGTACAAACTCTCAGAACATACGGAAACGACAACGTGCAGGAAAATTCATTGGTTTTACAGTAGTTTTATCGGGTCTCCTCTTGCTTCAGCTCGCGGGATGCGCCAATGTCAAATCAACAAAACACTATGAGGACGGAAAACGCTACGTAAAATCCCAACAGTACGATAAGGCAGTGGAGGAATTCGAGCTCACCCTGAAGTACAGCCCGAATCATGATCAGGCTCTTGAAGCCCTGGGGCTTGTGTATGGAAATCTCGGTATGTATGAAAAAGCTCTTCCCTACTTCGAGAAGGCGTATCTTCTTAAACCGGAAGACAAGCTCTACATCACAAATCTTGCCGTTACCTATGAAAAGACACAGCATTTTACTGAAGCAAAAAAGGCATATATGCATCTCCTGGCCGTCGACAAGGACAATGAGCTTGCAAAAAAACACTTCAATGAGCTGAAAGAAAAGGGCTACTGACCATGACAGTATCCATTATCGTTGCAATGACACAGACAGGAGTCATTGGAAAGAACGGAAAACTCCCCTGGCATATCCCCGAGGATTTTCAGTGGTTCCGGCGCCACACCCTCGATCATACTGTCATTATGGGTAGAAAAACATTTGAATCAATAGGCCGGGGCCTGCCACAGCGTGAAAACATCATCCTCACACGGCAAAAAAACTACAGAGCAGACGGGGCGATTGTCTTTCATTCGTTTGAAGGGGCCCTCTCATATGCAAAAGAGATGAAGAGAAACGACGTTTTTATTATAGGCGGGAAAGAGGTGTTCCAAAAGGCCATTCCTGTTGCCCACAGGATCTATCAGACACTTATCAGGAGTGATTTCGAGGGGGATGTCTACTTCCCCTCCTATCCTGAGAAACAGTTCAAGGTTTCTTTCAGGGAAGAACATGAGGGATCAATTCCTTTTACCTTTTTTATCCTTGAGCGAACATAACCAATAGTCGTTTATGCTATTCCTCTGAAATATTTGATTACAACCATTCCCTTTAACCGCGCGAAGCACGAAAATCTTCAATGCCGCTCACGTATGGTGTCTCCTTATACCGAACCAGGTGATTGTTGCCGCAATAAGAAAACGAAAGCGTACAAGCCTGGCAAGGCCTGCATCTTTAACAGCCGATAGCATTAGAGGCGATATGTCAGCGCCTTCCGGCTTTACAGCTATCTGTTGAAGCAGTTTTTCTGCAAGCATTGAAAATTGAGATGGACCGGTTATTGGGAGGCTCGCATACAATTTTTCAATCTGGTCGACAATCTGCTTCTGAGGCCGATTATCTGACAGAAAATCGATTAAATGAGAAATTCCGGTTGTGCTGTTTTCAAGAAAAGAAATATAGACCGGATAGAACCATTTTTCGAATCCAAGGATACCCGCAATAGATAGTATTATTTCGTCCCGCATATAGGGTTGGTTTTTTTCTTTTAATTTGGCAAAAAGTGTTTGAACCGACGCCGGATCATGGAATATTGACAGAGCTGCAGCACCATGCACAATTAAACCCGGATTCCTGGTTTTCCTGATAATATCTTCGATAGCCCCAAGACTTTTCCTGTCATTCAAATTCGCAAGAGCTACCATACACTTACCGCCCAAAATGTAGTCCTTTGAGTAAAGCTGTTTTCTGAGTACGGCTTTAGATTCTTTGATTTTTCTCTTCCCGATAATATCTGCTGCAATATATGCTGTTGTAAATGCGTGGTTTTTAACCTCTGATATAAGAGCGTTGATAACGGTTTTATCAACCGGCAGAGTGCTGAGTGCTGAAAGAGCCTCTTTCCGTATTGTAAACAGCGGAGATGTAAGCTTGTTCAGAATATCGTCTATTGACAGCTCCGACTTCGATCCGCCAAGTGCCCTGATTACGCTCTTTTCTTCCGAAACTGTCTGTGACCGGTCCAGCCTGTTCAGCAGGCTGACTGTACGTATTTCCCTTGGAGAGAAGATTATTGCCATTGCATTACGGATGGGATAGGCCCCCAGGTTTTCCATCCTGGCAATGAGTATCATGATAAACCCGAACATCAGGGCAACAAACCCGAAGTATATCCTGAAAACGTCAGCAGTGCCAATGGATTGAAACTTTTGGAGCCATTCGAGGATAATACCTCCTGACAATGCCCCGATCCCGCTTGCAAGCCCTCTGATCAGAAAGAACATAACCCCCAGGTTGAGGCTCTCTTCAGCCCTGATGGCTGAGAAAAAATATGTCTGGCCAGCATTAAAAACGCCAAAATTTCCCATATTGTGAAAGAAAAATACCGCGGATGCGAATATCCATATAAATTCGGGCTGTATTGTTCCAGGTGATAGAATAGTCGGGATTACGGCAAGCAGGATTATGCCTGAAAAGATAAAATAAAGAGGTTTGGCGCCGAGCCTGTCGATCATAAATCCGCTGATAAGTGCCATGAGAATAGCACCCAGGCTCCCGAAAACAGTGTAAAAAAGAATAAAGTTGTCGGGTTGATTGAATATCTTTTTTATATAAACAATGAGAAAAGGAAAGACCATGAATGTTGCAAAGGAGATTAAAAAGTGGATAACAATGAACTTTCTGAACGAAGCTCTTTTAAGCGCCTGAAAAAAGCCCGTCCATAAATTTTCCGATATATTTTCCCTGATATTATCCGGTTCGGGTATTTTCATAAAGACGAAAGAGGCGAATGAGCCACAGATGATTCCTGTAATAATGAAGAGCACATACCTGTAGAGAGGAGCCTGCTTTCCCAGAACCAGGGCCATAATGATGCTGACCACAAGAGTGGCTGCATGCTGTATTTTCTGAAGCTGCGAAAGCAGATAGCCGCGTTGTTTTTCTGTTGTCACCTCACCGATTACCGGATTGTATCCTGTAATTGCAATTCCGCGGGATACACTGAAACCGAGCACGCTGAAAATGATTACCGCATAAACAGCGGTGTAGTAGCCCTTCCCGGCTATCAGCGGAGTGATAAGCATCGGCAGCATCATCAAATGACGTGCGAACCAGAATCTCCCCATTAAACCGACAACACCGAATTTCTTAACAAGAGACCGCCCAATAAGCATACAGAGGTAACTTATGTAGGTAAAAAATGAGAGCATCCCAATTAAAAAACTATCTGCACCAAGTCGCAAAGAAAATAGAGTGATAAGGTTTCCACTGAGCAGGGTAAAGGCGATGATGTTTAAAAAAGTAAAATAGTATAACTTCTTCCGTGCATCCGACAATGCGCTGGGTGTGATATTTAGCTTTTTCATTGATTTTTAATTTTATTTTATTCTACGTAAATATGAAGGTGATGACAAGCATAAAACCAGTTCTCTGAGAGGTGATGAATGCAAAAACATATTCTCGTAATCAACCGGGAATCTTTTGCATAGAGGTAATCTTAATAATACCTTCCACTGCTTCCTGTATATAATCGGAGTTCGGACATTCCTGTAAAAGCATCCTGTAATACTCGAGTGCATCTGCGTCCTTGCCCTCCCTTCCAAGAATACGGGCACTGTTAATGTACTTTATCGCCCGCGTATTCTCCTCCCGCCTCTGCTTTTCTTGTTCGAGAGCAAGCCAGATTGAATGGAGCTTTCCGATTATCATTTCACGGTCATAGCTATTCGTTCTGAAGACAAGCAGGTTTTCATATATATCAAGGGCTTTTTTATACTCGTATTTTTTCTCATACATCCGGGCTCTCTGAACGAGATCCACAAGTTGCCCGCTCTGCCTGATTTCAGAGTCAATCGCATCCCGGTTCGTGCTGTTTTCGAAAAGACTTCCGTCTATTCCACTGAGAATAGGCTTTAAAAATCCTTCTTTTTGAAGATTACCGATTTTCTTTTCAACTGCATTGTAGTCTTCATTCAAATATGCAAGATTTATTTCCTCAAATGGCGAATGTCTGGTCAGCAGTTCCATCCGTCTGTCATATTCTTTCAACAGAAGAACCAGGCGATGAATCAGCTTCATCGTCATATCTTCCCCCCTCGGGGACAGGGGCTTGAGGAATCTCAGGGCGGAAAGCGCCCCGTCATAATCCTCGTGTTCGACAGAGTACATAAATTTACTTAGATAACCGGACCGCAAGGTATCGACAAGAAACGCACTATCGAAACTTTGATCTTTAACAGGGCGGATACGGTCAACCGTCTTCTGGTATGCAGTCAGGTTACCAATAGATTTTTCATACTCTGTCTTTTGCGCAAGAAGGGACTGCCTTTTTTTATTGTACTGCTGTAGATATATCTGTATGCGGCGTTTCTTTTCCCCTCTGAACTCTACATCCGATCTGACGAGGTCGGCTATAGACCGCAGGTTCTTCTCTTTTCCCGTCAATCCGAATATAGACCTGCTCTGAAAATAAATTTTATCCTTACCTTCTATTCCTTTAATGAAATCGTTTTTGTTCTCTTCGAGTGTTTCGAGCTCATGCTGGAGTGATGCGAGCCGTGCTCCATTCTTTCTCAATAGATCAAGGGCGCTGCTTGACATATTCTGTTTTGTAGAATACGAGAGGTAGCTCGAGACATATTCTGTACGGGGCGGCGAAAAATGAAGAGCGGGTAATGTACTGAAATCATCAGCATGAAAGAGATAATACAAACACAGCACAAATATAATAACCGAGCAGCAAAAAAAGGCATACACATGAATGTGCATGCTTTTCCCCGGTGTATGTTTTTCTTTTTCCAGGGAGGCATTTTCAGCAGTATCTGGATGGGATTCCTCAGTTTCCTCAGAAAGAACGGGCTCCGGTATTTGTCCTGCTAATTTTTTCGAATTGGAGGTATGGGACGTGGGAGCCGCCCCATTGGGGTCGCCATTAAAAAGTTCCGAGTACCAATCGCCTGGATCAACAAGCAATTCTTTTTCTTTCTTTTCCATATACTCTTCATACTGTTCGGACGTAATGCCGTGTTTTCCTTTAATTTATCGGTACAGAAAGCGTTCCTATTAATCTTAAGTATCTTCATCATAGGCATGCCGGCAGTAGTAAAAACAGCGATAAATTAATTCTTGATAATGGAGATGCCTGTCCGTATATTTAACACGATTATCAATCTTTGAAGAGAACAGGAGGCATATAATGTCTGCAATCGAGAGCATCGTCGGAAGAGAGATACTCGATTCAAGGGGAAATCCAACCGTTGAAGTGGATGTACTGCTTGAAACCGGTGCAATCGGAAGGGCAGCGGTCCCATCCGGGGCTTCGACCGGAGAGAGGGAAGCTGTTGAGCTTCGCGATCAGGATGTAAAGAGATATCTCGGCAAAGGTGTGCTGAAAGCGGTGGAAAATATAAACGATGAAATAACTCCGGAGTTGCTCAGCTACGAGGCCTCACTTCAGGTTGATATCGACGAGATTATGATCGAGCTGGACGGCACGAAGAACAAGGGAAGGCTCGGTGCAAATGCAATACTTGCGGTCTCGATGGCCTGTGCAAAAGCAGCAGCACAGGATGCAGGCCTCCCCCTGTATCGATACCTCGGCGGTGTTAATGCAAAGGAACTGCCAGTTCCGATGATGAACATCCTCAACGGGGGAAAGCATGCCGATAACAATGTAGATATTCAGGAATTCATGATAGCGCCGGCCGGTGCGCCGAATTTTCGTGAAGCTCTGAGAATGGGAGCCGAGGTCTTCCATAATCTGAAGGCGATACTCCACAGCATGGGACTCAACACTTCCGTCGGCGATGAAGGCGGATATGCGCCCAACCTCAAATCGAATGAAGAGGCGCTGCAGGTTATTATGAAGGCAATTGAAAAGGCCGGCTACAAACCGGGCGAAGATATCCTAATCTGCCTCGATCCTGCTGCAAGCTCATTCTTCGAAAACGGGAAGTACAATCTTGCAGCGGAGAAAGACCCTATCAGGGATTCTACCGGTATGGTTGAATTCTACGAGGACCTTGTAAAGAGGTATCCAATCATCTCCATTGAAGACGGCCTGGATGAAAACGACTGGGAAGGGTTTAAGCTTCTTACAGATCGCCTTGGAAACCGAATTCAGATCGTAGGAGATGATATCTTCGTTACGAATACTGAGCTTCTTAAGCGGGGTATCGAGGAGAAGGCAGCCAATTCAATACTCATCAAGCTCAATCAGATCGGCACGGTAACCGAAACAATAGATGCGATCGAAATGGCCAAAAGAGCCGGTTTCACTGCAGTGGTATCTCACAGGTCGGGAGAAACCGAGGATTCCTTTATTGCGGATTTTGTGGTGGCCATGAGCACCGGACAGATAAAAACCGGTTCCGCTTCCCGCTCGGACAGGATTGCGAAGTACAACGAACTCCTCAGGATAGAAGAGGAGCTCGGTGATTCAGCCCGGTTCAACGGAGAGACTGTGTACTACAGCATAGAAGGCTGAATATCGGGTATGTAGATTAAGGTGCTTCAGGGGCATAAACAGAAACGCAGTGTAACAGGCAATTACACAATCCTTCGGGCTTTTTTAATTAACTTCAATTATAAAGTTACTCGTCGATACTCAGTCCCACAGGGACGAACACCGCTTCTAAGTAACTTCGAGCAAGTTACTGTCTGATACTCAGTCCCGGGGGGATGTATCCCGGGGGGATGTATCCCAGGGGGATGTATCCCAGGGGGATGTATCCCGGGGGGATGTATCCCGGGGGGATGTATCCCAGGGGGATGTATCCTGCCAGGGATCGGTCCCAAGAGGATTTATCCTGTCAAGGAATTACGACGCTTTTTTCCTAGTATAATTGGTTTTCAAGCGGCTGTCCCCTGCAATCAACATATGCGGGGGAGCTGGTTCCCTACCGGCATGGTGATGATCCTGCTCGTCCCGTATGGTGTTTTCATAACGAGACGTCCTGGTCCTTTTTGGACCTCTCCGATTTTCACACTGTTCCTTCCAACGTCGAGGGTTTTCATCGCTTCGAGAACTATCTGCGCCATTCTGCCGGGCACAATCACGATCATCTTTCCCTCATTCGCCATCTGCAATGGATCGAGACCGAGTATGTCGCAGAGGCCCTGCACATCTTCATTGACCGGAATTGCCTCTTCATCAAGTGTTATAGTGCATCCGGCGCTTTCAGCAAGCTCACAGAGAACTGCTGTAACCCCTCCCCTGGTCGGGTCACGCGCACATTTGGCTTCCGGCGCGGCTTCGAGAACTGTCTGCATGAGATCGCCTAGAGGAGCGCAATCTGATTCTATTTTCGCTCCCAGTGAAAGTTCGTTTCTCGCACTCAGTATAGAGGCCTCATGGTTGCCTATGGAACCGTTGATAAGTACCGTGTCTCCCTCCTCAATCCGCGCCGGCGAAAGTTCGATACCGGGCCGCACAACCCCGACTCCAGCGGTCGAGATGTAAACACCGTCACCCCTGCCCTTCTCTACAACCTTCGTATCTCCCGTTATGAGTGGGACGGATACACTGTCTGCGGTTTCCTTCATCGATGTGAGCACTCGCTCGAGGTCCCGAACAGGAAAGCCCTCCTCGATTATCAGCCCTACAGACAGGGCGGCGGGAACCGCGCCGGCAGTAGCGAGGTCGTTTACTGTTCCGCATACAGAAAGCTTACCGATGTCTCCGCCGGGGAAAAAGAGTGGGGTCACGACAAAGCTGTCGGTCGTCATGACAATTCTCGGCTGCTGTTCTGCAGTGTCGCCCGCTGACTTTTTTTCATGCTCAGGAATGTAAATCGGCGATGCATCCTCCATCCGGCTCAAAGCCGTATTGTCGAATGTTGAAACGATGCTCTCGATGAGCCTTCTCGCCATGCGTCCGCCGCCTCCATGGATAAGAAGGACTCTCTCAATGCTCATGCCCCACCTCCATCATCTCGAAGATTTCTAACTGAATTATACATCACAGCTGCAAAATGAGGAATCGGGTAGTTACCCACTTTTTGGGTACTTACTCGCTTTTTGGGTACCTGTAGTAGGCTGCACAGGATCCTTCAGAAGAAACCATGCACGGCCCGACAGGATTCTCGGGGGTGCATCTCTTTCCGAACAACGCACACTCAGGCGGAATTATCACCCCCTTGAGAACATCACCGCATCGGCACCCCTTCGGGTCGGGGCTTTCGATGAGATGAACCCTAAAATGAGACAGCGCCTCGAGGTGGGCAAACTCATCACGAAGCTTTAGGCCGCTTTTTGGGATTGTACCTATACCGCGCCAGGCGGCATCCGCCGGCTCGAACACCCTGTCCATCACTTCAAGGGCGCGCGCATTTCCTTTCTCGGAAACCGCTCTTTTATAGGTATTGGCGACGCCAGCCTCTCCCTTTGACACCCGCCGGACGATTTCGTAGACAGCCGTCAATATATCAACCGGCTCGAAACCGCCGACAACGCACGGCACATGAAACCGGTCTGCAATCGGCCGGTACGCGTCCCAGCCGATAATAACGCTGACATGGCCGGGGCATAAAAAACCGTCTATCAGCGTGTTCTCACTGATGCAGAGTGCCTCAAGCGCCGGTATCACCAGACGGTTTGCAGCTATGAAAAACAGGTTTTTTATACCCCGTTTTTCCGCCTCCAGAATTGCAAGCGCAATCCCAGGGGTAGTAGTCTCGAATCCGACACTGACGAAAACGAACTCCCTGTCCTTTTCGGATGATGCCATGTCGATCAGTTCATACGCCGAATAGACAATGCGAACATCGGCACCTTCGGCTTTTAACTGTTCGAGATTTTTATCAGAGCCCGGAACACGAATCATATCGCCGAATGTCGCAACAGTGACATTCGGAAGCACTGCCAGTTCGAGCACCGCGTTTATGATAGATGAAGGTGTGACACAAACCGGGCATCCAGGGCCGGAGATGAGCGAAAGTCCGTCCGGGAGAAGGCTTCTGAGGCCGTATTTGGCGATCGCCATTGTGTGTGTGCCGCAGACTTCCATGATCTTGACCGCGTCGCCCGGATAGACATCGTGTATTTTCCGTGTAACCGTCTTTACCAGCTCCCTGTCCCTGTACGGTTCATTCACCGGATTTCCTCCGGATGAAGAAGCTCATCGAGCAGGGCGTTCGTTTCAAGCGCTTCCTGCTCGTCAATGATCTGTATGGCAAACCCGGCATGAAGCAAAACGTAGTCGCCCACTTTTGCTTCCGGAACAAGATGAAAACCGGTATTGACCCTGATCCCACTCATGTCCACTACGCCGGTCAAGCCCTCTTTAGTTATTATCTTTCCTGTTACCGCAAGACACATTATTCCACACCCCTTCCGCACCGCCGACGGGCAACAATTCCCTGCCCGAAGGAAATACCGCCGTCATTCGGTGGCATCAATCTGTGAAAAAGCACTGAAAAATTATTCTCCGACAGCAGGCGTCGGATGAGCTTTAAAATAATTCGGTTCTGGAATACACCGCCGCTCAGGGCAATGGTGTTTATTCCTGTTTTTTTCCGAAGGCGCCTGCATACATCAACACCAGATAATATAACAGCTGCATGAAACTTTTGTGAGATAAAATTGCGGGAACTCCCCCCTTGCATATCGCTGACGATTTCTCTGATTGCAGGCTCGAAATGCAGGTTCATCCCGTCATCGATACTATATGAATAAGCATTCTCCGGTGACAGGGACAGTGCTTCCGGAGGACCTGCCGCCGTTTCAAGAAGCACGGCCGGCTGTGCATCATATGACGGCTGAACACAGAGGCCTATCAGAGCCGACACCGCATCAAACAACCTGCCGCAGGAGGAGGTACGCGGGCAGTTAATCCCCGAATGTATCATCTTTTCAAAAAGTGCCAGCTTTTTTTTATCGTATTTTACAATAAACGGGAAATCCGGAATTCCCGATGCTGACCCAAAGGCATGAAGCAAGTAAGAAACCGCCATGCGGTCAGTTTCGATAATCGCCTTTTCACCTCCAGGCATGGGAACGGGGAAATACCGCGCGGCCCTGGTAAAATCCTTCTGTGTTGCAATAAGAAACTCACCACCCCATATCGTCTCGTCAGTCCCGTATCCTGTTCCGTCAAGTGCAACACCAATCACGGCGTCATTAACATCTGCTTCACCGAGAACACTGGCTATATGCGCATGATGATGCTGAACGCGCTCAAGGTGTATTCCCCGATCCGAGGCCATCCTTTCTGCAATGCGTGTGCTTATATAATCGGGGTGTATGTCACAGACGAGTATTTCAGGCTCCACCCTCAGCATACTCAAAAAATCCTGAATACCCGCTGTATAGGCGTCGATACTCTTGGTGTTGTTCAGATCCCCTATGTGGTGGCTCACATAGGCCATTTCTTCCCGAAAAACACAGAAGGTGTTTTTTTCGTTCGGGCCGAACGCCAGCAGTGTCCTTTCAGGCGGGCCGACGGGTATAGCCTTCGGCACATACCCACGTGACCTTCGCACCGGTACAGGAACCCCATCACTCACAAAAAAAACCGAATCGTCGCAGGGGCGCTGTATCTTCCTGTTATGCACGAGAAATGCATCAGCAATACCGGTGAGCTCTTCTGACGCCTCGTCGTCCCGGTAGACAAGCGGTTCCTCGGATACATTCGCGCTCGTCATTATAAGTATTTCAGGCCCTTCTCTTAGAAGAATATGATGCAGAGGAGTGTAGGGCAGCATAATACCGATACAATCTGTATCAGGGGCGATTTCATTGGGAAGTTTGCCTTTCCTTCCCCGAAGCAGGACGATGGGCCGTTCAAAGCCTGCAAGCAGGTCCTCTGCCCGTTCCCCGACGATGCAGTACTTCCTTATCGTCGGCATATCCCGGGCCATCAAGGCAAACGGTTTTGCGGGCCTCCGCTTCATTTTCCGTAGACGCATTACCCACTCAGGCCTCTGCGGTGAAACTGCCAGATGATAGCCGCCGAGCCCTTTGACTGCAACAATAGCCCCCTGTTCGAGCAGCGAGACCGCATTATCCAGCGCGTCTTTTTCGATAACAGATCCGTCCGGGGCCCTCAATTCGAGTGAAGGCCCGCATACGGGACATGCATTCGGCTGAGCATGATACCGGCGGTCAAGGGGATTTTCATATTCGGCCCTGCAGTCGGAGCACATGACGAATTCACTCATCGTCGTATTTTTTCTATCATATGGAACTGACTGGATTATTGTAAATCGCGGTCCGCAGTCGGTACAGTTGGTAAAAGGGTAGAGATATCTTCTGTTATTCGGATCGAATACTTCCTCGAGGCAGTTGTCACAGGTGGCAATATCCGGGGAGATCGGTGTAAACCCCTCTCCTTCTGCGGTGCTCCCGGCAATCCTGAGTTTTGTAAACCCGTGCGGTTTCGTGTATTCGATCGAGCTTGTATGTATTTCAGCGAGAACCGGTGGATTTTTCAGAACGTCCCTGTAGAATTGTTCGATGCTCCGCCTTGAGCCGTCCAGCTCAATGTGCACACCGGTTTCGGTGTTTCTGATGGTTCCTCTGAGGCGATAAAGGTGGGCCCTTCTGTACGCGAGCGGCCGAAACCCCACCCCCTGCACGATGCCTTTGTACCATATAACGGCACCGGTTGTACCGGCATTTTCCATTTGTTACTGCCTGTCAAGTATCCATCCGAGGAGATTGTCAAAGCCTTCTCCGGTTACAGAGGAAACGGGAACAATATCAGATGAAGGGTTGATCATTTTAAGCCCTTTTTCGAAGTTCTCGATCTTGAAATTCGAGTTCTCCTGCATATCCATCTTATTGACCACCACCAGGTCCGCAGTCTTATACATCGAGGGATATTTCTCCGGCTTGTCATCGCCCTCTGTAATACCGGCGACAATTATTCTTCCCTTCTCACCGAGATCGAAACCCGACGGGCAGACGAGGTTTCCGACATTTTCGATAAACAGCAGGGAAATATCGTCGAGCTCGATCGTATCGAGAGCCGATCTCACCATCGCGGCATCCAGATGGCATGCGCCGTTCGTATTGATTTGCGCGGACTGCACGCCGGTTTTCGAAATCCTCTCGGCATCACGCGATGTTGCGAGATCACCCTCTATCACGGCCGCTTTTATCTCCGCGGGCAACATCGGCACAAGCCGTTCAAGCATTGCGGTCTTTCCGGCACCGGGCGATCCCATGACATTCCAGCATGCGATCTTCTTGTCATGAAGTATATTCCTGATATCCTGCGCAAGAAGGTCATTCGCCTGCAGAATATCGGTCATAACATTTACCTTCATGGATTCATCCTTTCAAGATGTAGTTGATATGATTCCGCCGTTAAGCGGCATTATTCAGACGCGAAGCGTCCGAATAACTATTGAAATCTCCTGTAAACCGAGGATTTTACCCGTCAGTCTCCCTCAAACGAAAGAACCTGGAGTTCAGACCCTCCTGTCTCTTCTATACTGATGTGAGCCCCCTCGGAAATTGTGTCCTTCGAGAGCACGTCGAATGCAAAGAGAAGCGCATCGGTGAACACACCGGAGTACTTTCCGATTTTCAGGTTGATTTTCGAAATCTTCTGTATGCCCTCCTCTCCAGCACGCCGGTGTATTATCATAAGCAGCTCTTCCGTGATTGAAAGCTCGTGCATGATCTGTGCCCGTGGTCGCCTCTATGAAGGTTATGTATTCACCTGAACAATGTTTATCATGCTGAGGGCGTTCTTCAAATATTTAAATATTTCCCCGGGCTTGCAATAATTATTACCTCACCCGATATTTATTCACTTCTGAAAGAAAATATCCTTGACAATTTCATAAAAGCAGAATAGATATATAAGGATTTGTCTCACTAAAATAATAGTTAATTTTTTAACATAGTCCCGTAATACGACGAAACTTTTGTGTATTACCCGCTGTTTCCTGCTGCGGCAATGAATTTAACAGCGGCAGTGCACCGGGTCAAGTAAAACAAAGTGGCGCAAGTCCCCCTAGGGGAAAGCCACTTCGCGGCCGAGTATCAAAAAGCAACTTGTTCTAAGTTACTTAGAAGCCGGTACAATCCTCAAAGGATAGCTTCAATGCATCGCTGTTTAATCTTGTATGTCTAACTGATTTGGCACACATCGAGGCAATTTAGAGGAATGTATCCATACCAATTTTAAAAAAGGGGGCGCAACGATAAAAAAACGTGAGATTATAATCGAAAACACACTATACATGCAGCATCAGCGTTACCATCACACTAAAAAATTATTGTAAAATTCATCAACACTTGTGACTGATTATTCAATCGGAGGTACAGTAATGGCAAATGATCAAAGTAAAGCCATCAAGGAAATTGTCGAGGAGTGCTGCAGCGACCGCAGCAACTTGATGGATATTGCACAAAAGGTACAAAATCGATTCGGATATATTTCCGAGGAGAGCATGGGGCACATTGCAAGGGCACTGGGTATCCCCCTCGTCGAAGTTCGTGACATGGTGAGTTTTTATACCTTCTTTTCTCGTGAACCGACAGGAAAGAGCGTGGTCCGTCTCTGCAATGCTGTTGTCGAGAGATTGCATGGGGCCGACCTTGTCGCGGATACCTTCGAAAAAGAAGTGGGTGTTCCCTTCGGCAGCACGAGCACGGACGGTTCGATTTCACTTGAGTACACTTCATGTATCGGGATGAGTGATCAGCCTCCGTCTGCTCTCATCAACGGCATCCCCGTTACAAAAATATGTCCGGAAGATGTGCCGGGCATAGTAAAAGAGCTCAAAGGCGGTTCGAAGTACAGCCCTGAAAAAGCAGCGACGGTTCTTCCTGCCACCCTGGTGGAGAACAATCTCAATAAAACAGGTCCCGTTGTTTTCTCCCCTCAGGAACCGGGGAGCGGAATCAGGGCCGCACTCAACATGTCACCGGAGGATGTGATAAATACAATTACCGAATCACGCCTTCGCGGCCGCGGCGGTGCCGGTTTTCCGACGGGCATGAAGTGGAACTTCTGCAGAAAATCGGAGGGAAAAGAGCACTATGTGATCTGCAATGCGGATGAAGGAGAACCCGGCACCTTTAAAGACAGGGTCATCCTCACCGAAGCTGCAGATCTCGCTTTTGAAGGAATGACGATTGCAGGATATGCAATAGGCGCATCGCAGGGATTCATGTACCTGAGAGGAGAATTTAAATACCTTCTCAGCTCACTCGAGCAGGTTCTTAATCGTAGGAGACATCTTGGCCTTCTCGGCAAAAATATCGCAGGCAGGCAGGGATTCGACTTCGATATTCGAATTCAGGTCGGTGCAGGGGCCTATGTGTGCGGCGAAGAATCCGCACTCATTGAATCGCTCGAAGGAAAACGGGGCGCGCCGCGCGACAGACCGCCGTTTCCCGTTACCCGTGGCTATATGAACCAGCCGAGTTCCGTCAACAATGTCGAAACATTCTGCTGCGCCGCCCGTATCATGGAGAAGGGCGCCGAATGGTTTTCGAAAATCGGCACGAAAGATTCAACAGGTACAAAATGCCTGAGCGTGTCAGGCGATTGTGCGCACCCAGGGGTGTATGAGGTCGAATATGGAATTACAATCGACGATCTGCTCGATCTTGTGGGAGCAAAAGACACACAGGCGGTTCAGGTCGGCGGACCATCCGGACGATGCGTTGCACCGAAGGATTTTGGAAGAAGTATCAGTTTTGAAGACCTTCCAACCGGCGGCTCAATAATCGTTTTCAGCAAAGAACGGGACCTTCTTGAAATTGTCAGGCAGTTCACCGAATTCTTTGTTGAAGAATCGTGCGGGTGGTGTGCACCATGCAGGGTCGGAACGACACTCCTTTTGCAGAAGCTCGAGAAAATTCTTGAAGGAAGAGGATCGAAACTGGACCTGCAGGAGATCGAGAGCCTCGGAAACACGGTGGAGAAGATGAGCCGCTGCGGCCTCGGCCAAACTGCGGCAAATCCGATTCTGACGACGCTCAGAAATTTTCACTCGCTGTATACGGCAAAGGCAAAAACTGACGAGTTTATTCCGCCGTTTGACTATGAAAAAGCGCTTGCTGTGGGAATCCAGATCGCTGGAAGAGAACCTGTGGTGGAAGAGGAGGAATGATGAAAGAGCAAAAAATAACAATAATCATTGACGGTAAAGAAATCAAGGCGGCTTCCGGCCAGTCGATCATGCAGGCAGCCGATGAAGCGGGAATCTATATCCCACGCCTCTGCTATCACAAGGACCTGATTCCGGCCGGACATTGCCGTGTCTGCACGGTAAAAGTCAACGGAAAACCGACTAACGCCTGTTCAATGCCTGCCGCAGACGGTATGGTCATCGAAAATGAAACTCCGGAATTAACAGAAGAGCGCCGGAATATAATTGAGATGCTTTTTGTCGAGGGGAATCACTTCTGTCCGTTCTGTGAAAAAAGCGGCGACTGCGAACTGCAGGCGCTTGCATACCGTTTCGGCATGCTCACCCCGACATACACCTACCAGTACAAACATGTCGAGGTCGATGCGACACATCCGGATGTGTATATAGACCGTGAGCGGTGTGTTCTCTGCGGAAGGTGTGTGCGGGCATCGCGTGACCTCGATGGGAAAAGCGTGTTCGGGTTTGTCGGGCGCGGCATAAACAAGCGAATCGCGGTTAATTCACAAGGCGACCGATTATCCGATACAGAGCTTGCAGCAGCCGACAAGGCGGCTTCAATCTGCCCGACCGGCTGTATTGTCATCAAACGTATCGGCTATGCAAAGCCATTCGGCACCCGCCTGTACGACAAGCAACCCATTGGTTCGGATATTCAAAAGGCTCCGTAAAAAAACTTTATTTTGAGGAAGGAAAAATGGCCAAACCAAAAGTAGCGACAACTCATATGACGGGGTGCTTTGGCTGTCACATGTCTCTGCTCGACATCGATGAGAAGATACTCGACCTGATCGAGCTTGTGGATTTCGACAAATCACCCATAGACGATATAAAGAAGTTTACAGGCCCTGTAGATATCGGCCTGATAGAGGGAGGATGCTCGACGCAGGAGAATGTCGAGGTGCTTCGTTCTTTTCGCAAGCACTGCAAAATTCTCATTTCAGTCGGAGAATGCGCCAATACCGGGGGGGTTCCCCACCTGAGAAACACGATTCCCCTCAGAGAATGCATGGAGGAAGCGTATCTCAAAGGCCCGTCCGTCGTCGACGGCGTCATCCCGAACGACCCCGATATTCCGCTTATCCTGGACAAGGTCTACCCTATCCACGAGGTGGTGAAGATCGATTACTGGCTGCCCGGCTGTCCTCCCAGAGCGGAAACTTTCTGGGCTGCGTTAACGGCTCTGCTTAAAGGCGAAGAACCCAAGCTGCCGTACGAGTTAATCAAATACGACTAATTTCATGGAGGCGTTTTAATATGGCTTCTGAGACAAAAGCAAGAAAAATTGTCATCAACCCGGTGACACGGATTGAAGGACATGCCAAGGTAACGATCAGACTCGATGAAAACGGGAAGATCGACAAGGCAAGGATGCATATTGTGGAGTTTCGTGGTTTCGAACGCTTTGTGCGCGGCCGCCTGTACTGGGAAGCACCGGTTATAGTGCAGCGCCTGTGCGGGATATGTCCTGTCAGCCACCTGCTCTGCGCATCCAAGGCAATGGATGTCATTATCGGCGCAGACAAGCTCACGTCGACCGCCGAGAAGATGAGGAGGCTCCTGCACATGGGGCAGGTATACCAGTCCCATTCACTGCACTTCTTCCACCTCAGTGCACCCGATCTTTTACTGGGATACGATGCGGACCCCGCAATCAGGAACGTCATCGGGCTCGCAAAGAAAAACACGGATCTTGCAGTGCAGGCGGTAATGATGCGAAAGTACGGTCAGGAGGTTATCAAGGCAACCGCAGGCAAAAAGATACACGGAAACGGTTCGATTCCCGGCGGCGTCAATAAGAACCTGTCGATCGAAGAACGGGATGCCCTGCTCAAGGATGTCGACCAGATGATCGACTGGGCACAGGGGGGTCTTGATCTGTACAAAAAACTCTACCGCGACGATATCGCCCGCCTGGGCAAACTCGGATCCTTTGAATCGAATTTTGTCAGCATTGTGCGTGAGGATGGGGCGCTCGATATGTATGACGGAAAACTCAGGGCGAAAGACCCGGACGGCAAACTGATTTTCGATATGGTCGAGCCGAAAGACTACCTGAAGTATATTCGGGAAGGGGTGAGAAACTGGAGCTACATGAAATTCCCGTTCATCTACTCACTCGGCCAGGAGAAGGGCTGGTATCGCGTCGGCCCGCTCGCACGGCTGAACAACTGTGATTTTATCACAACGCCGAAGGCAGAGAAGGAGCGCCAGGAGTTTATGGAGCTCGGGGGCGGCAGGCCCGTTCATTCGACCATGGCCTATCACTGGGCGCGGCTGATCGAAACCCTGTATGCTGCTGAGAGGATTAAAGAACTTCTGAATGATCCCGATCTACAGGGGGAGGACCTCGTTGTATCGGGCGAGAAAAGAAACGAGGGAATTGCCATTATCGAGGCGCCGAGGGGTACCCTGTTTCATCACTATCAGGTCGACGACAAAGACCAGGTTACCATGGCAAACCTCATCGTTTCAACAACGAGCAACAATCAGCCGATGAATGAGGCTGTGCGCGTTGTTGCAGAGGATTATATTGTCGGCAAGGAGGTTACAGAACCTATTCTGAACCTGGTTGAAGTTGCAATACGGGCCTATGACCCCTGCCTGAGCTGTGCCACCCATGCAATAGGTCAGATGCCCCTTATCGTGACCCTGGAAGACAAAAACGGCGCAGTGCTCGATGAAAAGGTTCGTGATTGAAGGGGCTGGACGGCAAACCTGTGCTCATATTCGGATACGGGAACCCGGGTCGCCAGGACGACGGCCTTGGCCCGGCCATGATCGAGGAGATAGAATGTCTCGGTTACAGCTTTGTCGAAACGGATGCGAACTACCAGCTGAGTATCGAGGATGCCGCAGAAATGGCGGAGCATGATTTTATCATCCTCATCGATACGACGGTTCAGGATGTCGACTGCTTTTCAATTCGGAAGGTGTTGCCGTCTTCCACCATCACCTTCACGAGTCACCTGGTCAACCCTGAATCTGTCGTGGCCCTGTGTGAGGATGCATTCGGCAGGGTACCCGATGTATGGATCATCGGCATCAGGGGATACGAGTTCGAGTTTGCGGAGGGTTTCACCGAAAGGGCACGGGAGAACTACCGAGAGACGTTTCATTTTATAACTCAACTATTACGTACATATGAGGAAAGAACTATGGCAACCACGCAAAATGAGGAAAAAACAGTATTAATCATTGATGACGATGCCGATATCAGGGCTTCCATGCGCATAGTGTTAGAGGCAGCCGGATTTTCAATCGGAGAGGCGGGTGACGGTGAAGAGGGCTTGAAAGTCGCCCAGAAAGTGAATCCTGATGCCGTCATTGTCGACCTGATGATGGAAACGGTCGATGCCGGCAGCAAGGTATCGGCGAAGCTGAAAGAATCGGGGTTCAAGGGCCCAATCTACCTGCTCAGCGCTGCAGGAGATACGGTTCGCTACAACATCGATGCGAAGGAGCTCGGTCTTGACGGTATTTTTCAGAAGCCGATCAACCACGAGATCCTCATAAGCACGCTGAAGACTAAGCTCAACATTAAATAACCCATTACTACGGAACACGGGGTTTTGGAAAACAGCGCTTTGAAAAATCAGACAATCGATTGAGTTTCCTGTATATCAGGGGCCGGGGATGTTTTGTGAAACATCAACCCGGCTCTTTTTTATATACTCGGTATTAATACTTCAGTTCAGAAAACCTGTACGTGCGTTTGACACTCGCTTTCTGTAAATACACACCCCGCAAAACTATATAAAAATAGCCCCGTTTCTTAAATTAATTTTCTTGTATTTATTTTATAACTGCGTACAATTATTAGTAATCATTCTTTTCAAGGAGGTTCACCATGAAGTTCAAAACATTCATCGTCATTTTTATTGCACTGGCTATGCTTTTTTCAGTGCAGGCCGTCTTTGCCGGCGGCAAGAAGAAGGAGGCTGCTCCAGCAGCAGCACCTGCAGAGGAGAAAGAGAAAGCTCCGGCTCCCGAGAAAAAGGAGGCTCCTGCTCAGATTATGGTGTTTGGCAGCAGCGGAGATGCGTCTCGATTGGACCCTGGAGATGTGACCGACGGAGAGTCCATACAGAGAATGGACAACATTTTTGAAGGCCTGGTTGAATATAAGAAGGGTTCGACAGAAATACAACCTGCCCTGGCCACATCTTGGGAAACATCCGCAGACGGCAAAGAAATTACCTTTCACTTGAGAAAGGGAGTAAAATTCCACGATGGAACGGATTTTAATGCCGATGCCGTTGTATTTTCCTTTGCCAGACAGTACGATACGAACCATCCCTTTCATCAGTACGGAGAATGGGCATACTGGGGATACATGTTCTATGATGTGGACAGAATGGAGAAGATCGACGACTATACGGTGAAACTGGTCCTTAAAAATGTCAATGCTTCCATCATGACAAGCCTTGCGATGTTCACAACGGCTATTGTAAGCCCGACCAATGCCGAGAAATACAAGGGCGATGCCTTCAAGCATCCCTGCGGGACCGGCCCCTTCAAATTCGTCGAGTGGGTAAAGGATGACCACATTACTCTCGAGGCAAACGACAACTACTGGCGCAAAAGGCCCAAACTGGACAAGTTGATCTTCAAGGTTATCCCCGATCCTTCTGCACGGCTTTTAGCCCTGGAGGTCGGTGAAGTTCAGGGTATCGAATACCCGAACCCTGCCGACTTTGATAGAATTAAATCCAATAAAGATCTGAAACTACTCTCAGCGCCTGGAATGAATATTGGATATATGGCCATGAATGCCGGGTACGGATATAATGATGCCAATGGAAACGGCATACGTGACGCGGATGAACCGCTTGTCAAGACTCCCGGATATTATGAACCCCTCACCAAGAAAAAGGTGAGACAGGCCATCAACTACGCTATTGATAAAAAGTCTATTGTGGATAATATCTACATGGGGACCGCAATAGTGGCAAAGAACGGAATGCCGCCGTTTATGCTTGGATACAACAATGATATCAAAGATTATCCCTACGATCCGGAGATGGCAAAGAAGCTTCTTGCAGAAGCAGGATATCCTGATGGATTTGAGGTTACCCTGTACGTCATGCCGGTATCACGGCCCTACATGTTCGATCCTCCGAAGATCGGCGAGGCAATCCAGAGTTATCTGGCCGCTGTCGGCATCAAGGTGAAGTTCTACCAGGTCGACTGGGGTACCTACCTGCAGGAAACCGAGGCCGGAAAGCATCAGATGTGTCTTCTCGGGTGGACAGGCGACAACGGCGACCCGGACAATTTTATGAACGTCCTGTACGGCGCAAATGCCTGTTCGATAGGTAAAGCCGGCAACTACGGCTTCTATAACGACGAAAAAACACAGGAGCTTCTTACCGCAGCGCTGCAGACCTACGATGTGAAAAAACGTGCAGAATACTACAAGGAAGCACAGGTGAGAATTCATGAAAGTGCAAACTGGGTATATATTGCTCATTCCAATCAGAATATCGTGTTCAGGTCAAATGTAGAGGGATACACGCTGCATCCCACATCGAGAAAGTTTTTCTACCCTGTGTGGATAAAGTAAGATAGCGTATTGTGTATAATTTTTAACCGGCAAAGGGGATTTCACTCCTTTGCCGGTTAAATAATAGACAAATGAACTTTCAATCATAAAAGGTGCAAACCAACACGCGTCATATGGTTTTTCCCCACAAAACCGAAGAGTACTGCATCTCGCCCAAGATTTTTCTGGGAAAGCATGTTTTTTTTCCTGTGCGGGCGATAAAAGGTTGTAATAAAGTAAGGTTCAGGGTTACATATTCTTCGTCATGCCGGAGAAAAAAGGTACCAATAAATGAAATGGTATATCACCAAGCGCCTTCTCATGCTCGTACCCGTATTGCTGGGTGTTTCAATGCTTTCATTTGCGTTAATACAGCTAGCACCGGGAGACCCCGCAATAACGATGGCGGGTGAGCATGCATCCGTGCAGACAATCAATGCAATAAGAGAAAAATACGGACTTGATAAACCGCTTACAACGCAGTACTGGATCTGGCTGAAAAGAGTCCTGCATGGTGATATGGGACGCTCTATTGTTTCAAATGAATACGTTACAAAGGAAATATTTCACAGGTTTCCCAATACTGTTGAGCTCACCTTCTGTGCAATGGCGATCGCCATTCTTGTCGGTTCATTCGCGGGGATCATCTCGGCTTCCAGGCAGTACTCTATTCTCGATTATTCCACCATGGGAGTCGCGCTTTTCGGGGTCTCTATGCCAGTTTTCTGGCTTGGTATTATGCTCATGATGGTTTTTGGCGTGTTTTTACGGTGGCTTCCCATAAGCGGGCGTATCGATTCACTTATTCCCTTCAGGCATATCACCGGCTTCTACCTTCTTGACAGCATCATTACCTGGAATGGTCCGGCTCTCATAAGCACTATCCGCTATTTAATCCTTCCCTCCGTCGCCCTCGGCACCATCCCCATGGCAACGATCGCCAGAGTGACCCGGTCGAGTATGCTGGAGGTATTGAGACAGGATTACATCCGCACGGAACGCGCAAAAGGCCTATCGGAACGGCTTGTCATCTATAAACACGCGGCGAAAAACGCAATGCTTCCTGTAATTACGGTTATAGGATTGAACTTCGGTTTGCTTCTGGCAGGCGCAATCCTCACAGAAACAGTTTTCTCCTGGCCAGGAATAGGGAGATACGTTATAAATGCGGTGCGCATGCGAGATTACCCCGCCGTACAGGGGTGTGTGCTGTTTTTTGCTTTTATGTTCGTTATCGTAAATCTGATTACAGATATCCTCTATGTGTTCATCGATCCGAGGATTAAATACAAGTAAGCAGGATACAAATGGAGAAGAAGAAAGAAACCAGAGCCGCAGAAGTAATAAGACGGCTGAAATACAACAAGTCCGCGACGTTCGGTCTTGTAATTCTCATTATTTTAATCCTCTGTGCAATTTTCGCAAACATCATTGCGCCCAATGATCCCATTCCCTCACCGCCCGATCTTGCCAATAAATTAAAACCAGGTTTCTGGAGCGCAGAAGGCCTGAAGGGCAAGCCGCTTGGAACCGATGCCCTCGGACGGTGTGTTCTCAGCAGAATCATATACGGAACCAGGGTCAGTTTGAGTGCAGGTTTTGTTGCCGTTGGCATTGCAATGATACTCGGCATTACCTTTGGAATAATCGCGGGCTATTTCGGGGGATGGGTCGATGCAACAATTATGAGATTCGTCGACATTATGTTTGCATTCCCTGCGCTGCTTCTTGCAATCGTCATCGTGACCATCATAGGCCAGGGGCTGAGTAAAGCAATGATAGCTATCGGTATTGTATACACACCGCAGATGGCGAGAATTATAAGGAGCTCGGTACTCTACATCAAGGAAATGGAGTATATAGAGGTGCAGACTGCGCTCGGTTCACGAAACCTGCGGATTATTTTCCGTCATGTTCTACCGAACAGCGTTGCACCGGTGATTGTATACGGAACCCTGATGCTGGCGACGGCAATTCTTGACTGTGCAGCGCTGGGTTTTCTGGGCCTGGGAGCCCAGCCCCCAACTCCTGAATGGGGAGCGATGCTCTCTAAAAGTTACTCCTACATAGTGAGCGGCGCATGGTGGGTGGCTACTTTTCCCGGTATTGCCATTCTTTTTTCGGTGTTAGGCCTCAACCTGCTGGGAGACGGCCTGCGGGATATTCTTGACCCAAGATTGAAAACATAGGGCGGAATATGAAAGAGTTGCTGAATTTAAAAAACCTGCAAACTTCATTTTATATGTATGAGGGAACAGCAAAAGCTGTTGATGGAATAAGTCTAACCATAAACCAGGGCAAGACACTGGGGCTCGTCGGAGAATCCGGATGCGGCAAGAGTATTACGGCTCTTTCCATCTTGAGGCTGGTTCCGTATCCTCCCGGAAAGATTGTGGGAGGAGAAATAATCTTTAAGGGAAAGAACCTCCTGAATCTGACTGAAAGGGAAATGAGAAAGATTCGAGGGTGCGAAATATCAATGATTTTTCAGGAGCCAATGACATCACTTGACCCCGTATTCACCATCGGCCATGAAATAATGGAATCAATCACCCTGCATCAGGGATTGAATAAGACAGAGGCAAAAAAAGCAGCAATAGGAGCACTTGCGATTGTCGGGATTCCTGATGCAGAAAAGAGGTTAAACAACTACCCTCATGAGCTTTCCGGCGGAATGAGACAAAGAGTAATGATCGCAATGGCGTTGTCCTGCCACCCTGCGCTGCTCATCGCCGATGAACCCACAACCGCACTTGATGTAACCATTCAGGCCCAGATCCTGAGATTGATCAATGAAATGAAGGCTAAAATCAACGCTTCGGTACTGCTGATAACCCATGATCTCGGTGTGATTGCAGAAATGTGTGACGATGTTGCAGTGATGTATGCAGGACACATCGTTGAGTATGCCGATATTGATGCACTGTTCAGCAACCCGCTCCACCCCTATACGATGGGACTCAATAAATCCATACCTCGGCTGGACAAAAACGTGAAACGTCTCGATACAATAAAAGGTCTGGTCCCGAATCTTTTAGCCATGCCCTCAGGATGTTCATTTCATCCACGGTGCAATTTTTGCTTCGAAAAATGTGTCACCGAATCTCCGGAATTAAAGGAAATCGATACCAATCATTTCGTAAAATGCCACTTATATTAAGAAAAACTCCAGGGGGACAGTCAGGTTGGAGAAAACGGTTGAAGTTAAAAATCTGAGAAAATGGTTCTGGACAGGGAAGAGGGGCCCTATGGGAAAAGAGGCCGTGAGGGCTGTGGATGATGTGAGCTTCTTTATTAAACAGAAAGAAGTCCTCGGGCTTGTCGGAGAATCGGGCTGCGGCAAAACAACGTGCGGGAAGGTTATCCTGAAGATACTGGATCCTACCGAAGGCAGCATCTATTTTGGTGGCAGAGAAATCACTCATTTGAAAAAAAAGGAGATGATGCCGATCAGGCGCAGGATGATGATCATTTACCAGGACCCGTTTGGCTCCCTTGATCCGAGAATGACCGTGAAATCAGCAATTGCCGAACCTCTGGCAGTGCATAGAACCGTACCGAAAAAAGAACGAGATGAGAAGGTAATAGAAATAATGGAAAAGGTGGGGCTCACAGCCGATCAGAGGTTTCGCTATCCCCATGAGTTCAGTGGGGGACAGAGGCAGCGAATCGGAATCGCACGGGCTCTGGCGATAAACCCGGAATTTATCGTTGCAGATGAGTCAGTCTCCGCTCTGGATGTTTCAATTCAGGCCCAGATCATCAATTTATTGCAGGATTTGCAGGAGGAATTCGGGATAACCCTTCTCTTCATCGCTCACGATCTGAGTATCATAAAACACATCAGCGACCGCGTTGCAGTCATGTACCTGGGCAAAATTGTTGAAATGGCACCTAAAAAAATTCTCTTTGACGACCCAAAGCACCCATACACTGAAGCGCTTCTATCAGCAATACCCATTCCCAACCCGAGGCGCAGAAAAAAGGGGGAAATTCTAATGGGAGATGTTCCGAGCCCTGTCAACCCTCCTTCAGGATGCAGGTTCCATCCACGATGTCCTTATAAGATGGACATATGCGATAAAGAAGTACCGGAATTGAAGGAAAATAAACCCGGGCAGTTCGTCGCCTGCTTCCTTCACGCGTAAACCGGGCCAAACCAGGCCTGGATTCTGTGTAATGCCGCTTGGCATTAATCGGACGCGAACATGAGAGATTTTCGGCAAATAGTCATTCCCGCACGAGCATCGGGGCTGCAACTTCATCAGCCTTTTCTTTACTGAAGAGAAGCTCCACCAGTGTGAGGGCGAACTCGATTGCCGTGCCTGGCCCGCGGCTTGTCACGCAGTTGCCGTCCACCACAACACGGGAGCCGACACTCTCCCTGTTCTCAAAGACATCGCTGAAATCCGGATGGCCTGTTGCCCTCCGCCTTCCCAAAAGCCCGTGATTCTTGAGCACAACCACCGGCGCAGCGCAGATCGCGGCAAACAGCCTGCCCTCGTCCGCCTGTCGCTTCAACAGGCCAAGGAGCTCTTCAGAGTCCCTCAGATGCTCGGCTCCCGGCATACCGCCCGGGAGGGCAATGCAGTCGTAGGTTTTATCCGTACACTCCGCTATACGCGTGTCGGCGACAAGTTTGACTCCGCGAGAGGCTGTTATCTGAAGCTCACCGACTGATGCAACGGTAACTTCCGCTCCTGCTCTTCGGAGCACATCAATAATACATACAGCCTCTATTTCCTCACTGCCGTCGGCAATCGGCACAAGAACCTTTTTCGTCATCCGTCTCTCCTCTCCGAAGTAGATTCATACCACTATTCCAATACTGTTTCCTCTATTTGCTTCAGCTGGTCCCTGTACAGCAGGGCGATGTTTGCCCCGTAATCTGCCACGAGCCGCAGGATATTCCTCGGGCTACCGGCTTCATCGTACCCGTTAATCCTGTCCCCTGCATCGCCGAGTCCTGGCAGTATGTATGCAAGCCTGTTCAGGACAGGATCCATCCATAGTGTATACACATGGACATTTTCGACAGCCCGGACAATACGAAGCGCGCCCTTCAACACCGAGATGACGTTGAAAAAACTAATCGAACGCGGCTTCACACCCTGATCCAGAAGATACTTTACGATCGTCACCATACTTCCACCCGTTGCGTTCATCGGATCTGCAAAAAAGAGGTCCTTTCCGTCGAGTTCTTCTATGCTGAAGTATGATCGCTGGAGATTGAGAATATACTCCATATTGTGTTCTTCCTTTGTGTCGTCTCTCGCTATCTTGAAGAGAGCAAATGGCGTGAGGTAGTTATGGGAAGAATATTCCTGGATCTCTTTCGACATGATCATCGAGGGCAGAAGCGCTCCCCTGAGCATGACGCACATTACACTCTTTTCGACACGGTCATCGATGTCCGGAATTTTATGGACTGCGTAATTTTCAACCGGGACATCCACCGGAGTCTTCACCACGATATAGTTCTTTTTCTTGTGCTTCACGTTACCAAATGCAAAGTTGAACAGGAGCTCATAGGCGCGTTGAATATAGTAGATAAATTCTGGACGTTCGGTCTTCTCGTCGCGAAGCTTTGCAATAAGACGTGATGCCTCACCGTGTATGGACTCATGCGTCTCAAATGAGTACACGTGTATTCCGTTTTCCCTGCTGATTATCTCCTGCATCATGTCGCCCACTTTATTATACAGGTCGATGAGCTCGTTGATCGATTTCTCTCTTCTCTGCAATACCCGAACATCGGAAAGAACCTGGAAAACGGCAATCGCCTTATCATACATCCTGTTTACCCGTTCGATATTTCCCCTGTCATTTTCGGTGAGATACCCGTCCAGATCTTTTGCCTTGAGAATCACCTGGTCCACATTTTCCTCCCCCTATTTTTAAGATTGTACAGGAGAAACGAAGTACGGTCAATCGGAAAGCACACATGCACAGAAACCCCTATTTTTCGGACGCTTTGAATCCGAATAGTGCCGCCGGTGCAAACCCTGGATTTGTTATACAATACGTCGCGCGTATACACCTCACCCGGCCCCCATAAAAAACATCAATTGTACTTGCATATTTTTTATATTTGGTATACTGTGATTCATCATAAAAGGCTGTACAAAAAACTAATTCCTGAAAGGAGGCTGGTACATGAATATCAAACAAAAGTCATTGATGTGCGCCGTTGTGGCAGTACTATTTGTTTTTGGTTTGTTAGTCGCACCTGGAACAGCGCATGCGAAGCTCAAAGGCAATGTTGCCGTTGTGCTCGATGTCGGCGGACGAGGCGACCTGGCCTTTAACGACATGGGGTTCATGGGTACCGACAGGGCGGCTGCCGATTTCGGTTTAAAGATGGTTGAAATTCAGAGCGCTTCCGCAGCCGATTACCTTCCTAATGTACGAAATGCAGCCAGGTCGGGCAGATTCGATCTTATCATTGCGGTCGGGTTCCTGCTTACCGATGCTGTTTCAACAGTCGCGAAGGAGTTTCCCGATCAGAAGTTTATGATAATCGATTCTGTAGTCGATTCACCGAATGTGATGTCCATCGTTTTCAAGGAAAATGAATGCTCGGCGCTCGTCGGAGCTCTATCAGCGATGACCGCGGCCTATTACGGCTATCCCAATGTGGGGTGTGTGCTCGGAATTGAAATCCCAGTGTTGTACCATTTCGAAGCAGGGTTCCGATACGGCATCGACTGGGGAAACAAACGGTATGCAAAGGTAAAGGGAAAGAACCCGAATATTGGGCTTCTGTACACCTATACGGGAACTTTCTCCGATATCGCTAAAGGAAAAGAAGCATCCAAAGCGATGCTCGCCCAGGGGGCCGGGCTTATCTACAATGTCGCCGGCCCGCTTGGAATAGGCGACCTGCAGGCCGTTACCGAAGCAATCGAGGCAAAGGGAAAAGAAGCTGGCCCGCCCTTTATGATCGGTGTGGATGCAGATCAGGACTGGATGGGAGACGGGCATCGGGTTCTTGCCAGTGCGCTGAAGCGTGTGGATAACGGCTGCTATAATGCAGTCAAGGCCGTTGTCAACGGCACATTCAAAGGAGGACTCGTTGTTATGGGTCTTGATTCAAAAGGTGTTGCCATAAGCAAGTATGAAGACCTCAGCACCTTCATGGAGTTCGGTATTGAATCGAAAAAGATCACCGCACAGGACAAGGGAAGAATAATTGCAAACTGGAAACGTATGCGAAACGATATTCCGGAATTCATCTGGCGGGCGGTTGACGACCTGGAGAAGCAGATAATTTCCGGCCAGGTCAGCGTTCCAACAGCGAACACACTCAAGGAGATGAAAGCAGTCAGATCGAAATACCCGCTGACACGCTAAGTTTTCAAAACTACAGGGGACAGCCGGTGCTGTCCCCTTTCTTTGTTTCAGAAAACGTCCTGTGTGAAATTGATTTCCCAACACGTTAAATGAACAAACTGGACATTCGAAAACCCTACCTTTCACCATGCAGGGCGCCTAACTGAGAGAAGTATAATGGGTAAATATACAGTGAAGGAAAAATAACTCTAAATGAAGGACTGGAAAAAAACCGCGCGTGACCGAACGGAAGAGCTGAGAAAATCGATCACTGCAGGAGTTATCGGGTTTTGCGTTGGTGCACTCATCATACTGGCATACGGATATAATCCGATAGCAGCGTATCAGGCCCTTCTCAGCGGCGCATTCGGTGACCTGTACGGGTTTTCAGAGTCAGTCGCAAACGCCACGCCACTGATACTTACCGCACTTACCTTTGCTGTCGGATTTCGGGGCGGCATGTTCAATATCGGTGCCGAGGGCCAGCTGTATCTGGGGGCGCTTGCTGCTGTTTCAATAACCCTGCTGAGACTCCCGCCTGCACTTTCCTTTGTTTTGAGTATTATTGCAGCGGCACTTGCCGGAATAATCTGGAGTATGCCTGTTGCCGTTTTGAAAGCCACCAGGGGAGTCCATGAAGTAATATCCACAATTATGCTCAACTGGGTCGCGCATTTTTTATCATTCTACCTCATCTCAAAAGTACTCGTCGACCCTCAGAGGGCCGAGAAAACCGTCAGCATTGCCAGAGGCGCACGTTTCGCCCTGCTCGTGCCGGGAACAAGCCTCAGCTACGGTATTTTTCTCTCTGTTGCTGCAGCCGCCCTTGTATGGCTTTTTATCTGGCGGACAGTCATCGGTTTTGACTTGCGGGCCATGGGCTACAACCAGGATGCAGCCAGGTATGCGGGCATTGAAAAATGGAGGGTGATACTTTCCGTATTCGTGATGGGCGGGATAACCGCCGGACTCGGAGGTGCAGTGCACGTCATGGGCCGCCCCCCCACATACGCGGTGTTCGGCGGTCTGCCCGCCATACAGAACCTCGGTTTCGACGGCCTCGCTGTAGCGATGATCGGAAGAAACCATCCGGCAGGGATTATCTTTGCCGCGATTTTTTTCGGCGGCCTGTTAGCCGGGGGTAGGATGATGCAGCTCTTAGCCCAGGTCCCCCTCGAGATGGTCCGTGTACTGGAGGGGGTCGTCGTGCTTTTTCTCGCAATTCCCGAGCTGTCACGTATCTTTTCCATCTTTAAAAGAAAAAAGGATCAAACCCTGTAAAACAGGTACCCCGGCAATACAGAGCCGGGTATCGGAGGAATGAATGAGCCTGGCCTACCTTTTTATCGGAATATTCACGGGGTCGCTCCATGCAATGGTCCCGATCACACTCACCGCCACGGGAGAAACCGTCGGTGAATCCGCGGGACTGTTCAATATCGGGCTTGAAGGCATAATCCTTCTCAGCGCAATGACCGGTGCTCTCGGCGCAGAAGCATGGGGCGCTTTCATGGGCCTTGTAACCGGCCTTGCGACCGGGTTTGCCATGGGCCTCATATTCGGGCTGATCAACACCTACTTCAAAGGCGTACAGCTTATTACGGGGGTTGGAATCAATCTCGCCGCCATCGGCATGGTAGCGTTCTGGCTCATACACCTCGGCGTCCCCGGGCACCATGCAGTACCCAAGGAGAGTCAACTGGTCAATATTTCCACTGCAATTGGCAACATAAGCCCCATGATTCTGGTGACCATTGCACTGCCGGTTATTGTCTGGATCCTGCTCTTCAGAACAAAACTCGGTCTCAAAATCAGGGCTGTAGGAGAGAATCCGCAGGCCGCGGATGTCGCTGGCATTAATGTTCATCTGCTCAGACTTTTTTCTACTGCTGCCGGGGCATCCCTCGCCGGCCTTGCTGGTGCCTATATCAGCGTGGCATGGATGGGCTCTGTAACGAAGGAAATATCGGCTGGTAGAGGCTTTATCGCATTGGCAACCGTTGTTTTCAGCGGACTGAACCCGCTTCTGGTTCTGTTAGGAGGTTTTATTTTCGGATTCTTCGAAAATCTTGCGGTATGGATATCCACGATGCCCGCAGTTCAGAGTGTTGTTCCGTGGCAGCTTATTTCCATGGCCCCCTATATTGTAACACTGCTTATCGTGGCCGGTGTCATCGGCAGGGTCAGGTTTCCAGCTGCAATGGGAACACCATACATGCGTGAATGAGACAGAAAAGGAGCAGGACAGCTATGAGTAACGACACCGGACCGGATGATACCAGAGTCATTTTACAGGGAGAGGGAATCTGCAAGGGATTTCCCGGCGTATGGGAGCATCTCATCCTCGATCATATCAACATCGATGTACGAGTGGGTGAAATACATACCCTCCTTGGAGAAAATGGTGCCGGAAAGACCGTAATTGCAAACTGCCTTTCAGGATTTTACAGCCTCACAGAGGGACAGATATATGTAAAAGGCCAACCGGTGTATCTGAAATCTCCAAAGGACGGTCTCAGTCACCGCATCGGGATGGTACACCAGGAGCTGGCTCTTGTAAAACCATTTACGGTAGCCGAGAATATCGCGATCGGGCTGTCGGGATATAATTTCTCCTTTCCCCTCCGCGAAGTAGAAAACAGGGTTCGCGAATTGTCGAAGAGATATAATATGCATATCGATCCCACGGCGCGGATCGAGGACCTTTCCGCCGGAGAACAGCAGCGGGCCGAAATCATCAAGGTCCTGTACCATGATCCGGAGATTCTTATTCTCGATGAGCCTACATCGCTTATATCCGTTGATGCCCAACATCTGTTTGAAGTGCTCCACAATATGGCGAAAATGGGGTACGGCATCCTATTCATAACTCATAAAATCGAGGAAGCCCTCGAGATGGGCGACCGCGTTACCGTACTTCGACTCGGAAAGCTCATGGGCACCAGAAAATCATCCGAGACAGACAAAGATGAGCTGGTCAGACTCATGTTCGGAGAACACGAGCCGGCACAGCTAAAGCGAAAAACCGTGCGTTCAGAGCGGATCGTATTCGAGGTGCAAAACCTCGAGGCAGCGGGAATGGATGAGGAGCCTGCGCTTTGTGGTGTGTCTTTTTCTATCAGAGAGGGGGAAATCTTCGGTATTGCAGGAGTCTCCGGAAACGGTCAGAGTGAGCTCGCCGAGGTGGTAACCGGGCTGCGGCACGCTTCAGGCGGAAGGGTGCTCATCGAGGGAAAAGATTTTACGAACAGCTCACCACAAAAAATAATCAAGGCGGGAATAGCGCATATTCCCGAAATGAGGCGTGAGGTCGGTGTGATTGAAGCAATGACCGTCGCAGAGAACGTCATCTTGAAGGATGTCAGAATTCCACCATTTTCGAAACGTTCGTTTCTCAATATTCCCTATATTACAAACCATACAGAAAAAATTGTCGCGAGTTTCGGCGCTATTGTGTCGGACCTGTGGAAAACACCTACCAGAATCCTATCGGGAGGGAACATACAGCGTCTCATACTGGGGAGGGAAACCTGGCGCAGGCCCCGCTTCATCGTCGCTGCATATCCGACACAGGGACTCGACGCAAAAGCGATTGAACACACCTGGGAACTATTCATGGAACTGAGGGAAACAGGCACATCCTTCCTGTTGATTTCCGAAGACCTGGATGAGATAATGGCGCTGGGCGACCGCATCGCCGTTATGTCTCAGGGAAATATTATTAAAGTACTCGATGGTGTTGACGCGAAAAGAGAAGAGATCGGAATGCTGATAACCACAGGCCATTGATAACCTCAGGTCGTTGATAACCTAAGGCCTTTGGTAGTCTTCGGTCATTTATAGCTCAAGGTCATTAATAACCTTCGGTCATTAATAGCCATAGGCGGTTACTCACGCACCATTTGAAAAGGCCACATCTTGAGCCCGCCTTCAAGTATACGGATATTCTTAAAACCCTGCGCCTTGAGAATAAGAGAAGCCTGATACGACCTGCTTCCCGTTTCATCGATCAGTATAATACCCCGGTCGCGGGGTATCTCATCTACTCTCCTCCTCAGGCTTTCCAGGGGAATGAGCTCCACACCGGGAATTCTTACCTCTTCGAATTCACGTGGCAGCCGAACATCGATACAGGTGCAGGTCTTTTTTGCCTCTATAACCTCCTGGGCATCTATTGCCATGATACCCTCGAACACACCATCGAGCTTATTCTGCATGACATGGGCAGCGACAATGATATTGTCGATGGCCTTAGAGTATGCAGGCGCATACCCGAGATCGAGAGACGCAATATCATCAATTGTACCGCCATGGGCAATAACAGTCGATGCAACGTCAATCCTCTTTGCCACATCACCCTTGCCGACAATCTGAACCCCGAGGAGCTTCCTCGTTTTTTTATCAGCGATCATCTTTACATATATCATCTTTGATTCAGGTATGAACTCATCCCTGTCAAAGTCGGGAACATACACCGTCACCGGGTTAAACCCTGCTTTATGAGCCTCGCTCTCGCTCAACCCTGTCTTTGCGATATGGAATTCAAAAACCCGTATGATTATCGTACCGGTAACAGCCGGAAAAACCGCTTTTTTCCCCGCCGCGTTCGTACCTGCAACCCTTCCCTGCTTGTTTGCGACCGAACCGAGAGGAAGGTAGAAGGGCTTTTTTGATACCACATGAACAACCTCACAGCAGTCACCGGCTGCATAGATGGATGCATCGCTCGTCTGCAACAGCTCATTAACGGCAATCGCTCCCGTGGAGCCGATTTTCAGCCCGGCCTTTTCGGCAAGCGCAACATTGGGCACGAACCCCGTTGCAATGATAACGAGGTCAACCGGAAGGCGGACCTCGTTAAGCAGGACTGACTCGACACCTTCAGTTCCAATGAATTCCTTGACTTCTGTATTCGTTAAAATACGCACACCGTTGAGCTCAAGATGGTTACGCACGAGGGCTCCCATTTCACGGTCGAGAAAGGGCAGAATCTCATGATCCTTCTCAATAATTGTTACACGCGCTCCGGATGCGGTCAGCGCTTCCGCAGCTTCAATGCCGATATTGCCACCTCCAAGCACAACGATATCCTTTGCAAAGTTATTGGTGAGAAACCGTTTTATTCTTTCTGAATCGGTTACCCCGTGCAGCACGAAGATATTCTGCAATTCAACCCCCCTGATATCGGGAATAGAGGGTCTGCTTCCCGTTGCAATAATAAGAATGTCGTAAGGTTCTGTGAAAACCCGTTCAGTGGGAATATCACGATAATGTATTATCTTTTCTTCACTGTCTATCTCTATTACTTCTGAAAGGTTTTTTATCTCTATACCCTTCACATTTCTGAAAAACTCGGTCGCATTCTCAAAGCCCGAGTGAAACTTGAACAGCTCACGCTGGTGCTTCAGCTTCCCGGCAATATAGTAGGGAAGCGCACACCCTGCATAGGCGAGAAAATTTCCCTTTTCGAAAACGGTAATCTTTGCCTCCGGATCAAGCCTTCGGGCCCGTGAAGCTGCTTTCGGTCCTGCTGCGACACCGCCTATGACAACGATTCTCTTCCTGAATCGTTTTTCCGATTCATCTTTCTTTTCCATTTCTGCCACACGAGCCAGCGGCAGTAAAAAGGTGAAAACAGTCCCCTTGTTCATCTTGCTTTCAACACGTATCGACCCGCCGCATATTTCTATAATTTTTTTAACGATGGTAAGGCCAAATCCCGTTCCTTTCTTGTCAAAAAGGCGGGCATTTTCAGCTCTAAAGAATTCATCGAAAATTTTGTCGAGCACTTCTCCAGGTATACCGATCCCGCTGTCTTCTACACGTGTAACAATTTCGCTCGTATCTTCGCCGTACTGCACAGTGAGTATAACAGTACCTTCTCGGGGTGTGTATTTCACCGCATTCTCAAGGAGGTTGTACACGGCATGTTTCAATCCAACTTTGCTCCCCGAAACGATTAGAGATTTTCTGGGAATATCACTGACAAAATTGATCCCTTTTTCCCTGATTTTTTCTCTCAACTCGTCCACTGCTTCGATGCAAACTTCTGAAAAATCAACCTCCATAAATTCGACCTCGCCGCTTCGAAACCGTTCGAGCTCGAGGATGTCCATAATAAGATCCTGAATGTCCCTGCTCCTCCTCTTTATCGACTCAACAACACGAAGCTGTTTGTTGTTCAGCTTTCCTGCATACTCACCAAGCAGGGTTTCAGCACTGAAAATGATAGTCGCAAGCGGAGATTTTAGCTGATGGGCGCTGATTCTGAGGTACTCCCTGCGGTCCCGAAGAAGCCGTTCGACCTCCTCCCTGTGCTGCTGAACCTGCTTTTCAAGATCTTTTATTCTCTTTTCAGCATCAGACATGTCATTGTTTCCCCGGAAAAAGCGGTTTTTTCTCCTCTTTCTATTATTGTTTTCAAAAACTCTCAATTTCAGTCATGCAGTCATTTTTTCAACCCCATATATATGTTTGTCATGACAACAGGTTCTTATCATGAATCTCTTTAATGAGCTCTTCTCCTGTGACCACGGCTTACCTAAATGCCCCTTTATTACATATATCTTAATCGAGATCGAACGAAAAAAATGAGGGAAGAGCCATATACACGCCCTTCTGCCCCCCTATTCGGTTCGTCAGGTCGCGCAATACCCTCTCCTCCCCCCGCACGACAATAACCTCCATGCAGTAGTCGTGGGTTATATGCACATGATTTGCGAAGTGTATATAGTTCTGAAAGCGATGCTGAATATCCGTCAACGCCTCCGAAAGATTATGCATATGATGATTGTAGATGATAGTAATCGACCCCATTACCTGTCCCGTCTTTTCACTTTTTTCGAGGGAGAGCTTTTCCCGTATGAGATCGCGAATAGCCTCGCTTCGGTTGTGAAATCCGTGCGCTGCTATAAAATCATCAAACGATGAAAGCAGGTTTTTTTCCATCGAAACCCCAAACCGAATAAGCTCAGACAAGAGATCACTCCGTAACCTGTAGTTGTGCTATACGACAGCAGCAGGAGCAGCCGCCGTACACTCAATAATATCCAATTACGCATTTTTGGCAAGCCAAGATTGTATTTCAACAGCATTTTATACTGAAGAATTAACACCTCGTGAACCGATAAAGATAGTGGTGAAGCCCAGGCATTGAGGGAATCCGAAATGCTTCACGGTATCCTTCATGCGTTCTGCATAACAATTATTATTGATATTTTTTCTATTTTAAGATATAATTATTACTGATTTTACATCTTAAAATAAGATAAAGATTATGAAGAACATTTTTTCCTTTATATTGCCTTTTATTGTTATATCGATAATTATACCAGCCAGCTGCGGAAACAGAGATTCACTTCTTGATAATGCGAAACTCAATCAGTCGGATATTCCAGTTGTCCTTACCGCCGATCCTTCCTCCGACTGCCCGAACGTGCCGGCAAACCTGGTAGTAAGCGCCCGATTCTCAGAACCCATGGATACAGCATCCGTTGAAAGTGCGTTCACCATTACGGTTGACGGTGAAGCATACACCGCAAGCGGTGCTTTCGAGTGGCTCGATGGAAACAGGATGTTCATATACTATCCCCCGTCAGGAAGCCTTCCCTCCGGCTCACTGATAACCGCAACAATCGATGTTACAGCAGAGTCAATATTCGGCATTCACCTGTCGACCGAATATGTATGGTCATTTACTCCCGGATGCGACTTCTATTCAGGAACCCCGAGCATACTGAGTATTATGCCGACGGCTCTCCAGGCCGTCTTGCCGACTGATTTGAAGATTGAAATTGAATTCGACCGCCTGATGCTTCATTCTACGGTTGAGTCGTCCTTTCTACTCGTGTCCGACAGCGCAAACGAAGATTCTCGTACATCGAATAACGGCAGTTTCACCTGGGAAAACACGGTATCCGGCGAAAAGGTTTCGTACATGCCCGATGAAGCGCCGGGGAACAATAATACGTACACCCTGTATCTTAACAACCGGGGTATCACATGCCGTGACCTGAGCGGGAATGCATTGACGAACTTTCAAACCACCTTTTACACCGCAGATACGGCGATCTACGTTTCCAACGACGACGGCAATGACGCAAATAAGGGCTTCCACAAGAGTGTGCCCGTGCAGACCATAGGTAAAGCCCTCGAGAACGCAGTACTATACGGCATCGCACTTATAAAAGTCGAGGGGGAAGGCCCTAACACGACCTACATCGGACAGTTCAGTATTCCGAGTGGGATTACAATCGAGGGCGGCTGGAATCGGAGTTTCAACGAAAAAAATAGATCCACCTATTCTACCAGCATCAATTCAGGTTCTTCACAGCATACATTTATTTTATCGGGCGTTTCAGGATGCACTCTCGACAGCCTCAGTATCTGGGGAGGAGAGAGCACCGGAACAGAAGATACCGCCGTTTTTATTAAAAACAGCTCTAATATCTCAGTACAATACTGCAACATTCTGGGACCCAATCAATCTGCTGCAACTCAGGGCCTTGGTATCAAAATCGAAAACTCGTCGGATGTTATTCTTGACAGTAACGATGGTATATCCGGCGGGAGCACTCCATACAATGCTGGTGTATATGTGCTCGGCAGCTCGAAGAACATTACAATTAAAAACAACAAAAAGATCATTGGAATCACAGGTGGGGCAACCGGAATATCATACGGTATACTGCTGGGCAACGGTACAGGCCCCATTGCCATAGAAAACAACAACCAAATATCAGGAAACTCTACATCGAACAGTGTGACATTCGGGATCTATATCAGGCCCAATGCCGTTGCTACAATACGCGGAAACAACATAGACGGTGGGAGTACTACGAATAACCCGACATACGGCATATACGTCGACACGGGTGCCGACGTCGAAATTTCTGATAACGCTCCCATATCAGGCGGAACGACATCAAACGGCGATACCTACGGGATATTTATCGGTAGCAGCGCCGATGTGAGAATGTTCAGGAATACAATAGAGGGTGGTAAAGAAAGTACAAGTACTATACATACAAATTACGGTTTATTTGTCGACAGTGCAAGTGCGTGCTCTATTTTTAATAATTTTATTTCAGGGAGTTCAATTTCGACCAATAACTCCAATATTTCACACAGTATTCATGCAAAAGACACAACTATTTACGTTATCAACAATACAATAGATGGAGGAGGTACTACTGGGGGCATAAACTCATCAACAGGATTATACATTGAAGATTCAACAGGCTGGTCAATTGACCCGATAATAATTAACAATATCATGAATGGAGGAAAAAATAATAGTAAGTACGGAATATATTTTGTAAATGATTCACAGGTACCGCCCTTAGCCTGTACTATTAATAATAATACTTTTAGAGGAGAAGGGACTTACATAGACGGTAGTAATAGTTTCACAGGTATCTCATTTCCTACTGCTCCAATAACAACCTCAGAAGTTACAGTGGCAACCGAAAACCTGTTTTACAATATTGGACCACCCGCTGATTTAGCCTTTATCAATGACGCAACAGTCGACTATCACATCAGCACCACATCCTCCGACACCTCGTCAATCAAAGACAACGGCTATGATGTATCCACCCTGTCCCTTGATCCATCACTTCTTAACGAGCTTCTCATCGATATCGACGGAACAACCAGAAACCCTGCATCTATAGACCGTGGTGCACATGAGTTCAACCCATGAAGGGACGTATTCTTCTTCGAAAGAAACAAAAAAAATACATACCACACAGTTACTAACATATGAAAGAAATCGAAGTCAAATTCCCGGTTAAAGACTTTCAGAAATTCAGAAAAATCCTGGAGAATAATAAGGCCGTTAAAAGAACTTCGTTTTTCGAAGATAACATTGTCTTCGATGATGAATCACACACATTGAAACATGAGGGAAAACTCCTTCGTCTCAGGAAGAGCGATCGGGTAACGCTTACTTTTAAAACTCCGGTTGAAAAGTCGCGCTTCAAAATCATGGACGAGCATGAGGTAGAGGTTTCCGACTTCGATGAAACAAACACCATCCTCTGTGCGCTCGGTTTTCACCGGGTTTTTCGGTACCAGAAAAAAAGGGATATTTACGAAATAAACAGTGTGTACGTTCTTCTAGATAAAACTCCGATCGGCAATTTCATCGAAATCGAAGGCGATAAGGATGGCATCGCTGATGCCGCGTGCCTTCTCGGGCTGCTAATTGACAACGGCCTGACGGACAACTACGCTGAACTGTATCAAAAATACTGCGAAGCAAAAAGAATTAAGCCCTCGGATATGGTTTTTTAACCATGCCTGTCTTCGAGAGTGATACGCGGTCTAAACTGAATAATAGTCTCACATGAGGCGAAGGAATTTCAGGACGCGGTCGCGTGGCGCAGCGCCGATAAGCCGGTCGATCTCTTTACCGTCTCTGAACAGGATAAGAGTCGGAATACCCTGAATACTGTACCGTGCGGCTAGGGTGGGATTTTCGTCGGAGTTGACCTTCGAGATTTTTACTCTTCCTGCGTAAATCCCGGCGATCTCGTCAAGCAAAGGGCCCATCATCCTGCACGGTCCGCACCACGGAGCCCAGAAATCGACGGCAGTGGGGATTGTCTCTTCCAGTACCTCGGCAGCCATGTCCTGCTCAGACAGTATTTCGACGGGTCTGTCCGGAACAACAAGCTTTGCACTGCATTTCCCGCAAAGGGGCATTGAAGGCAGCTTATCCAGCTGAACCCTGTTTTTCGTCCCGCAGTTTCTGCATTTCAAGAGGATTGTATTGTTCATTTTTTCCCGAATAAAACGTGTACTTACCATAAAGGTAGTACAAAAAACAGCAAACGGAAAGCGTAAACCGAAGCTCAAACGACTGCTCGAATCCATCCAAAAGGGTAGAAATAGAACAGATCATCAAGTCTCTACAAGCTCAGGATATCAATTGACATGAACAGGTGCGTATTATATATTTGGTAAAAACACCGGTATGAATATATATGCTCAAAAAGTTTGCGCGCTTTATTATTCGATTCAGAATACACGTCATCATTTTCGTCATCACGCTGACCGCTCTTTTGGGGTTTTTTGCCACCAGGGTAAAAATGTCCTCAAACCTCATGGACCTCGCTCCGGAAAAAAGCCCTGAACTTATCGCACTGAAACAGAACCTTAAAAAATTCGGCTCATCCAGATTCGTTATGATAAGCGTTAAAGCGGACGATGCATACTCGCTTTCTACCCTTACGAAAATTAAAAAGATATCCGATGAAATCGAAAAACTTCCTGAAGTGGAAGAAGTAATAAATCCCCTCAATGCCACTGTTTTCAAGTACCTCTTCGGAATGGTCGTGGTTAAAAAAAGCTTTCCAGGCGGTCAGATTCCCGAATCCCGGGACAAATTAGAGAAACTCAAGCAGGAGATGCTTTCAGAACCGGTACTGAAGAATGTCGTGGTTTCCGAAAACGGTGAATCCCTCGCAATATATATCAAGCTCAGAGACGACAAGGATCCGCAGTATATTCGGGAAAAGCTTGCGAAAATCATTAACCCTTACAGGGGCCCTGAGAAGTTTTATATTGCCGGCGGCCCGGTCATCGAGAGCTGGGTCAAAGATTATATGAAAAGAGATTTTATCCGCCTGGCACTGCCGATTGTTCTCCTTGTCGTTGTTGTACTCTTTATCAACTTCAAATCGATCCGTGGCGTTCTGCTGCCGCTCTCCATCATGCTCGGCAGCATTATCTGGACCCTCGGACTCATGGGAATTTTCGGAAAATCGATTACCATGGTGGGTGTCATGCTGCCCACCCTCATCCTCGTTATATCAAGTTCGTACAGTATCCATTTTCTCAACCAGTATTACAAGGATATCTTTGCCGATCAGCATAAGATACGAAATGTGGAAAGGGCAATCCTCCATATAGGAAAAACAATCATCCTCGCCGCCCTCACAACCATTGCCGGTTTTGCTGCCCTTACAATCAACAGGATAAAACCGATGATGGAGCTCGGTGTGTTTGTGCTCACAGGTGTATTTATCGCTATGATGCTGAGCCTCACCTTCCTTCCCGGATTCCTGTGTATAATCAAGAAACCGAGGGCCGTGACCTACGCATCGAGCGAGGGCAGCGTAATGAACCGCTTCTTCTGCAAACTTGGCGAGCTCGTTATATTGCGGTGGAAGATCATTCTTATCATTGCCATCCTGATAGGTATATGGTCAGCGCTCGGTATTCACAACATAAAAATTGACACGAGCTGGAAGCGTTACTTCAAGAAGAATTCAGAGATCCTCATAAGCCAGAACTTTATCAAGTCCAACTTCGGAAGTGTTTCAACAATAAACGTCAGCCTGACCACACAAGACGGTTCCGACATAGATTTCAGAAAACTTAGTGCTCTGCAGTATGCGGATAAAATCGAACAGTGGATACGTGACCGGCAGCTCCTGGGGCCGACAAACTCGTTCGTCGGATACATAAAACGCGCGAATCAGCTTTTGCATGAAAACAATCCCGATGAATACCGGCTGCCCGACAATGATGCGGATCTGCTGAAGATACTGCTCATGTTCAAGATGTCCAAATTTACGAAAAGCCTGGGTAACGTGATCACCCCTGATTTCAAGAATACGAATATCGTCGTGAGAACTTCGGCACCGAACGACAGAGAGGTGACCATTCCGGATTTGAAAAAATTTGTAAAAGATTTCCATGAGTTCATAGGGCAAAACCCCTTTGCGGGTATAACGGTCACTCTTTCCGGAGTCGATCTCATCTATGTGTCGCTTATCGACTATCTCGTTAGGTCACAGTTGACGAGTATCGCTATCAGCGTCATTATTGTCTTTTTCATTATTGCGTATACATTCAGATCTTTCGTTTTCGGATTTTTCGGACTCATCCCGATTATTTTCGGCCTTCTTCTCAACTTCGGGACAATGAGCTATTTTAACGTGCCGATGGATTTTATTACATCGATGATCGCAAGTATTGCGGTGGGTCTCGGTGTGGACAACAGCATTCACTATCTGATCAGGTTTTCAAAAACGAAGCATACCCTGCCGCTTGATGAGCGCATACAATACGCTCTGATCAATTCGGGCATACCCATATTTTTTACTTCACTCACACTGGTAGCAGGTTTCTGCATTTTACTCTTCTCGAGCTTTAAGCCGATTCTGTACTTCGGCCTTCTCATTTCGGTCACCATGCTCGGCTGCCTTATCGGAGTTATTTTCATCCTGCCCGCATTTATATACTTCATCAAACCAAAGGCGATAATAAAGGGGAGGATAAGCTAGTGTTCCGTCTCAGAAATATATTGACAAAGTCTCTTTATTTTTTCGAGTATTGAATCGGCTGTCGCCGTCCAGACAAAAGGACTGGAATCAGTATTATATTGCTTCACAAAGTGATCGATCTTTGCAGTCAGTTCTTTGACACTTTTAAAAGTTCCCCGACGAATCGCCTTTTGAGTGATGATGTTAAACCAAATCTCTACCTGATTCAGCCAAGAGGCGTATGTCGGCGTGTAATGAACCTGGTAGCGTGGATGTGCAGCCAGCCATCGTTTCACCGTCTGATGCTTGTGAGTGGAGTAGTTGTCTACCACCAGGTGAATGTCTAAATCTTGTGGAACGTTGGCATCCACGTGCTTGAGAAAGCTGAGATATTCCTGATGCCGATGACGGTTCTTGCAGCGTGTGATGACCTGACCGGTTGCAATATCTAAGGCAGCGAATAATGTGGTAGTGCCATGGCGGACATAGTCGTGGGTAACCCCTTCCACATATCCCAGTCCCATGGGCAACAAGGGTTGGGTACGATCCAAGGCTTGGATTTGGCTCTTTTCGTCCACACACAACACCATGGCTTTGTCGGGTGGATTTAAATACAATCCGACGATATCTCGAACTTTCTCAATGAAAAATGGGTCAGAAGACAACTTAAAGCTTCGTTGGCGGTGAGGCTGAAGACCAAAGGCATTCCATATACGATGTACGGTGGGTCGGGACAGGTGAGTCTCTCTCGCTATGGAACGAATTGTCCAGTGTGTGCCATCACGAGGCTTGGTATCCACGGTTTTACGGATGAGTTCTGCCACCCGTTCGTCTGAAATCGATCGTGGCCTTCCGGCACGCATCTCATCATAGAGGCCAGATAGCCCTTGTTGAATAAAGCGCTTACGCCATTTGCTGACTGATTGGTGGCTGAGACCGACTTTTTCAGCGATGAGTCTGTTGCTGGAACCTTGTGCAGCGAGGAGGATGATTCGGGCTCGTATAACCAACCCGTATGGAAGAGAGCGAGAGTGCGTAATGGATTCCAACTGTTTGAGCTCCTCATCGGAAAGGATAATGGGTGTTTTAGGGCGTCCTGTAATCATGGGCATTCTCCTTTTAGTATAAGGATAAACCCATGATAATATCATCCTAAAACTTATTCAAGTTATTTATGAGACAAGACACTAGGTCACCT
>Ga0307436_1000036_pt1 | contig 55386 bp, 51 predicted proteins | sample SalMarWE160440MG_FD_202513 | JGI IMG/M metagenome (GOLD analysis project Ga0307436, IMG submission 202513) | Salt marsh sediment microbial communities from the Plum Island Ecosystem LTER, Massachusetts, United States - WE1604-40 | ecosystem: Environmental > Aquatic > Marine > Intertidal zone >...
AACAAGCCCTGGGGAGTCGGAAGGAGGGTAAGCCACGGATGCATCAGGCTGTATCCCGAGGACATTCCGAAACTGTTTGCTATGGTTTCGTGGGGTACCTCAGTCGACATCGTCCGCCAGCCGGTGAAGATCGGCATCAGGGACGGAAGGGTGTTCGTAGAGGTCCACAAAAGTGACCAGGGAAGTCATGCAGACTATTTCCAGGTGGCGGTCCGTCTCCTGCAAAGCAAGGAATTACTGAACCGGGTGAATACAAGAAAATTATATAAGGCGGTAGAAAGCCGGAACGGCATGCCGGTGGATATCACGAATTGAAGGGCCGGCCCCGGCAGGGGCAGGCCCTTCGGGATGAGAAAGACTATTTCTTTTGCTGGAGTTCGAAGGCCTTTTCCGCTTTTGCTGCAGCGGCTTCCGCCCTCTTTGCGGCTGCCTCGGCCTTTGCCGCAGCACCTTCGGTGCAACATTTTTTCGCCTCTTCAGCCATCGACCTGGCCTCTTCGGCCTCTTTCTTCACCTGCTCCAGTTCGGCCGACGACGCTCCTTTTTCCCCGATCTTGGCCTCGAGAACCGAAACTCTCTCCTCCAGCTTGCTGATTCTGTCTACCAGCGGGTTTACCTGCTGTTTGACATAATCTTTCGTGGCGCAGCCGTAAGATAACAGGAGTAAAACACTCAGCATCAATGACCACACGGTAATCTGCTTCATCTGATCACCTCCTTTCATAAACAAGCGCTCATATGGACATATATAGACAAATCATACAATGGAAAAGATTAGCTTGCAACGTGGCCGGGGGGGGCGAAGTCTGCATAACCGGTTCCCGCCGTCAATTGTAATGAGCGGGCCATGCGACCCGGGGTGACGGCCCGGCCTCGAATAGAAAAATCCCGGTGTTTGTAATATAATAAAGCCTATTTCAGGACAAGAGACCATATTACCGGAGGAGGAAGAATGATCAAGGTCTACTACGATAAAGATGCAAAGACGACTGTTTTAAAGAAAAAGAAGATTGTGATCATGGGTTATGGCAGTCAGGGACATGCCCATGCGAATAACCTGAAGGAAAGCGGTATGAGCGTAATCGTGGGGATAAGGAAAGGCCCAAGCTGGGACAAGGCGAAAAAGGCCGGATTCGAAGTGATGACGCCCGCCGACGCAGCCAGGGTTGCCGATGTCATCATGATATTGCTGCCCGACGAGTACCAGGCCGATATATATAAGAAAGAGATCGCGCCCAACATGAAGAAAGGGGTCTATCTTGCTTTCGCTCACGGGTTCAACATTCATTTCGGGCAGATTGTGCCGCCTGACGATGCAAACGTCTTTATGGCGGCGCCCAAGGGACCGGGACATCTCGTGAGATCGGAGTATACGAAAGGCAGCGGGGTTCCCTGCCTTATAGCGGTTCACCAGGACCCTTCAAAAGACACCAAGGATGTAGCCCTTGCATATGCCTCGGGCATAGGAGGCGGAAGGGCCGGCATCATTGAAACCTCCTTCAGGGAGGAGACGGAGACCGACCTTTTCGGCGAGCAGGTAGTCTTGTGTGGAGGCCTTACGGCCCTTATTCAGGCGGGCTTTGAGACCCTTGTGGAGGCCGGGTACGCGCCGGAGATGGCGTATTTTGAATGCCTGCACGAGGTGAAGCTCATTGTCGATCTGATATATGAGGGCGGCATTTCCAACATGCGTTATTCGATCAGTAATACTGCCCAGTACGGCGATTTGACGCGCGGGCCGAGAGTGATCACCGATGATACCAAGAAAGAGATGGGAAAAATACTCAGGGAAATACAGGACGGCGTGTTTGCGAAGGAATGGCTGCTTGAATGCAAGGCCAACAAGCCCGTCTTTAATGCCCTGACGAGGAAAGGCGAGAAGCACCTCGTGGAGGAGGTAGGCTCAAGGCTCAGGGCGATGATGCCCTGGCTGAAGAAGGGAAAACTCGTTGACAAGTCCAAAGCGTAGGAAGGGAAGAGGCAACTGAAAATAAGCGGCAACCCGTAAGGTTCTTACTGCTCGGGGTCCGGAAATGCCGCCGAGAGACTAATGGTCAGACTTGCTCCCGAGGGATATCCATTCATTGCCGGTTTCGGGCTGTTGACGCTTGTCGTCGCCTTCCTGACGGGTCCTTTGTTCGCTAGCGTCCCGTTCGTCCTGACGCTATTTATGATCTATTTTTTCAGAGACCCGGAGCGGAATGTCCCCGCTGCCGCCGGTTGTTTCCTGTCACCTGCGGACGGCAGGGTGATGCAGATAATAGATATGAACGAGTCCGAATACCTCCGTTCCGACGTAAAGGAAATCAGCATTTTTATGTCTCCACTGAACGTCCATGTGAACCGCGCTCCCTGTGACGGAACGGTAAAGAGGGTAAAACATAACAAGGGGAAGTACACGGCCGCTTACAGGGAAGATTCGTCACTGAAAAATGAGAATATCGCGATGGTACTGGAGACGAAATACGGGGACATCCTTGTGAGGCAGGTAGCGGGGTTTCTCGCCAGGCGCGCCGTATGCAGAAAGAGGGAAGGAGACGTGCTGAAGGGCGGGGAACGGTACGGGATCATAAAGTTCAGCTCCAGGCTTGATACATATCTGCCAAAAGATGTCGAAGTTAAGGTAAAATTGGGTGAGAAGGTCAAGGCCGGTGAAACCGTAATCGCGGCGGTCAGACGCGGGGGATAGATGAGAAGCAGGGACATCGGATGAAGAAAGGTATTTATATACTGCCTAACAGTCTGACTCTCTCCGGAATGTTCTTCGGCTTCTATTCCATACTGTCCGCAATAAAGGGGAACTTCAATTATGCGGCATGGGCGATCATGATCGCAGTTGTATTCGACGGGCTTGACGGGTGGGTGGCGCGACTGACCCACAGCACGACGCGCTTCGGGATAGAGCTTGATTCCCTGTCCGACCTCGTGGCCTTCGGCGTTGCTCCGTCGGTGCTGGTCTATAAATGGGCCATTGCGCCCTTCGGGAGAATAGGCTTTGCCGCCGCTTTTCTTTTTACGGCCTGCGGTGCGCTGAGACTTGCGCGGTACAACGTACAGATGGGGTCGACTGAATCAAAGGCATTCACGGGCATGCCTATCCCGGGCGCCGCAATGATAGCGGCGACGCTTGTGCTTTTCTGGCATGAAATATGGAAGGCCACGCCGTACGGGAACGTATTTGTTCTGATCCTCACGATCTTCCTGGCCCTTCTTATGGTGAGCACCCTGAGGTTCCACGGGCTCAAGGAAATAGATTTCAGGAGGAGGAAGCCCTTTTGGATTCTGGTGGTATTTGTGATAGGCATCGTTCTCATCCTGATTCACCCTCCCACGGCGCTTTTTGTTTTTGCCATGGGTTACCTTCTGGAGGGATTAATAGAAAACATTTACATATTTACCAGGAAGCGGAAGAGGATGCAGGAGACCGGTCGGTGAGGAAAATAAGAATCTTTGACACCACCCTCCGCGACGGAGAGCAGTCACCAGGGGCCTCCATGAACGTAGAGGAGAAGATTCAGGTCGCCCGGCAGCTTGTAAGGCTGGGCGTGGACATCATAGAAGCCGGGTTCCCGGTGGCATCGCCCGGCGATTTTGACGCCGTCAGGAGGATAGCATCGGAAGTCAGCGGCGCGACGATTGCGGGACTGGCGAGAACAAAGGATAAGGACATACAAAGCGCGGGCGAGGCCTTAAGAAAGGCCGGGCAAAGGCGGATCCATACCTTTATCGCAACGTCCGATATACATCTCAAACACAAATTGCGGATGGACAGAAAAGAGGTCCTGGAGAGCGCAGTCAAGGCTGTTAAACTCGCGAGGGCGTACACGGGCGATGTGGAGTTTTCCGCCGAGGATGCCACGAGGTCAGACCGGGACTATCTGTGCACCGTGACAGAGGCTGTGATAAAGGCAGGTGCGGTGACGGTGAATATACCCGACACCGTGGGGTACACCGTGCCCCAGGAATACGCAGAGCTGATCGAATATCTTTTCAATAAGGTCCCCAATATCGACAAGGCGGTAATATCGGTCCACTGCCACAACGATCTCGGACTCGCGGTTGCGAACTCACTTGCTGCGGTTCTGAAAGGTGCCGGGCAGGTTGAGTGTACGGTGAACGGGATAGGCGAGAGGGCCGGGAACGCCTCTCTGGAGGAGATCGTCATGGCCCTCAAGACGAGACCGAAATTTTTCAACGCGGACACCGGCATCACGACCGAAGAGATATACAGGACCTCGCGACTGGTCTCGAAGATCACGGGCATGATGGTGCAGCCGAACAAGGCTATCGTCGGCGCCAATGCCTTTGCCCATGAGGCGGGGATACACCAGGACGGCTATCTCAAGGAGCGCTCGACCTATGAAATCATGATGCCCGAGACGGTCGGCATACCGCAGAGCAAACTGGTGCTGGGAAAACACTCCGGCAGGCATGCGTTTAAAGAGAGGCTCGGGAAGCTGGGATACAGTCTGACGGAAGATGAACTGAACAAGGCATTTGAACGCTTCAAGGAGATCGCGGACCAGAAGAAATACATATTCGACGAGGATATCGAGGCGCTGGTTTCCGAAGAGGTGTCGAAGGTTTACGAGTATTATCGTCTGCTCGACATGTCGACGTCGGGCGGGATGAACCAGAAGCCGGTGGCTACCGTTAAGCTCAGGGTGGGTGATGAGAGCGTGGACGGGATGGAGCACGGAGACGGACCGGTCGATGCGACTTACCGGGCCATTGACAAGATTACGGGGACGAAAAGCAGTCTTGTCAAGTTTGAAGTGAAAAGCATAACCGGGGGGACCGACGCCCTGGGTGAAGTAACAGTGACGCTGGAAGAAGCCGGAAACACGGTCCGCGGCCATGGAGCGGACACTGACATTATCGTCGCCGCCGCCAAGGCATACCTGAATGCCCTGAACAAGTTTGCCGCGAGAGATGCGCGTTAGGCGCCTTCTGCTCCGGTTCGACCGGAAACCTGATGATTTTTCATCTGAACTTTCATATAATGGTTAAAAACAATTTGAATTTTTTTGAGAAAGAGAGGTAGAGATGCCCAAACCACTTGGCAGCGAAGATCTTTACAAGTGCTGCGACCAGAAACTTTTCACATTTAATACGACCGACGAACTTCCTGAGCTGATGGAGACGATAGGGCAGGAGAGGGCATTGAACGCTATAGATTTCGGTCTGAACCTCGACAGTAAGGGGTTCAATATCTTTATACTCGGTGAAAACGGGACCGGCAAGACAACGACGATAAAGTCCCTCCTGAAAGAGAAGGCGGCGAGTGAACCGGTGCCCCTTGACTGGTGCTATGTCTACAATTTCGAAGAGCCTGACATCCCGCTGGCGATATCCATGTCGCCCGGCAGTGCAGTGGTCTTTCACAGGGATATGGAGGAACTGATCAAGGTCCTGAAGGTCGAGATCCCGAAGGTGTTTGAGTCGAAGGAATATGAAAGGCAGAAGAACAAGATCCTGGAGTCTTTCCAGTCCAAGCAGAAGGAGATGTTTTCGGGACTTGAGGAAGAGGCCCAGAACAAGGGATTTTCAATCAGGAAGATGGTCAGCGGTCTGATGATAGTCCCGGTGAAGAAAGGCGGCGAGCCCCTCACGGAGGAAGAATACGAGGCCCTCGACGAAAAGACGAAGGCCAAGATCGACGAGATAGGGAAGGCCCTTCAGGAGAAGCTGAACGATGTCGTCCGGGAAGTCCGGGAGACAGAAAAAGGCGTCAAGAAAGAGCTTGCGAAACTCGAGCGCGAAGCGGCCCTGGCGGCGGTGGGACATTTCATGGATGAATTGAAGACAAAATACCGGGACGACGAAAAGATTACCCATTATCTTTCGGCTGTAACGGAGGACATCCTCGAACATCTCGACGATTTCAAGGCCCAGGAGGAGCAGGCTGCGCCGCTGCCCTTCATGAAGATGCAGAAGACGGAGCCCACCTTTACGAGATATACCGTAAACGTCCTTGTGAACAATAAGGACGTTAAAGGTGCCCCGTGCGTCTTCGAGAGCAACCCTGCATATTTCAATCTCTTCGGGAGACTGGAATACAAGTTCCAGTACGGGGTGACAACGACGGATTTTTCGATGATCAGGGCCGGGTCTCTCCATAAGGCCAACGGCGGGTATGTGGTTATAAACGCCCTTGATTTACTCAGAAACATCTTTTCGTACGAGACACTGAAGAGGGCGCTGAGAAACAGGGAGATAAAGATAGAGGACGTATGGGAACAGTACCGGGCCATCTCGACGGCAACGCTGAAGCCCGAGGCGATTCCGCTCAACGTAAAGGTCATTCTCATCGGAAATCCTCACCTCTACTACCTGCTCTATAACCTCGACGAGGAATACCGGGAATTGTTTAAGGTGAAGGCCGATTTCGACAGCAGGATGGAAAAAAATGATGAGGCGGTTCAGAAATACGCCGCCTTTGTGTCCAGCACCTGCAAACAGGAGAAATTTCTGCCCTTTGACCGGAGCGGGGTTGCCAAGATAGTCGAGCACGGATCGCGGCTCGCCGGGCACCAGGAAAAGCTGTCGTCCAGGTTCAGCGATATCGCTGATGTGATAAAGGAAGCGAATTACTGGGCCAAGAAGGAGGACAGCAATCTCGTCAGGAGTGAACATGTGGACAGGGCCTTGAGGGAAAAGATATACAGGGTCAACATGATCGAGGAAAGGCTGCGCGAGATGGTGGTTGAAGGGACCCTGATCGTAGACACAGAAGGGGAGAAGGTCGGGCAGATCAACGGACTCGCCGTCCTCGGGATGGGTGACTATCAGTTCGGCAAACCGTCGAGGATAACGGCCAAAACCTTCGCGGGCAGGGGCGGCGTCATAAACATCGAGCGTGAAACGAAGATGAGCGGAAAGATACACGAAAAGGCTATCCTTATTATCACCAATTTTATCGGCAGCACTTATGCAAAGAAAAAACCGATCAGTTTTTCTGCCTCGATCACATTCGAGCAGCTCTATGACATGATAGAAGGCGACAGCGCCTCCTGTGCCGAGCTTTACGTAATTCTTAGCAGTCTTGCCGGGCTTCCCCTGAAGCAGAACCTGGCAGTTACCGGCTCGATGGATCAGAACGGGGATGTCCAGCCGATAGGAGGGGTCAATGAAAAGATCGAGGGGTTCTTTGACCTCTGCAGGATACGAGGATTAGACGGCACGCACGGCGTTGTCATTCCGGCAAAGAACGTAAGACACCTGATGGTCAAGCAGGAAGTCGTAGATGCCGTGCGGGACGGAAAGTTCTTTATCTATCCGATCAGCAGGGTGGAAGAAGGTCTGGAAATATTCACGGGCATGCCAGCGGGAGAAGCGCGGGAGGACGGGATGTATCCTGAGGGCACGATCAATTATCTTGTTTCCAGGCGCCTGGAAGAGATATCCACCTCCATCAAAAAGGAGAAGACAGAAAAAGAGGAAAAGGAAAACGGCAAAGATAAAGAAGAAAATGATAAATGAGGCAGGTCATATGGCTTCTTCAGTTTCTTTTGATTATAATCTTTACTTTTCCAATCGCCTTCCTTCCCTATAGGGTATCGCTGAAGTTCGGTGAGGTCCTTGGCTCCGTGCTTTTTTTTTTCTGGAGGAGCCGCCGTGCAATAGCGGTGGAAAACCTGAGAGCGGCCGTTTTGCGTGGTTCTATCGCCATAGATGCCAGCCCCGAAGATGTAATAAAACAGGATTTTCGAAATCTCGGGAAATCTTTTGTTGAAGTTCTGAAGGTCTATTACGGGCTGGGCGAGCAGATAATAGGGAGAGTCGAGATCTCCGGCGCCGAAAATCTCCGGGCGGCACAGGAAAAGGGGAAAGGGGTAATCTTCATTACCGGCCATTGCGGCAACTGGGAACTGAACGCACTTGTTTTTTCCAGGAGGCTTGCCAGAGTCAACGTCGTGGCCCGGCCCGTAGACAATCCTTATATCAACTGGATTGTCGAACATGCGAGAAAAAAATACGGCAACCGGGTAATTTACAAGAAGGGGGCGCTGAAGAAGATACTTTCCTGCCTCAGAAGTGAAGAGGTCGTCGGGATACTCATGGATCAGAGCGTTGTGCCGGCCGAGGGCGTGGTAACGGAGTTCCTCGGCAAGAGGGATTATACGACAAAGATGCCGGCGGTGATAGCCCGGAAGACGGGTTGTCCTGTCATCCCCGCCTTCATAAGCAGAACCCCCCGCGGACATCTGATAGAAATACACGAGGCCGTGAAACTCGACGCTTCAATTGACGGCGAAACGGCGGTACTGAATGACACTATTAAATTCTCCGCCTATATCGAAGAGTACATACGCCGGAACCCCTCGGAATGGCTCTGGATCCACAGGAGGTGGAAGAGAATAAAGTCTTGATGTCGTCTCGGTCAGTGTTGGCCGGCCGGAGGACGTCGAATCAAATATTAAACCACACATTGTTCGAAAAAAACACCTGTCAATTTTGACAGGTGTTTTTTTTTGCCGACAAGGGTATAAATAGACCCTAATGTTGCAAAAAAATCTTCAAAAAGGGCGGAAGGGGCAGCTAAAAATGTCTTGTAGCGACACCTTACAGCCCTGCAGAGGGGTCTGCCGGCCTTTTACTGGAAGTCACCAAACGTTGGGTCCTCATTTATGTGGAAGATGAATAAATCACGTCGTCATTACAAGACTTTTTCGATGTTCCTGCCGCGTTGCTTTGCAACGTCAGGGTAGACTCTGCGTATAAAGTCGTCATTTTATGAGGAGGGAGGAATGCAAAGGAGGGGAATAACACTGGTCGAACTTCTCGTTGCCATATCTGTCACAGGTATCCTCGTCGTTGCACTTGCTGTTTCATTCGAGGGCTGGATGAAAAGATACGAGGTGGAAGAGATAACGAAGGGGCTTTACCACGACCTGATGCTTGCAAGGATGATGGCCGTGGAGAAGGACGTTAAATATCTCACTCTTCTGGGTCCTCACCAGTATACAGTGGCGGAAGACCGCAATGAAAACGGTGACGTCGATGACGGGGAGATGCTTCCGGGCTATCCCAAAAAAGTAAAATACAAATTAGAATGGAACTTCACACGTAGTTCGAAGGTCTTCTTTGATACGCGGGGTCTGATGACACCTTACAGAACGATATCGGTGGTCTCCGGGGCCGACGCCGACTTTGACTGCATGAAAGTGTCAGACACCCGCATAATTACGGGTAAGTATGACCATGATAGCGATGAGTGTGTGAAAAGATAGTGCAGAGTCACGCATTGACATGCGGTAATTCGCAGCGCACGTCACGGCTGTGAAGATAACCGCTATGGTAGTGACCGTGGGCCGGACAGCCGCCGGTGCATGAGCCCTTGTTGATGCACATGTTATCGCAGATGTCCCCGGGGGGCTCCCGGAACGCGTCGAGGCGTGAATTTTCCCAGATGGATGCGAATTCATCCTGCAGGACGTTGCCAAGGTAGAATTCCGAAAAGCCGTGAAAAAGATTGCAGGGAAATACGGACCCGTCTGACAGAACCGAAAGTTTGTTGACTCCTCCGGAGCAGCGGGCGCGATGTCCGATTAACTCTTTTGTGAAGCAGGAAGCACTGACCGTGAATATCTCCATATCGCGGTTCGCATCCTGCATGTGATCGCAAAAAGACTTAAAATCCGGGTACGAGAGGGCTTCTTTCATGATTGCCCGGTTACCGGTGAGAATGTCCATGTGAATGAGATAATAACGCCTTATGTCTAATGATCTCAGAAGGTCGATTATGTTCCGGATATCGGGGACTGTTGTCCGGCTGACGACTGTTTTTACTACGAAATTGAGGTCAAGGGACAGAAGTGTTTCGATGGTGCCCATGGCGAGTGAAAAATGAGAGGACTTCGTGATCAAGTTATGTCTTTTTTCTGAGCTTCCTTCAAGCGATACGCCGATTGTAATTTTTTGACGGTCACCGTCCTTGAATTGAATTATGCTCCCCGGGCAGCTGCCGTTCGTGCTTATATTTACCTGCATGCCCTGTCTCGAGGCTGTTTTGGCAAAATCAGGCATCCAGGGGAGAAGCAGGGGTTCTCCCCCCATCACGTCTATTTCTCGCGTCCCCTGATCTGCAAGAATCGGCAGAAGCTTCAGTGAGTCCTGGAACGACAAATCGGGCAAAGTACCTGCACTACCGAAAGAAAGCCCCTTTGAAGAGCATGAGAAACCGTTGAAGCAGAAGAAACAATGCTGATTGCATCTCACGGTCGGATAAAGCTGTATATATCGGGGAGCGGGCGGTGTCATAAGCCCTAAGTGTTTGCGAGGTACTTCCCCGCCCGGAAGGCTTCTTCCATGGCTGAGGGATGTTCCAGGACGGCACCTTTAGCGTCGATTCCGAGAAAGCTCAGCGTCTGGTGCTCTCTTACGCTTATGGTCCTGAAGAAGGCTGTCGCCGTAGCTGAGGAGCATTCGACCCCGGTTTGCTTCTTCATTCCACCTACGATCAGCAACAGTCCTTTCCGCCCGTAGGCGCCTTCAGGGAGCGGCTTCTTTAAAAGGTATTTCTCGCACCAGAAGCTCTGGCACCGGTCGATCATTATCTTTGCCTGGGCACTGAGGCCGAAAAAAAATATCGGGGAAGCCAGAATAATCCTGGAGGCGGTCCTTATCTCGCGATAGATTTGGGACATGTCGTCCTGAATGATGCACTCCCCTGTTTTTTCGCAACCGCCGCAATCCTGGCATGGGATTATGTTCATCCGATTCAGATTGAAGACACTCACCTTTATGCCTTGTTCCCCCATGCCCCTGACGGCACTTTGCAGCAGCAGATCGGTATTGCCGTCCTTTCTCGGACTGCCGAGAAAGGCGATCGCTTTCAAAGGTTCATTTGTCACTCTTTTCCCTCCTCATGCCGCCTGGAACACTTTAGCAGGGCCTGTCCCGCCGGTGAAGGCTTTATTTCAATTATACCAGAGTCTTTTCTTACCGGGCCTTTTTGTAGGACAAATACCTACACTATGTCACCTGAAGTCTTACATGAAAAACAGAATTTGCCTGATATTTTTATCTGCTTCGATTGAGTAAATTATAGAGGTGACTGAAATCGCGAGCCTAAATCGTCTCACTAAAAGGGGGTATAACCATGGGTAAGCTGCTTGATGTCCTGGATTTTTCCGGAGTCGAGGAGGAACGGGATGGCAATGACTTTGCCGACCGGAGAGAGGAAGAGGAACAGGACATTTTCTGGAGTGGCGACGAGAAGGAAGACGGCGAAGCGCAGCCGAAGAATTCAATGGACGACAGTGATTATGAACCCTTGAAAATGTATTTGAAGGAGATGGGCAACATTCCCCTGCTGACTAGGGAGGGCGAAATCGAGACGGCGAAGAGAATTGAGAAGGGAAGAGAGGATCTGGTGCGAGTTATTTTCTCTTTGCCATTCGCGGTGGAAAAACTCATTTCGATGGGCGATGCCGTGAGAAGGGGAGACCTTTCGCCGGAGGATATAATGCAGTGGGGCGGGGATTCGGAAGAGGCGGTCGTTTACGAAACGAAAAGGTTCCTGTCCGCTGTTGATGAGATAAGCCGTCTGTACAAAAGGCCGAGGATTAATAATAAGAGGCTGCCGGCGGAAAGGAAAAAATCGTTGCCCCGCAATACGAAGGGGCCCGCCGGCAACCATGTGAGAATACTGGACCTTGTGAGCGGCCTGAGACTGAAAGAAAACCTGGTAGCCGGTATTTATAATGAACTCGAGAAGACATCGAAACGTCTGGATGAAATCAACAGGGAGCTTTTGTCCGTGACCAGACGTCTTAAGGCGGCACGATGTGATCCCAACGACGGCAAGAGTGGAAGATGCAGGACAGTTGCCGGTTATCTGAAAGCGAACGGGAATGTCGCCAGGTTGAAGGGAAAGGAGCAGTTATTAAGGGTCTATTTCGAATGCAGGAACAGCATGGGCCGACATGAGCATTCGATCGGCATTTGTCATTCCGAAATCAGGAATACCATGAAGGCGTATGCGGCGTGCCGGGATGAGATAGTAGAAGCCAAGCGGGCCATGGTGGAGGCCAATCTGAGGCTTGTCATCAGCATAGCCAAGCGTTATATCGGCAAAGGGCTGAGCTTCCCTGATCTTATACAGGAGGGGAATATCGGGCTGATGAGAGCGGTTGATAAGTTCGAGTACCAGAGGGGCTACAAGTTCAGCACTTATGCCACATGGTGGGTCAGGCAGACCATAACCAGAGCACTGACCGATCAGTCGCGGACCATACGCATACCTGTCCATATGGGCGAGATCATAGCCCGCATCTCCAAGGTTACGCGGGAGCTCGTTCAGGAGTTGGGATATGAACCCCAGCCGGAGGAGATAGCGGCCAGGATTAACATACCTCTTCCGAAGGTGAAGACAATTCTGAAAATATCCAAGGAGCCCGTTTCACTGGAGACCCCGATAGGGGAGGAAGAGGACAGCCATCTGGGGGATCTGATAGAAGACCGGACTTCTGTCTCTCCGCTGGAGAGCGCAATAGACCGGGACCTGAAAAAACAGGTAGAGATGATGCTCGGTACTCTGAACGAGAAAGAAGCCAAGATTATAAAGCGAAGGTTCGGTATCGGCGAGGAGATGACCAAGACTCTGGAGGAGCTGGGTCAGGAGTTCGAAGTCACCAGGGAACGGATAAGACAGATAGAGGTCAAGGCGATCAGAAAACTGAAGCACCCCTCACGGAGTTGCGGTCTCAGGACATTCCTCGAAGGCCGCTGATCGGGAAGGTGAATATGGCGGCCGGGATATTGGGGCCGCTATGATGAGAGCGGGCGGACGGCGCTCCCGGACAGCGACATTATTGTCAGTCCGGGGTGGCCTGCCGATCCCCGTGCCGAGCACTGACGATAAAAAGTGTGCATATTGCCCCCGGGAGTTGCAATGATATTCCGTGTCCTTTCGGTTCCCGCCTGACTGTAGTACCGGCACGGATTATTCGTTAATCTACGCGCAGGGGATCCTCTCTCTCGCTGCTACGAGAAGCTCTTGCCTCCATATTTGCTTTAACCTTTTCGAACGTGCATATCAAACACCGTGAAGACACGCGTTTTCTTGCAGGATTTCAAAAGCTGTGCATTGTCCGGCCCGGGCTCCCGACTGCCGGGGGCAATCCTGCGAGGCGTACCAGTAAGCCATTTTTCGCCGTTCCGGGAAATGTACGGATATTTTGTTACAACTCTTAAGGTATAATGAGCGATACAGCTTCGGCAGGGCAAACGAAAGCTGATTAAACGTACGGGAAGGTCCATGAAACGGCTTGTTGTAAAGATAGGCAGCAATATCCTTTCAGGCGGGAAGGAGGGTCTCGATACACGTCGGGTATCGTCTGTTGCTGCGGACATTTCGGATCTGCAGGATATTGGATATGAAGTTGTGATCGTGTCTTCCGGAGCTGTCGCCGCCGGAATGAGGAAGCTGGGGTTGAAGAGGAAGCCTGACGCTATCAAGCTTAAACAGGCTGCTGCTGCTATAGGGCAGAGCAGTTTGATGTGGGCATATGAAAAGAGTTTCTCACATTTCGGTAAAAAGGTGGCGCAGGTTCTCCTGACAAGGGACGACCTGTCTGACAGGAAAAGATACATCAACTCAAAGAATACTCTGCAGACACTGCTCTCTTACGGTATTGTCCCTATCGTCAATGAAAACGATACTGTGGCGACGGATGAGATCAAGTTCGGAGACAACGACACCCTGGCGTCACTTGTCGCCCTGCTTGTGGAGGCCGAGAGGCTGATCATATTGTCCGACGTCGACGGCCTTTACCGGGAAGACCCGCGAGTAAAGGCCGATGCTGATTTGATACCCTGCCTGGAGGAGATAACACCGGAGGTAGAGGAGATGGCGGGCGGGGCAGGCAGCGCCGTTGGCACGGGAGGGATGTATTCCAAACTGCTTGCCGCAAAGATGGCAGCGTCCCACGGGATACCGGTATTCATTATTAGCGGCAGAAGGAAAGGGCTCCTCACCTCGCTGGTAAAGGGCGGAGAGCACGGGACATTCATAAAGCCGGCCGAAAGCCGGCTTTCACACAGAAAGGGTTGGATAGCATACAGCAGCCGTCCCAGAGGTTCTATTGTGCTCGATGACGGCGCCGTAAAAGCTATCACTGAGAGGGGGGGGAGCCTTCTGCCCACGGGCATCGTTTCCGTCGAGGGAGAATTCGATCTGGGAGATTCGGTTTATTGCGTGACAACCGGCGGTAAGAGGATAGCAAAAGGACTGGCGAATTATTCTTCTGCCGATCTGAGAAGGATAATGAGGAAAAAAACGGCAGAAATACAGGATATCCTTGGCTATAAATATTCCGATGAGGCTATACACCGGGACAATCTTGCTCTGCTCTGAAACGGCGGGCAACTTGACCTAATGTAGCATGGGGTAAATGGAGGGGCGTTGGCTGCGCGGGCCGGTTTTTTCACAGTATCCGGGGGCGGAGTATTCTTTAATCCTTTTCTCCTTTTGTGGTATATTGAATAACTGTATGCTTTGCCATCATATTGAACGTATTGAATATGTCGGAAGAATGACTGAGACATGTTGATCGACGCGCCGCTCGGTGCTCTATTCAGCCGCTCTGCCTATTTTCAGGGAGGACGAAGGTGAAACGCGTCATATTGGCCGCGCTGTTTTTTTTCGCGCTCGTTTCTGTAGTCAGGGGGAAGGTGGACCCTCTTGACAGCCTTAAAGAAAACGCACTTTCTTATTTCACAACGCTCAGCGGTACCATTACCGGCGTACAGGGGAATAATGTGGTGCTGTCCGTGGGTGGGAAAGATTCGGTAAGGCCTGGAATGAGACTGAAGGTGTTGAGAGAAGGCGTGCCATTCATTCATCCCGTTACCGGGGAGGTGGTGGGGAAGGTGGAGTCCGCCGTAGGGAAAATAGAGATCAGGGATGTGCGCCCTGACTCTTCATCTGGCGTCGTGATAGAGGGCAAGGCAAAACAGGGCGACAAGGTGCGCCTTTCAGAGGCCAGAATAAAGATGATGTTTTGCCAGGACAGGGATGTCGACTGGAATCTGGCCGATGAATATTACAGGAAACTGAAGGAGACGGGCCGGGTTTGGATGCTCGATACGGGGCTTGAGACGGACGACGTGGGAAAGGTCCTTGCCGAAGCGAAGCGGCTGGGAGCGCAGGTGGCGCTTCTCCTCACATCAAAGGGTTCCAAAGGTGGGACCGTGTTGAGGGAGCAGCTTTTCTGGGTTTCCGACGGATCCAAATTCGTCGATTCCCAGACGACGGTGAGTGAGGAATACGCCAGTAGTCTGAAGTTCGGGGAAGAGTATTTTGTGCCTCAGGCAGGCGTGCCGCTCATGACCTTCGACCTTCCGTTCAGGGCACGGCTGGTTACGGTAGGGGATATGGAAGGCAACGGCAGAAGGGAAGTCGTCCTCAGCGACGGCGGCAATCTGCGCGTTTATGCTCTCGGTGTGGACCTCAAGTTCCTGTGGGAGATAAAGGGCTCGGCCTCTGATGACTACATCTGGCTGGATTCGGTTGATCTCAATAATGACGGAAAGGACGAGATTGTCGCTACGTCCATGCAGAACGGCGAGGTCGTTTCATACATATATGAGTTTGCCGGATCGGGATTCAAACGCATCTGGAAGGGGAATTACTTTGTCCGCAGGGTTGGCGGCGGCCTTGCAGCCCAGGAGTATTCGCCCTGGGACGGCTTCAAGGGGAAGGTGGTCTCGCTGAAATGGGCTTCCGGCGGATGCGTTGCAGGAGGACCGCTGAACATCCCGAAGGGAGTGAACATCTACGATTTTGTTCCCATGAAGGGCCCTGCCGGAGAGAACATGGTTCTCGCATACGACGATAAGGGTTTTCTTGACCTGTATAATGAGAGCGGACTAAGGGTTTGGAGGAGCAAGGATAACACGGGAGGGTTCATAACAACCTTCAGGAAGAAATCCTCCGGCACCTTTCTTGACCCTGGGAAGTGGGCTGTGAAGGACAGGCTGCTCACCATGCATAAGAAGGCCCTTGCTGTAGACAGAAAGCCTCTTGCCGGCATGGCCAAGGGACTGGGCTACACGAGCTCCGGCATCAGGGACTACTGGTGGAACGGTTTTTCCATGGAGGAGGGGCAGATTATCGATGGTGTCAGCGGTTCGCTGCTGGACTACGCCTTGTCGGGTGATAGGGTTGTCGTCCTGGCGAGTCCATTTATGGGCATAAAGTTCGGGAATATACTGAAGGGGGAAGACCCTTTTGGAACAGTGCTTTACGTATATCTGGTGAAGGGCAGGTAATCTGAGGTGAGTTTGTCCGGGAAAATGCCGACCCATATCGGGATCATCATGGATGGCAACGGCAGGTGGGCACAGATCAGGGGGCTGCCCAGGATAGAAGGGCACAGGATCGGGGCCGAGAGAGCAAAAGAGATAATCGAGTCCTCCTCGGACCTTGGGATAAAGTGTCTGACGCTGTACACTTTTTCAACGGAGAACTGGCAGCGTCCGCCCTCCGAGGTGTCAACCCTCATGAAACTGCTCGAGCTTTATCTCAAGAAGGAGGTGTCGGGGCTGATCAAAAAGGGTATTGTGTTCAGGGCAATCGGCGAACTCTGGAGGCTCCCCGAAAATATTCGGACCCTTGTCAGGGAGACGGAAGAGAAGACGGCGTCCAACGAGGGCATGACTTTGGTTACCGCTCTGAGTTACAGCGGGCGGAACGAGATTATCAGGGCGGTAAGGAAGATCATGAATTCGGGATGCGGGCCGGAAGAGTTGACTGAAAAGCTTTTCACATCCTGTCTTGATACGGGGGGGCTGCCTGCACCGGATTTGATCATAAGAACCAGCGGCGAAAGGAGATTGAGCAACTTCCTCTTGTGGCAAAGTGCTTACGCCGAGTTATACTTTACAGACACTTTATGGCCCGATTTCGACAGAGATGAACTCATGCTGGCCTTGCAGGATTTTCAGAACAGAGAGCGCCGGTTCGGCGCCATACCTGTGAAGTCTGATGCATACTAAGCGGCTGATCGTAGCGGCAGTACTTGTTCCCCTTTTATACATCCTGGTCATGTATCTTCCTGCCGAATATTTCTTCTTTCTCATAGTTATCCTTTCGTCTCTTGCGCTTCTCGAATTCTATGCAATGTTCAGGCTGGAGGGCCTGATGAAATATATCGGCATGCTTTGGGGGGCGGCACTGCTTGCCGTATTCTATTCTTCACGGGAGCATTTTGCTGCAGCAGTGCTTCTGTCCCTGTTGGTCATTATGACGGTAAGACTGTTGTTCAAGAACGACCCGGAGTCCTCTCACGCAGACGTGTCCACCGCGGTGCTCGGACTGCTCTACATCCCCGGGTTGCTTACATTCCAGCTGAGCCTGGCAAAGGCGTCCCCCGTGTGGATTATCTTCCTTTATGCGTCGGTCTGGGCGGCCGACAGTCTCGCCTATTATGTCGGGAAGGGCTTCGGCAGGAGGAAGCTGTACGAGCAGGTCAGCCCAAACAAAACGGTGGAGGGCGCAGTCGGTTCCGCAATAGGCGGGGTCCTGGGCGCCCTTTTTATAAATGCCATACTGCTACACCTCGTTCCGCTCTACCGGGTGGTACTTCTCGGTCTCTCCATAGGGGTCGTTACGATCGTCGGCGACCTGGTGGAATCAATGTTTAAACGAGACGCCGGGGTCAAGGACTCAAGCCATATAATCCCGGGGCACGGAGGAGTTCTCGACAAGATCGACGGCGTTGCCTTCGCGGGACCGGTGCTTTACTGGTGTTGCATGGGGATGGGCTTGATCAAGTAAGCCGACCCGCACAGGCAAGTGCCGCGGCGAAGAGTATCCAGGTTTTTCGGAAGCTTTCCTGCCTGCCCAGACTGCGGTTTTCGGATTCCTTTCGGGGATAAAAAGCCCCGGCATTTAGTATAATTAGAGAGAATGAAAAGACTTGCGATTCTGGGCTCCACCGGTTCCATAGGCCGCAGTGCACTCGATGTTGTCGCTGAACACGGAGAAGATTTCAGGGTTGTCGGCCTTACTGCCGGTAAGAACGTTGATCTTTTTGAGAAACAGATAAGGATATTCAAGCCCGAGATAGTGGCCCTTGCCGATAAAAAGGAGGCGGACAGGCTGAGGGGGAGGATAGATGGCCCGGACATAACGTTCGGTGTGGAGGGTATAAAGAGAGTGGCTTCTTACGGGAATTCGGATTTTGTCATATCGTCCATCGTCGGCGCCGCCGGTCTCATCCCGACGATAGCGGCTATCGAGGCCGGAAAGGATGTAGGACTTGCCAACAAGGAAGCTCTCGTTATGGCAGGTGAAATCGTTATGAAGAAGGCGCGTAAGAAAAAAGTGAAGATTATCCCCGTGGACAGTGAGCACTCCGCAGTTTTTCAGTGTCTGGAGGGGAGAAAATTGGCGGATGTAAAACGCATCATACTGACGGCATCGGGCGGTCCTTTCCTGAACAGAAGGAAAAAGGACCTGCAGAATATTACAGTGAAGGATGCTCTCAAACATCCGAACTGGCGCATGGGGAAGAAGATCTCGATAGATTCCGCCACATTGATGAACAAAGGATTCGAGGTTATCGAGGCGTTCTGGCTTTTCAATCTTCCACCGGAGAAGATAGATGTGGTGGTCCATCCCCAGAGCATTATTCACTCTCTCGTAGAGTTCAGGGACCGGAGCTGTCTGGCCCAGATGTCGATGCCCGACATGAAGGGCCCCATCTCCTATGCACTGGCATACCCCCGGAGGCTGGATGGGCCGATAAGGGGTCTTGAGCTTCACAAACTTCAGTCATTGACATTCAGCAAACCGGACAACCTCAACTTTCCATGTCTTTCTTATGCCTATGAGGCTTTGCGGGAGGGAGGCACGATGCCCTGCGTACTCAACGCCGCCAACGAGGTCGCTGTCAATGCCTTCCTGAAGGGCGGAATCAGGTTTAATGATATCCCCCGCATAATAGAGAGCACCCTGGGGGGCCACCGCGTTACGCCGGCTTCGTCATTGAAGGAGGTGCTGGCGGCTGACCGGTGGGCCCGTGAAGCCTCTCAGCACCACGTCAGGGAGCTCTCGAATTGACCTTACTTTACGCCGCATTTCTGCTCGGTATCCTGATCTTTGTCCACGAGCTCGGTCATTTTCTGTTCGCGAAGCTGCTCGGTGTCAAGGTCCTGAAGTTTTCCCTTGGCTTTGGACCGAAAGTGGTGGGCAAGAAAATCGGGGAGACCGAGTATTGTATCTCGGCCTTTCCTCTCGGCGGCTACGTCAAGATGTTCGGGGAAGAACCCGGAGAAGAACTGCCCCAGGACGAAAGGGAGAGGGCCTTCAGCAGTCAGCCTATCTGGAAGAGGTTTTCGATTGTTTTCTTCGGGCCGATTTTCAACCTCATTTTTGCGGCGTTCGTGTTTGTTGTGATCTTCATGGCCGGGGTTCAGGTACTTTACCCGGATGTAGGAAAGATTTCAGAAAAATCGCCTGCAGAGGTCGCCGGTCTTATGACCGGCGACAGGATAACTGAAATAAACGGACATGCTGTCGGCAGGTGGGACGAAGTAGAAAGTTACATAGAAAAGAGCAACGGAGCCCCCCTTCATCTGAAGGTTGAACGAAAGGGAAAGGTTATCGCCGTGCAAGTTACCCCCCGGAGAAAGGCGATAAAAAACCTGTTCGGAGAGAAAGAAGAGATATGGGAAATAGGGGTGTCCCCGCTTGTTTATCCCGTCGTCGGCGAAGTTTTTAAGGGATCGCCTGCCGGGGAGGCAGGCCTGAGGAAAGGTGACCGTATTTACGCGATTCAGGGTACTGATATAAAGACGTGGAATGATATGACGGATTTGATCCGGAGCAGCCCGGGAAAACCCCTGAAGTTTACTATCAGGAGAGACGACGCTTTCATCGAGCGGACGATCATTCCGGAAAAGAACACCGTGACCGTTCCCGGCGGAGGGAAAAAGGAGATCGGTCTTATCGGAATCACTCCGATGGAGAACAGTTTTACAAAGAAGTTCGGACCCGTGTCCGCACTTTCTCTGGGCCTTCGCAAGACCTGGGATATCTGCGTCCTTACTGCCGAATCGGTAGTAAAACTGATCCAGAAGGTTATCCCGGCCAGGACAATAGGAGGGCCGATCATGATATTTGAAATGGCCGGACAGACAGCCTCCAGGGGGGCGACGGATTTCTTCACTTTCATGGGAATAATCAGCATAAATCTGGGCGTTTTGAATCTGTTGCCTATACCGATCCTTGACGGAGGGCATCTTCTGTTTCTCTGTATTGAGGCCGTCAGGAGGCGGCCGGTCAGTGAAAGGGTCGTCATGCTGGCCCAAAGGGTTGGATTGGCCCTGCTCATCTCACTTATGGCCTTCGCTTTTTACAACGACATACTTAAACTCATTACGGGTACGATGTTTCCCAAATGAGCCATACGATCCTGGTCAAGATTTATTATGAAGACACGGACTGCGGGGGTGTTGTGTATTATGCCAACTACCTCAGGTATTTCGAACGCGCTCGTACTGAATTCCTCGAATCACGGGGTGTCAGCCTGAAGGCCCTCATGGAGGAAGGAATTTATTTTGTGGTTGCAGAAGCTGAACTCAAATACAAGGCCCCCGGGAGATACGGTGACGTGCTTGCCGTAGGGACTTCGGCAGCCCGGACCGGTCCGGCTTCCATAATCTTCAGTCATAACGTCTGCAGGGAGATTACCGGCGAGGGACTTGTCGAGGCGACGGTGAAACTGGTGTGTGTGGGAAGTGATATGAAACCTGTGAAGCTGAGGAAAGATATTATGGAAGCTGTAACGGCCGGCTCTGCTTAAAGAAGATGCAATTGTCGCACGCGGTCTCTGCATCTGAAGGATTTCTCTCAGCCGGCAGGTTTTCTCTGCAAAGGAAATTTTTTCGGGCCTCAAATACGGTGTCGACTGGCCGGCAGGACATATGAAACCGGCGTCTCTAAAACGGCAGACATCGTCGGGCGGAGTAATATTCCGGAGAAGGGGGGGGAGCGCCGAGGTGGCTCTTGTATCGGTCAAGAGCGGCAAGGTGTGGTGCCTGCCGAAGGGTCTCATCGACAAGGGAGAGACGCCCGATGTTACCGCGGTAAGGGAGGTGAGGGAGGAATCGGGGCTGACCGGAAGGATTGTCGGCGAACTTGGAGATATTACCTATTGGTATTACATAAAGGGTGAGAATGTCAAATGCAGGAAGACCGTACATTTCTTCCTTCTGGAATATGTGAGTGGAGATACGGAGCAGCACGATTTCGAGGTCGATGACTCACAATGGTTCCCTATTGAGATGGCCCTCGACAAGATCAGTTTCAAGGGAGACAGGTCTGTCCTTGAAAGGGCCAGGACAAGGTTGAGAGAGGCCGGCATGGACGTCGGTGAATAGGATGGACATGAAGAAAATCCAGGGCAGAAAAGATCTCAGGAACATATGCGAATCCCTCAAGGCTGCAGGCAAGAAAATAGTGTTTACGAATGGCTGTTTCGATATCCTGCACAAGGGACACGTACGATACCTTAGGCGGGCAAGGAGACTGGGCGATATCCTTGTTGTCGGTGTAAACTCCGACAGTTCCGCGGGAAAGATCAAGCCCGGCAGGCCGGTCAATTCGGAGAAGGACCGGGTAGAGGTGCTGGCGGCGCTTTCCATGGTAGATTATGTGACAATTTTCACTGAGAGCACCCCTTATCGCCTGATAAAAGCGCTGCGTCCCGATGTTCTCGTCAAAGGAGGAGACTGGAAGAAGGAGGAAATCGTCGGCCACGATATTGTTGACGAAACTTACAGTCTCCCTTATGTAAAAGGCGTCTCAACAACTGACATAATCGATAAGATACGCCGGTTGTCCACGTAGGCTGTACATGTGTCATGGAGCTTCTTTCTCTTTTGAAAAGAGTCTTTGTCGGGCCGGGTTGTGAAGGCTGCCGTATCTTTAACCTTACGGGCTCGTCCGCTGCGCTCTTCCTTGCCCTCGCGGACAAGCCTTTCATAGCCGTGGAGAAGGACGAGGAGGCGGCAGAGGCCCTCAGCAAGGACATAAATTTCTTTCGGGAGATATTGTCGCGCAGGCAGGTTCTCCTCCTGCCGGAATCCAACGGGCCTGACGCCTCGGGAAGCAGGGCGCGCATTATACAGTTGCTGACAGAACCGGATTCACTGGTGACAACGTCCGGCTGCCTTAAGTCCTCTGTCTGGGATAAAGAGTCTCTTGAAGGCCGCACCGTCCTGATCAGGGCCGGCGCGGCGATGGCCAGGTCGGGACTTGAGGAACTGCTGGTTGATCTCGGGTATTCGAAAGCGTCGATGGTTGTCGAGAAGGGGGAGTTCAGCAGAAGGGAATGGATCTTCGACGTTTTCCCTTCTACTGCAGAAGACCCTCTGAGAATAGAGTTTTTCGGGGACGATATAGAAGAGGTCAAGCTCTTCGATATTGAAACGCAGAGATCAAAGGGTCGCATCCATGAGTTTCTGCTTTTTCCGTCCGCCGAAGCGGAGGGACAGGACGGCTGGCGGTCACTTGCCGGGGGGAGAAGATTCTACTGCCTGCATCCCGAGTCGGAAAGGGACGAGTTCCCTGGCAATACTGTCTTTCTTTCCAGGTATTCTTTCAGAGGTGACGCTTCCGGTGGGGAGGGGGTTCCGGAAAGAATGCCTGATATCGAAGCGCCGGTGTATCCGATGCGGGGCCATGGCCTTCTGCCGGAGGAGAGAGAAGGAGTCGCGGGCCTTCCGGCTGTGGTGGCAGAGCTGGCCACGGACAACAGGGTGCTTATTATTGCCTCCTCTTCCGGTCAGGCCGAGAGACTGAAGGACCTCTTCCGGGAGAACGACATGGTAGTCCCCGTGGTACGGACAAGAGATCTCGCCGGATTTCAGGGACGGGTTTCTCTTACAGTGGACGAACTTTCGTCAGGGCTTTTCGCGAAGGGCCTGCTTATTCTCACTGCGAGGGAGATGTTCGGGGAGCGGCCGTCTTTCCGGTCCATAAGAAAGTCGAAGATTTCCAATCTCCTGGTATCTATCGATGACATAACCCCCGGCGATTTTGTTGTGCACAGGGACCACGGGGTGGGAAGGTTTACCGGCGTGGGCAAGAAAAGGGAGGGCGGCGGAACCGAACTGGAGCTTATGTCGATCGAATATGAGAACGGAAGACTCCATATACCAGTCCAGAACATCGCGGTACTTTCGAAATACCGCTCTGAAGAGGGCGTCGTCCCGAAGGCGGACAGGCTGGGCGGCAAGACCTGGCTGAGGAAGAAGGAGAAGGTAAGAAAGAGGGTCCACGAGCTGGCCGCGAGACTTCTTTCGCTCTATGCCGGCAGAAGGGCCGCCCGGGGGTTTTCTTTCAGTCCCGATTCCGAGCTGCACCGGGAGTTCGACAGTTTCTTCTCTTACGAGGAGACGGCCGATCAACTGAAGGCTGTTTCGGATATAAAAAGGGATATGGAGTCGGACATCCCGATGGAAAGACTGCTCTGCGGGGACGTCGGATACGGCAAGACAGAAGTGGCCATGCGGGCGGCCTTCAAGGCCGTCTACGATAACAGGCAGGTCGCAGTCCTCGTTCCCACAACTATCCTGGCCGAACAGCATTACAGGACGTTCAGGGAGCGTTTTTCAGGGTTTCCCGTGAACATAGATTTCATCAGCAGGTTCAAGTCGGGAGAGGAGATCAGGGTGGTCCTTAAGAAGGTGGCAGGCGGAGAAATCGACATAGTCATCGGAACTCATTCTCTCTTGTCGGGCAAGCTGTCCTTCAGCAACCTGGGGCTGCTCATAATAGACGAAGAGCACAGGTTCGGGGTGGGACAGAAGGAGAGGATCACAGAACTGAAAAAGAACATAGACGTTCTTACACTGACCGCCACACCCATCCCCCGCACCCTGCACATGGCCCTCTCGGGAATCAGAAACATCAGCGTCATAGAGACCCCTCCCGAAGAGAGACTTGCCGTCAGGAGCGTGGTAACCGTACCGGGAGACTCCCTTATAAGGGAGGCGATAACGAGCGAGCTTCAGCGGGACGGGCAGGTCTTCTTTGTGCATAACAGGGTGAATGATATCCTCGGCGTAGCCGACCGCGTGAAGCGCCTTGTCCCTTCCGCCGAGGTTGGAGTGGCCCACGGACGGATGTCCGAAAGGGCGCTCGAAAAGGTCATGCACAGATTTTTCGGGGGCGAGGTCGATGTGCTGGTTTCGACCGCCATAGTCGGTTCCGGTCTCGACATTCCGCGGGCCAATACCATCATCATAGACAGGGCCGACAGGATGGGCCTGGCCGACCTTTACCAGCTGAGGGGGCGCGTGGGGAGAAGCAGCAGAAAGGGGCACGCCTTTTTCCTGGCGCCTCCGGAGTCACTGCTGACGGAAAAGTCGAAGAAAAGGCTTCAGGCTGTACAGGAGATGAGCTACCTGGGCGCAGGCTTCAGGCTCGCCTTGAAGGACCTGGAGATAAGGGGCGCCGGGGAGGTTTTCGGGGCCGAACAGTCGGGGCATATAAATGAAATAGGTTTTGACCTCTACATCGAGATGCTCGAAAAAGCGGTTGCTGAACTCAAGGGCGAAAGAGTGCTGGAGGAGCGGGAACCGGTTATGGAAATACAGTCATCCGCCTTTATCCCGGAAGAATATATAGAAGACGTTACCCTGAGGCTGAGTTTCTACAGGCGGATATCTTCCCTGCAGACGGTCTCCGGCGTGGCGGAATTCGAGAGTGAACTCAGGGACCGCTTCGGAGCACTGCCTGAGGAAGTCCGCAACCTTCTGAGGATCGCCGGGCTGAAGGCAGTCGCAAAGCGACTGCGCATAGAGAAGGTGCAGGAGGCCGTTGGAAGGTTCCGGGTGCTTTTTTCCCCGGATACCTCGGTGCAGCCGTCCCATCTGCTGGATCTGCATAACAGGAGAAAGGGGCGGGTCAGACTCCTCCCGGAGGGTTTCGAGGTGGACTGCGGGGGCACCGGTGAAGAACGTTTCGCCGAAGTCGCCGCGATATTCGATGAACTGGCAGCCGCCGCTGAACTGCAGGCGCCTGCGTAGATTCCGGATTTGCATCGGGTCAAATTGGAAACAGTGCATTGTATCCCGCGTCGGACAGGAGACTATCGCCTTCAGTATCGAGCATTTCCAGAAATGGCTGTACTACCTGTGGGTCGAACTGTGTGCCGGCATTGACCCTCAGTTCGTCCTTCACCTGACTCAGCACCAGCGCCTTCCTGTAAGGCCTGTCGGTCATCATGGCGTCGAATGTGTCTATCACCGACAGGATCCTGGATGTCAACGATATTTCGTCCCCTCTCAGGCCGTAGGGATAACCGGTGCCGTCGTAACGTTCATGGTGCTGAATGATAGTCTTTCTCACATCTTCAAGATTTTCAATCGGCCCTAATATTTCGTCTCCTATGAGAGGATGTGTCTTCACCAGCCCGTATTCCCTGGACGTGAGTCTCCCCTGTTTCTGGAGTACGAAGTTGTCGATCCCTATTTTCCCTATATCGTGCAGAATCGCTGCGTGTTCGAGCAATTCCAGCTCCCTGGACTCCAGTCCGACGTATTTACCCAGTTCGACGGACAACAGCCTTACCCTTTCGGAATGACCCTTTGTGAATCTGTCGCTCGCCTCCAGGGCGTTTACCAGAGACTGTATCGTCGCGAAGTAATTGTTCTTCACGCTTTCGTAGAGCCATGCGTTCTCTATGGCTACCATGGCCTGGTTTGAAATTGTTGTGAGGACTTCCAGTTCGTCCTCCGTAATTGAACACCGGGCCGGATCATTTTCTAGAATCATGGCCCCGACAACCTGTCCCTTTACCTTCAGGGGGACCCCTATTCCGGACGTTCCCGGATCGCTTCCCCTTTTCCCCTCAACCGGGACCGGAATGCAAACCGGCTTCGCCTGTGCGAAGAGGTCCGGATATTCCTCGTGCAATTCCGTCGAAAAATGGTGAAGACGGACGACGCCGTCCCCCCTCTCGTACTTCATTGTTACTGAGGGGCTGGATGTGTTCTTGAGATGCATGGTCACTTTTCCCGCGTCGAGCAGGTCGGCAGTGGTCTGAACGACGATTCTCATTACCTCTTTCGTTTCGATGATCGAGGACAATGTCCGGCCCACCTCGTTTATCTTTTTCAATCTGTCGACTGCCCGTTCAAGTGCTACATTCTTGTTTTTTACTTCGTCGGAGAGGGCCGTGATTGCCTCGTTTGCAGCTTCAAGTTTTCCGATATTGGCCTCGAGCTGTGAGTTCAACTCCTCCACTTTCGTTTTATGCTCGAGCTCGACGCGAACTTTCGACAGTTCCCGCTCCTTAAGTATATTTTTCTTGTGAAGTTTGTTGACCTCGCGGATCATTTCATTGAATGATATTTCTATCTCGCCGAGTTCGTCGTTGCTCTCGACTTTTGCCGAGGCGTCCCAGTTTCCCGCCCCGACTTCGCGTATCGCTGAAAGAAGGCCCTTCAGCGGTCTCACGACCAGACGCTGGAACAGGGAACTCATCGTAACCGACACAATGAGCACGATCGCAAAGCAGAAAAAAACCAGAAGCCGCCTGAATGACAGAAAGTCGTTGTAGTTTCTCGAATTGTCGTGGACTATCTGGATAATGCCCAGGATCTTTTCCCCGCTGCCGTGACAGCCAAAGCATTCCTTCCGGTTGCGTATCCTGCGAAAGTAATTAATCCGGACGCCGCTTACGAAGGCCTGCGCCTCCCGCGAGGTCGCGAGCGCGGCAGCCGGCAGGTCGGCAGGCCTTGAGCCTGTTTCGGAGCGGTCAGCGGATTTGAGGACCCTGCCGTCGGTTGACAATATGCGGAGTTTTATTATCTCGCTGTTTCTGCCTACACCATCGAGGATTTTCTGGATGTCGACGGTTCTTCCTTCGCTCATGACGCTCTCAGTCGTGCTCTCGATCACGTCGCAGAGGAAACGGGTCTCGTGAATGCCGGCGACGGTCATTTTCCTCTTCTGCATTCCGATGACAACCGCCATCGTTGCACCGACGGTCAGCAGGACGGTGAGGGCAACGATCGAAATAATCTTGGCCCTGATTGTCATGAAGCGGACTTACTCGATAAGGATAAGCCTGACAAGGGCTGTTTAACACGGAAACGCCGGGAAATAGAGTCGCAAAGCAGAAGTAAAGAAAGAGGCCGGGATAAACTCCTCACTCCCCCGGAGATGCGGGACTTTTCTCCATTCCGTTTTTTTCTCAGTGTCTGGCCTCTTTGGTAAACGAGCTGCTGCTTCTTAGAATAAAATATTATGACAAAAAAAGCAGTACAGGTGTCAGTCCGATTTACCCGAAAAAGGATCCCTGACACCTCCCGCAGCGGTCTCCGGGCAAAATTTTATTGTAGAATAGTCATATGGCAAAACCCGTGGTGGTAATAGTAGGCAGGCCGAACGTCGGCAAATCGACCCTCTTCAACAGGATGACGGGGACTCATTCCGCGATAGTAGAGGATGTACCAGGTGTCACCCGGGACAGGAATTACCTGGATGCAACGTGGGATGACAAGACTTTTATGGTCGTCGACACGGGGGGCTTCTATACCGGCCCGACCGAAGACGTATTCGCGCAGGCCAAAGAACAGGCCCTCTTTGCAATAGAGGAGGGCGACGTTATCATCCATCTTCTCGACGGGAAGGAAGGTCTTCTCCCGGCGGACATGGAACTGGCGAGATTGCTGCGGGCCTCTGGAAAGCATGTATTATGGATGGTAAACAAGATCGACGCACTTTCCAGGGAAGAAAGACTGTATGATTTTTACGCCATCGGTTCGGAGGAGCTGCGGCCGTTGTCTGCCGTAACGGGTTACGGGTTCGATGAGTTCATGGAACGGCTGGATTCGCTGCTGCCGGAATACAGGGAGGAAACCGTCGAATGTCCAAAGGTGGCGGTGGTAGGGAGGCCCAATTCCGGCAAATCGACTCTTGTCAATGCGCTGCTCGGAAAAAAGAGGATGGTTGTGAGTTCCGTTCCGGGAACTACCCGTGATTCCATCGACAGCTATTGTACCTATTACACTAGAAAGTACCTATTGATCGATACGGCGGGCATACGAAGGAAGGGTAAGATAGGCTACTCACTGGAGAGGTTCTCGATGGTGAGGGCGGTGAGGAGCATAGAACGCTGCGATGTGGCTCTCGTTGTGATAGATGCTGCCGAGGGGATCACGGAACAGGACGTCAGGATAGCCGGGATAGTGAAGGAGTACGGAAAGGGGGCCGTTTTTCTGCTGAACAAGTGGGACCTGATGAATGAACCTGATCAGTCCGTAAGAGCCTTGACGGCCGAGCTGCGGAGGAGGATGTGGTTTGCGCAGTATGCGCCCGTCATTACCGTGTCAGGTCTTGTCAGGAGGAGGATTACCAAAGTCTTCCCCGTCATCGACAGGATAGTCCTGGAGAGGAAGAAGAGGATATTGACGGGTGAGTTGAACAGGGCGTTCACACGCATCTCGGCGAATCTGTCCCTTCCACTATATAAAGGGAGAAGAGTTAAAATGTACTATATGACGCAGGTGAAGGGAGAACCGCCGGCTTTCGTTGTCTTTACGAGCCATCCGGAGGCTGTCAGGGACCACCACCTGAGATTCATAGAACGGGAGCTGAGGGAATATTTCGGTTTTGATGGCACCCCCCTGCGTATCTATGTGCGGGCAAGAAGAAGGGAAAAAATGTCATCAACTTCTTGAACACGGTCTGCAGGATCAGCGGGAATATTTTCCGTAATAGTCGGCTTATGCACGGCCGTTTACATGTAGGAGGTACAAGGTGAGAGAGCTTGTCGGCAAAATCGTCGAGGTTCACACGGCGGACATAACATACATCGGCAGACTCGTCGAAGTCGGTGAAGAAGATGTGTACCTGGAATCGGAATCGGGCTGGGTCGTGGTGCCCGTTGGGACCGTGGCCTTCATAAAGGAAAAGGACTGAGCCGTCAGAGGCAGAGTTAGGCCACCTTTTCTACCTGTAACATTTGTTCAAGTGTAGCGTAAATTTACCCCATGGCGGGAGTTATTCCACGACACAGATGGCAATTCCTGCCCCGTGGTTGATGATCTTGCTCGTAACGCTCCCCATCAGAAAATGTTTGGCCGGTGACAGGCCGCGCCTTCCGAGAACGAGAGTGTCGTAGCCTCCGTCCCGCGCCTCCTCCAGGATGCTTCCCGCCACGTCTATCGAATCGGAGATAGATTTTGTGCGTATGTTTTCGCTCTTTATGGCCCTTTCTGTCAGTATCTGCACCGCCCTGTCAAAGACAGGGCCCAGCTTTGCCTTTTCGTTCTTCAGCCATCTATCGAGGTATTTCGCCCTGATTGCACTTTCCTCTTCCGTAGGTATGTGCCCGTCGTCCCACAACGGTGCGGGGGGGTACGGCAGAACGTGAAGGATGGTCAGAGAAAGACCGTTCATCCCGGAAAACTGCCTGGCCACATACTCTACCGCCTTCATGGCATTGTCGGAACCGTCGATGGCGATAAGCATTTTTTTCATCGTTGTCCTCCCCTCTGGGCATATTTCCAAGTATTGGCTCGTTCTCAGACTCGTCGTCTATAGGTCAAGAATCTCATGATATTGTTTGCAAGTCAAGTGCGGAACATCGGCGGCCCGGGGAAAGTATGTCTGAACAAGTTGTGGTGTCAGGTGGTATACTAGCCTGGGATGAGGATTTAAGATCATGGGAATCCTGGCAGTTTTTACCGATGATGGACCCGGCGCAGTAGTGCGGGAAGGCGGGAAATGACCGGGCGTGGGCGGGCCGCAGGGGGTGACGGCGTGGCCGCGGTCGCACTGCAGTCCGGAAGCAGCGGCAACTGCATATTCGTTGAAGCCCGGGGCGTGAAGCTGCTCTTTGACGCCGGGATATGCGGGGCGGAGGCGCAACGCAGACTCGCCTTGTCCGGATACGACATCAGACAGGTGGACGCCCTGATAATATCACATGATCATGCGGATCATGTGCTTTACGCAGGCGTCTATCAGAGGAAATACGGCCTGCCGATCTATGCGACTCCCGGGACCCTGTCTGCGGCCGAGAGAAGACACGGCCTCGGAAATCTGAAAGATGTTTCTCTCTTTTTTGCCGGCGGCAGGCTGAGATTCGGGGACGTATCCGTTGAATCGGTCCCCACGCCTCATGACGGCGCGGATGGATCGGCTTTTATTGTCGATGCCGGCGGTAAGCGGCTGGGTATCATGACCGATCTGGGACACGTATTTGAGGGACTCGCTGATCTGCTGGCGGGGCTGGACGCCGTATTCATCGAGAGCAATTATGAGCCGGCGATGCTCGCGGCAGGACCCTATCCGGCGTTTCTGAAACGGCGCATAACAGGTCCGGCAGGGCATATCTCCAATATCGAATCGGCGGAACTTCTGCGGGCCTGTACAAGGCTGCAGTGGGCATGCCTCTCTCATCTGTCGGGGCAGAACAACAGCCCTGAAACTGCTCTCCGCAGGCATCGCCAAATCCTTCAGAGGGACCTTCCGCTTTTCGTGGCGGACAGATCGGCGGCAACGGGAATCATGCGTCTCTGATCGTCGCCGGCCCGGACTTCACAGGAACCGGTCAGTCATTTCTGTTCCCGCCTTCGAATAATATATACTAATAGGTATGAGAGTGTTGCTGGTAGAGGACGAGAAGAATGTCGCTGCCTTTATAAAGAAGGGGCTGGAGGAGGAGTTTTATACTGTCGACGTTGCGGAAGAGGGCGACGACGGGTTCCTGATGGCTGTTTCCAATGAATACGACCTCATGATATTTGATATTATGCTGCCGGGCATGAACGGCGTGGAGTTATGCAGGAAGCTGAGGGAAAAAGGGGTGAAGAAGCCCGTCCTGATGCTTACAGCCATTGATTCCGTAGAGAGCAAGGTGGAAGGTCTCGAAAGCGGCGCCGACGACTATCTTACAAAGCCGTTTGCCTTTTCGGAACTCCTGGCGAGGCTGAAGGCCCTGTTGAGGCGTTCAGCCGATTCTTCCAGTGAGCTGATGCTTGAAGATCTGAGGATCGACCTCCTGGCCCGCAGGGTCTTCAGGGGGGAGAAGGAGGTTCTGCTGACTCCGAAAGAGTTTGCGATGCTCGAGTATCTCCTGAGAAACAAGGGGAGAGTTTTGTCGAGGACGCAGATAATTGAAAATGTGTGGGGATATGATTTCGACCCCAGTACAAACATCGTTGATGTCCACATAAAATTTCTGAGAGAGAAGATAGACAAGGGTAATGACAAAGTTCTCATACACACTGTAAGGGGCGCCGGGTATGTGCTCAAGTCTATGGATGATAAGTAGTGATTGTCCATAATTTCATATTTTGTCATTGTCCGGCCTGATCCAGGATCAAGCCCGGGACAGGCGGGACAATCAAGAAACGCTCAAATCAGACGGGTCCGCCGATCAAATCGGGGAATGACAGGCCAACCTGGATCATGTCTTATCCGCAGGAACCGAAGAACCATGATTTTTCGACGAAGGAGGACTGAGGTAAAGTATGGAATCAAGGAAATTCGACCCCCAAAAGCTGGCGAAGCTTAACGACCCGAAAAGGCTTGAATATCTGAGCCCGGATTTGATCTGGGACACCCTGGATCCCGGAGATCCGCTGACAGTCGTGGACATCGGGGCGGGTACGGGTGTTTTTGCCGTTTTGTTCAGGGGGAAGATGAAGGGCGGCAGGGTGTATGCGTGCGACGTGTCCGATACGATGGTGGCGTGGATGAAGGACAACCTTGCGGGGGAACTCAAGGATTCCGTCATCCCGATGAAGATGGAGGAAAGCTCCGTCCCCCTGACCGACGGGATAGCCGACCTTGTTTACATGATCAATCTTCATCACGAACTCGATGAGCCGGAAAAGATAGTGCAGGAGGCCTACCGTCTTTTGCGGAAAGGCGGAAGCCTCGCGGTAATAGACTGGAAAAAAGAAGAGACGCCCGAGGGGCCGCCGCTGTCGATCAGGGTGACGGCGGAAAAGATCGAAGGGCAGATGAAGGCGGCCGGATTTTCGCAGATCAGGGACAATCCGATACTGATTTATCACAGCTTCGTGACGGGGAAAAAGTAGACGGACTTGCTTGACTTTCATTTCCTCCATTATTTATCTTTTTAATCAATTCACTTGCCAAGGGAGAGAGCATGGCGGCGGTAAAGGTAGGCATTATCGGTGGATCGGGACTGGACGATCCGGGGTTGATCAGGAACGTCAGGCGGAAGAAGGTGAATACGCCTTACGGGAGTCCTTCTTCGCCGCTCACGATCGGGAAGATACACGGTAAGGACACGGTTATCCTCGCCAGGCACGGGAAGGATCATTCCATATTCCCCACGGGAGTCAACTTCAGGGCGAACATCCATGCCCTGAAGAAAGAAGGGTGCACGCATATTCTGGCCACTACCGCTGTCGGGTCTCTGAGGGAAAAGATAAAGCCCGGAGACCTCGTGTTCGTCGACCAGTTCATCGATTTCACGAAGCACAGACCTCTCACTTTTCACGATCACAAAGTGATACACACTCCGATGAGCGAGCCCTTCTGCAGGTCTCTCCGGTCCCTTCTCGCAGCGTCGGCGAAGGAACTTCGCCTCAGACATCATAAATCAGGCACAGTGGTCACCATCGAGGGGCCGAGATTTTCGACGAAGGCGGAGTCCCATATGTTCAGAAAACTCGGGGCTGACGTGATAAACATGTCCACCGTACCCGAGGTCATCCTCGCGAGGGAGGCGGGCATCTGTTACCAGACTATCGCGATGTCCACTGATTACGATTGCTGGAAGGAAGGCGAGGAGCCGGTCACCTGGGAAATGATCCTCGCCATTATGAACAGTAATGCCGAGAACGTGAAGAAGCTTCTTCTCAAGACCATTACAAAGATTACCCCTATCGACTGCGAATGCAGATAAGAGGAGGTCTGTCATGCCGATCAAATCCAGAATAAGGACGATACCCGACCATCCCAAGAAAGGCATCCTGTTCCGGGACATCACCACCCTCATCAAGGACCCCGTAGGTTTCAGACTTGTGATAGACAGCTTTACTCAGCGGTATATCAAGGGGGACATGAGCTTCGACATTATCGTGGGTATAGAATCGAGGGGATTTATTATCGGCGGCGCGCTCGCCTACACGCTGGGGAAGGGCTTTGTACCCATCAGAAAGAAAGGCAAGCTCCCCGGCGAGAAGATTAGCTACGAATACGAACTCGAGTACGGGACGGATACTATCGAGATCCACAAGGATGCTCTCGGGGACGGGTCAAGGGTCCTGCTCGTGGACGATCTTCTTGCAACTGGCGGTACGGCCCTGGCCTCTGCGGCTCTTATAGAAAAGCTTGGGGGAGTTGTCGTGGAAATGGCCTTCATCGTGAATCTGCCGGATGTGGGCGGGGCAAAAAGACTTGCCGAAAAGGGCTATAAGTTCTTTGCCCTGACGGGGTTCGAAGGCGACTGAAACTTGCGTCTGACCACTGCCGGAAGAAGAGATTCTTATGCAGGGGTTACGCTTAAGCCATTGTAACAACGGTAACGCCTTCGCCTCCCTCAACCCTCTCACCGGCCCTGAATTTTTTTACCAGGGGATGTCCTTCAAGGTGTTCCCTCACCGCCCTCGACAGTGTCCGTGTGCCGAGGCCATGGATGACGGTGACTTCGGAAATGCCGGCGAGCGAGACATGGTTGAGGAAGGGTTCAAGCCGTGACAGGGCCTCATCTACCCTCAGGCCGATGAGGTTGATTCTCGACGGGGTTATCTCGTCTGTCCTTTCCGCTCGTACTGCGGTCGCTCTTTCCTTGATGGTCCTCCCCCTTTTGAAGGCGACATCCGAAAGAGGGACCTCTATCTCCATGTTGCCGGCTGTCACCCTCACGCGGTTCTGTTGTCCCATTACACTTACGACGGAGGCGTCATATCCGAGGGAGCGAATGAACACGGTATCGCCGGCCCTGATCTCCTCAAGTGAAGGCGTTCCTGTCTCTTCTTCCTCCTCTAATCCTCTGAGCTTTTCAGTTATCTCCCGTTGTTTCGTCTCGACCTGTTTGACAACCTCGCGTCTCTTTGTCCTTTCTTTTGCCTTCAGCTCTTCGATCAGGGCGCGCATCTCCCTCTTTATGCCGGCAATCATGTCTGCGGCGTCCCTGTAAGATCTGGCCATTATCTCCTTTCTACTTTCCTCCGCCTCTGCCAGCCGTTCTTCAAGCATTCTGCTCTTCTCATACATCTCTTCTTTCCGGCGGTTCATGTTATCGAGAGCGGCCTCATAACGCGCCCTCTTGTCGTTCAGGTCTGCGATGAGGTTGTCGAACTCCGCGTGGATGCCGCCGAGCATGGCTTTTGCGGAATCGATAACGCTGTCTGGAAGCCCGTACCTGCTGGCCGTCTCAAGGGCATGGGACTGGCCGGGCTCTCCTATCCGCAGCTTATAGAGCGGCGAAAGGGTCTTTCTGTCGAATTCCATCGAGGCGTTCACCATACCTTCCGTCCTGTGCACAAAGCCTTTTACCTGAGCGAGATGAGTCGTGGCAAACACGAGCGCGCCGCCCCCGTCCAACTCCTTCAGGACTGCGCAGGCAAGGGCCGCGCCTTCCTCGGGGTCGGTGCCGGTGCCGAGTTCGTCTATTAGAACAAGCGTTTCGCTGCCGGCGTTCCTGAGGATAGCCGAGATATTGGAAATATGAGCCGAGAATGTTGACAGACTGCTCTCGATTGACTGTTCATCTCCAATGTCGACCAGAAGGCTTTTTAATGGTGGAAAGCTCGACGAGGAATCAGCTGGAACGGGCATGCCCGACAAGGCCATCAGGGTGAGCAGCCCGATGGTCTTGACGGCGATTGTCTTACCGCCGGCGTTTGAACCTGTTATTACCATAATTGTATTGTCGTCCCCGAGGGTTACGTCGAGCGGAACGAGATTTCGCATTCCCCCCGACTTTCCGAATGCGATCTGAAGGAGGGGATGCCTTGCCCGCACGAGACTGATGCAACCGGTATCGTTTATTGAGGGTATCTCCATGTCCAGTCCTTCAGCGAAGCGTGCGATGCAGTTCAGGAGATCCAGACCCACGACCGTCCCATATTCGGCGGCGATGCCGTCGGCGGACTCGCGTATTCTCGCCGAAATGTTCCTCAGAATGCGTATCTCCTCGGCACGCTGCTCAGCGAAGAGATTTTCGAGTTCGTTCGCAAGGTTTATGATTGCCAACGGTTCGATAAAGGCTGTTTCGCCCGACTTTGAGACGTCGTGCACCACGCCGGCGACCTGACCCTTGGAATCCATCCGTACGGGGATGACCCACCTTCCGGACCTTTTTGTAATGAAATCATCCTGGAGGAAGACCGAGAGGTTTTCGTCCCGCACCATCTCTTCGAGCCTCTTCATGATCCTTGCGTCGAGTCTCCTGGTCCTCTCTCTCAGATCTGCCAGCATGGCGGAAGCGCTGTCGAGGATATTGCCCTCACTGTCTACAGATCTCCTGAGAAGCCTCAGGATGTCGGGAAAGCCGGTCAGACTTCCGGCATAGTCCCGCAGCGCCGTAAGGTCGTCTCTGCCGTCGATCTGTTCGGCCACCGTCTCTGCTACGTCGAGGACAGGCATGAAACCGGCGAGCTCCTGTGCCTCGAGTACGGCGCCGGAGGTTTTCACTGTAAGGAGCAGGGGGGCTACATCGGGAAATCGCGAGATCCTGAGCGGCATGTCCTCCTGGGACATCCTCATGATTTCCCCTATCCGCCTTTGACGGGTCAGTATATCGTCCCTGTTCCCAAGGGGAAGGATCTCGCGTACGCGATTCCCGGACGCCTCGCTGCTGGCAAGGTCCGAGATTATTGAGAGCAATTTCGGGAATTCGAGAAGTTCCAGCGAGAGATTTTCCATCGGTAGGTACATCTTATGTGGCGAGGGCCTTCCTGACAACAACAGAATATTCGGACCATGACGGACGCATTGTCAATAATTCTAGCCCAGTCCCTTCCGAGGGGTCAAGGAAAGAAGAGGGTAGTGAAGTGTTACTGTGCCAGGCTCCACATCGTGAAACAAAGCACGTATAATATACTTTAACCGTTGCAAAGCAGCCCGGAAACGACACCGAAAAGGTCTTGTAATGACGACACGGTTCTATTTATCTTCCACATAAATGAGGACCTGACGTTTGATGACTTCCAGAAGAAGGCCGGCAGGCCATTCTATAGGGCTTTAAGGTGCTGTTACAAGACATTTTTCGGAGCCCCTTCCGTGCCTTCCGGGTATTTTTTTGCAACCGTAAGGTTAATTTAGGGGGAAGATGAATTTATTCAACATCGTCGCCATTCTTATAACTCTTTCGGCCGCGTTCGGCTATCTGAACCACCGGTTTATCAGGCTCCCCAATACGATTGGTTTGATGTTGATCTCGATTCTTATGTCTCTTGGACTGGTGATCGTTGGACTTCTGTTTCCCTCCACGTTGGGCATCGAAGAACACTGGAAATCCTTCCTGCAGAATATAGATTTCAACAAGTCATTGATGGTGGGGATGCTCGGCTTCCTGCTTTTCGCCGGCTCCCTGCATGTCGACAGCGAGGAGCTGTTGAGGCGCAAATGGGAGATAGGGATATTTGCGACCGCAGGAGTTGTCATCTCAACTTTTGTGACAGGCATAACGATATATTTTGTCTCGGGATGGCTGGGGCTGAAACTGCGGTTTATCACGAGCCTGCTTTTCGGTGCTCTTATTTCTCCCACCGATCCCATCGCAGTTCTCGGCATTCTTAGGAAGTCAGGGGCTCCGAAAAGTCTGGAGATAATAATTTCCGGCGAGTCCCTGTTCAATGACGGGATAGGCGTGGTCGTCTTCGTAATCCTGGCAGGCATGGCTTCCGGGTCGCATGGGGCGTCTTTCCAGGAGGCTTCACTTCTTTTTCTCGAGGAGGCGATAGGCGGCTTTGTCCTGGGTCTTCTGCTGGGCTGGCTGGCATACGGGGTGTTGAAAAGCATAGATAATTATCAGGTGGAGATACTTGTGACCCTGGCCCTGGTGACCGGCGGATATGCTCTTGCGGCAGCCCTCCATACGTCCGGACCGATAGCGATCGTGGTTGCCGGGCTCTTGATCGGAAACCGCGGACGAAAATTTGCCATGTCCGAAAAGACCCGCCACAACCTCGACATGTTCTGGGAACTCGTCGACGTAATACTGAACTCCCTCCTCTTTGTCATGATCGGTCTTGAACTGCTGGTGGTGACACTCACGGGGCGTTATCTTATCGCGGGGGGGCTCGCCGTTGCCGTAGCTCTCCTCGCCCGGCTGGTGTCGGTGGGAATACCCTTTTCTTTGATGAGGTCTCGGTCCAGGCTGCCGGCAGGCACCCTCAAGGTGATGACCTGGGGAGGGTTGCGGGGCGGAATAGCTGTTGCCCTGGCGCTGTCTCTTCCCCATGGCCCGGAGAGGGATATCGTGATAACCATGACTTACAGTATCGTAGTATTTTCTATCCTGGTGCAGGGATTGACGATAAAGAATCTGGTGGCGCCCTCGATGGGAGAACGGGAATGAACCGTCACATTCCCGTTTATTTCAGGGGGAATAAAGATAACTTATCGACCTATAGATAAATTTTTAGATAACCTCTTATTTCTAAATGTAAAATGTCTTGACAAACTTCTGAGCGCTGTGATAATCTTCGAAGGTTTTCAATCAAAAAAATCTCAGCGATGAAGAAGAGGATGCGATGCTCGATATTCAGCTAAAATGGTTTATTCTCCTTACCGTAAACTTTTTGGTATTGATTTATATTCTCAATATTATCCTTTACAGGCCCATTTTGAAGATCTTCGCGGAGAGGGAAAACACCGTGAAGGGGTCGCTGGACGCGGCGAAGGAGATGGACCGCAGGAAAGAGGAAGGGATCGACAGGATGAATAAGGAACTCACGGCGTCCCGCGCCAGGGCCAGGGAGGCCTTCGAGTCGTTGAGGGCGGAGGGGCTGGAAATGCAGAGGACCTTTCTCTCCGAGGCAGAAGAAAACTCGGCTGACATGATCGAGAAGGCGAGAGAGGAACTGAAGGGTGAAGTCGCCAGGGCCAGGCAGGCCCTCAGGGCGGACGTTGAAAGGTTCTCGGAAGAAATAGTCAGAAAGCTGGTAGGGGCGTAATGAGGAAGGTTCTGAAGCCGGAAGTCAATAATGAAAAGTCACGGAGAATAAGCTCCGCAATTTTACACGTTATTCCCCTGGTCTTTATCATATCGCTCATGTTCGTATCCGTCGCCTTCGCTGCCGAAGGCGGCGAGGCACAGGGATCTGTCTTCAGGGAATTTGTCTGGCCTGCCGTCAATTTCCTTGTACTCATTTTCGTGCTGGTATGGCTGTTCAAGAAGATGGACGTCAAGGGGTATTTCAAGAAGCGGACGGAGCTTATCGAACAGAGTCTGAACGAGGCCCGCCAGGCGAAAGAGTTGGCGCAGAAGGCCCTCGCCCAGGTGGAGGAGAGGCTCAAGGTGAAGGACAAGGAGATTGAAGAGATCATTGCATCTTCAAAGATCTCCGGCGAAAAAGAAAAAGAGAGGCTCATCGAAGAGGGCGAGAAGATGAAGGAGAGGATCCTGGAACAGGCAAAAAGCAATATAGAATTCGAAGTCAGACAGGCCAAATCGTCGATACGGGACGAGGCAGTGGAGATCGCCATGGAACTCGCCGAAAAGAAACTCAAGGAGAAAATGACCAAGGAAGAGCAGATGAAGCTGCTTGAAGAGTCGGTCGCGAAAATAGAGGGCAAAAAGTGAAACCTGTAAAGGAAGCCAAGAAGTATGCCAAGACATTGATCAGTTCCGTCGGGCTGGAGGATGCCCCGAGGGCGATTGCCGAGCTGTCGGTGATCGAGAAGCTCATGGAGGAAAGCCGGGAGTTCAGGAGCGTCCTCGTAAATCCGGGTTTTACGGGAGAGGAGAGAGAGAAGGCGCTGAGGCAGGTTGCGGAGAGGGCGAAGCTGTCAGAGACGGTCACTAAATTTGTTGTCCACGTTGCCGCAATCAAGGCGATTGCCGCACTTTCCCAGATAATAAAGATGGCGACGGCTATTTATCTTGAAAAGAAAAAGCGGGCCAAGGCGGTAGTCCTGTCACCCGTGGAGGTCGGGAGCGATTACGAAAGGCGCCTGAAGGATTCACTGAAAGGACTTATAGACAGGGACGTGGATATAGAGTTTGTCATGGATCAGTCCCTGCTGGGCGGCGTGCTCGTCAAGGTGGGCAGCACTATGTATGACAGCAGCATTAAGGGCCAGCTTCGGCTTTTGAAAGATGAGCTTATAAAGGGGTGAAAGAGATGGAGATTAAAGTAGACGAGATAAGTGAACTTTTGAGGAAGCAGATCACTGACTTCGAGAAGAAGGTCGATGTCAGCGAGGTCGGTACGGTCATAGCGGTCGGTGACGGTATCGCTAGGGTCTACGGCCTGGATAAATGCATGGCATCGGAACTGCTGGAATTTCCCAGCGGTGTTATGGGAATGGCGCTGAACCTTGAAGAAGACAGCGTCGGAGCGGTTCTCTTCGGTGAAGATTCGCTTATCCATGAGGGTGATGTCGTAAAGCGGACAGGCAGGATCATGTCCGTTCCAGTGGGAGATGCGCTCCGCGGGAGGGTTGTCAATGCAATAGGACAAGCTATCGACGGAAAAGGCCCGATCAATACCTCGGATATGAGGATAGTCGACATGGTTGCCCCGGGCATCATTGAGAGACAGCCTGTTAATCAGCCGATGCAGACGGGACTGAAGGCCATAGATTCCATGATACCCGTCGGAAGGGGACAGAGAGAGCTTATAATCGGAGACCGCCAGACCGGCAAGACCGCCATCGGCATAGATGCCATTATCAACCAGAAGGGCGGGGATGTTACCTGCATTTACGTTGCCATCGGCCAGAAACGTTCCAATGTTGCAAGTGTTATGAAGATCCTCGAAGAGAACGGGGCCATGGAGCATACGATTATAGTTTCGGCGACGGCGAGCGAGCCGGCTCCGTTGCAGTACATAGCTCCTTATACCGGGTGCGCGATGGGGGAATATTTCCGGGACAGCGGCAGGCATGCGCTTATCATCTACGACGACCTCAGCAAACAGGCCACGGCATACAGACAGCTTTCTCTTCTTCTCAGGCGTCCGCCTGGTCGTGAGGCGTTCCCGGGTGACGTATTCTATTTGCATTCAAGGCTTCTCGAGAGGGCAGCGAGGGTTTCCGAGGAACTCGGCGGGGGCTCCCTAACGGCTCTTCCGATAATCGAGACGCAGGCCGGCGACGTTTCGGGGTACATTCCGACAAACGTTATATCGATCACGGACGGCCAGATATATCTTGAACCGGAACTCTTTTATGCCGGCGTGAGGCCGGCTGTCAACGTGGGTCTCTCGGTGAGCCGCGTCGGCGGTGCCGCCCAGACGAAGGCGATGAAGCAGGTTGCCGGTACTTTGAGGCTTGATCTCGCCCAGTTCAGAGAGCTGGCGGCTTTCGCGCAGTTCGGCAGCGACCTCGACAAAGCCACGCTGGCGCAGATTGAGAGAGGCAAGAGGATGGTCGAACTTCTTAAACAGGACCAGTATATGCCAATGTCCATGACAGACCAGGTTTGCGTTCTCTTTGCAGCGACCCAGGGATTTGTCGACGACATTCCCGTGGAATCTATCAAGAGGTTTCAGCAGGAGCTCCTGAGGTATATGGACGACCGGAAGGCTGATGTCAAGAAGGAACTGGAGCAGAAGAAGGCGATAGACGACGACCTTAAGGCGAAGCTCGCCCAGGCTGTTGAAGACTTCAAAAAGGGATTTCAGCCTTAAGTGAGGTCCGGCGGACTCCGTAAGACTCACGAGAGATAAAGGAAGAAAATGGCTACACTAAGAGATATCAAGAGAAGAATCAAAGCGGTCGAAAGCACCAGCAAGATCACGAAGGCCATGAAAATGGTCGCCGCGGCGAAGTTCAGAAAAGCGCAACAGAGAATGTTGGAGATGCGGCCTTACGCTGAAAGGATGAGTCAGATACTGTCGAACCTGTCGACAGCGGCCGAGAGCCGGTCTCACCCGCTTCTGGAAGCGAGACCTCGCAAGAATATCGAAGTGATTGTCCTGACGAGCGACAGGGGCCTTTGCGGCGCCTTTAATGCGAACATAATAAAGGCCGCAACCCGGTATATGGCCGATCTTGAAAAGGACGACATGAAGGTAGGCCCGAGCGTAGTCGGGAGAAAGGCGAGGGACTATTTCAGGAGAAGATCGGTCCAGATGAGGAAGACGTGGACGGGCATCTCCGGAAAGATAAGCTATGCCAACGCACAGGAGATCGCTGCGGACGTGATAGAGAATTACCTGAGCGAGACGGTCGATGAGGTCGTTCTGATATATAACGAATTCAAGACGGTAGTATCGCAGCAGGTCGTGATTTCGAGGCTTCTTCCGCTTGCTCCGATTGAACATGAAGAAGGCGCCATGCCGTCCCAGAATTTTGTTTTTGAGCCCTCACGGCAGGGGATATTCAGCAGCCTGGTGCCGAAAAATGTGGAGATACAGATATTCAGGGCGCTGCTTGAGTCGCAGGCATCGGAAGAGGCCGCGAGGATGGCCGCCATGGAAAATGCGACCAAGAGCGCCGGTGAGATGATCGACAGGCTTACACTGCAGTTCAACAAGGCACGTCAGGCCTCAATTACCAAGGAACTTATGGACATCGTCGGCGGTGTGGAGGCATTGAAGGGATAATGAGAATGATTTTATACAGAGAGATGGGGGTAAGCGAATGAATACAGGAAAGGTCTCACAGGTAATCGGAGCCGTTGTGGATGTCGAGTTCGAAGAAGAGATGCCGGACATCCTGAATGCAATAACGATCGATCAGAAGGGGGACACTGAGAAGGGTATTCCCGACATCAGGGTTACTCTCGAAGTCGCATCGCATCTCGGTGACAGCAAGGTGAGGACCGTCGCGATGTCCGCGACGGACGGACTCGTCAGGGGGATGCCGGCGGTCGATACGGGACATCCCATCACGGTCCCTGTCGGAAAGGCTTCCCTTGGAAGGATCATGAATGTGATCGGGGAGGGAGTCGACAACCTTGGCCCCATAAACGCCGAGACGAGGCTGCCGATACACAGGACGGCGCCGGAGTTTGTGGAGCAGGAGCCTGTCACGCAGGTGTTTGAAACGGGCGTCAAAGTCTTTGACCTGCTGGTGCCTTTCGTCAGGGGCGGCAAGATGGGGATGTTCGGCGGCGCCGGTGTCGGCAAGACGGTTGTCATCATGGAGATGATCCATAACATCGCCATGAAGCACGGAGGTGTCTCTGTCTTTGCGGGCGTCGGAGAGAGGACGAGGGAAGGAAACGACCTCTACGGCGAAATGAAGCACTCAGGCGTTCTCGAAAAAGTGGCACTGGTATACGGGCAGATGAACGAGCCCCCGGGAGCCCGGGCGAGGGTCGCCCTGACGGCGTTGACCTGCGCGGAGTATTTCAGGGACGAGGGACAGGACGTTCTTATCTTTATCGATAACATTTTCAGATATACATTGGCCGGCGCCGAGCTTTCCGCCCTTCTCGGCAGAATGCCTTCTGCGGTTGGATATCAGCCCACACTTGGTACGGACATGGGTATCCTGCAGGAGAGGATCACGACCACGAAGAAGGGCGCCATCACATCCATGCAGGCGATTTACGTGCCGGCTGACGACCTCACCGACCCCGCGGTTGCGACGGCCTTTACCCATCTCGACGGTACGGTCGTTCTTTCCCGGCAGATATCGGAGCTTGGGATTTATCCTGCCGTGGACCCTCTGGATTCGACGTCGAGAATTCTCGACCCCAAGGTTATAGGGGAAGAACATTATGCAGTTGCCAGAAGCGTACAGAAGATACTCCAGAGATATAAGGAACTGCAGGACATCATCGCCATTTTAGGTATGGAAGAACTGTCTGAAGACGACAAACTGACCGTCTCCAGAGCGAGGAAGATACAGAGGTTCCTCAGCCAGCCCTTCCATGTCGCCGAAGTCTTTACGGGCAGGCCCGGCAAGTATGTCAAGGTCGAGGATACGATAAAGAGCTTCAAGGCGCTTGTCGAGGGCAAGTACGACGACGTGCCGGAGCAGGCGTTCTATATGACGGGGGGCATCGAAGAGGTTGAGGAGAACGCGAAGAAACTGGGCTGGTCGAGGTAGAAAGAATGGCTGAAGGAAAACTGCTTCTCGAAATAGTTACGCCCCAGGGGCTTGTATTCAGTGAAGAAGTGGATGAGGTAACCTCAAGCGGCAGTGAGGGAGAATTCGGGGTGTTGCCGGGTCATGTGCCCTTCGTGACGACCCTGAAGATCGGAATGCTGTCCGCTAAGAAGGGAAGCCAGTCGGTATATTTTTTTGTGAACTGGGGATATTCCGAGGTAGGGCCGGAAAAAGTGCTGGTCCTCTCGGACAGCGCCGAAAGGTCCGAGGATATTGACGTCGAAAGAGCAAGGGCCGCCATGAAGCGGGCGGAGGAAAGACTGAGAAAGACCGAGGAGATGGATTTTGCGCGAGCCGAGTCTTCCCTTGAGCGCGCTGTGACGAGGATACAGGTTGCGGAGGTAAAAAGGGCCAAATAGTATTGCCCAGCGGTTTGGCCGCAGGGAGTGATAGATAAACAAGAAAGAGGCTCGCTTCTATGCGAGCCTTTTTTGCTGTGGAAATTATCGTGGGATATTGTGTATACTGTCGCGAGTTTTATCAAAAAATATTTAAGGACGAGGCCATATGATCAAAAGAACCGCCATATTCTTATTGCTTTTATTCCCCATTTTTTACGTTGCAGTCCCTTCTTTCGCCATGACGCGGGAGGAGAAAAATTTCCTGCTCATGTATTTCAAACCCGATGAACTTAAGGTGATCGCAGCCACCCGGAGCCTCAAATCCATCTCGCGCGTGGCCGAGAATGTGGAAGTCGTGACCGCATCTGATATAGAGTTGATGAATGCGCATACCGTCGGGGAAGTTCTGAGCAGAATCAACGGCGTACAAGTTCTGTTGGGTGGTTCCGGATTTGGGAGGAATATGCAAGTGCTGATCGAGGGGTCTGACGCCGCGCAGGTTGTCGTGATGCTGGACGGTATTCGACTTAATAATTTGTCTACAGATAATGACGAGATCGGCAGTATCCCGGTACAGTTTATAGACCGCATCGAAGTGATTAAAGGGTCGGCCTCATCTGTATGGGGCTCTTCGCTGGGTGGTGTCATAAATATCATCACGAAGGGGCCTGGTACGAAAGAGAAGCCCGGTGGCACCGTACAGGCCTCTTACGGCGAGCGGACAACCAGCGACGTCAGGGCCGAGGTTCAGGGGAAAAAAGAGGGGTTTGGATATTACTTTTCCGCCGGCAATTTGAGTTCCGACGGATTTTATCCGGACGATCAACTTAGAGAAAGAAATCTTTACACAACTCTGTCATACGATCTGGGCAGAGAAACCGACCTCCAGTTTAAGCTCTTTTACAACAAGGCCAGGAGAGGCCGCGGCAGGTTCACGGATTATGATGTTTCAACGGGCGACAATCTCGAAAACCTGCTGACCGGTTTGCACCTGCGGAGCCGGCTGAACAGCGAGTTCAAGCTTGATGCCGCTCTTGATTTTGCCAGCCAGAACGTGTACTACTCCGAACACCTTATAAGTACCGGTGAAGAGTCCTACCAGGAGAGCTCCAAGGGCAAGAAATACGAGGCACATCTCGCGGTGACCTGGAACAGGGGGCCTCAAGCAGTGGTTGCCGGAGCGGAACTGAAAAACGATATCCTTCAAGACAGTCTGTACGGACCTGATAAACTCAAAGTCACAAAATCGGACTTTTTCGTGAATGACACGATTACCCTCGGACCTGTAACGGTAACCCCGGGGCTGAGGTTTGACGACACAAGCAGGACAGATATGTTTGTGAGCCCCAGCATCGGCGTCACCTATAATATCGGGCATCATACTCTGTTGCGGGCCCTTGTGGCCAGGGGGTTCAATGACCCCAGTCTCACGGCTCTGAGGGGAACCTCTCCATGGTACAGACCGAATCCCGACCTCGGGCGGGAGACAGTATGGTCCTATCAGGCCGGCTTCGAGACAGGAGTTCTGAAGTATCTCTGGCTGAAGGTGGAGGGCTTCAGGCATGAAATACGCGATATCATAGTGAGCAGTGATCTTGTCCCGGACGGCAGTGTCTGGACGTTCGTCAACGGGGGAAGGGCAAGGAGAGAGGGAGTGGAGGTTGAGATGAAGACTGTTCCTGTCTATAACCTTACCCTTGCAGCGGGCACTTCATATATTCATACCAAGGACCTTGATACGGGCGAGGAGATCAGGGACGTGCCAACGAATACTTACAACGTAGCGCTCACCTATGATGACAAGAGCTCTTTCAGGGCACGCCTTGACGGACGCTACATATGGTGGAATATGGAAGATTATTACGATGGGCGGTATGGCTCGATGATCTTCGACGTTAATGTGATCAAGACTTTATACCAGCGGAAGGGGCTGAAGACGGAGGTTTTTGCGACGGGCCACAACATTTTCGACGGTTCGCAATATTGGACAACCCCTTATGTCAATGCGAGACGCTGGTTTGAGGCGGGACTCAGGATGAAGTTCTGATCCTTAGCCCTTTTTTTTTATGCATTCAGAAAGGAGGTTTAGGCAATGAAAGAAGGGATAGTCGTTCTCAGCGAGGGTGTTGAAAAGACTGCAGCGGCAACGTCTACGTGTTGTGCCTCCGGTGCGGGTTCCGTGCGGAAGTAACCGGATTGTTGCAATGACCGTGCGGCGGGAGACATGAAAGTGGGTCCCGCCGCATGTATCTCCATCTCTACTGGTAAAATCATATGAAGCTCTCCAGGTACTCGAAAATCTGGCCTGATGGCGTTGATCCTGATTCGGTAATCCTCTTCTCCACAGGAAGGGCCTCTATTGTCCAGGTTCCCAAGGGTCGGCTCAGCGGAATAGAGACAGGGAATATCACCGCGGATGAACATTTGATACTCCGGGAACTCGGCCTGTTTGTCGAACGAGCCGAAAATGAGAAGGACGGTGTCGGGCGCTTTGTCGACGAGCTCAATGCCGGGGACCATATATTTGCCGCCAAGGCAGTTATGAACCTCGACTGTAACCTGGCCTGCAGATACTGTTTTGAGGGGCTCCGTAAGGGAAAGCACTATATGACCCGGCGGACCGCCGACGATTTCATCGGGTTCTTGAAAAACGGTCTTGCGCCGCAGGTAAAGGAGATCCGGATAACCTTTTATGGCGGTGAGCCGCTTCTCAGCCGCTACCTTGTAGCATACATTTCCCTACAAATAAAGACGCTGGCGGATGACCGCGGGCTGGGATATGAGGCATATCTGGTCACGAACGGCACCCTTCTTACGCCGCGTATTGTGGAAGAGCTCGCCGGCCTGGGGCTGAAAGAAGCCGTGGTCACCATCGACGGCCCAAGGGACATCCACGATAATTGCAGGCCTAGCAAGGTCGGAACGGGTACCTTTGATTTGATATTTAAAAATCTGAGGGATGTCTGCGGGATGACGGATATCCAGGTCGGCGGGAACTACACCAGGAGAAACTATCCAGACTTTCCCCGCCTCCTCGACTATATGATGGAGAACGGATTGACGCCGGACAAGCTTTCGCTCGTGAGGTTCGATCCCGTGACTCAGGAAAGCGAGGGTCTTGGGCCTCCGGGATTCCATGACGGGTGCCGTAATTACAATGAGCAGTGGCTCCGGGATGCCGTAGTATATCTCAGAGAAGAGATACTGAGACGGGGCTACCGGACCAATCGGGTCGTACCGATGGCCTGCATGATCGATATCAGGAACAGATTTGTCATTAATTATGACGGCAGCATTTGTAAGTGCCCGGGGCTTATTGGCATAGAGGAATATAACATCGGCAATATCGTAAAGGGGGTAGAAGATTACGGTAATTCCCACAACCTCGATAACTGGAAGAACGAAGAGTGTCTTGATTGCGCCTATCTGCCCCTTTGCCTCGGAGGATGCAGGTATATGAAACTCGTCCGCGACGGGAGCATGGACGGCGTGGATTGTAGAAGATCCTATTTCGACGCAACTCTGGAGACGATGGTGAAGCAGGACATTAAATACGGCATGGTTTAGGGAGATTCCCGGTATTCTTGAGGTCGTGCCTGGCCGGCTCCGGACTTGCGTAGTCTGTGCTATAGAATTTTCATGCCCGTTACGTTATCATATTTCATCGAAAATCATTTCCGTGGGGACGGATGTCAAAGAAAATATCATTCCTTTTGATCCTGGTGCTTACCCTTTGCCTTGCAGGGCATTCGTGGGCCTACGAAGCAGCGGTGCTGAAGAGTGCCAATATAAGGCCCTATAATGATGCCCTCAGGGGCTTTCAGAGTTCTTGCGGCTGCAGCGTTACTACAGTCACCCCCGAGTGGACGGGGGACAGCAGCTTAGGGGAAGAGATTTCCCGTCTCCATCCCGATGTGGTGCTTGCAATAGGTATGGACGCGTTGGCGCAGGTCCGGACGATCACAGACCTGCCCGTCATCTATGTCATGGTCCCCGGCCGTTTGACCGGCGGCAAGGCGGGGAAAGCATCGGGAGTGAGCATGTATATTTCTCCTTCCAGGTACCTCGATGCCATGACAAGATTATTCCCGACGGCCAGGAGGATCGGACTCGTCTATGATCCGAAAAACTCGGACGCCTACGTAAAGGAAGCAATGAGGGCGGCTGCCGTAAGGGGTATCGATCTTGTCGTGAAAAGGGCGGACACCGCCGCTTCTGTACCGGCTTTGATGGATGGCCTGAAGGGAAGGATAGACCTGTTCTGGATGCTGCCTGAACCCGCACTTCTGAACTCCGCTACCGTCGATTACATGTTTCTTTTTTCATTTGAGGGTCGGGTCCCGATATTCACCTTCTCGAAAAAGTACGTCGACATGGGCGCCGCTGTAGCACTCACCGTAGACTCCTTTGACATGGGCGCCCAGGCCGGGAATATAGCGAAAAGGCTGCAGGGAGCGGGCAACGCCGGGAAAATACGGGTCGATGCGCATGTCTCCGGACTGGTCATTAACAGGAAGGTCCTGGAGAAGCTTGGAATACGGGTTAACGCGAAAACAATCGGAAGGGCTGAGAATGCCGACTGAGAAATTCAGGGAGAGCTTCAGTTTCAGAGTCTTCAGGTCATTTTCGATCTCGATCGTGATTGTGTCGGCCATCTTTGCTCTCTTTTTTGTCTATTACCAGAAGGGCCGGGTCAAGGAAGATCTCATAAGAAAAGGGAGAGTGCTTTCCGAACTGCTTGCTTACAGTTCAAAGACGGCGGTCTTTGCGGAAAACAGGACATCGCTGAGGGACGCGGCCAGGGCCGTTCTGAAGCAGAGGAACGTACTTGCCGTCCAGGTATTGACCGCGGACGGAAAGGTCCTTTTCAATGAGAAGAAACGACCGTTTGGCCGGAACGGGGGCGGATTTGCGGCAACGCCGGCCGGCCGAGGCTTGTCCGGGTTGTCCGAAAGCGACGACACCATCGAAATTGTTTCTCCGGTTACGCTCGCGTTGTCTGCTGCTCCGCCGGAATTGCTGTATTTCGAGAATACGCCCTCTGTCAGGAAAGAAAAAGTTATAGGATTTGTCAGGGTTGTCATGGACAAGAAGGCACTGGGCGGCGAGACGGCAGCCATTCTGGTCAGGAGCGCCCTTATCGCGGCGATATTTATTGTTCTGGGCGCCGTAATCATATTCCTTGCGATCAGGAGGGTGACACGGCCCCTCACTCGTCTGACTGAGGCGGTAAGGTCACTTGGAAAAGGTGAGTCGGCCGGGATAGTTCCGGTGGAGACGCATGACGAAGTCGGAAGGCTCGCAGAGGCTTTCAATATGATGTCGGAAAACCTGAAAGAAAGAGAAGAGGAAAAAAGGTTGCTTGAAGAGAAACTCAGGCTTGCCCGGACTATGGAAGCGATCGGTACGCTGGCGCGGGGCGTTGCTCATGACTTCAACAATATCCTTTCGACCGTTCAGGGTTCCATTTACATGCTGGAAAAGAAGTTGTACGAGGACAGCCCCCTGAGAGATTATACTGAACGAATCGACGTCTCCCTTACCAAGGCGAAGAACCTCATCCAGAGCCTTCTCACTTTCAGCAGGACGCAGACGATAAGTCCGCAACCGACGGAAATTAACAGGCTCATAAGAAAGATGAAGCCGCTTCTAGCCGGCATTCTCGGTGAAGGCATCCGGCTGGACCTCTCGCTTTCGGAAAAAGAGCTGGTCTTAAAGGCGGATCCTGTCCAGATAGAACAGGTTGTCATGAACCTCTGCTCGAACGCTCGGGACGCTATGCCAGATGGAGGAAGTCTCACTATCGAGAGTGCTCCCGTTCTCATTGATGGCGGGGAGGCCGATCGGCGGTCGGCGGGAAGCAGGAGATACGTTTGTGTTATGATCTCGGACAGCGGGACGGGCATGGACGAGGAGACGAGGGAACATATATTCGAGCCCTTCTTTACCACAAAAAAAGCTGGAAGGGGCAGCGGGCTGGGCCTTTCGATTGTATACGGCATTGTGGAGCAGCATGGCGGATGGATAGACGTGAGCACCAAGACCGGCGAGGGGACCGAATTCAGGATGTATTTTCCCCTGGCGGAAGAAAAGACAGCGGGGATTTCATGATAAGTCAAACTGTACCAGGAGCGGACTGAAATGAATAAAGTTCTGATCGCGGATGATGACAGTGATTTGAGGGAGATTGTGCGTGACGTTCTGCAGGAGGAGGGTTTCCATGTCCTCGAGGCCCCGGACGGAATGAGCGCCATAGAGTTGTTCAAAGCCGAGACGCCGGACGCCGTTCTTATCGATCTGAAAATGCCGCGAATGGACGGAATTGAGACGATGAGAGAACTGAAAAAGATCGACGGGGGCGTCCCGGTCATTATCCTCAGCGGGCACGGGGACATCCGCAAGGCGGTTGAGGCCATAAAGAGCGGGGCCTATGATTTTGCCGAGAAACCGCCCGATTTCAAGAGACTGGTTATCACTCTAAAGAGGGCCACGGAAAGGCGCGATCTGGAGTTGCAGATGAACAGGACCAGTGCGGCACTGGAATCATCCCTCGAAAACCAGTTCGGCAAGAGCAGGGCGATGAAAAAAGTGATAGCCCAGATAAAGCAGATAGCCCCGACGGACTTTTCGGTGATCATTCAGGGAGAAACCGGCACAGGGAAGTCTTTCGTTGCCGAAGCCATTCATAATATGAGCAAAAGGTTCGATGACCCGTTTGTCTGTGTGGACATCGGCCTGATCCCGGACCTCCTTGTCGAGAGCGAACTCTTTGGCTACAAAAAAGGGGCGTTTACGGGCGCTGACAGGGACAAGAAGGGATATTTTGAGACCGCCGATCACGGTACAATTTTCATGGATGAGCTGGAGAACATGTCTGCGCATGTACAAGGCAAGCTCCTCAGCTTCATCGAGAAGAAGAAGATATATCCTCTTGGCTGTACCGTCCCTATCGATATGGACCTCCGCATAATAGCGGCTACAAACAAGGACATCGGGATGAGAGTGAAGAAGCAGGAATTCAGGGAAGACCTGTTCTATCGCCTGGGAGAATTTATAATGCCGCTGCCGCCGCTCAGGGAAAGGGCGGAAGATATTCCCTTCTTTGCGAGGAAATTTGCCTTTGAGGCGGCCAAGGAGCTGAGCAGGCAGATCAGGGGGATAACGGACGGCGCACTCGGCCGGCTGAAGACGCATCCATGGCCTGGAAATCTGAGAGAGCTGAAAAATGTGATGAGACGGGCTGTGCTTCTGTCCGAGGACGATATTATAAGGGAGAGCTCGATAAGTTTTCCTTCCGGCGGACTTTCTGTGGACAACGATTCCTGCTCTTTCCTGTCGCTAAAGGACTCTATGAAGGACCTGGAAAAGAAGCTTATCAGCCAGGCGATGGAGGCTTCGGGCGGGAACAAGACCAGGGCGGCCGAAACGCTGGGTATCAGCTATAAGAACCTCTTTGACAAATTGAAGGAGTATGGGATTAAATGAACAATTGGTGCCTGGTTGTTTCGTCCTTCCCTGGTCCGATTGTGAACATTCTATATAGTTCTGTATAAACATTACATATGTTTTGACGTCCCATTTTCGTCTCTCTTTGCCATATGCTGTCTGATCTCTGCGCTGTACCTGGAAATCAATGCCTTGTTTCTCCCGTGCAAAGACCATGAGAAGCGGACGGGGGGTTGCCTCACCGGCGTCGGCCCTGTCCTCTTCTTACGTCAGGACCATTGCGGTGAGGTCAGCGTCTTTTCTTTTTGGCACCTTCTTTGCTATTTTTAATCAAAGAATTCGTGTATTTAATCCTGAGCCGGCCCGCGGCCTGGACCAAGAAGAATTTAACCACGGAGGTACAAAGGCAGGGAGAGACTTAAAGACAATTAAGCAACACAAGACTTTCTCTGTGTCTCAGTGTCTCCGCGGTGAATTTTCTTTGCATTCTGTACAGGATATATTTTCCAAGAGATTAAGAACAACAATTGGGGGGAATTGGTGTGAGTGATCTTCCGTATGCCGTGGGGTCTTTGAATGACCGACAGGTAAAGGGACACGGTAAAGAGAGAATTTTGGAGATATGAGACCCCCGGTGAGACTTTCCCGTAGAGAACTGGAAGTCCTCAACTTGCTGAAATTCGGCAAGACCTCATGGGATATCTCCAAAATACTCGGGATAAGCGAAAGGACAGTAAATTATCATATCGGCAACATCATGAGTAAACTTGATGCCATTAACAGGATACAGGCAGTTTACGAGGCAGTCAATCTGGACCTGATCGATCAGTAGCACCACCTCAAACGTGTTGTGCAAACCGGAATCTTTCGTATAAGCTATTAGTAATCCAGTGTATCTTACGCATCTTTACATGTTATGAAAATTTTGAGATTGCTTGCTGTCATCTCCATCTTCTCCCTTGTTCTCTGCCATTCGCTTCCTGTCCGGTCTGCTGCCGCTTCGGACGAGGCCGGCCCGAGTTCTTCCAGCGGGAGGGCCGTGACTTGCGACAAAGGTGGTGTCGCAGACGCCGGAGGTGCCGGCGATTCATCACATTCATTATCCGGGCATGGAAAGAGGAACACCGGACTGCTTCGGGACGCGAAAGAAAAACTTTATTTCGATATTTACTGGATGGGAATCTATGTCGGCAATGCTACACTGGAAGGCGTAAACCGGGGAGGGAGACTCACCATTACGTCCGAAGTCCATTCAGCTCCGGTCATTTCCGTGCTGTATAAAGTGGAAGATCATGCCTCTAGCACGGTGGTCGACGGGAGGCCTGTTGAATTCAGGATCAGGCAGAGAGAGGGAAGATACAGAAGCGACAAGGAGACTCTCTTCGATCGGGCCGGTCGCAAGATCACCTATATCGACTACCGCAAAGGGATCAGGGCCGAACATGAAGTGAACAAGGGGCCGGTATGGGACGTGATCTCAGGTTTCTACTATTTGAGGACCCTTCTCCTTCAGGCAGGGAAGACGCTTTCTCTCAACGTCTTTGACAGCAACAAAATGCTGAAAACCGAAGTTCATGTCCTGAGAAAAGAGAAGATCGCCTTCCCCGGAAAGGGGAAAGTGGACGCCTTTGTCGTGAAGCCCGTGCTCAGGACCGAGGGGCTCTTCAAACACAAAGGCGATATGTTGATATGGCTTACGGGAGATGAAAGCAGGGTTCCGGTTAGGGTTGAAACCAGGGTGTCAATCGGCAAAGTCGTAGCCGAGCTCAAGCGGATCGAGATTGCCAGATAGAGGCCCCGGTTATTTTCGGTCGAGAATCCCGAGAATTCTCTTCCTCATCTCAGGGGAATCCCAGTCCGTGCTGCCCATGATCTTGTCCACCAGGATCCCCTGCCGGTCGATTACGAACGTTACCGGCAGTCCGATTACATCGAACTGTTCAAAATATCTCTCCCCGTCCTTGTCGAAAAGGATCGGAAATGACAACCCTTTACCCGCGACAAATGATCTAAGTGATTTTTCGGAACTGTCGATGGACACCGCAAATACTTCCAGCCCCCTGCCCTTCAGGGACTTGTAAAGATTATTCATCGAGGACATCTCCGACTTGCATGCATGGCACCAGCTGGCCCAGAAATTGAGGAGTATGACTTCTCCCTTATGTTCGGAAAGAGATACCCTTTTCCCATCGATGTCCCTGAGCACAAACGGGGGGGCGTATTCCCCGATCTCCGGCGACTTATCCAGTGCCGCGGCCTTCCTGACCCCGGCGCTTGAGAAAATCAGGATAACCACAATCGAACAAAGTACGCAACGCGATTTCATAAGATAGATATACAATAAAATATCGGCTATCCGGCTGTCAAAGAGCCCCGGTGCCAGTGTCGGTCGTCAGGGTCGGTTTTCAGAAGATGTTTTTGTCTTCTGCTGAAACTGATCACTGACACTGGATTTATTGTTGGAATCCCTAATGCTTAATGGTCTAGAATAGATGATGTATCCGGGTCAGACCGAAGCGGAAGCGCCGGACCTGTCCGCGCTCACTCCCCATGCCGGGGAGGAATTGCTAAAGGAATGCTATGACCGTTCATTGCAGCTGTTAAGGGATAATTCGCGGCCCTTCGGCATTATCGCCAGCAGGCAGTGCGAAAAATCGGTGTGCCGCCATTATGCGAGTATCTTCGGGCGGGACGCCTCGATTTCGGTGTTGGGCATGGTCGTTTCCGGGGACGCGAAGCTCGTACGTTCGGCACGCATGAGCCTGCTGACGCTCGCGGAGCGCCAGGCTGCAAACGGGCAGATCCCGAACTATGTAAAGCCCGAGGCGGGCGAGGTTGATTACTGGTATTTCGGGTGCATAGATGCGACGCTCTGGTGGCTTATCGCGGTCGCTTTTTATGATCGTGTGGTACCTGCGGCGCCTCTTTCGGGAAGTCTCAGCCCCGTAATAGACCGTGCTCTCAAATGGCTTTTGTCACAGGAGCATCAGGCCCTGTTTCTGCTCCAGCAAAACGAAGCTAGCGACTGGGCCGACGTTATGCCAAGGTCCGGCTTCGTTCTTTATTCCAACTCCCTCTGGCACTGCGTAAAGAAGCTCTATGGATTGCCTGCCGCGGCGGAGACCGGACGGTATTTCGACTATATTTTTTACCCCTTCGGCAATGATGTCGTCGAACGGCGGCGTGCCCGCGTGCTCGTGCACTACATAAGGAACGTTGAAAAGTGCAGAGATTTCTATCTCAGTTTCGTGAATTTTTCGACATGGGGTCGAGAGGTTGACGTTTTCGGCAACATACTTGCGCTGCTGGCCGGGCCGGCTGATACGTCGAAGGCCTTGAAGATCATGGACGCCCTTGCGGCTGCGGGGGCAACCCGGCCCCATCCTGTACGCGTCGTACTCAATCCATTACGAAAGGGCAGCTGCCTCTGGCGTCCCTACATGGAGCGACACAGGCAGAACATGCCCTACCAGTACCACAACGGCGGGATATGGCCTTTTGTCGGCGGATTCTGGGTAGCTCTTCTTGCGAAGATGAAGAGGGAAGAGGATGGCTGGAGAGCTCTGGAAAGGGTTGCCCTCGCAAACCGGCTCAACGGGTGGGAGTTCAATGAATGGCTGCACGGAAAGACCGGCGAACCCCTGGGGATGTCCGGCCAGTCATGGAACGCCGCGATGTTCATCCTGGCATTTCACGCGCTGCGTGACGGCATCAGGGTCCCGGGCTAGCCAGTTGTTCCCGTCCGGAGGCGGGGTCCTCACCAACCTTCCTTTTTTATGTTCATCTCCACCTCTATGCCTTTCAATGTTCCGTTACCGCAGGCCTGTGTTCTCCATACAGTCACCTGGTAGGATCCCTTCTCCTTTAAGGTGAACGGAGCCCCGTAACCTTTTTTCACCGGCAGACCCTCGCAGTGTAAAAGAGGGGTCCAGTCGACGTCCACCTTATACGTATTCATGTTTACAAACTTGATATAGGCGACGATCAGGTTGTTGTAACCGAAGGGGTTGTATCTTACCATGGCCTCGACCCCATCCAGGGTACCGATGAGTTTATAATCCTGTGCCATGGCGGCTGATGCCGTAAATACCGAGATACATGCAACGATGATGATAAGGCGCAACTTTTTCATGGGCTCCTCCCGCCATGAGACCGGACTCGGATCTTGCAAGGCTATCAATAAAATAATAGCATTCTTCTCAAATAGGTCAAGTCAATGAACAGTATTTGTCAACCCAAAATAGAAATGTCCTATTTTTACCAAAGTAGAAATGTCCGGTATTCATGCTGCCTTAATCTTCAGTTTCTTAGGCACGAAGAAGAGGCCTCTCCAGGGATGATCCTGTGCTGGCG
>Ga0307436_1000038_pt1 | contig 53975 bp, 47 predicted proteins | sample SalMarWE160440MG_FD_202513 | JGI IMG/M metagenome (GOLD analysis project Ga0307436, IMG submission 202513) | Salt marsh sediment microbial communities from the Plum Island Ecosystem LTER, Massachusetts, United States - WE1604-40 | ecosystem: Environmental > Aquatic > Marine > Intertidal zone >...
CGGACTTTTCTTTTCCAGTGTTGCCCCTGTGAGCACTGCCGCGGGAGGTTTCAGGTTCGGGGATTCACTGTTATTCGGGTGGCTGTCGAGATTGATAGTCGGCCCCATGCCCGCCAATTATGAAGTTGTTCTGAACCCCGTGGCCTTCGCCGGCTGGATAGGCTTTTTTGTGACGTCTCTGAATCTTATCCCAGTCGGGCAGCTTGACGGAGGCCACATCGCTTATGCTCTTCTGGGAGAGCGTCACACAAACCTGTCCAAGGTGCTTATCGGCGTCCTCGTCCTTCTCGGGCTGTTTGTTTGGGATGGCTGGATGGTCTGGGCTGTTCTCCTGCTCATCCTCGGTTTCAGACATCCTCCTATCATGTACTCAACCATACCACTTGATTCGAAACGGAGAGTCATTGGCTGGGCGGCACTTGTCATCTTTGTGCTGACCTTTATCCCGGTACCTGTAATGATTACCTGAGTATCGCGGAAGAATTGGTGGCGGGGGGCGGCGAAGAAGCCGTTATTTGGAGTCTGTTATAAAGTCATCACTTCCGTTTGTCTGTCATTCAGGCTTGACCGGAATCTTTCCGGAAAAGAAGGATTCCCGGCGCCTGCCTGCCGGCAGGCAGGCGCTTCGCTTGCGGGAATGACATATGATTGACGTCGTTGACGGTTACAAAGTGAACGTTTCGGCAGTACGGAGCCTGGAGGAAGAGAAGGGGAGGAAGGACCCTCCCCTTGTGTAATGTCCTAGAACCTCCAGGTAAGTCCGAATTCGACGCTGTCTTCACTGAGCGTAGATTCGATTGATACGGGCTGTCCGGCCAGGTTGGTGCCGCTTTCCTTCATGGTCTCCTGGAAGGCATGCATATAACCGGCGTGGAGAGCGAAGCTGTTAGAGACATCGTAGCCGACGCCGAACGTGAGATGATTCTGGACTATCGCCGGGAAGCCGACGATCCTGAAGGTCTCATAATAGTAAGTGGGCATCATCTTTCCCTGCACAGTGGTCATGGCCGGGCCGGCTGGGGTGGCGCCGACAAAGTTATCATGTTCCTTGACGGGGTTTTTGCCGTAGTTGTAACCGACTCTCAGGGCGAGTTTCTTTGTCGGATTGAACTGGGCTCCAACCGCCACTACCCACTGGTCCCTCCAGTCAAAAGCCTTATATCCTGTCGCATTGGACCAGTTCAGCCACTTGCCGTCGACTTCCAGCAGCAATGTATTCGGTATTGGTGTAAAGGCGACACCCACGCCGATCTGCTGCGGGGATTCCAGAGTGAGAGAGTCCGCAGTGCCGTCTCCGTTAAAATCAGCCACATCGCTGTGCTTCACACGCTGGGGCGTGATGTAGGTGGCACCGAGGGAGACTGCGTCGCTGAGTTTGTATAGTGCGCCGAGCTCGACGCCGAGGCCGTAATCGAAGGAAGAGCCGCTCCTGAGGTCCAGATTGGCATAATCGATATGAACAGCCATTCCGAGAGAAAGGTTCTCGTTGGGCTGATACGCCAGCGAAGGCGCGAATTTCATTATCTGGAGCTGAGTATATTCTCCCGACACCAAAGGAAACTGGCCCATGGGACCAAAATTATAGTAGTTGGGATTGTCAACCGCCGTGTTCCTGTAATCTACGCCCAGGCCCGATACGCCGTATGCCGCGATGCCGAACCTCAGAAGCGGGAATTTGTTCGTTATGGGAACAGAGACACCGAAGGCCGGTATGCCGTAAACTTTCTGGTGACTGTCGGCCTCCGTGACCGTGCCGGCCACGTCCAGTTTGGTTTTGACTTTCGGCATAAACATCGTACCGGCAAAGTTTACTTCCGATCCCGGGCAATAGGGCCCGAAGCACATTGCGGCGGGGTTTGCGAAGACCGCGCTTATCGCGTCCTGCGGTGCTGCTATCCCGACGCCACCCATTGACCTCGAAATCGGGCCTATGCTTATGAGGTCGTCACCGTTTGTGGCGGACGATATTGCTGCAAAGGAAAGTACAACGGACAAAACCAGTAGTGATATCAGTAGCCTTTTCATTCAATCCTCCTCTTAGCGTATTTGTTATCATGCACCGGACATAAGCAGTCTAGGTATCACCCCCTTTAATGAGATTTCCACTTCCTGCAAGGAAGCAGGCTCGTTTGGACAAGCGACAACCTCAAAAAACTGTGGGGACCGAGGCGCAAGGAGCCTGCACAATGAATCGAAGAGAAGCATCAGCTCAAAATATATCATCATAAGTCCTGGCGGTCAAGATGACCGGATAACAATAAAAGGTGTTTGCTCATAATAAAAATTAATTAATAAATAAACTGAACAACAATATACCTGCGAAGCCCTTTTTTTGTCAACGTTTTTTGGCCCGGGTGTTTTTGGACGGTGCAGTTTTCCGTTCCGGTCTTCAGATGTTTTCCGCGCTTTCTTCGTTGTGCTATACTTAACGAAAACAGATTCCCAAGGAGATAGACATGAAGGTATTCCTTAAAGAAGACGTGAAGCACGTGGGCAATATAGGCGATATAGTGAATGTTGCCGACGGATATGCGAGAAATTATTTGATCCCGAAAAGCCTGGCCGTGGAAGCAAACACGAAGAATATAAAGGAATTCGAGCATCATAAGAGGATAATTCAGGAGAAGGCTGCCAAGGTGAAGGATGCATCCAGGTCACTGGCGGAAAAGCTTTCCTCGCTCGTTCTTACGATCAGGGCAAAGGCCGGAGACGAAGACAAATTATTCGGTTCCGTTACCAGCATGGACATCGCCGAGGCATTAAAGGCCGATGGATATGACATTGACAGGAAGAAGATATCCATTGAAGAGCCGATAAAGCGGCTCGGGGAGCATTCGGTGGAGATCAAGGTGCTTGCGGACATTTCAGCGCATGTTAAGGTCAACGTCATATCTGAGGCTTCCGAATAGTATAAGCGGAGCAGTATGAAAGAGATCGAGTCGACTCTCGAAAAACTACCGCCCCAGAACATCGAAGCGGAACAGTCCGTCCTGGGGGCAATTCTGATAGACAACAACGCCTTGACGACCACGCTCGAGCTGTTGAGTCAGGAGGACTTTTACAAGGATTCTCACAGGAGAATCTTTCTCGGCATGGTGGAGCTCTTCGACAAGGGTGAGCCTATCGATATCATAACCCTGGCCGATCATATGAAGAAGAAGGACGATCTCGACTCGGTCGGAGGTTCCCAATATCTTGCTTCACTCGTTTCAATGATACCCACATCGGCCAATATTCGCTATCATTCCAGGATTGTCAGGGAGAAAGCGATGATACGCGGGCTGCTCCGGTCCGTGACCGATATCGCCCGAAATGTTTACGACGGCGAGCTGGACGCGGAAGAGCTCATCGATTACGCGGAGAAGAGTATTTTTGACTTGTCCGACAGGAGGATCAAGGTCTCTTTTGCCACCCTGAAGGATGTCATCAAGGACAGCTTTCAGATGATCGAACAGTTGTATGACAGGAAGGAGACGGTGACGGGCGTGCCTTCGGGTTTCAAAGAGCTCGATGACCTTACCACCGGCTTTCAGAAGAGCGATCTGATAGTAGTCGGAGGCCGGCCGTCCATGGGAAAGACGGCTTTCAGTCTCAACATTGCCCAGCATGTGGGAGTCGATTTGAAGGAACCCGTTGCCGTATTCAGCCTTGAAATGTCGAAGGAACAGCTGGCGTTCAGAATGCTCTGCTCCGAGGCCATGGTCGATTCTAACAGTGTGAGAAAGGGTTTTATCAAAAAAGGGGACTGGCATAATCTTACCAATGCCGCCGGAAAACTGGCGGAGTCGCCGATATTCATTGACGATTCATCGGGAATCAACATACTGGAGATGAGGGCGAAGGCCAGGCGACTCAAGGCCGAACACGGATTGAGCCTTATCATAGTCGATTATCTCCAGTTGATGAGGGGGCGGGGCAACGCCGAGAGGCGGGAACAGGAGATTTCCGAGATATCGCGGTCTCTGAAGTCACTGGCCAAGGAACTGCGCGTCCCGGTCATTGCCCTCAGTCAGCTCAACAGGGGGGTCGAGACGCGGACGGGAACGAAGAAGCCGACCCTGGCGGACCTCAGGGAATCGGGTGCCATAGAACAGGATGCCGACGTAATAATATTTCTCTATCGCGATGAGGTATACAACAAGGAGAGCATGGATAACAAGAACAAGGCGGAGATAATCGTTTCCAAACAGCGAAACGGACCGACGGGCACCGTGACGCTCACTTTCCTTTCGGACTGTACGAGGTTTACCGACTATTCCGACAGGGAATACAGCGATGTCGAAGACACTTTTTAGAGAACCCGTACAGAAGATGAGAAAAATTTACCACGGAGCTCCGTGGTAAATTTCGTTCCGGTTCCGGCCGTGTAGGTTTGGGGTTTCGGTCTTTGGAGTTTTTTCGTTGAAGCTTAGTGAGCTCCCTGGTTACGAATTGCGGGAGGGAAAAATGAAGAGAAGAGCGGCGGTTGCCGGCCAATTTTATCAGGGGAGTGCGTCCAGGCTGCTCCAGCAGGTGGAGGAGTACACCGACATCGGGGTCCAGAAGGAAGAAGCGGTCGGCATTGTTGTCCCGCATGCAGGGCTCATGTATTCCGGAGGGGTGGCGGGCGCCGTATACTCGGCGATAAGGCCTCCAAAGACCTTCATTATGCTGGGCCCGAATCATACCGGTCTCGGTGCCAGGGTTGCCCTCATGGACGAAGGTGAGTGGGAGATCCCAACGGGAACCGTCGGTATCGACAGGAGGCTTGCAAGCAAGATAGCGCTGGACAACCCGACTGTATCGCGTGATCCGCAGGCCCACTTTTTCGAACACTCCCTGGAGGTGCAGTTGCCATTCATTGTGCGTTTATCGCCGGAAATCAGAATAGTGCCTATTGCGCTCCTTTCATTGACGGTGAGTGAATGTCTCGACCTCGGGGAAAGGATCGCCGGGGCGGTCAAGGCTGTCGATTACCCCGTGGTGATTCTGGCCAGCTCCGACATGAGTCATTATCAGCCTGACAAGGTGGCGCGGGTGAAGGACAGGCTTGCCATCGAGAGGATACTCGAGATGGACCCCGGGGGACTATACGAGACGGTTCTGAAGGAGAGAATATCGATGTGCGGATATCTCCCCGTGACAGTGATGCTCCATGCCGCAAAACTCCTCGGCGCAGGATCGGGCCGCCTCGTGAAATATGCCACATCCGGAGAAGTGAGCGGCGACTCTGACAGCGTAGTGGGATACGCGGGGATCATCGTCAGGTGAGGGGCCTAAACAAAGGCTATGCCACAAAAAGCACAAAAGTAACAAAATGTGCCTGTTGGACATGACTATATAAGTCCGGGACGACTTCTCATTCCTGACTGTACATGGAATTTGTGTCCCTGGAGTCACAGAAATTGTGTGCCCTTTGGGCCTTGTGTGGCTATCTATGTCTTGCGGTGAGCTGTCCTCAGTAGCTACCATAATTCTGATCGACGGTCCGGTACGAAATCTTTCAGCGTTTTGATCCGGTATAATGATGTGAATATCGCCATAATGGAGCCAATGTGTTGCATCCGATTCTTTTGATCGAAGACGACGTAAAGATTGCCAGGGTGGTGAAGGTATATCTTGAGGGCGCGGGCTACAGGGTTGTTCATGTCGTAAGAGGGAAGGCCGCTATAGAGTCGGCCCTGAAGGAGAGGCCGTTGGCCGTGATACTGGACTTGATGTTGCCCGATACCTCCGGGGAGGAGGTATGTCAGGAACTGAAGGAAATCGGGGATTTTCCCGTCATTATGCTCACATCGAAGTCGTCGGAAGAGGAGAGGGTTGCCGGGTTTGCGCTTGGCGCCGACGATTATGTCGTCAAGCCCTTCAGCCCGCGGGAGCTGGTTTACAGGGTGAGGGCTGTTCTGAAGAGGTCGCAGAAGGGCGATCTCGGTTCTGCGGAGCCGATGAGTTTTGAGAAGGGACTCCTTATTATCGACGGCCACAGTTATACGGTGAAAAAGGAAGGCCTGCTGCTGGACCTTACGCCGACGGAGTTTAAGGTGCTATTTACTCTCGCCTCTTATCCCGGCAAGGTCTTTACAAGAGAGGAACTTGTTGAGAAAGCCCTGGGTTACCAGTTTGAAGGCTACGAGAGGAGCATCGACGCCCACATAAAGAATATCAGAAGAAAGCTTGAGGACGACGCGAGAAACCCCTCGCTTATCCTCACCATTTACGGCGTAGGATACAGGTTTTCGGGGAAAAGGGATGTTTAAAAGCCTGTGGGTCAGGTTTCTCCTCCTCCTTTTTGCCGTCTCCCTTATAGCACTTTCTGCTGCATTTCTGTTGCGCGAACTCATGGTGAGGGATTTCAGGGAATATCTCGAGGGGGAGATGGAGGACAGGGTCTACTGGGTCACTGCGTCGCTGGAAAGCACATACGAGAAATTTTCCGGGTGGGAGAGGCAGAGCATTGTAGAGGACGCCGTCTGGGCATTGATGATGGGCTTCGACGTAAAACTGTACGATACAAACGGGATGCTTATTATTGATACGAAAAGTGCGATCGAGACCCTCTCTCCGCTGGTGAAAAAAAGGGTCATGGCTATTTCGGAATCGAGAACGGGCAGGGGAAGCGGGAAGTATGTGCCCTATATCCTCTTTCTGGGCGGCAAGGAAATAGGTCAGCTGAAGGTGAAGTTCCTGAGACCGAAGAAGGAATCCTTGTTCATAGAACGTTCGAACAGGCTGCTTCTGATATCGCTTGTCGCCCTGGGCGGGATAGCCATCCTTCTGAGTATCGTATTTTCAAGAAGATTGACCAACCCCATCGAAGGGATTACGGAGGCAGCCGTGGCGATCGGCGACGGGGACCTTGGAAGGAGAGTGGGAACCGCGGGGCATGACGAGATAGGCAGGCTCGCCGGTGCTTTCAACCGCATGGCGCAATCTCTCCAGATACAGGAATCTCTTCGAAAAAAACTGACGTCCAACGTGGCACATGAGCTCAGGACGCCCATTAGTGCCATACGTGGCGAACTGGAAGGCATGATAGACGGTTTCATTCCGGCGGATAAGGAGCATCTGCAGTCTTTATATGCCGAGATCGGGAGACTCAGAAATGTCCTCGATGCGATTGAAGAACTTTCCCAGGCCGAGGCAAGCACTCTGACTCTCCGGAGGCACGAATTCGAGCTTTGTGCCTTTCTCAGGAATATTGTGGAAAGATTCACAAAGGTATTTCGGGACAAGGGAGTCGTTGTCAAGCTGGAGTGCGGCGTGGGTCTGGTTGTCAGTGCCGACCCGGACAAGCTGAGTCAGGTCGTGATCAACCTCCTGAGCAATGCCCTCAAGGCAGCGAAGGCGGGAGGGAATGTGCGGGTTAAGGCATGGAAGAACGACTCTGAGACAGTTATGGAATTCCTGGATGACGGTACCGGCATCAGACCTGAAGACCTCCCCTACATATTTGAGAGATTTTACCGGGGGTCGGAGGGCGGGCTTGGCCTGGGCCTTACCATTGTCAGGGAACTCGTGGAGGCCCATGGCGGGAGGGTGACGGCCGCAAGCGAGTACGGGAAGGGATCTGCCTTCACCGTGATTCTGCCGCAATAGCTTCTTCACAATTATTCACAATCCTCTCGATATCAGTTCACAATCCTTTGATAAGATGGAGACAATTAAGATCGATTGAAGAAGAACGCAGCAGCGCATAAAGAAAGGAGGTGATAGTTTGAAATCGGCAGGTTTTACAGAATTCAATCAGGAGAAAGGGGAAAAAAGGATGAGGATACTCGCAATTACAGTGGTTTTGCTGGTATCGGCGGCCTTTGCCGGAACGGCATTCGCGGTCCCGCCGGGAAAGACCGTTGTATTTGAAAATCCCATGATGGGAAATGTTACCTTCAGCGGACAGGTGCATCATGACAAGGGTTTCAAGTGCACTGACTGCCACACGAAGATCTTTCCGATGAAGAAAACGAAGCTGACCATGGCAGCCATGCGTGAAGGCAAGGAGTGCGGTCATTGCCACAACGGGACAAAGGCGTTCAGCGTTAAGGCCAACTGCACGAAGTGTCACAAGAAATAGCAATTGGTCCTTGTCGTAAAGGCGGCCTTCGGGCCGCCTTTTTTTATGACGTGCCTGGCTCATATAATCTTTCTTCCGGTTCGGGACTCCTTCATGGAAGAGCCATTTTCCGGCAGTCACCGAACGTTGGGTCCTCATTTATGTGGGAGATAAATAAGATCATGTCGTCATTACAAGACCTTTTCGGTGTCCCTTCCGGGCCGTTTTGCAAAGCTGGGTTTATTGTCGGCAGATCGACACACAATTGACCGTAGTCGCCCTAACTTCTATAATGTTCTTTGAGGTGAAGAAAAAATGTCAGTAAACAGCGAGGTGGGCATAGATGAAAGGGATATTCTTGTCATGTCTGGGGGCAGTTGCGGGTCTTTTGCTTTTCAGTCTGCTCAGCGGGGTGGCCTGTGATGGTATTTCGCAGGGGCTCTTCTGGCGGGACGCCGCGTTGTTAGGGGTGTCGTACGCTTATGCCGGCGAAGAAAGTCCTTATGGCGGCTCACAGGGCGGGACTTACGGAGAAAAGCAGCGGGTAAACACAAAGGCGGATGCGAAAAAGCTGCTCAATGATTATTTTTCGAAGAAGGACGTGTCCATAGGCCGGATAAGGGAGAGGCAATACTATTTCGAGGCGGATGTCCTTGACAGCAAGGGCAAAGTGGTCGACAAGGTTATAGTGGACAAGAGGACCGGCCGGATACGCTCAATATATTAACCCAAAGACAGCAGTCAGCCTCAGACGAACGCAGACCAAAGCGGGCTTTCTTGAAGGCAATGGATTGCCGCCCCGGGAATTACGACGAAGGGATTATTAAAGAGTTTCTATGTGAAGGGATTTAGGACGCACTGCAGCAGTCATTCGAAGCTGATGAACCTTCTGGGGTCTGTTTTCTTTGCCACCGCGGCCGGGATCAACCCGGCCGAGAGAGTTGTGAGGAACAGGAGGACGATAACCGCCGAAAGGTAGAAGAGGGGCACACGCAGGCGTATCTCCCAGCCGAACGATATCTTATTGACTACCTCGATAAGAATTATGCTCATAAGCGGTCCCATTATCATGCCGAGCAGTATGCCGGTCAACCCTATAGTGCCGGCGGAGAGGACGAGGACGTGCCTTATCTGTTTCCAGCTGCCACCCAGATACCTGATTATGCTGATCTCCCTTTTCTTTTCCAGTACGAGTGTGAGAAGCGTGGTGATTACGCCTATCATCGAGACGATGATCGAGATCAGCTCAATGGCGTAAGTGATGGCAAAGGTCTTGTTGAAGATAGCCAGTACGCTGTCTCTCAATTCCCTGTTGTCCATGATCTCCACGGAATAGCGGGGAAGCAGTTCCTCCCTCAGACCGCGCACGATATTTTTCACGTCGGCCCCCTTCTTTATATACAGTCCGAGCTGCGTTGCGTCGTCCAGTCCCCAGTATTTCCTGAGATATTTCCTGTCGAGATAGATGAACCCGGACGTCGTCGAGTAACTGCTGAAGACGGCTCTCACCGTAAAGGCCATATCACCTTTTGGCGTAGCGAGTTCTATCGTATCACCTTTCTTGAGATGATATTTCGTGGCAAGGTAAGAGGATATGCCGGCCTCGCGTCCTTTCCCGTAATCACGTGCGTGCGAGTATTTTCTCTGTACCTTGGTATCGCCGAACCCGGCCACTATCTTCCTTCCCATGAAGTTGATACGCAATGTCCGGAATCTATCGACGGCGGCGACCCCCGGATAGCCTTCGACCTTTCTGACGAGCGGGCCGGAAAGGGGGTAATAACAGAAGTTGGACATACATGAGGCCGGTTTTATGTAAATGTCGGCGGCGATGTTCTTCTGTATCCATTCCTTCAGGGAAGCCCGGAAGGAAAATATCAGCAACAGGAATGCGATGATCAGTGCGCCGCTGATGGCCACACTCATGAGAGCCACGGAGAACCTGTAAATGTTCCCGCTGATGTCCCCGGCACTCAGTTTCCCCGTCGCCCCGAAAAGCCCGGAGGAAACCCTCCTTATGCATTTCATGGAGAGGGCAAGGTAAAGCGGCGACGTTGAAGCGAAGCCGGCAATGATGAGGAGAATGCCGGCATAGGCAAGTAGGGGGAAGTTGAATGGAACATACAGGTAATCGATGAAGGAGACGATTCCGCCGAGAGCGACAAGGCACAATCCGGCAAGAAAAAGATGCTTCATATATCTTCCGTATTTCCATTCGAAGGAGCCTTCGCGCGCACTTTCGTCGGGTCTGATCCGCGATGACTCGTACGCCGGCACAGCCGATGCGATGAGGGATACGGCGACGCCCAGAAAAAGTGCGCTGACGGCATCCTTTCCGGAAAGAAGATAATCGGATACGGATACGGCTCCGTACATGGTCGAAACGGTCTTTGCGACGGCCGTCACGGCGAAATAGGCCGCGACCTGGCCCAGCAATATGCCGAGCAGCGAACCTGCCAGGCCCAATATCAGCCCCTGGAACAGGAAGATCCCGATTACAGTCCTCTTGTCCATTCCCAGACTTCTCAGGATCCCGATCTCCGTTCTCCTCTTGACCACCGAGATGAATACGGTGTTGTAAAGAAGAAATATTCCCACGAGGACAGCGATGAGACTGATGAACTGCAGGTTGTAACGGAAGGACTTGAGGAGAGAACTTCTGTTTTCGATTATTGTCGTCTTCTTTTCGACGGCGAGGCCGGGAGGCAATATCTTTTCTATCTTGCCGGCTTCCTGCCTGCCGGCTGAAATGTCGATCCTCGACAGAAGGCCCGTCTTATGAAAATATTCCTGGAAGTTCCCCAGGTCCATGAAAACCGTGACTGCCGGCAGATTCCTCATGTTGAGAATGCCCGCCACCTTAAGGGCGTATCTTCCGTCGTAGACAAGGGCCCTCAGCGTGTCACCCTTCTTCAGAGAAAACCTGTCGGCAAATGCCCTGGATATGAGGATTCCGCCGGGGTCCGTGAAGATACTCTCCATGTTCAGACCGTCGGCCCCCGGGGTCTCAAGGTACGCCGCCGATCTTATAACGTCTATGCCGTTCAGGATGATGGTCTGCTTAAGGTCCGGCAGATAGGCTCCGACCTGGAGTACGGGATAGCTGCTGTTGTCCATTTCACGGATCTTTCTGTAGATCTTTTCGTTGAAATCTATACCGGACGCGTCGATAATTTCGAAATTGGCGTGGGGGGTGATTCCTCTGATGTCGGACTCGAATGAAGAGAGCGCCCTGTCGGATGCCGCCTTCACGCCGACGAAAAGTCCGACGCCGAGCGCAACGCCGATAACGGCGAGAAGAGTCAGGAACTTCTCGGACCTGATATTCCTGAGGACGAAGAGTCTTATTGATTTAGTGAATTTCATCAATCGGCCTGTCCGACCGCTGGGTTTATGACACCGTCTTTGAGCAATACGCTCCCGCGTGCGAAGGCTGATATGTTCTGTTCATGGGTGACGAGAATAACGGTCTTGTTCGTTTCCCTTGCCAGTTCCCTTATGAGTTCCATGATCATACGCCCAGTCCTGCTGTCCAGGCTGCCCGTGGGCTCGTCGGCCAGAACAAGCTCGGGGTCGTGAATCAGGGCACGCGCGATGGCCACCCTCTGCTGTTCGCCGCCGGAAAGCTGGTGGGGATATCTCTGTGACTTTCCCTCCAGCCCGACACGCCGGATGAACGACCTGACCTTTTCGTCATTACCGCTGCCTTTCAGAAGCAGAGGCATCTCAATGTTTTCGAATACGGTCAGATTGGGAAGGAGGTTGAAGAACTGAAAGATGAAGCCGATCTTCTCTCTTCTGTAGCGCGTTAAGTGCTCGTCAGAGTACGAGGAGATTGACTCGCCGGCTACGGAGACTGATCCGCTGTCCGGCCTGTCCATGCCGCCGATAATATTCAGGAGCGTCGATTTTCCCGATCCCGAGCTTCCGGTAACGGCCATGAACTCTCCCTTTTCCACACGCAGGTCCACGCCCTTCAAGACGTGCGTGCTGCCGTAATATTTTTCCACACCTTTAAGTTCTATCATTCTCCGTTACCTTGAAACAAGCTGCTGTCAAATAGACCTTACAGTTTCACGTACAATCTTAAAAAGAGAGGTGAATGTACTGAAAAAGGTCCATAACCTGAGGCTCCGCACTGCCCTCGGGCTTGGCGACGTCCGCTTTTCGAAAATCCACTCGAGGTTAAAATTGCGTTTACGTGAATCAAGATTAATAATTGCCGAATTTATGGACTTTTTCAGTATGTTCGCCTCCTCCATTATGCACCGCCGGGGTAGATCTATTCCTATCTGGCCATGCCTCGTTCAATATCCCGTTAATTCCACATATGCCCGTCCCTTTCCCGTACCTTCGACCTTGCAGGTCCCCTCCCAGTAAGCGGGCCCTGTCGCGGGTGTTCCGGTCAGCTCCTGGTTTTCCATGAGCGGGTTGACTACAAGCTTCATGTCTTCCGCGGGTATTACTATCTGCCACTTTGAAGGATAACGTATGCCTGTTTTTGGGGACCGGTAATGGCCGAGAACGGTAACCCTGAATTCCTTTACGGAAAGATGCCTGTAACTGCCGTCCCTGAAGACGAGCGTACCTGCAGAGAAAGGGTCAATGGAACCGTCCCTGTGGCGAAGGAGATAAAGCATTATCTCCCGGCCGTCATAGAGCTGGACGGAGAACCAGTCCCAGCCGGTCTCGTTCTTCGCAAGTCCCCGCGACGACATTTCCCTGTCGAACCAGCTCTCCCCGTCAACGGGGTAAGTGTTGTCTCCGATTGTGAGAGTTCCCCTTGTGGCCAGTCTCGTATATGAAAAATAATATGAGGATATAAGAGGGGACTCTTCGGATTTTCTCGAATATCCATTTTCTCCGTTCAGGACTACAGGTTTGCCGGGGATGAGAAACAGGTCTATCGAATCGTGTTTCGAGCGTGCCGTCAGATGCATCTTCTTCATAGTGCCTTCAAGTGTGTTATCTCCGACCCAGACCTTAAGGTTGTGATTGTCCGCGCCTGCAAAACCGTAGGCGCCCGAGTCGGCCTTTTCCGTAAAATAGAATTTATCGCTGTTCACGTCGGAAATTGCGAAATGTGAAATATAGATATTATCCACGCCGAACCTGGACCTATATTTTCTTTTCTGAACACCCACGACGAAGAAAGTAAGCTCATACCCGTATTCCCGTCCCTTAACATCTCTGAGATGTCCGGTAAAATACCACCACTGCACCCTGAAGTCCTTCCTGTAGTAAAAATCGCCGGGGAAATTCATTTTATAGCCCGGAGTTACGTCCCGGTATTCGCCTGCAAGTGTGCCGGAGACCATCAAAATCGATAACGCACAAGCCACAATTATGTGTTTCATATGACATGCCCTTCCTAATAAGTTAGCATGAATAATCTTCGACATTGAACATAATCTGCTGAGAGGGTAAGGCAACATGCAGCCGATGCTCGCCGGACATGAAGAGACGGAGGAGATGGGTCCGGGGACTGAACCGCCGGCCCGGCGCTGAAACATGGGACCTTTGGTTCAGTTTCGGTGGGTCAGAGCCGTTCTCCAATGGTTGCCGGGTCTGTCCGAAAATTTTGGAGAGTCACTCCTGTTTTGTCAACCCGACGTTGTAAATCCGTCCTCAAGGCCTTGTTCTGCAGATTTGTTTACAAGTGTGTCGTCAAGTCTTCAAGGTTATGAGTAGTTTCAGGTTTCAGTATCAGAATGGCGGCTATGATATAATCATTGAGCGAAGTCGGGTGTCCCCGGCGAGCTAGACGGGGTGATGTTTTTCTTTGCTCTCCCGTTTTCCTGTTGCACGATAACCGCGGAAATCTGTCCAAGGACGAGGAGGGATTGATTATGAAGGCAAAAGATCTGATGGTGCCCCTGTCGGACTATCTGAGTCCCGACAGCACCGTAGAAGAGGCAGTGAGGCTTCTAATATCGGCAAAAAGGGGAGAGAGAAGGACAGGTGTCAAGGGGCTGCCGGTGTTGAACGCGTCGGGAAAGGCTGTAGGCATGCTGACCATGAGGGACATACTCAGGGCGGTTCTTCCCTCTTACATGTCGCTCATGAATTTGGGGGACTTCACGTGGGACGGTATGCTTGAGGAAATGGCCAGGAGGGTCTCGGGCAAGAAGATCGGCGAAATAATGAACCCTGAAGTGACCAGCGTGGGAGAGGACGCTCCGCTCATGGAATGTGTAGATCACATGATCAAGGGGAATTTCAAGAGACTGCCGGTGGTCGACGCAGCCGGGAAGGTTGTGGGCATGCTCTACGAAAGAGACATATTCCTCACTATCACAAAGGCGATGCATACGGGGCAGACGGACGGGCATGAATGATCCCGGGGGCTGAGGGGACGAGCGGCCTTTCAACGGACACCTCGTTCTGGATCGCAACCGCAGTCTTCATCCTTTCATATGCGACTATTGTCTCTGAAAGGGTACACAAGACGATTGTTGCCCTGGCGGGGGCGTCGCTGATGCTGGTCTTCAGGATCCTTGAACAGCATGAGGCGTTCCGGCTGGAAGAGTTCGGGGTGGACTGGAACGTCATCTTCCTGCTTATTGCCATGATGGTGATCATCAACATCATGAGACCTACCGGCGTTTTTGAATACATCGCGATAAAGAGTGCGAAATGGGGCAAGGGGAGGCCGTTCAGGATCATGGTAATCTTTGCGGTCGTAACGGCCGTTCTGAGCGCCTTTCTGGACAATGTGACAACGGTCCTTCTGATATCGCCCGTAACCCTGCTGATAGCCGACGCACTGGAGGTCGATCCGATCCCATACCTGATTTCATGCGCCCTGGCGTCCAACATAGGTGGGACGGCAACGCTGATCGGTGATCCCCCGAACATCATGATAGCTTCCAGGGCCCATCTGACGTTCATGGATTTCATCTATAATCTCGCGCCGATCGTTGTTGTCATCATGGTCTTCTACCTGCTGGTGATCAGGCTGATATGGGGCAGGAAGCTGCGGTCGAGGGACGAACTGAAGGAAAGGATAATGGGCATGGATGAAAAGGAGGCGATCAAGGACCCCGTAATGCTGTGGAAATCACTCTTTGTTCTGGCGGTGGTTCTGGTGGGTTTTGTGTTCCACGGGACACTTCACTTTCAGCCTGCTACGGTCGCGCTTTTCGGTGCCAGTCTGCTGCTTCTGCTGTCGGGGAATAAGGAACCGCACAAGGTCTTCGCCGAGGTCGAATGGCCGACGATTTTTTTCTTCATCGGACTCTTCATTATCGTGGGAGGCGTGGTAAAGGTGGGGCTTATAGAGTGGATGTCCGTAAAGGTGATTGAACTGACACGGGGCAGCATGTTAGCGACCAGTATGGTCGTAATGTGGTTTTCAGCCTTCGCTTCCGCGATTGTCGACAACATTCCCTATGTTGCGACAATGAACCCGCTGATCATAGATATGGCCCATCGGATATGGCCCCACGAGACGGGGCTCAGCCTCCTGCAACACGCGGACCTTATGCCTATTTGGTGGTCCCTTGCGCTGGGTGCCTGTCTGGGAGGCAACGGGTCCGCCATAGGCGCCTCGGCCAATGTGATCGTCGTGGGAATGTCCGAGAAGGCGGGCAGGAGGATATCGTTCGTGAAATTTGTCCTGTACGGGTTGCCGATCATGGTCATGACGGTCGCGATTGCCACGGCATATGTGTGGGTGAGATATTATATTCTGCGCTGACACGTTGATAAATATTTTTGGACAGTGAAGCTGCAATGTGTATAAAATGAACAGAGACGCTGCGCTGGTGGTGAAAGTGAATATGGTGCCGATAAATGCCGAGTCTCACTCACTTCATATAAAAAAGAGGAGGATGAAATGGCCGACACAAAGAATATCGATGTTTTGCTGGCGGAGAAGAGAACATTCCCGCCGTCCAGGGAATCAAGCGACAAGGCCCACATAAAGAGTTTTGAGGATTACGAAAGGATTTATAAAAGGTCCGTCGAGGACCCCGAGGGCTTCTGGGCGGAGATGGCCGAGCGGCAGCTGACCTGGTATAAGAAGTGGGACAAAGTCCTTGACTGGAGCTTTGAAAAGCCGGAGATAAAGTGGTTTCAGGGCGGAAAAATCAACGCGTCATACAACTGCCTGGACCGCCACGTCACAACGGTGAGACGGAACAAGGCTGCGATCATATGGGAGGCCGACGACGGCCACTATAAGACGTTTACTTACCAGCAGCTGTATCACGAGGTGAACAGGTTTGCCAACGTCCTGAAGAAGCATGGTGTGAAAAAGGGCGACCGGGTGACGATTTATCTTCCGATGATCCCGGAGCTCCCCGTTGCCATGCTAGCGTGCGCCAGGATCGGAGCGATACACAGTGTTGTCTTCGGCGGGTTCAGCGCCCAGGCACTTAAAGACAGGATCCAGGACTGCAAGGCGAAATTGGTGATAACCGCCGACAGGGGCGTCAGGGGTGGAAGACAGGTTGCGCTGAAGGCGAATGCGGACGTAGCGGTCCAGGAGTGTCCCACGGTGGAAAGAATGATTGTGGTTAGCAGGACCGACGGCGGCGGCATGGACATGGAGCCCGGCAGGGACGTCTGGTGGCATGAAGAGATGGGAGCCCCGGATATTTCGAATTACTGCGAGCCCGAGCAGATGGACGCGGAGGACCCTCTTTTCATCCTTTATACATCGGGATCTACCGGCAAGCCGAAAGGGGTATTGCATACCACGGGAGGGTATCTGCTCTATACCGACCTGACATTCAAGTGGATATTTGATTATCACGAGGAAGATATCTATTTCTGCACGGCCGATATTGGGTGGGTGACCGGCCACAGTTATATATTGTACGGACCTCTGGCCGAAGGGGCCACGAGCCTTATGTTCGAGGGCGTCCCGACTTATCCCGACGCCGGCAGGTTCTGGGAGATCGTGGACAAGCACAGGGTCAATATCTTTTACACGGCGCCTACTGCGATAAGGGCATTGATGAGGGAGGGAGAAAGCTGGGTCGAAAAGCATGACCTGTCTTCCCTGAGGGTCCTGGGTACGGTGGGCGAACCGATAAACCCGGAGGCCTGGATGTGGTATCACCTGCACGTCGGAGGAGGCAGACTCCCCATAGTGGACACGTGGTGGCAGACGGAGACGGGTGGCATACTGATTACTCCCCTTCCCGGTGCGATGACACTGAAGCCGGGCTCCGCCAACCGGCCGTTTCCCGGTGTGGTGCCAAGGGTATTGAAAGAGGACGGTTCCCCCGCGGGGGTAAACGAAGGCGGATACCTCGTAATCGAAAAACCCTGGCCCGGAATGCTCAGGGGGACATTCGGCGACCTGGAAAACAGGCGCATCAAGGAGGTGTATTTCTCCAGATTTCCCGGCAAGTATCTGAGCGGTGACGGGGCCAGGGTCGATGAGGACGGCGACTACTGGTTGATGGGCAGGATAGATGATGTCATCAATATCTCGGGACACAGGCTCGGAACTGCCGAGGTCGAGTCTGCCCTTGTAAGTCATGAGGCCGTGGCGGAAGCAGCAGTGGTCGGGTTTCCTCACGATGTCAAAGGTGAGGGTATTTATGTCTATGTGACCCTGAAAGAGGGGATCACCCCGTCGGATGAACTGAAAAAGATACTGGTGGGGCATGTAAGGACCGTTATAGGCCCGATCGCAACACCCGATAAGCTCCAGTTCGCGCCCGGACTGCCGAAGACAAGAAGCGGAAAGATCATGAGGAGGATCCTCAGAAAAATTGCATGGGGCCAGGTGGAAGAACTTGGTGATACGTCAACGCTTGCCGATCCGTCGGTCGTCAACAGTCTGGTAAAGGAAAGATTATAGGGATGGACGTCGTACAAGGAAATTGAATACGGCGATAGTTTACCGCAGAGACGCAGAGGGCGCAGAGAGTGTTATTTATATATTTCTGCTGAGAGGGCAGAAATATATAAACCGCCATCATGAGCTTTTTTGTTTTCCGGCCTCTAACCGGAAAACAAAATTAACAGTATCTCTGCGAACTTTGCGTCTCTGCGGTGAAAATATATTGGCTTCGGCTTTGCCGGTGTAGAATCTACTTCAAAATTGAACTCTTATGATATCCGCTTTTTGTGTCATTCCGGCTTGTCCGGAATCTTTCTTTGTTTGTGGAAGGATTCCCGACGCCTGCCTGCCGGCAGGCAGGCGCTTCGCTTGCGGGAATGACAGCCTTGAACCGAGAAGCGATTTTGAGACAGCTTCCAGGCCTATGAGGCCCCTTACGCCTGATGGATAAGTACTTTCTGGACAGGAAAGATGCCCTCTTGCTGATCGTGGACGTGCAGGAGCGTCTGGCGGCTGCCATGACGCAGAGGGAGAAGGTTGTTGCCAATTGTATTCATCTCGTTGAGGGCGCCGATCTGCTCGGACTTCCTGTTATACTTACCGAGCAATATCCGAATGGGCTCGGTCCGACGGTGAGGGTGTTAAGGGAAAAGATAACGCATTACGAACCCGTGGAGAAGATTACCTTTGACTGCTGCAGGGAGACTTCTTTCAGCCGGAGGCTGACCGAAACGGGCAGAAAGAAGGTGATCCTTGCGGGAATGGAGACCCATGTCTGCGTTCTTCAGACCGCCCTGGGACTTATGAGAGATGGTTATTCCGTGCATGTTGTTGAAGACGCGGTCTGTTCAAGGGCGAAGGAAAATTTCAGGGTAGGGCTTGAATTCATGAGGGACGCCGGGTCGGTTATTTCGTGCACGGAGACCGTTCTGTTTCAGCTGCTCGAAAGGGCGGGGACGGCGGAGTTCAAGGCCGTCTCCTCCATGATCAAGTAGAAAAGGACGTAACCTGCCACCCAGATTTCCTTCCTTAACCTAAAGCAATGCGCTCTTTGGATGACGTTGCTTTTGACTGATAATTATCAATCATGAAGAAGATTATTTCGGAAATGAAGATTTCCGATCAAAACAGGCCCTGACGGAAGAACTGCAAGGAACAAGGTCTGACCCCGCCCGGCTTCTCGCTGGCACATCCAATGGGGATAGTTCCCCCTGAGCCAACTGAGTTCCAGTCGATGTCGCCACCCTTCATCACCTCCTTTCATAAAAAAATTCTATCAGGTTTCTCGGACCGACTACGGGCTCCACGTTTAAGATAGGACAATTCCTGACTGTGGTTGGTCAGGTCTTGTTTCTTGCCGACACCTATTAGATTAACTATTTCCGCCTTTACGCCGCAGAGTATTTCAAATCGCCTTCACTGTGACCTTCCGTGATGAGATGACGCAATGAAAAGTCATCCAACATGACAAACAATGGGGACCTCACATCGACGAGGGTTTCTATCGTTTTTGTTTCGAATATGGACGGTGGTTGTGAGGCGAGTCGGTCCCACCTCAACGAGTTCAATTCTTATATTCCATCCCGGCTTATGAAGATTAGCTATTTTCCCTGTGTGAATTGTTCAAATTGATGGTCTTGTCCGAAAAGTAGACGTTCTTCTAATATGGTGCAGTCTGCGAGATTCAGGACCCAAAAATAATCCGGTTCCAATTTCCTGGATTTAACAAAAAAACCGACTTCCTCATCGCTCTGGCAGGCAATAAAAGCATAATTTTCACTATGGTCAATAACAAGAAAACGTTCTGTTTTATCTCTGAATGATCCCATAAAACCTCCTTTTTGAAAGGAATTTTAAAGATATTCATTTTCAGCTTAAAACAGACATCCATCTTTATCACATCATACTATGACGAGCACTTTACGTCTACTTAAAAGTGTTTTGCTGCCTTACTACCCGCGCTACAAAAATGAGAGAATGCCGGAAAAAGCATGCCTCATCTATTTTCTTTTCCCGCATAATAAAATAATAATGTTGCTTTTCTCGCTTATTAGTGCTATTAAAAAGGTGTCGCTTTTTAAGCGGTGACCACGGGGCATTTTGTCCTCGTTTTTGTTTATTTCATATCGCAAGGAGAACAACAGCACTATGAAGGGAACAGTAAAGTGGTTCAATGACTCAAAGGGATTCGGATTTATTACAGCCGAAGATGGAAGCGATGTTTTTGTCCATCATACCTCTATCGTGGGAAACGGCTTCAAGTCGCTTGCTGAAGGTGAGCAGGTGACTTTCGATGTCGAACAGGGACCAAAAGGACCAAAGGCTGTCAACGTAGTAAAAGAATAGAAGACTCGAAGAAAGCAGAAAACATGGCGGGTCTATCGGCCCGCCTTTTGACAATCAAGCGGGGAACGCATGGGATCAGGTCTTGTTTCTTGAAAAGAAGCGGAGGGGTCAGGCTTGACTATTGATATTTACGCTCTGCTTCTCCAAAATGACGACTATCCGCGGGGCATCCCTTTTCATCTCCTCCTCTTTATATATGTTTTCTATGGTGTGATGAACTTTCAACAGAACTCAATTTTGAGACAGGTTCCACGTTCAAGATAGGACAATTCCTGTGGTGAGAAATGGTGCTGACTTTTCAAGTAATTCTTTTTTAAAATATAGAAGCTGAGAGAATAAGCTTGTAGATACGAGATATTGTCCTTTCCGCAGAAATGCCTAACATCCTGATCATAGATGATGAAGTGAAGACGGCGACCTACCTTAAGAAGGGCCTGGAGGAAAACGGCTTCGTCGCGGACATTGCAACAAACGGTCACGACGGGCTCAGTCTTGCCATTGACCGCTCATATGATCTCGTCATACTTGACGTGATGCTTCCCGGGCTTGACGGATGGCAAATACTGAGGAGCCTTCACGAAAAAAACGTCCCTTCGGCCGTCCTCATGCTCACGGCGCGAGATGCGGTCTCCGACAGAGTGAAGGGGCTGGAACTCGGGGCGGATGATTATCTTGTCAAGCCCTTTTCTTTTTATGAACTGCTGGCCCGCGTGCGGAACGTCCTGCGTCACGCGGCCACCTCGAGGCCGGATATCATTAATATATCGGATTTGAATATAGATCCGGTCCGCCACAAGGCGTCCCGGGCCAACGTGAATCTTGATCTCTCGCCCAAGGAATTTTCCCTGCTTTGCTTCCTGGCGGTGAGGGCTGGAAGCGTCCTGTCGCGGACGGTCATAGCCGACCATGTATGGGACATGAACTTCGACTGCGACACGAACGTTGTCGACGTGGCCGTGCGCCGGTTGAGGGCGAAGGTCGACGACCCTTTCGAGAAGAAGCTGATCCATACCGTGCGCGGCGTTGGGTATGTTCTTGAAGAAAGATAGTTACAGTCCCAAGGGTGGCCGGAAATGGTCGATGACCGGCAGGCTGACCGTCATATACACCCTCGCGTCGCTCCTGATGCTCATCATATCCAGCATCGCGCTGTACTTTGTGCTCGTGAGCAGTCTTCACAAGGTACACTCCCGCTACCTCTTCGGAAAAATCCATTACCTGCGTGCGGAGGCTACGAAACCGCATTTCACTGCCACGCTCAGGGAAGAGTTGGGCCGTGGCGTGAGGAAGATCGGCGACCACTTTTATGCCAGGGTCTTGGACCTTGATACCAATGAGGTAATTGCGCAATCACCGGGGATGCCCGCCAAGAGGACCTTTCAGGACCGGGGCGAGCGCGGCGGCGTGCTGGTGACAAGGTCGGAGGAGGCGGGCAGGTCTTTCCTCCAGGCGTCGCAGGCTGTTTATGTCGCCGGCAGCCCCGGCAAAAGACTGCTCATAGAGGTCGCCCTTGATTACACGCAGGACAAAGCCCTTATAGTCCGTTACTTGCAGGCGATAATGGTCATGCTGGCGGTGGGCATAATACTGGCGGCCAAGGTGGGCCACCTGGCTGCACGCAAGGCCCTGCGCCCGCTTGTTCGGCTGGACGCTGCAGTGAGTCGGATCAGCGTGTCGCGCACAAACGAGAGGGTCGATGTGCTCAACTGGCCCGGCGAGCTGACACTGCTGGCCAATGATCTTAATTCCATGCTTGAGCGGCTCGATGATTCCTTCCGCCGACTTACGCAATTTTCATCCAATCTTGCCCATGAGTTGCGCACACCCATAAATAACATGCTGGGATCAGCCGAGGTTGCGCTGTCCAAGGAAAGAACAGCCGAGGTTTACCGGAGCGAGCTCGAATCGAATATTGAGGAACTTCAAAGGCTTTCAAGCCTCATAGACCATTTGCTTTTCCTGGCCCGCGCGGAAAACCCGTATTTTACCATTACGCGCGTGGAATTCGAGGTCTCAGACGAGATATCGAAGGTCTGCGAATTTTACGCGCCCCTTGCGGAAGACCTGGGCGTCCGTCTGAGCCATTCGGGCGCGGGCATGCTGAAGGCGGAGCCGGTGTTGTTTCGGAGGGCCGTCAGCAACCTGGTCGCCAACGCCCTGAGCAATACCCCGCGTGGGGGGAGGGTGGAGGTTTCGGCGGCCAGGGAGGACGGCCTGTTCAGGATTACGGTGAAGGACACGGGCAAGGGCATCAGCGCGGAACACCTGCCGCATATTTTTGACCGTTTTTACCGCGTTGACGAGTCGCGTCCGCACGGCGGCGCCGGACTGGGTCTTTCGATAGTCAAATCCATCATGGATTTGCACAGGAGCGATGTGACCGTCCGGAGCACGCCGGGTTCCGGCACCGAAATATCGCTTGTTTTCAAATCAAACTAGCCACTTCTTACATAACCTGCTTTAAAAAACCCGTAAGACAAGGGTACTTTCCTCGGATGCGGGGTGCGGCGGCGCATTACATTACAATATTGTAATCTGCCTGTAATCTTCCTGTCAGTCGCATTTTCATACTATATATAGAGAGATGAAGTCTCCGGGCCGGAGCTAGCCTCGAATTGGGTAAATGTCAGTTTCGGGTGTGGTCGGATGGCTCGGTCCAAACGAAAGGAGGGCTTTAAGAATGACAGGAAAAATGCTCGTTGGTTTTGACGCATCCGAGGAATCATATGAGGCCTTTGATCTGGCGCTTAAGATGGCCACATCATACAAGCTTCCCGCTCCCCCGGAGATCAATGTGCTGTCCGTTGTCCAGCGCCCGCAGGGCTTGAACCTCGTCGACACGAGCAGTCTGATCGATGAGGCCACCAGAGACTTCAAGAAGCAATTGAAGGCCCTTGAGGAAAGGGCAAATGCCTTTAATCTCAGTATCAACACCGAGGTCGCTGTCGGGTGCCCCTCCAGAACGATAGCCAAGGCTGCGAAGGAGAAAGGCTGCCCGTTTATACTGGTGGGCCGCAAGCGCAGGTCGATGCTTTCGCGTTTGATTTCGGGGTCAGTTTCGCGCGCCGTGGCGTCCAGGGCAGAATGCACCGTTATCACTGTCAACAAGAATTTGGAATCTGCCTCAAGGGTGTTTTCTCCGGCAGAAGCCGTTTAATTATTCCGTCGCTGGATTGTTAATCGTACTTACTTATCGGGAAAGTGTTTCGCCCAGGATTTTTAACGGCGGAGGGAGCGTCGTGTCCGGAGTGTCTTTTATATACTCACGTAGAGGTGTCTCGTAGAGTGCCTTTTACCGGCAATAGATTTCGATTGTATACCCCACACCATTCTGAATCGCATAGTGCCTCCGGGCTTCTGTCAACTATGTGCCGGCGGATGAGCCCTATTGTCTTTGCGTCTCGTGTTCTCACCCCGTAGCCTACTTGTGGATACGGGATATCTGCAGTTCTCCGGGTTGAAGTTTCACCGTCTTCAGGATAGTGCCGAAAGTCTTCCCTAGGGGTGTTCTCTCCCTCAGGAAAAAAGTGCGAACAGCAGAAAGGTCAGTGCTGAACCCATCAGTGCCCCGGCTATGACTTCCCACGGGGTATGAACCTTCACCGCAACCCGGCTCTGGGCGATTGCAGCGGCAAGTATGAAGCAGAGCAGTGATATGCGAAAATCCTCAGTGACATAGGTTACCGACATCCATATCGAGAAGGCCAGGGCTGCGTGGCCGCTGGGGAAACCGCCGCTCAGGGGGTGGCCTTTGCCGAAATGTGACTTGGCGATGATGACCGATATCATTACGAGAATAAAGGCTATAAGAGACGTGTCCCCTTTTGAGTGTTTCGCAATGCGGAACCCGGCGTGGAAAAATGCCTCTATGTGTGGAAAGAGGATTATATATCCGATCACCGCCGCACCGACGGCGGCGATCAGCACGGCGCCCGCTGCAATGTCCTTGGCGACGCGTGCCTTCTCGCTGAACTCCGGAGACAGAAGATCCACAACGGCCTCGACGGCGGAATTCAGCATCTCTGTCGAAAGCACCAGGATCACGGCCAGGGCTATGATCAGGAATTCAACGCGCGAAACGCCGATAACATAGCTTCCGACGAGTACAAGGGCGGCGGAGCAAAAATGGTATCTGAGGTGCCTCTGTGTCTTGGTGCCGTGAAGGATGCCTTCTATGGCGAAGTTGGCGCTCTTAAGCCACTGTCTTAACGGCATGCATGAGTTCCCTCTCTTTCTTTTCCATTCTCCTCCTCTGGTAAGCGCTTGTCTCGTGGTCATAGCCGATGAGGTGGAGCAGTCCGTGCAGAAGGAGCCTCAGTAATTCATCGTAGAAGGTAACGCCATATTCCTTCGCCTGGCTCGATACCTTCGGAACGCAGATGACGATGTCGCCGAGAATCGACGGGTCGCCGATGCCGGAGTCCGTCATCTGGAAGGACAGCACATCGGTCGGCCCGGCGATGCCCCGGTAACGTGAATTGAGGTGGGCCATCCTGCTGCTGTTCACAAAAAGAATGCTGAGTTCAGCTGTGTGAAGACCTAGCAGCTGCAGCGCCCTGCCCAACTCCCTTTTTACCCTCGTCCGGTTTATTCTTGTCGACCTTTGTCTGTTCTCTAAATATATCTTCATTGGAGAAGTCGAACCCCGGATAATCGATCCTCTTGTGGAAAATTCCGGTGAGTATATACGTGAACCTCTTCTTTATTTCGGAGATGTCCTTCAGGGTGAGTTCGCATTCGTCCAGCTGTCCTTCCAGGAATATGCGGTTTATGATCTTGTCCACGAGGGCCGAGATCCTGGCGGGCGTCGGATCGGTCAGGACCTTTGAGGCGGCCTCTACGGCATCGGCCATCATCACAAGGGCCGCTACCCGCGTCTGGGGTTTCGGTCCGGGGTACCGGTAGTCCTCTTCGGTGGGCGTGTTCCCCTCGTCCTGCTCCTTTGCTTTCTCGTAGAAGTACGTTATGAGGGAATTGCCGTGGTGCTGCCTGATAATATCTATGATGGACTGGGGAAGTTTGTACTGTTTTGCAAGCTCGACCCCTTCCTTCACGTGGTTGATGATTATCATGCTGCTCATATGGGGAGTGAGCTTAAAGTGTTTGCTCTGCGAGACGCCCTGGTTTTCTATGAAGTAATCGGGCATTTTCACCTTCCCTATGTCGTGGTAATAGGAGCTGACTCTGGCCAGAAGAGGGTTCACTCCCACGTCCTCCGATGCAGCCTCGACGAGATTGCCTACGATTACGCTGTGATGGTAGGTCCCGGGGGCCGAGATCATGAGGTTCTTCATGAGCGGCTGGTTCAGGTCGAGCAATTCCAGAAGGCTTATGTCGGTCGTGACCTTGAAGGCGTACTCGAGAAAGGGAAGAAGGAGCGAGACGATGGCCGAAGTGGCTATGCCGGAGAATATGGCAAATGTGACAGCCGAGGGCACGACGTGGGTGAAGAGCTCGTCCCTGGAAAGGTAGAGTATGAGGACTATAAAAACGTTGGCAATAGTAACATAGAGGCCGCCCCTCAGAAGTGCGGACCTCTTCTTGCACCTTATTACGCTGAAGGCTGCCGTCAGACTCCCTACGAAGGCGTAGAAGGGGTAGAGGGAATCGTTAAGCCAGTATCCCGTAAAAAGACTTATCGTGAACGAGAAAATGATTGCCGTGTGAAAATCGAAAAGAAGGGTCACGAGCATCGCCCCGGCCGCTACGGGGATGCCGTATTTCACGGTCTCCGGGGAGATGAAGCCGATGGAGAGGTTATGGAAGAGGTATTCCGAAAACCTCCCGATCAGGAGAGTGCTGACGATCATGAGAGCCAGGAGGAGCAGCATATTATAATTAGCGACATAAGACGGCCGGTACCTCATGATGTCCCTGTAAAAAATGAAGAGGAGAACGAAGGCCATCAGGCCCCCGCCTATGAAACTCCCCGGGGTCGGATTTGCCGTAAGGCAAAGCGATACGACCATGGACATTGCGCCAAAGAGCAGTATCTTCAGCAGGGTGGGTCTGACGGCCGGGGTTCTTACTTTATCCTTCTGCAGTCCGTTTTTCATATTTCTCGTATGCCTTCACTATTTCCTGCACAAGTTTGTGTCTTACCACGTCTTTTTCAGAGAAATGCACGAAACGGATACCCTCGATCCCGGCGAGTATCCTGGTGACCTCGATAAGACCGGATGTCTTTCCCGGCGGCAAATCTATCTGGGTAATATCGCCCGTAATGACCGTCTTGGAATGGAACCCCAGTCTCGTGAGATACATCTTCATCTGCTCGGCCGTCGTATTCTGTGCCTCGTCCAGAATAATGAACGAATCATTGAGGGTCCTGCCCCGCATGAAGGCAAGGGGAGCAATCTCGATGACACCCCGCTCCATAAGTTTTGAGGCCCTTTCGGCGTCCATCATATCGAAAAGTGCGTCATACAGAGGCCTGAGGTAAGGGTTCACTTTTTCGAACATGTCTCCCGGCAGGAAACCGAGTTTTTCGCCGGCCTCGATGGCCGGCCTCGCCAGGACGATCCTGCTCACCTGTTTCCTCAGGAAAGAGTTTATCGCCATGGCCATTGCAAGATAGGTCTTGCCCGTTCCGGCGGGGCCTATCCCGATGACGATGTCGTAATCCCTTATAGCGTCAATGTATTTCTTCTGGGTTTCTGTCTTGGGAATAATGAACCGCCGCTTGGATGAGACCGGGATGTTGTTCAGAAAGAGTTCTTTGAGGGACAGCCGGCCTCCTTCGGCCACAGACTTGATCGCGTATCGGATGTCTTCCGGATTCAGGTTGGACACTTCCGAACTGATGTAACGCAGGTCTCTGATGAGCTTCTCGGCGGTCTTGACATTTGCGCCTTCACCCTTCAGAAAGATCTTGTTTCCCCTTGAACTGGCCTTCACATCGAGGTTTTCCTCTATGAACATGAGGCTTTTCTCCAGGCTCCTGAAAAGGGAAGGATATTCACTTTCGTCAAATTCTATTTCAACAGTGTCAGTTTCGTTCTTCTTATTCGCCTTTGAATGTAACAAATGTATTCAACTCCTCGGTCTTCCTTAGTTTAAGCGAGAGCAGCTCCGCATTCCTTCTGTTCCTGAACTCGCCTATCCTGACCTTGTAAATGTTTTCGCCCCTCTTGTTCTTTGCCGCAACGATATATGCCCTGTAGCCTTTTTTGCCATACCTTGCTCGCAGATTTTCCGCATCCTTCTCATTGCTCAAAGCACCTATCTGTACCGTATAAGATATTGTACCCTTTTGCAACTTTCCTTTGGAATAGAACCGTTTGACGACCCGGGCGGCCTTTTCGGCATGCTCACTGGCGTGATACTCAGCCGCCGGGGAAGCGGAAGCCGGTTTTTCCGCGTGTGAGGGGGACGTTCCGACCTTGCCTTCTCTTCCCGTTTCCACGGCAGGCGCGGGATAATCCGCGCCGCCCGGCGCTTTCGCCCGGGCCTGAACGTCGTGCGACCCTGACGCTTTCTGAGGGGCCGTCCCTTCGGCTATGGGGACGGGAGGTCCCGATCGGGCATTCCCGGTGCTTTTACCGACGAAATATCCCAAGGTAAAACTGATGGAAGAAAAAATTACTACGATTACGATGAGGAATTCCTTGCCTGGTATATGAAGTGAAGGCCGGTTCCTGTAATCACCGCCACTCATAAGACAAGCATAGCATCCCCGTAGGAGAAAAATCTATATCCCATGGAGACCGCGGTGGAGTAAGCGGCGAGCAATTTTTCCCGGCCGGCGAAGACGGCGGCGAGCATCAGGGGAGTCGACCGAGGGAGGTGGAAGTTCGTAATCAGGGCGTCGACAACAGCGGGCCGGTATCCCTCGTGGATAAAGATATCGGTGCTGCCGGAGATGGTGCCGTTTGAAGAGACAATTTCGGCCTGTCCGCTCATATATCCTTCGAGGGCGCGCGTCGTCGTCGTACCCACGGCCACGACCCTGTTGCCCCGTTCTCTCACCCTCTTTATATCCGGGATGAGTTCCGGCGTCATTTCGAAAAATTCCCGGTCCATCTTATGGTCCTTCAGTTCAGCCGTCCTGACCGGCCGGAAAGTACCGGTCCCCACGTGCAGGGTAACAGACCTTATCGCCACCGACGCCGATTCGAGCGCCTCCATGAGAGACCGGGTGAAGTGCAGCCCGGCCGTCGGGGCCGCAATGGAGCCTTCAACTTCGGCATATACTGTCTGATACCGCTCCCTGTCATCTTCATCGGGCTGACGTTTGATGTAAGGTGGAAGGGGCATCCGGCCCTCCCTCCTGATAATCTCCCTCAGGCCGGCATGATGACTGAAGAGGGCCGTCCTTCCCTCGTCCACATGGACCTCCAGGTTTTCAGAGATCTTCAAGGGACCGGTATACCTTTCCCTGCAAAGGATGTTCCAGAGGCCCGGCGAACGTTCGCTTACGAGCAGTACTTCAAGCCGGCCGCCCGTCGGCTTTCTGCCGTCCAGACGGGCGGGAAAGACCTTCGAATTGTTAACTACAAGCATGTCACCCGGATTCAGTAATGAGGGAAGTTCCGAGAAAGTCCGGTGTTCCATTCCGCCCTTGCGATGCAGGACCAGGAGCCGCGAACTGTCCCTTTTTTCGAGCGGCCTGGCGGCAATCAGGTCTGCAGGCAGATGGAAATCGTAGTCAGTTGTCTTCATGGAACTGAATGGTCGTCCCGGGATAGTAAAAGGAGAGGATTTCCCTGTAGTTCTTGCCTTGCCGGGCCATCTGGAGGGCGCCCCACTGGCAGAGTCCGACGCCGTGGCCGTATCCCTTTCCTTCAAAGACGATGACGTGGCCCTTCCTGGTAAAGGTAAACTTCGTGCTCGGCAGCCTTTTCCATCCCAGCATCTTCCTGAGATCGGTTGCCTTGACCGTCAGCACACCTTTACCGTGGAACACCTTCAGCGCCCGTACCCTGCCGGTTACCGTATGAGACTCTATGCTTATTCTCTTGATTCCTGCGACGCCCAATGCCTTCGCGATCTCTTCCAGCGGTATTTCCCTCTCCCATACACAGTATGGGGAAAGTGCGCACTTCGACTTGACCGGCTTGAGGTAGGGATAGCTCTTTCCGAAGACCTCCCTCGGGTCTTCCGTTTCCCCCCCGCATGTTGAATGATAGAAGGCCTCGATAAGCTTTCCGTCATATGTGAGGACTTCTCCCCTGGTCTGTTCCACGGCTCTCGATATCAATGCCTCATTGGTGCCCCCTTTGGTTTCCCCCCTGTAGACCTGGTCGAGTACGGTCGAGGTCAGGTCGTAGTTGGGGTTGCTGTTTGCGGATTTCTGACGCAGGGCGTAGGTCCTCGCAATTACAGCCTGGGCCTTTAAGGCCTCAAATGCCCAGTTCGGTCCCACTTCAGCGCTTACCACGTTCTTTACGTATTCTTCAAGAGGTACCTCGTTGATAAGGTACATCCCCTCGTTGTCTCTGCACACAAGAATCTTCCCCCGGTAGCGGGTACCGTCCACCAGGAGGTCGCCTCTCATTCTACCCATTACCTGCAATGTATCTTCCTTGCCCGGTATGTTCCGGAAGATGTTGTCGAGTATCAGCACCTTTACCGTGCCGCTCTCCGCCCGTGGTACGGCCAATACAAGTATAAGGGCAAGAACGAACAAGAACCGCTTGATCATATCATTTCCTTCCGAAGAGCCAGAACAGGAGTGTCAGAACGATGCTGATCAGTATGCTCGTGGCGACGGGGAAATAAAACGTGAAATTCTTTCTCCGCACGATTATGTCTCCCGGGAGCCTTCCCAGCCACGGTATCTTGTCCGCCAGCATGAAGAGCAATCCGACTGCGGCCACGACAGCGCCGAGCACAATGAGCAGTTTTCCTATATAGTGTGTCGATTCAGGCATACGTTTTATTATACGGATCGGCATTGGTCTTCTGCCATTCCACCAATTTCGAAGACCTTCGGGAGCCTACGATCCCGGAGCGAGCTTTCGCACAGAGTCGCTTCGACCTTCTTTCCCGGAAATATTTTCCATGCGAGCTTTTGCCGAGAGTTGCTACGAACGGAATGGCAGACTGTTATCGGACTTATGCAGAACCGGGATTCTTTTGCTTCCTGCCCTTCTTCAGATATCTCTCCATTTCCGAATACACACAGCCGCAGTACTTCTGCCGGTAGAGACCGAATTCCCGGGCGAGGTCTTTCGAAACGGCCCATCCCTTCCTCAGGTCTTCCCAGTAAAATTCTATTCCGTACTTCCTTCCGATCTCGCTGCCCAGCGCTACTATCATATCAAATTTCTGGTAGGGACTTGCAAAGAGGGAAGTGGTGAAACCGCCAAGGTTCATTTTTTTCGCCGTCTCGGCGGTCTTCTCAAGCCGGAGGGAATAGCAGAGGGCGCACCTGCCGTCACCCTGTCCTGCAACGGACTTCAGAAAATGATCGAGTGCATAGTCGTCAAGATATTCTATATCGAGGCCCCACAGAGCCTGGAGCTTCTTCAGGGAATCGAGCCTGCTGGAATATTCGGTATAAGGGTGTATGTTTGGATTATACCAGAACCCCCTTATGTCTATTCCCTTAAGCAGGAAGCTTTCCAGTGGGTATATGCAGCAGTTGGAACAGCAGATGTGCATGAGGAGTTTCATTGGAGGAGCAGTCCGTAAGCCATTGTTCAGAAAAGACTCTGAGGTACGACCTTTCCCAGATGGCCGTAAGCATTTTTTGTAACCAGTCTCCCCCGTGGGGTCCTTTCCAGAAGGCCTTCCTGCATAAGGTAAGGCTCATAGACGTCTTCTATGGTCTCTTTGTCTTCCCTCAGACATGCCGCGATAGTCTCGATTCCCACGGGTCCGCCGCCGAATTTCTCTATTATCGTGACAAGCAGATTCCTGTCCATCTCGTCCAGGCCCCTGTGATCGACATTGAGGGCTCCGAGGGATTTTTTTGCTATTTCGAGATCGATGGTGCCGTCTCCGAGCACCTGGGCAAAGTCCCTGATCCTCTTCAGCAGTCTGTTCGCTATCCGGGGCGTGCCGCGGGAGCGCCCGGCAATCTCGCCGGCGGCCTCTTCCGAAATCGTGACGTTCATGATTGCCGCAGACCTGATGACGATCTGCAGCAGTTCCGGGGGGGTGTAAAACCTCAGCCTGTCGATTATGCCGAACCTGTCCCTGAGGGGCGAGGTCAAAAGACCGGTCCTCGTGGTGGCGCCGATGAGCGTAAAGCGCGGCAGGTTAAGTTTCAGCGTCCGCGCGTTGGGGCCCTGGCCTATTATGATATCGAGCTGGAAATCCTCCATGGCGGGATAGAGGACTTCTTCGACCACGCGGGGCAGCCTGTGTATCTCGTCGATGAACAGGATGTCCATGTCCGACAGGTTTGTAAGTATGGCAGCAAGGTCTCCCGGCCTTTCGAGCACCGGTCCCGAAGTGGTCCTTATATTGACTTTCAGCTCGTTTGAAATGATATGGGCCAGGGTGGTCTTGCCGAGCCCGGGGGGACCGCAAAAAAGTGCATGGTCGAGTGCCTCCTTTCTCTGCTGGGCCGCCCGTATGAATATCCTGAGGTTGTCCCGAATGTTGTCCTGACCTATAAAGGTGTCCAGGGTTGAGGGTCTCAGGTTGAGATCGAATGCCTGGTCGTCGTCAGGCCCGGAGGGGCTGACAAGTCTGTCCTCTTCTTTCATTCGCACCCTCCCTTCACGATACTCCCTGGAGCAGCTTCAGGGTCTCCCTGAGAAGGTTTTCGATATCGCCGAAGCCCTGTTTGTAAGCCTTCTCCAGTACCTCCTGCGCAACCGTCTTCTTGTAGCCCAGATTGACAAGTGCGGAGAGCGTGTCTTCAAATATCCTGTCTCTGGTGCCCGAAGGTGAAGGGAGCTTTTCCCTGAGTTCGAGGATCAGACGGTGTGCCGTTTTCTTCCCGAGGCCCGGTATCCTGCAAAGGAGCGCAACATCCTCCTTCTCGATGGCATTGAGGAAATCGTCGTGGGATATCCCGGAGAGGATATTGAGCGCCATCTTCGGGCCGATGCCTGAAATGCCCAGGAGGGCGAGAAAAACCTTTTTCTCATCCTCGGAAAGAAAGCCGAAAAGCTGCAGGGAATCTTCACGGACGTGGGTATGTATGTGAAGGAACACCTCCTTCCCCTCGCCAGGGAGGTCCGGAATAACGTGCAGGGGCACATGGACCATGTAACCGACACCGTTGACGTCCACGATTATGCCGTCCGGTCTGCCCGCGACTAATTTTCCTCTCAGTGAGCCTATCACCTGGTATTGCCCGATTTCCTTGCGGCGTGCGGAACGGCTGTCATCTGCGGCGATGACAAGAAGACCCGGCGGCCGCTCCGGCGGTTGCTTCCCTGAATTTTAGCGCATTCATGTAACACAGAGCAAGCGCAAGGGCGTCCGCACTGTCGGGAGAAAGCGGCCCCCTGATGTTAAGGATAACCTTCACCATCTCCTGTACCTGACTCTTCTCCGCCCTTCCGTAACCCACAACGGCCTTTTTTACCTCCAGGGCGCTGAACTCGTGAAGGGCGACATTGTGGCGGGCCGCCGCGAGAAGGGCGATCCCCCGGGCGTGGCCCAGGTGCAGGGCGGACTTGGCACCCTTGGCAAAGAAAATTTTTTCGACCACGATGTTGTCCGGCCTGTATTCGGCGATAACTTCCAATAGGGACTCGTATATTGTTTTAAGCCGGTAATGGAGAGGCTTGGAGGCAGGGGGCGAAATTGTTCCCGACGCCACGTAGACGGCATCTTTTCCGGCGGAAGCAATCAGTCCGTAGCCGCAGAGGATCGTGCCCGGATCTATTCCGAGTATTCTGGTGGTGTCTCTACTTTTTTCGGGGGGCCTCAAACAGTATTTCCTCGACCATCAGGCAGAGGACATGCCCCAGGGTTATATGGGTCTCCTGTATCCTCGGGGTATTATCCGAAGGCACTATAAAGGCGTATGTGGACTTGGCGGCCAGCTTCTCGCCTTTGGCGCCGGTAAATAAAATGGTCTTCAGCTTCTTTCTTCTAGCGGCATCAAGCGCCTTCACCACATTCGCGGAGTTTCCGCTCGTCGTTATGGCGACAATAACGTCGCCGTCCAGCGCCAGAGATTTGAGCTGACGGGCAAAGATTTCGGAATAATCATAATCATTGGCTATTGAGGTGATAACGGCTATGTCCGTGTTGAGTGCTATCGCAGGAAGTCCCGGACGCTCGCGCTTGAACCTGTTTACAAATTCGCCTGCAATGTGCGATGCGTCGGAAGCGCTTCCGCCGTTACCAAACAGTATGAGTTTGCTTCCGTCATTGAACGCACGGGCGATGGCCTTTGAGGCATCCCATACCATTTCCAGGTGGCCCTTAATAAAGTTTTCCTTGACGGCTATGCTTTCCCTGAATTCATTGAGGATCTTTTCCTTCATGTCTGACGCCAGCCCCTCCCCGGAATAGGTTTGTCATTTATGAAGTAGAGTAAAACAACGCCTCTCAACGTGTCAACAGGCAGGCCAGAAGTGCCCTGCCTGACATCTTAACTTAATAGCTGCAAGAGATTTCCGGCAAGCCCCGGAGGGGCAGCGAAAAATGTCTTGAAGCGACACCGTACAGCCCTGGAGAGGGGCCTGCCTGCCTTTTTCAGGAAGTCACTAAACGTCGGGTCCTCATTCATGTGGAAGATAAATAGAATCATGTCGTCATTACAAGACTTTTTCGGTGTCTCTTCCGCGCTGTCTTGCAACATCACAGTTTACAACACAATGTCCGACACTATTCCACGAGTTTGTTCTGTATTGCGTAATGGGTGAGGGCTGCGTTGCTTTTCAGTCCCATCTTATCGAGAATGCGGGAACGGTAAGTGCTTACGGTCTTCACGCTGAGCGCCAGTTCGTCGGCGATCTCCTTGATCATCTTCCCCGACGCTATCATGCAGAGCACCTGGTACTCGCGGTCGGAGAGGTTTTCATGAGGGGGTTTCTGTTCATCGCCGCCTTCAAGGTTCAGTGCCAGTTTCTCCGCCAGCGTAGGACTGATATATTTCCGGCCCTGAGATACTTTTCGGAGGGCCTGAATCAGTTCATCGGGTGCGCTCTCTTTAGTCATGTACCCGGCGGCGCCCGCCCGGAGCGCCCGCATGGCGTACTGTTCTTCGGCATACATGCTCAGGATCAGCACCGAAACCCCCGGTTTGTCGATCTTCAGCTGTTTGAGGATGTCCAGGCCGTTCCTGCCGGGCATCGAAATGTCAAGCAACACCACGTCGTAGTTGTTTTTCAGGACTTTGTCGATTACCTCCTGTCCGTTGGTTGCCTCGCCGGCCACGACCATATCGCTTGTCTCGGCAAGAATCTGTTTAAGTCCTTCGCGGACTATCGTGTGGTCGTCCGCAATCAAAATCTTGGTCATTGTGTTCCTCTTTCCCTGCCTGATTTATCTTACAATGCCCTGCCCGAAAATGTCATCCGGGTCTTCACGCTAAACGTCGCCGGCGGAAGAGGGAAAGATTACCGTGACCGTGGTACCCTCGTTTCTTGCGCCCTGTATGCTGATTTCACCGCCAAGAAAGTTTGCCCGCTCCTTCATACCCATCAGACCTATGGACCCGGGGCTTGAAATTTGCCTGTCCGTTATACCCCGGCCGTCGTCCTTCACCTCAAGGACGAGGCCTTCGGCCCCGTTTTCCAGCCTTACCGTTACGCTGACGGCGTCGGCATGCCGGGCCACGTTTGTCAGAGTCTCCTGAAAGATGCGGAATATCGTGGTCGACATTTCCCTGTCGGGGGAGATGTCCGAAGGCCTCACTTCGAGACTGCATTTAATGCCTGTCCTTTCCTGGAACTCCTTTATCTGCCATTCCAGCGTCGCCGTAAGACCGAGTACGTCCAGAAGACCCGGCCTCAACTCGGATGAGATCCTCTTAACCGTCTGGATATTCATATCGATGAGCTTGGACATGTCCAGCGCCTTCCCGTGCAGCGTCTCCTCGGCGGGGTCCAGCCTCTTGATTATCCAGGACAGGTCCATCTTCAGTGCCGTGAGCGCCTGCCCCAATTCGTCGTGTATCTCGCGGGAGATTCTTGTCCTTTCTTCTTCCCGCACGGACTGGGCATGTGCCAGCAGATTCCGGAGCTGCTCTCTCGATCTCTTCAGTTCTTCCTCGGCCTCTTTCCTCTCCGTTACGTCCTGGGCTATTCCGAGGATCAGTTTCAGAAGTCCGTCACTCGTCCGCTTGAATACTACGTCCCGGCTGTAAAACCACCGCCATTCCGCCCCCTTGGTCCTCATCCTGTATTCATGCTCCGTGACGTCGCCGTCCTTCGCCAGAGAGACGCGTTCCCTGAACGCCTGATAGTCCTCGAAGTCATCGGGATGGAGAACCGTCCTGTAAAAAGCGCTGCCCATCTTCCGGACTTCGTCGGGCATGTAGCCCAGAAGATCATTAACCAGCGGGTTGATGTATACGATCTGGTCTTCGATCACGTCGTAGAGGTAAAGGAGATTGGGAGTAGCGTCGGTAACCCGGCGAACAAAACGCTGACTTTCGATCAGGTCCTTCTCCATCTGTATCCGTCTCATGATTTCCCCGCGCAGGTCCCTGTTCACCTTCCTCAGTTCGGCTGTGCGTTCCTTGACCAGGAAATCCAGATGGTCCCGATGTTCCCGCAGTTCTTCTTCCATCTTCTTGCGGCCCGTAATGTCCCTGACGATTTCGATCCCCGCCACGATGCCGCCTGATGCATCTCTTAAAGAGGACACTGTAATCTCCACGTAGGCCGGCCCGTTGATTGTCGTGACGTACTTCTCAACGGTATGAACACCGCCTTCCCTGAAGGCCGGGATCATGTGGCACCCCGCGCAGACGTCGTCCAGCCCGGCGTATCCGAGGTAACAATATTCGCCTCTGTGGTCTCCCATCAGTTCCCTGTGGATCTGGTTCTGATACAGGATCCTGAAGTCGCGGTCCTGGATGCTGATCCCGTCGCCCAGGGCGGCAATAATGGCTTCGGACTTTGCCTTTTCCTCTTCCACCTTCGCTATGGCCGTCCACAGCGATTTTTCGGCTATCTTCCGGTCGGATATCTCCTGTTCAAGCCTCCGGTTGGCCCTGCTGAGTTCGGCAGTCCTCTCTTCAACCAGTACTTCCAGGCTGTCGCGGTACCTCGACAACTCCTCTTCCTGCAGCTTCCGCCCGGTGATATCACGTATGATCCCTACCGCGTGCCATTGCTTTTTTACCCTTACCGAGGAGAAAGATACCTCGACGGGAAATTCAGTCCCTTCTTTCCTGATGGCACTCAAATCCATCGTTTTTCCCATAACGGGACCCTTGCCGTTCCGCAGGAACTCAGCCATCCCCTCCCTGAACGGCTGGTGATATTGGTGCGGTACGAGGAGGTCGACGACGGGCCGTCCGAGAGCGGCTTTCCTGGTATAACCGAATATTCTTACGGCAGCCGGATTCCAGTACGAAATTATACCCCTGTCGTCTATCATCACGACCGCATCCGTAGCAGCGGCAGCGATCGCAGCCATTTTTACCTCGCTTTCCCTGAGGGCTTCCTCGGCCTTCCTGCGCTTTCGCCGGATTTCCGCTTCCTTCAGTTCGCGTTCCACTGCTGGGACGAGTCTCGAAAGGTTTCCCTTGATGATGAAGTCCTGTGCCCCGGACCTCATCGCTTCTACTGCTGTATCTTCACCGATCTTTCCCGAAACGATGATGAAGGGAACATCGAGCCCGGTCTTCCTGAGTATACGAAGGGCTTCAAGACCGCTGAAACGGGGCATGACATAATCGGAGATGAGAACGTCCCAACTGCTGCCGTCGAGGGCGGCTTTCATGGAGTCGGCTGTTTCGACCCTTTCGTAGTCAGGGTCGTAGCCTCCACTCTTCAGGGCGCGAATGAGCAGGAGAACGTCATCCTCGGAATCCTCTATGATCAGCAAGCGAAGAGGCTTTTTCATAACCAAGATTCACCTTTATTTTAAATCATCCCGCCTGAAAAAAACCCCTTTTACTTCCACGCCCGGCCCCTCCTTTGAAGGTCCGACGGCGTTAACCCTGTAATCTCTTTCTGTCAGAGACTTGTCCCTGTCGATGAATGTAGGGACCTGGGTTTGTCCTATCAGCTCATATTCCTCGCCCCTTGTTCTTCTGTAGATCCTGTAACCTGTGATCCACCTTTCCCGGGGCTCCTTCCAGTAAAGAAAAACCTTGCCGGGAGCGGCGAAATAGCCAAGATCCAGGGGGGCCGGCGGTACCAGATTGAAGGGGTTTACGGTGATTTCCCGGGAGGGGGAACCTTCGTCTTCTGAAGCAGCGTTTCTCAAGCTTCTGACAGTGTAGTAGACCGGCCTGTCGATGCGGAAGACATCCCTGAATGAGTTTTCCGGCAGAGGCGCCTTGTTGCAGGGCTGCTCGCCGTAAGTGCCTTTACGAAAGCTCTTGTATACGTTATAGAAGACATTGTCTCCCTCGCTTTCCCACGAAAGTATTACGGCGTCGTCCTCTATCTTAAAAGAAAGTTTAACGGGGGGAGGAGGAGGCTTCACTGGCGTGACGGTCAGTGTATTGGAGTCGTTGCTGAGCACGCCGGTAAGGCTTCGGGCGACGACCTTGTAGTTATAAGCTATGCCGCAGGTGAAGGCGGTGTCGGTGAAGGAGCGTTTGCTTTTCGACGCGGTGGTCCTCTGAATGCCTTTGCCTGACGATTTGAGTATGGTAAAACCCGAGATTAAAGCTGTCTTGACCTCGGGAAAGCTCCAGGAGAGAATGATCCTGTTTTCCCTGTGGACCGCCCGAAGAAGGACCGGGGCAGGCGGCTTTTCATAAGCGGCCAGTGTCGGCGCCGACTTTTTGCCGCAGGAAGAAGTCAATAAGACAAGAATAAGAAGCAGCAGGGGGAGAAGTGAGAATGTACGTCCCGGCCGTGCGGAATGAGGGTATGATTTCATTCTATTTGAGAAGTTTCCTGAAAAGCCTGATCTGTTTCTTCACTTCGGAGGGTGAGGTTCCCCCGAAGGAGGAATGCCTCTTGACAGATTCGCGCGGTCCGAGCACCCTGTAAATGTCCTTCGAGACAAGAGGAGAAAAAGACCGCAGCTCCGCAAGTTCCAGGGAAGGAAGGTCCTTCTTCCTGTCGATGCAATAACGGACGATATTTCCAGTGATCTCATGTGCCTCCCTGAAGGGAACGCCCTTTTGAACGAGATATTCGGCGATGTCGGTCGCTGTGGAATATCCCTGGCCGGCCGTCGAGGCCATCCTCCCGGTGTTGAACCGGACTTCGGGCAGCATTTCGTTCAGTACCGCGAGACATGCCTTAAGCGTGTCCACAGTGTCGAAAACAGGGAGCTTGTCTTCCTGCATATCGCGGTTATAGGACAGCGGAAGCCCTTTCATCAGTGTGAGAAGGGCGACCAGGTTGCCGTAAATCCTTCCCGTTTTCCCCCTCACGAGTTCCGCAACATCGGGGTTCTTCTTTTGGGGCATGATGCTTGACCCGGTGGTAAAACTGTCCGAAATTTCGATCATCCCGAATTCTTCGCTGGACCAGAGAACGAGTTCCTCTGCCATCCGCGACAGGTGCATTGCGGCCAGTGATGCACATGAAGCGAACTCGATTGCGAAATCCCTGTCAGATACGGCATCCATACTGTTGCCCGAAATCCTTTTGAATCCCAGTTCCTTCGCCACGAAGGTCCTGTCGGTCGGCAGGGTGGTCCCCGAGATGGCACAGGAACCCAGCGGCAGGACATCGATCCTGGCGAGGGCGTCGTCAAAGCGCTCCCTGTCCCTTTGAAACATCTCCGCGTAGGCCATGAGGTGATGGGAGAGGACAACAGGCTGCGCCCTCTGGAGATGGGTATATCCGGGCATAATGGTTCCAACGTGAGATTCTGCCACACTCAAGAGGGTCTTCTGGAGATCTCTTATGAGGTTAATGATGTCCACTGTTTCTTCTTTCAGATAAAGCCTGAGGTCGAGCGCCACCTGGTCGTTCCTGGAGCGGGCAGTGTGAAGTTTCTTGCCGGCCGGGCCGATCTTTTTTGTCAGGGCGAATTCGATATTCATGTGGATATCTTCGAGAGAACCCTTGAACCTGAACTTCCCGGACTCTATTTCAGAAGCGATTTCTTCGAGTCCCCGCACGATCCTGGCGGCTTCCGCGGCCGGGATTATGCCCTGTTTCCCTAGCATTCTTGCGTGGGCAATGCTGCCGCGGATATCATATTTCCATAGTCTCCTGTCAAAGGAAACGGATTCAGTGAAACGCTCCACAGTCGCGGATGTCTTCTGTTTAAACCTGCCTGCCCAGGGTTTCTTCATCCCGATGCGCCTCCGGTATGTTGACTTGCAACGCACTGCATGCCATAAAAGGCACTCCCGCGATAAAAGCTCAAATCAAATGTTACCTAACATAAAAGTTTAGGTGTTGCCTGTCAAGGCGTTTGTTTTATTATAAAGAAGTCATTCCATAAAATGGAGAAAACGAAAAGCGATACCGGATTGATACCTGTGCACGGCACACAAAAAAAGCCTTCAGACTGCAATCGCCATGATAAGACTGTTAACCCAAAGTTGCAAAACAGCGCGGAAGGGCCGCGCTTATCAGGGATTTTTGTGCAGCATTAAGGTTAATATAGGCATCAAAGGGTGAAACAGGGGAAGCGGCATGTTGAATGAGTCTTTGAAGCAACTGCAATCGACGCTGGATTCGGTCATCAAGGGGAAGAGCGCCGCCGTCAAGATGGCCATTGTGACGCTTATCGCGGGGGGGAACCTTCTCATAGAGGACATACCGGGTGTGGGAAAGACCACCCTTGCCTTTGCACTGGCGAAGGTTACGGACTGCTCGTTCCGGAGGATACAGTTCACAAGCGATCTCCTGCCCTCCGACATCCTGGGGATCAGCATCTTCAACCGGGAGAAGCATGAATTTGAATTCAGGCCCGGCCCTGTTTTTTCCAATATAGTGCTTGCCGACGAGATAAACAGGACCAACCCGAAGACCCAGTCGGCGCTGCTCGAAGCAATGAACGAAAAGAAGGTGACGGTTGAGCGGAGGACCTACAGACTTCCCGCCCCTTTCATGGTGATAGCGACCCAGAACCCCGTTGAATACCACGGTACATTCCCTCTGCCGGAGAGTCAGCTGGACCGCTTCATGATGCATATCAAACTGGGGTATCCTGCTCCCGAGTATGAAAAAAAGGCGGTCCTCGACCGGCCCAGTTTCCAGCTCCTCGAAAAGATGGAGCCGGTGATTTCCAGACATGAAATCCTCTCGATGCAGGAAGAAGCCGGACGTGTAAAGGTCGAGGAGAGCCTTGTCGACTATCTGATGAATATTATTACGGCCACGCGGAGACATGAAAAGATACGCCTCGGGGTGAGCACGAGGGGCGCGCAGTTTTTCCTGCAGGCAATAAAGGCGCATGCCTTCTATGAGGGCAGGGATTATGCCCTGCCCGGAGACGTAAAGGAACTGGCACCGCTCGTGCTTGGCCATCGTCTGATATTGAAGGCGAAGAACTTCATTTCGGACGCCGAGCGGATCGTCGATGAAATGCTGGAAAAAATTCCGGTCCCGGTGTGATCGGTATGAAGACGACAAGGGAAGGCAGGAGGTTTGTCCTTCTGGCTCTTCTCATCGCAATCGCCGCGGTCAATACCGGAAATAACCTTATCTATCTCATCCTTGCCCTCATGGTTTCCCTGGCGGTGCTGGCCGTGGTCCTGCTGAAGGCGAACCTTTCCGGTCTCACCATGGAAGTCTCCCTTGACGGGCCGGTTTTTGCCGGGGAACCGGCATACGCGGCTGTCCTGATAAGAAACAATAAGCGCTTTATCCCTTCTTATTCCCTGCGTGTCACGTGCGAAGGTGCTGTCTCACCCGTTTACTGCGCGATGATACCTCCGAAGGGAACTCTTGAAAGGGTTGTACGTGTGAGGTTTAAGACAAGAGGGATGCACGGGAGCAGGGATTTTTTTGTGGAGAGCGGCTTCCCTTTTATCCTGTTGAGCGACAGGAGGACGGCCGGGGGACCGGGCGAGACTCTTGTTTACCCGGCGCTTGCGGAGACGAGGGGGATGATGGCAGGTGCCTCCGGGTCTTCGGGTGCAGAGGCGCTTGTGAGGGGCGCTGCCGGGGACGAAATATATTCCATAAGGGAATACCGTCACGGCGATGACCGGAGGAGGATACATTGGAAGGCGACGGCGAAGACCGGTGGCCTCATGGTCAAAGAATATGCGGCAGGCGAATCCACAAAGGCGACTATTGTGATCGATAACCTCGCCGGTGTAGCGGGCGCAGAAGAGAAAATCCCTTCGACTGAAGTATTCGAAAAAGTGGTCTCTATAGCCGGATCTTTGGCGCGGGATCTGATCGAATGGGGATATCCTGTCAGGGTCATAACGTGCCGGAAGGTTGTCCCTTTCGGAGCGGGTAGAGACCACCTTTTCAGGATCCTCGATGTCCTGGCGCTTCTTGCCGAAGAACCTTCCTGGGACAGTCCACTGCCGGGCGGCGAAGATCTTCTTGTCTTTGTTTTGAAATCGCGAAAGAATTCGTCCAATTTGCCGTTAGTTCCTTCCGAAACGGTGATATATGCCGATAATCTATAATCTTGTCACGGCCGTCCTTGCCCTGACCGGATGCTTCAGTCTTGTAATGACAGGCGAGGTAGGTCTGCTGATGTCCGTGAGCGGAATTGCCCTTTTACCCGGTTATTATCGTCTTCTGAAGAACAGGACTCCTGCCCCCCGGTGGGCGATTGGCATGCTTTCAGTGGTGACTCTGACGGTGTTTGTCTTTGAGTCAGCCGTCTCCGGCGATGTCTTTCTTGCCGTTGCACACCTTACCATAGCTTTTCAGGCCATAAAGAGTTATGACCTCAAGGAACCGTGGGACCATCTGCAGGTATACTTCATGTCCCTCCTTCAGTTGATTATCGCCTCGGAATTGACGCGCTCACTGTTGTTCGGAGCGGTCTTTGTACTCTTTATGGTCGTGTTTGTGACGGCGATGGTGTTGTCCCATTTTCTGAAAGAAGATTACCGTGCGAGGCCGGACCTGAAAAAACCCGTGTTCGTTATCTTACTGCTGACGATCATGTCAACGCTCATTTTCTTTGTGGCCGTACCCCGTACACCCTTCAGGTTTATGGGAAAGGAGCGCGATAGGGGGGAAATAAAGACGACCGGTTTTTCCGACAGGGTCGACATCGGGTCTTTCGGAGATGTGAAGAACGATCCCACGGTCGTAATGAGAATAGAAATGAAAAGCAATTTGAGAGTTCCCTTTTACTGGAGGGGTCTGACGCTCGATTATTTCGACGGGACGACATGGAAAAAGTCTATTGTCGGGAAAAGGAATGTTCCGGAGAAGGATAACGAATATGTAGTTGCTCAGTACAGCGGCGGGACGGAAGTCGAACAGAAGGTATTTCTGGAGCCGCTGGATTCGAAGGTCATTTTCGGCCTTTCGAGGGTGAGGAGTATAAAGGGGGACTCTTTCCGCGTTAGAGCCGATTACGCCGGCGACATTTTCTTCTCCAGAAATTTATGGCGGGGGGCCTACTATACGGTTTCCAGCGCGGTCACCCGGAGCTACCCGGGGGTATTCAGCCGGATATATTTGCAGCTCCCTCATGGGATGGGTAGGGCCGCGGCCCTGGCAAAGCGGATCTCATCCCGCTTTGAGACGGAGCGGAGAAAGGCGATGGCCATTGAGGACTACCTGAAGCGAAATTACAAATATTCGTTGTCGGTGCCGAAGCCCCCTCCGGGAGTGAGCCCTGTCGAGAATTTTCTGTTCCGGTCAAAGGAGGGCTATTGCGAATATTACGCCACCTCGATGGTGGTGATGCTGCGGAGCCTGGGAATACCGGCGCGCATCGTGAACGGCTTCCACGGGGGTGAAAGAAACGAATACGGGGGATACATCATAGTGCGTCAGAGCGATGCCCATTCCTGGGTGGAGGCACTGATCAACGGCATGTGGACGCGGTTTGACCCGACGCCGTCAGTTCCGGAGGTCCGGCCTCCCGCACTCTCGCTATTGCTGGATTCTCTGAGGATGACGTGGGCACGTTATGTAATCGGCTTCAGTTTTGCAGACCAGAGGAGTATTATACGCGCCTTCGTCGTGCCTTTTTCAGTTCCGGCCGTGGGCTCGTTGAGACCACTGAAGACCGGGCCTGCCCTTTATTTTGTCCCGCTTCTTGTCGCGCTGGTATTCCTGGTCTATTTCGCCGCCGGCCTTGCCAGACACAGAAGGTACGATTTTGTCTCGGCAAAATTCGTGGCTGCCAGAAGGATGCTGAGGAAGAAGGGATTCAGGATAACATCGGCCACCACGACAGGAGAAATAAGGAGAGAGGCACAGCGACTGAATGTCCGGGAGGAAGTGGAAAGGTTCCTGGACATTTACGAAAGGCACAGGTTCGGTGCGAGGGTTATGAGCCCGGCGGAGCGGAGGGAATATCTCTCACTGCTGAGGGAATTCAGGAAGTTATAGGCCGGCTGTTTTTTACTCACCTCTTCTCTACATGCAGGATATGAAACAGAACGGGGAGGGATATCAGGACAAGCGGAAATTGAATTACAAGGCCGGAGATTATCGCTATCGCCAGAGGCTTCAGCATGGAGGCGCCCTGACCTATGCCCAGTGCCAGCGGCAGCAGGGCCAGGATGGCGGCAAATGTCGTCATGGCGATTGGCCTCATCCGGTTTTTCCCTGCCAGCACAAGCACTTCTTTACTGTCGGACTTTCCTGACAGGTCATAGTATTCCGATACATAAAAGATGGCCACTTCTGTTGCTATGCCGATGATCATTGTCATGCCCATCATGGCTGAAACGTTCAACTCCGTACCCGTGATGAAAAGACCGATGAATACCCCCATGACTGCCAGGAGAGTGGTAACCAGTATTGCCAGGGCCACACGGAAACTTTCGTAAAGATAAAGCAGCAGGAGAAAGATAAGGGCGACGGCGGCGACGAATACGGCCACAAGGCCCGCGAAGGCGATCTGTTGCTGTTTGTAAAGACCCCCGAGACTGTAATAGACCCCTTCGGGGAAAAGACCCGGACGCGAGAGAACTCTCTTTACGTCACGGATCACAGAGCCCATGTCCCTGCCAGTTATGCGTCCCGTAACGGCGACCATCCTTTTTAGGTCGTCACGCATTATCTGCGGCTGGCCGGTGATGGCGTTCACTGTGGCTATCCTCCCCAGAGGGAAGAGATGCCCGTCGGGGGCGCGCAGCTGAAGACGGGCAAGGTCCCTTTCAGTTGACCTGAAGTTCTTCGGCACCCACACCCTGACCCCTACCATCTTCGGCCCCTCCTGTATCCGCGTTGTGACTATCCCGCTCAAAAAGGCATCGATGTCCCTCGTCACTGATTCCGGGTCCACGCCCTGCAGGGCGGCCTTCACCCGGTTAACCTCGATATCCAGGGCGTCTCCGGCAAGGACTATCCCGTTGTTTACATCCACTACACCCGGGATTTTACCGATCAGGTTCGCGACCTTCGTGCCTAGCTCCCGGAGGGTCCTGCCGTTGTCGGAATATATCTTTATATCGATTGGTTGAGGAACGCCCGTAAAGTCCCCGATCATGTCCTCTATAAGCTGGGCCATTTCTATATGCAGCCCCGGCACCGAACTTTCCACGCGCTTCCTTACATCGTCCATCACCTTTTCTATAGGGCTTCGGGGAAAAGGCTTCAGCCTCACGAAGAAATCTCCCTGATAGGCCTCGGTCACTCCGCCCCCGAGCTGAAGCCCCGTGCGCCTCGAATACGTATCCACCTCGGGTGTTTTACGCAGGATGCCTCCTACCTGCCTCAGGAGACGGTCTGTCTCGGTCAATGATGTCCCCGGTGCCGCCCGGTAGTCCAGAATGAACCCCCCCTCGTCCATTTTCGGCATGAACCCGGAGCCCAGATGTTTGTAGCTCAGCCATCCGGCAACAACAAGCGGCACGACCGCCAGCAACAGGAGCACCGGACGGCCCAGCAGGCGGCCCATTATAGTTTCATAACCTTTATGGGCCTTCTCCGTGGCGAAACCGCCTTCTTTCTGGTCGGCGTCCTTTTGTCCCAGGAGGTGGTCGGCAAGGAGGGGGACCGCAAGCCACGCCACAAAATAGGAGATAAAAAGGCTGGACGCCATGGTCAGTGAAAGAGCCCTGAAAAAAGCCCCGGTGACTCCGGAGAGAAATGCAAGCGGCGCGAATATGATTATCGTTGACGTAGATGAGCCCATGAGCGGCCTGGTAAACTCTCTTGCTGCATGCAGGACAGTCTCGTGATGATCTTTCTGGTGGCCGCGCAGTCGCCTGACAATGTGCTCCAGTATGACGATGGTGTCGTCTATGATGAGAGCCACTGCCGCCGCCATACCGCCCAGCGTCATGATATTAAAGCTCTGGTGAAAGACATAGAGCAGAAGCACTGTGGCTGCCAGGACGCCCGGCACTGTGATAATGGCTATGAGCGTTATCTTTAAATTCCGAAGGAAGATGAAAAGGATAACGGCAGCCAGCGCTACCCCTATCAGTATGGCGTCCCTTACGCTGCCCGCCGATGCGACTATAAGCTGGCTCTGGTCATACCAGTTGGCGATCTTGATTCCCGGCGGTATCTGGCTTTTGAACGCCGCCAGTTTGGCCTTCAGGTCGCCGGCTATGCGGACGGTATTTCCACCCCGCTGCTGATAGACATTAAGCAATACGGCATCGTGGCCGTCGGCCGTGACCCGGGTCCATTGAGGCACTGTCCCGCGGCTTACAGAGGCCACGTCTTCCAGCAGGACAGGACCGTTGGCCCCTGAGCGAAGGACCGTGTTTCGGATCTGCCCAAGGCCGGTTAACCTCGTATCGGACATTACGAGATAAAGTTTGTAGTGGTCTTCAAGACGGCCGACAGCGGTTATGACGTTGGCCGCCGAGAGGGCTTTGGCAACGTCGGGCAGGGAAAGGCCGTAGGAGGCAAGTTTGGCAGGATCGACCGTTACACGGTATTCTTCCCGGCTGCCGCCCTGGACCTGTACCTTCGCCACGCCGTTGACAGTGGAGAGAAGCGGGCGGAGCTGGTAGAAAGCGAAATCATGAAGCTCCGTGAGCGAACGGGTATCAGAGGAAAGGCTGTAGGCCATAACGGGGTCGATAGTCGGATCCATTCGTTTTACGGAGAAGGTGGTGCCGGCGGGCAGCGAGGGCATCACCTGATTTATTGCCGATTCGACCTGAAGCATAGCGGCCACCATGTCCCTGCCCCAGCCGAAGTCAATGATTATCTCTGCGCTTCCCCGGCTTGTTGTCGAGCGGACGTTTACTACTCCGGGGACGGCCCTGACTGCCTGCTCAACGGGCCATGTCACCTCGACGGCCATCCTGTTGGCGGGACGGTCTCCCGCATCCAGTTCGGCAGCGACCCTGGGGAAATCGACGTTCGGGAGCAGGGCGACCGGAAGTTTGACGCTGCTTGCGATCCCGCCAAGCATAAGCGCAGCCAGAAGAAAAAGGATAGAGCGTCGGTGATACTGGATCCATCCGGTAAATGTCATTGGGTCTCTTCCACCTTTACCGCTATCCCGTTCTTCAATTCGTAGTTGCCGAGCACTACGGCAACGTCACCGGGCTTCAGGCCGCCGCCGGAGACCTCGACCAGATTTTCGCTTTCGATGCCGACTTTCACTATGTGCTTAACGGCGTGGCCGTTGTGGACGGTATAAAGCACATGGCCGACACCTTCCGGAAGCACCGCACTGCGAGGTACGACCATGCCGTAGGAGGTGGCTGTTTCTATCCTGCCCATGACGTACTCTCCAAGCAGAAACCCGCCGGGCCCGGGCAGTGTCACGAAAACATCCACCAGGCGTGTGGCTCGGCTGACCGCTTGAGAAATCTTTCTTATCCTTCCTGAGACTGCCTTCCGGGCCGGCTCATTTACAGAATAGAGCGAAACGGGACGGCCGGAAGAGAGGCGGCACGCCTCACCAGGCTCAACCCCGAGGCGGACTTCAAGACGATTTTGCGCGATTATCTTCATCAGGGGATTGCCTGCGGGTACGATTGCGCCCTCCTGGACCTCAATGCGGCTTATTAGTCCGCTGACGCGCGCGCGGATTACCCTCTTGCCGTCTACGCCCCTCTTCTTCAGGCTTTCCAGCTGCAGAGAGGCCTGTCTGAAGGACTCCCGGGCCTTGAGAATCTGGGCGTTTGTGCCAAGTTTCAGGGCGAAAAGCTGCTTCATGTGATCGAGGTTCTGCCTGGATATCTCATAAGTGTTTCTTGCCTGATCAAGCTTAAGAAGCGTATCCGGACTGGGTTGCAATTCCAGGAGCGCTTCATTTTGTGAAATTTTTTGCCCGCTGCTTACCATTATGCGGCTTACCCTCGTCTCATAGGGCAGGGAAACGACCTGTACCGCTCCCGGCGCGGGGACCACGTCTCCGTATGCCGTGATGACTGATGAAATGGTCTCTTTTTTTATGGGGGCGGCTTTGACGCTCGCTATGGGGCCGGCTGCCCCGAAGGTGGAATCGGGCACGTTTGGCTTCGGCGTATCGGACCTGTAAGCCCAATATCCGACGGCAGCCAGGCCTGCGATTGCAACTGTAATCAGGACACCCCGCAGGGGGAATTTCATTTTACGAGTACCTCCTCATTGACTGCCGCTTCCGATGTATCTTCCGGCAGTGATTTCCAGGGCAACATAAAGATCGGCCAGATTCTGCCTGAGTTTCAGGGCGTCAAGCCGCCTCGAGGTCAGCCTGTCCACTTCATTGTAGTAGGTCAGGGCGTCAATATTACCTTCAAGAAAGCCGTTGTACGAGATATGGACAAGCTTCTTAAGGGTCGCCACCGACTTCTCGGCCGCATCTATCTGCCTTTCCGTCGCCTTTACGTCCGCCAGTATGCCGGCGGCATCCGCCCTGGCCTGAAAGACCCTGTTCATGTATTCATCGTAGAGCTGTTTCCTGCTTGCCTTCTCCAGGGCTATATGGCCCTGGTTACGGTCGAAGAAGGGAAGACTTATCGATATCGAAAACCCGGTGGTTATCACGTCGCTTGTGTCGCCGGCGTGCGAAAGCCCTATGCCTATGTCCGGGAATTGCTCGCGAACGGCGGCCCTCAAACGGGCCTCCTGGCTCTGATAACCCTGCCTCAGGGCGAGCAGGTCAAGCCGCCTTTGTTCAAGCCCCCCGACGATGCTTTCGAAGGACGGCAAGGTTTTGAACTGCGGGAAGGTTATTAACTTTTTGAGTGGAAGTCTGCTTGACGGCGGAAAACCCAGAACACGGTTAAGCCCGAGCATTTCCTGTTCCAGTTTCTGCTGGATATCAAGGACCGTGGCGTGGGTCCTTCTGAGGGTGGCGTCCACTGCGTCGAGGTCGATGATTGTCATATCGCCTGCTTTAACGGCTTTCCTTATGGCCTCAAGGTTTTTTTGCAGGTCCTTTTCCTCATGCCCTGCAACCTGCAGTTGCTTTTCAAGAAGGACAATCCTGTAGACGCTCAGCTTGGCAGACTCCGACACCTGCCATTCCTTCCATGCAATGTCGAGGTCCACGGAGGACTCACCGGCTCGCGCCGCCGCTACCCGGGCGCCCCTGCTCAGGAGGGACCTGATGCTCCAGTCCAGTCCCAGTCCATAGGCATTCGTAGTTCCTACGGTGTTGCCGCCCGTGGGGAAATCAAGGCTGTAGCTGAAAGAGGGATTTGGGAGGATGCCTGCCTGTAAGAGCTGGGCTTCTGCTATCCCGCGTCGGTCCCGCTCGGCCCGGAGCGCGGGGTTCGCTATGACGGCTATGATTGCCGCATCCTCGGCGGAAATGCCTTTCCTGAAATCGATACGGCGCGGTCTCAGGACGGGGTGTTTTATCTCATCGGCCTTTATGCGTATAGATGCCATGTCGGGGGCTGAGAGACTCTGCGAGACCGCATGCTCGTCCAGAGGCCTGGGGTGATAAGTTGCACAGGCGGTAAGTCCCGACAGGAGCAGGATGTTAATAAACAGGGCGGTATGTTTTCCGAAAGATTTCAGAGTCAAGGTATGCCTCGAACCATGCAAAAAATGTCCTGCAGCGCATGTCTCATGCCTTCCACGAGCTCTGTCCTAAAACGCCTGATGACAGTCACAGACCTCCTTCAGCAGGCGTACAAAGGAATCGCCAAAGACGTCGTCGGAGAATCTGAGAGCGACACTATCTATAGCATTCAACGCCAGTTTTTCCCGCAGAGAGGGGACCTCTGTCAGTTCCCATATTGCCCGTGCCAGGGCAGAAGAGTCCCCCGGCGGCACTATAAGTCCATTCTCGCCATGCTCGATTATCTCGGGGATGCCGCCGATGCGTGTAGCTATAACGGGCTTGCCCATGGACATGGCCTCTATAAGCACCATGCCGAATGCCTCTCTGCATGTGGACGGAAGGACAAACACGTCCATCGCCGCGTACATCCTGGCCACGTCTCTCCTGTGACCGGCAAATATCACCCTGCCCTCCAGCACCCGGGCCTCTTTTTTGAGCTCTTCCATGTCCGGCCCTTTACCGACATAAAGGAGTTTCAGCCGGGAGCGTCGGGTTGCGAGGCCATAAAAGGCCTTGAGAAGCTCGAAAATGCCCTTTCCCTCTGTCATTGCCCCGACAAAGCCGATTACAACATCGTCAGCTCCAATGCCCAATTCCTTCCTCACCTGGTCTCTCTCGCTATATAAGGACGTGAATGCACTAAAGTCGACGGCATTATGTATAACCTGAATTTTTTCCAATGGAATTCCGTAATCCACCATCCCGTCCCTGATGAAACGACTCACTGCAACAACTCCGTCCACCTGATTGCTGACGAGCCATCTGGTCACTTTTTTCAGGCGGTCGGCCTGATGTCTTACAAGGACGATCCGCTTGCCTGCAAGCCTGGTGGCGACTGTTGCGGGCCAGTAATCCTTCCCCCGGTTCACTATCAGCACGTTTGCGGCTGTCGCGCGAAATATGTTCTTTAATTTGAAGATGGCTTTGACATCGGCCGAGTTCATTATGCTGAAGTCGATTACGGGGACTGAGTGTGCCATTGCATCTTTCTCCAGGGGGCTGCCTGCCGGACATGCAAGATACACCGTCTGTCTTTTCTTCAGAAGGGCGGCTGCAAGGGTCACGCTGTGTGTTTCTATACCTCCCGCCCCCTTTGAAGAATTAACGATGAGTACGTTCATCTATCTGTGCTCCTCGTAATTCGTGTGAAGCTTCCAGATAAGGGCCAGAGGATGTGTGTTTAACCTGATCGGAATTCTCCTCAGAGTGAAAGGGTCGTCATTCGGATACACAAACCCCCTTTTTTCAGTAAAAGCAGCCATGTAACCGGCATCTTTGACCTGAGCGATGACCCGCTGATCAAAGTCTCCGTATGGATAGCAGAAGAACTTGACGGGACAGCCCAGCCTCGCCTCAAGTTCTCCCTTGGACCCGGAAACCTCACTCTCGATTTTCTGACCCGAAAGGGTGCTCAAATGAGGATGAGATCTGGTGTGGCAGCCGAATGACATGCCGTGCTTCTTTAATTCCTCTATCTCGGGACCGGTGAGAAGTCTCTTCTTTATCTTCAGTCTTTCGGCGTCCCAGGCATTTTCCTTCAGTCCCGGATCGGAAAGAACAAAGATTGCAGCCGGGAAGCGGCATCGCTTTAAAATAGGATAGGCGCTGCGATAGAAGTCGGCGTATCCGTCGTCAAAGGTAAGGGCAACAAGTCTCTTCTGGCTGCCTCGTCCCTTTGAAAAATTGAGCACGTCGTCCAGTGTCCCGACGTTGAAGCCGGCTATTGCAAGCCAGAGCATATGGAAGGCGAACATGCGGGGCCTGACATAAAGACCCCTGAGTTTCGCGCCCTTCGGCGGGGCCCCGATATTGTGGTAAGTGAGTACCGCTGCCCTGTTCATGTGTGATATTTTTGCCTCCTTTGCGCCCTATAACTTCTTAACAATATACAATTATTGTGCCTGTTGCAAATGGAGCCAGCGTGTAAACCATGTTCTTTGTCAAGCCGGGATTCCGGGGCTTGACCGGTGGCGGTCTTTTCAATGGGTCCGGAGTCGTCTGTCTGTGGCGAACTTGATTGGGATTGGCCCGCACGATGACAATACGGGAACTGACGGAGATCCTCGGGGCATGCAAGAAACGTATACGTTTCTTGCATGCCCCGTGCATTCAGAGACCGTATTTTCTTATCTTGTAATGAAGCACCCTTACTGATACGCCAAGGATTCTTGCCGCTTCGGTCCTGTTGTTGTCCGCAGACAGAAGAGCGTGCCCGATATAACTTTTTTCAAGGTCCTTCAGGGCCTCCTGGAATGGAACGGAGTAGTCTAATCCCCCGGCCTTCGGACCGTCCTTGAAAATGTCTGAAGAGGCGGACAAATCGTCAGCGTCGAGGAGGTCTCTCGATGTTAGAGCCACTGCGTGGTGGATGAGCCACTTGAGCTGTCTGATATTGCCCGGCCAGCAATAATCTGCGAACTGCCTCATGACCTTTGGAGACACGCCGGAAACATTCTTGTTGTAGGCCCTGTTGGCCTCGTCGATAAAGGTGGAGACAAGAAGCCGGATATCTTCCTTTCTCTCCCTGAGAGGCGGCAGTCCGAAAGTGATACCGTTGATCCTGTAGAAAAGATCGGATCGAAACCCGGCATGTGAGCCGAGGTCCTTGCTTGTGGCCGAAATAAGCCTGAAACTGATCCGGCGTTCTCTTGAATCCCCGATCTTGTAATAAACCCCCTCCTCAACCACCCTGAGAAGTTTGGCCTGGACGGATTCAGGAAGTTCCCCTATCTCATCGAGAAAGAGAGTCCCGTTTTCGGCCCGCTCCACAAGACCCTCTTTCTGAAGCACGGCGCCGGAAAAAGCGCCTTTTACATGGCCGAAGAGTTCGTTCTCGAAAATATCCTTGGGCAGGGCGGAACAGTTTATGGCCACCATATCTCCCGCAGCCCCCGACAATTCGTGTATCCACCCCGCCAGCTTTTCTTTTCCTGTCCCTGTCTCTCCCGTTATAAGCACCGGAATGTTAAGCGGCGCAATCATCGGGACTTTGTCCACGATGGGCTTCATCGCATTAATGCCGGACGTGACAAAAGGCGGGTTGATCCGCCTGATTTTCATGTCGAGGGTGTCGATTTTCTTATGCAGGATCCTGTTCTCGATATATATGTTGATCTCTCTCCTCAGTTTTTCAATGTCCAGCGGCTTTGTGAAATAGTCGACGGCGCCCTCCTTGAGGGAGGCTACGGCGTTATCGATGGTTGCGTGGGCGGTCATTACAAACACTATCGGCATCGGCTCCATTGTCCTGAGTTCGCGCAGAAAACCGATTCCGTTGCCGTCCGGCAGTTTTATATCGAGCAGGATAACGTCGGGATGTTTCTTGTCCAGGGTTTCCCTTGCCCTGCTCAGTGAAGGTGCATGGGAAATGTTATAAGCGTCTTCGAGGGCCATCTGCAGGGACTCGCTGAAGTGGGGCTCATCATCGATAATAATCAGGACCGGCTTCGAGTCTTTCTTACCCATTCGAGCGGATCCTGTTACGGGGCAATGAAAACCTGACCCCCGCTCCCTTATTCAACCGGTATAATGATATCGCGCCTCCATGTGCCAGGGCGATCTTCCGCACAAGATATAATCCCAGACCGGTTCCCTGCGACCGGTATGTGGTAAAAGGGGATATAAGTTCACTGATATCACATTCTTCAGGATATCCGGAGCCGTTGTCTTCGTATAACAGATCAGTGAAAGGTCCCTTCTGATCCGGTCCGTCTGTCTTTATGGAGACCTTGTCGGCACCGGCCTGGAGGCTGTTTCTGAACAGATTTTCGATAAGAAGCGCCATATAGAGTTCGTCCGTGTAAATGTCGAAATCGGGACAGCTTTCCAGCCCGATCCCGATCCTGTCTGACATCTCTCCCGCGAACTGTCTTAACCTTATCCACTGGCAGTTGTCCAGTGTAATTTCCCTTCCGTATATCAGGAGGTTATCGATGAGCTGCTGGGTGCGGTTCAATTCTTTTCTGATCAGCACGTCGAACCGACTGAGGAAAAGCTCATCGGAAATACGGGCGGGCAATGCCTGGGTGAGGTTGGATATGGTGGCAAGAGGGGTTTTAAGTTCATGGGCGAGGGTTGCGGCCATCCTGCCGAGAAGGGCAAGTGCCTTCTGCTCTTCGAGAGCCTTTTTAAGTTCTTCATGCCTGTTTTCGATCTGATGTTGCAAAACGAGGGCCTGCCGCCTCTTTTCAGCATAAACAACGAGGACAGTGAACACTAGAACGGTCGCACAGAGACCGCCTACAACATCGTCGGCGTCGGGCCCGTCGGCCTCGCCTTTGACGTAGGCGTTCTTTACATATATGTCTATGCTCCTGTTCCCGCGTGTGAAGGACAACAAGTATCTGAAGTCTTTCTTGTTGAGGTTTCTCCCCAGAGCAGGATTGACTGCGATCAATTTGGTTTTCATGACGGATGAGATGAACTTTTCAAGAAATTCTACTGTCTGCCCGGCCGACATGTCCGGGAAGGACTTCTGGAAATATGAAATAGTATTCTCAACCTCTGTCTTCAGATTGTGAGCCACCTCGTCCTCCTCGACGATGTTCCCCAGCCGGCTTGTTGTAAGTGTGAGCAATATCCCCACAAGCAGCGAAATCAACAGGTAACCGACGAATTGTGAAGTCCTCTTTAACAAGAGTATGCCCCAAGCCTGCAGGGAATGACGGCCAAGCACTTGAACATGCGTAAGAAAGAAAACACTACACTGAATTATATCCGACCGCC
>Ga0307436_1000039_pt1 | contig 53818 bp, 51 predicted proteins | sample SalMarWE160440MG_FD_202513 | JGI IMG/M metagenome (GOLD analysis project Ga0307436, IMG submission 202513) | Salt marsh sediment microbial communities from the Plum Island Ecosystem LTER, Massachusetts, United States - WE1604-40 | ecosystem: Environmental > Aquatic > Marine > Intertidal zone >...
CAACGGCGCGATTGGCCGGCCTCTCACATCTGCATTCGACATAAGCGCTCTCCTTTCGAGGCTCCGAGCGCTCTTCTATAATGTGGCGAACTTGCGTTCCAGATGACTAGGCCGCGTAATCATAAATTCGGTTCTGTAAGCGCGGCTCAGTCGATGTCTGCTTTTCTCCGAAAACGACCGAATTGCTGCGTCGCCGCGAAATGACGCGATGGGCCAGGAACGGACAAACAGCGCATCCGACATTTGCTGTCTGCTCAGACCGATTGAGCCGAACAGGCCCACCGTCACGCTTTATGTAGGATGTAGGTACCTCGAATTCTTGCTCGGCTACAAACGGCTCTATCAGTGACAACCGGCGGTATAGCAAAAAATTAATAACTCGCTCCTAAAAGTAACAGAGGCGGCGCCAAGACACGCGAGAATAGCCACGGAGGCGCGGATGTCGCCCAGGTCACTCCGATCAATAGAAAAACTCCCGGTCGTAGCGACTGCGCCGCAGACCGAACCACCAGTTACTGCCAATTCGCTGATCGACGAACTGGAAAAGGCGACGCATGAAGCCTCGCACGAGCGGCGCGTGCAAATGCTACGGAAGGTTACTGATCTATTTATTGGCAGCGCAGATAAGATCAACCAGGATCAGATAGAGCTTTTTGGCGATGTGCTCGGCCGGTTGATATCGCAGGTCGAGAGCGAAGCCTTGGGCGAACTCAGCGCCAAGCTCGCGCCTTTGGACAATGCGCCGAACGCGGTTATTCAGAACCTTGCGCGGAACGACGAGATCGTAGTCGCAGGCCCCGTTCTCGCACACTCGCCGCAACTGAGCGATCATGATTTGACCGAAATTGCCCAGACAAAAAGCCAGGAGCACCTAAGCAGCATTTCGGAACGGCAGAAGATCGCAGCAGCGGTCACGGATATCCTTGTTGAGCGCGGCAATGCAGAGGTATTGCGCAAAGTCTCACACAATCAAGGGGCGGTTTTCTCAAATGCCAGCTTCCGGCAATTGACTAGCCGCGCCGGCAGCGACGAAGATCTTGCGGAAAATCTCGTGCGGCGGCTGGACCTGCCGCCAAAGCTCCTACAGGACTTAATCGCGCAAGCAAGCGAGACGGTACAGGCACGATTGCTAACTGCAGCACCGCCGAACGAACAAGCTGCGATCCAAACCGCTATCGCCTCCTCAATCAGACGACTACGGGAGGCCACAGTACCACGTGAATTCAGCCGCGCGGAAGCGTCAATAGTGGCCATGGTCAAGAACAATCAGCTAGACGAAACGGTGATTTTTAACTTTGCTTGCACGCAACAATATGACGAGTTGGTTGTCGGCCTTGCGCAACTGAGTTCCGCGCCGGTCAAGTTGATCGATCAATTAATGGGCGAAGTCCGTCACGAAGGCATTTTGGTGGCCTGCAAGGCTGCCTCACTTCATTGGCCGACATCCCGCGCTATTCTGATCAATCGTTTTAGGCACCGCCAACTGAGCAACGCGGAAATCGAGCGCGCCCGCACCGATTTTCTCAAACTGACGGCAGCGACTGCGCAAAGAGCAATTCGCTTCTGGATAATTCGCAGCACGTCGGACCCGCAAGTCGTAAAGCAATAAGCGAGCGGGTTAGCTGATTTTTCGGTCCGGACATGTTGGAAAACAACAAAAGAGCTAGTCCAAGACACAAAGTGGGTGTCTTAGCGGCGTTGATGACCCGCGAAAACAAATTCATTTGCTTCGGCGCAGTAAAGGACGTTTCGGCCGGCGGAGCTAAGCTTGAGTTAGTCAAAGAAATCGAACTACCCAAAACTCTGGTCATGGTTCTCTCTTCAAAATTCGGGCCGCGGCGCAATTGCTCAGTGGTATGGCAAACAAGAGACGAGGTCGGTTTACGTTTCCTCCCGATCGAAGAAAAAGAGGAAATATCAGGATAGCGGAAGTAATCTGACCGCGTCGACTGGTCGCGGCATGCCTGCGCAGTTACAATGTGTGAGTACGAAGTCTGATGTCTGCCGGCTCAATCGGTCGACGCAACACAGGCGGTCAAGGATCGAAGTCCTCGGGTGTCTGCTTGACCCCGAAAGCGGACCTTCGATGGCTGGGCAACAAACGGCATTCAGGCCCGGGTTGAGATCGACAAGAGGCCCGTGATTCAAGCTCCCAAACCGGAGCCCCGAATCATGCGCTATGAACTCACCGACTATGCGTGGCCTTTCATCAGGCCAATGCTGCCGGACAAGCCACGTGGCGTGCCACGCGCGAATGACCGCCGTGTCCTGAATGGCATCTTTTGGGTGCTGCGATCCGGAGCGCCGTGGCGCGATCTGCCCGATAGTTTCGGCCCATACACGACTTGCTACAACCGCTTCGTTCGCTGGCGACGGGCGGGCGTTTGGAGACGGATCATGGAAGCGCTTGCGGGTGCTAACGATACAGCCGTCCAAATGATCGACACGTCGATTGTCCGGGTTCATCAGCACGCCGCTTGCGTGGCCCGCAACAGGAGGCAATCCATGGGCTGGTCACGGGGCGGGTTAACCAGTAAGATTCATGCGGTGGTCGATACCAATGGCTTGCCGATCCGGCTCGCGCTAACGGCTGGTGAGGCGCACGACAATCGGCTTGCCGGCAAACTTCCTTCTCGCCTGCGGTCAGGGACAATGCTGCTCGCTGATCGTGGTTATGACGCCGACTGGATCAGAGCGCTTGCCGCCAAGCGGCGCACTTGGGCCAATATTCCGCCAACAAGCAATCGCAACGAGCCGATCTGCTTCAGCCCGTATTTGTACCGCGTCCGAAATCTGGTCGAACGGTTTTTCAATAAGACCAAGTATTGTCGGCGCGTGGCAACCCGCTACGACAAGCTCGCGGCTAACTACCTTGCATTCGTCCAGCTTGCGTCGATCAGGCTATGGCTGCGCGTTAATGAGTCCACGACCTAATATCGCGGTTATGGCGAAGGCGCCGATTCCGGGGCTGGCTAAGACCCGGCTGATCCCGACCGTCGGCGCGCATGCCGCAGCCGTGTTGCAGGAGCGGCTGACCGAGCAGGCGGTTGCAACCGCGCTCGCCGCCGGTATTGGCCCGGTGACGCTGTGGTGCGCGCCCGATACCACGCATGCTTCTTTCCGCGATTTGGCCGCGCGTTTTCCCATAACGCTTTCGCGGCAACCGGACGGCGATCTCGGCGCCCGCATGCTGGCCGCGCTCGCGGCCGCCAACGGCCCGGCGCTGGTGATCGGCAGCGACTGCCCCGCCTTCACGCCGGAGCATTTGCGCGCCGCCGCCGACGCGCTCGATCACGCCGACGTGGTGCTGATCCCGGCCGAGGACGGCGGCTATGTGCTGACCGGCGCGCGCGCGCCGCAACCGGAACTGTTCAGTGGCGTCGGTTGGGGTACGTCGACCGTACTGGCCGAGACCCACGAACGGATAGCTGCGCTGAATTTGAAAGCCATCGAACTCAGCCCCCTCTGGGACGTCGACACCGAAAGCGACCTCGCCCGGCTCGAACGCGAGCTCCCGGCGCTAGCGCTACTGTAGCCTTATCAACACCAGGCCGGCGACGATCAGCAGCGCGGCGGCAATGCGTGCCGCCCGCAGCGGCTCCTTCAAAATCACCACGGCGATGCCAGCGCCGAACAGCACGCTGGTTTCACGCAAACTGGCGACAATGGCGATCGGTGCCAGCGTCATCGCCCACAGCGCGATGCCGTAGGACAGCGCCTGCAACGCGCCGCCTGCAAGGCCGCGCAACCAGAATCGCCGCATCGCGGGGATGACGTCGCGGCCGTCCCGCCACAGCGCATAGGGCGTGAGCAACAGCGCGTTGCCGACAAGCAGCCAAAGCACGTAGGACTGCGGATTGAGCGAAGCGCGCGCGCCGATGCCGTCGACCACCGAATAGGTACAGATGGTGAGCGCCGTCAGTAACGCGAAGCCGACCGCGCGCCGGTCGATATGGGCGAGCGCGCGCCCGCCGCGCGCCGACAGCAGCAGCACGCCGGCGGCCAGCGCCGCGATGCCGCTCCAGCTCACAAGGCTCAAGTGCTCGCCGACGAAAACGACGCCGGCACCCGCAGTCATCAGCGGCGCCGAACCGCGTGCGATCGGGTAGACCTGGCCGAGATCGCCGGTGCGGTAGCTCTCGATCAGCGCCGCGAAGTAAAACAGGTGAATGAAGACCGAAGCGATCAGCCACGGCAAGGCCGCCGCCGCCGGCATGCCCGCCACCGGCAAGCAGACGAGCCCCACTACGGCGGAGCCAATGGCAATTAATGTGGTGGTGGAGAGCGGGTCGAGCCCGACTTTGATCAGCGCGTTCCAGCCGGCGTGGCAGAGGGCGGCAAACAGAACGGCAAGGAAGACGAAGGTGGTCATAATTTCTTCGTCATTCCGGTACGGCGCGATAGCGCCGGGCCCGGAATCCAGATGCAATCGCCGCGCACGCCTCTGGATTCCGGGTTCGCCGCTTCGCGGCGCCGCGGAATGACGGCGGAGATCAAGCCTTCGCCGCCGCCGGCGCCCACAGCTTGGGGCCGGCGCGGGCATATTGCGGCGGGCGCGCAACCTCGGCGCCGAGCGCTTTCGCCGCGTGCCAGCCCCAGTGCGGATCGTCGAGGAAGCCGCGCGCCAGCGACACCATGTCGGCTTGGCCCTGGGTGACGATTTGCTCGGCTTGCTCGGGCGTAAGGATCAGCCCGACCGTGCGCGTCGTGATGCCCGCTTCCTTTTTCACCCGCGCGGCGATCGGCACGTTGTAGCCGGGCGTCATCGGCGTGCGGGTATCGGCGGTGATGCCGCCGGACGAGATGCAGATGAAATCAAGGCCCTCGCCTTTGAGCGCTTTGGAAATTGCTACTGCGTCGTCGGGGGTGAGCCCGTCCGGCCGCCAGTCGCTGCCGGTGATGCGGGCGCCGAGCGGTATGTTTTTCGGCACCACGGCGCGCACCGCGCGCGCGATCGACAGCGGAAAGCGCAGCCGGTTCTCGAACGCGCCGCCATATTGATCGGTGCGCTTGTTGGAAACCAACGACATGAAACCGTGCGCGAGATAGCCGTGCGCGAAGTGCAATTCGATCTCCTCGAAACCGATGCGCAGCGCGCGCTGGGCTGCCGACACGAAGGCATTGCGCACGCGCTCCATGTCTTCCTCGCTGACTTCGCGCGGCGTATGCCAGTTGTCGCCGTAGGGGATCGGCGACGCGGCCATGGTTTGCCACGGGTCCTGGCCGGGTTTGAGCGCGCCGCCACCCTCCCAGGGGCGCTGCGCCGAGCCCTTGCGGCCCGAATGGGCGATCTGGATGCCGAACTTGGCGGTGCCCAAGCGCCGCACCTGCGCGATCACGCGGGCGAGCGCCATCTCGTTGTCGTCGGAGTAGAGACCCAGGCAGCCGTGGGTGATGCGGCCGGAGCGCTCCACGTGCGTTGCTTCCACCACCACCAGCGCCGCGCCGGAATTGGCCAGCATGCCGAGATGCATCAGATGCCAGTCATTGGCGCAGCCGTCGTCGGCTGAAAACTGGCACATGGGTGCCACCACGATGCGATTAGCAAGCGGAAGGCCGGCCAGCTTGATGGGCGAGAAAAGGGCACTGCTCATGGGACGCTGAACTCGTGTTTGGGGAGCGCCGAACGACGTCAGCGCTGCTGGATGGACTTCAGATAGGCGATGATGGCACCCACATCGTCGGCGTCAAACTGGAATTCCGGCATGTCGGGGTGGCCGGACAAGAGGCCCTCGCCCAGCGCCTCTTCCAGGGATTCGATCGGATAGCGCTGGCCGAGCGTGCGGAACGCCGGCGCCGCCTTGTCCGGGCTTTCACCGCTGCGGCCGATGGCATGGCATTTCGCGCAATCGCGCTGCAGCAGTGCTTCGCCGCGCTTGAGGTCGCCGGCGGCCAAAACCGGCCGCACCGCCGCCGCCATGAATGCCGCCGCCACGACTGTCGGCCAAATCTTCATGCTGCCGGGCGCAGATCGTCTTTGCGGTCGTCGGCAAGGCCTCGCCTACCGGCGAGCCGCGCCCAGACCTGTGCCGCCTTGATCGCCTCGTGCATCTTCTCGGCGAACTCCTCCCGTGACGCGTAGTAGCGCGCCCAGCGCCCGCTGCGATAGAGATCGCTGTAATACAGCAGCCGACGCTCGGCGAGCGCCAACCACTTGTGCGCGATTGGTTCGAAGTTAGTTGCGCCGGTCGCGTGCGGCATGAAGAGGCCCGGGGCGAAAAGATATGAAAACGCCGAAACCTAGCCTGTGGATAACTGCTGCCGTGTAAGCTGATTCGCGAATGTTTTAAATAGGCTAGCGCCGAGCCCCGCCGGCTTAAGGCTTGAACTTCTTGGCCAGCGCGTCGGCGTGGCGGGCGAGCAGGCCGACGTCGGCGCCGACCGCTACGAACAAATAGCCCCAGCCGATATAGCGGCGGGCCTCCTCCTCGTTGCCGGTGAGGATGCCGGCCGGCTTGCCCAGCGCTTGCAGCCGGGTGACGGCGTCCTGCATGGCTTCCTGCACCTCGGCGTGTTGCGGATTGCCGAGATGGCCAAGCGAGGCCGCCAGATCGGACGGCCCGATGAACACGCCATCCACGCCCTCTACCTTGGCGATTGCATCAAGCTGCTCGAGCGCGGTGCGGGTCTCGACCTGTACCAGCACGCACATCTCGCTGTTCGCCTTGGTGAGATAGCCGGGGGTGCGGCCGTAACGGCTGGCGCGGGCGGCCACCGAAACGCCGCGGATGCCTTCGGGCGGATAGCGCGTGGAGGCGACGGCGCGCCGCGCTTCTTCCGCGTTCTGCACGTAAGGGAACAGCAGCGTCTGCGCGCCGATGTCGAGGCAACGCTTGGCCAGCACCGCGTCGTTCCAGGCCGGCCTGATGATCGGCGTGGCGGTGCCACGCGCCACCGCCTGCAATTGCGACAACAGTTCGGGAATCTCGTTGGGCGAATGCTCGCTGTCGAGCAGGATCCAGTCGAAGCCGGAATCGGAAATGATCTCGGCGGCGATGTTGCTGCACAGGCTCGACCACAGACCGATCTGAAGTTGTCCGGCGGCGAGTGTGTGCTTGAAGGCGTTGGTTTGCAATTCGACAGACATGGGCGTTATCGGGACCGACCCTGTAGCGGCTTGCGCGAGAAAATAAAAGGGCGGCGCTGCCCGCGTTTTATCGTTTGGGCCTGCGCGGCGGCGCCTTTGCGGTAGCGGGGGCGGCGCGCTTGCGGCGTTCCCGTCTCTGCTCGATCTTGACGTTAGTGAAACGCAGCACATGCGCGAGCGGCCTGCGCATCGGCGGCACGTCGTGGGCGAGCAGCGCCAGGCCGACCGGCAGCATCCACAAGCCGAGCACCGGCAGGACGCTGAAGATCCCGCCACCGGTAAGTGCGATGCCGGCCGGCACGCGCACCCAGACCGCGCGCGGCCGGCGCAGGCGGTCGAGATTGCGGCCGGCCCAGTTGGGTAAGTGGCCCTGCAGGCGGTCCATTTCCTCGTGGAAATCAGGCATCCGGGTCATCCCTCGTCACGGGATCACCTGATATGGCGCGTGACAGCAGCTGGTTCAAGGTTTCAGCTTCGTATCAACCTTGAAGCTCGCCTCGGTCTTTTGCTTGATCTCGTCCACCGTGACGCCGGGCGCCAGTTCGGTCAGCGTCATGCCGGCACTCTTGCGGTCTATGGTGAAGACGCCGAGATCGGTGATCACCATGTCGACCACGCCGGCGCCGGTGAGCGGCAGGTTGCACTTGTGCAACAGCTTGGGCTGATCCTTGGCGGTGTGCTCCATCACCACCACCACCTTCTTGACGCCGGCGACCAGGTCCATGGCGCCGCCCATGCCCTTGACCATCTTGCCGGGGATCATCCAGTTGGCCAGATCGCCGTTCTCGGCCACCTGCATGGCGCCGAGGATGGCGATGTCGATATGGCCGCCGCGGATCATGGCGAACGAGTCGGCCGAGGAGAAGAAGCTGGTGGTCGGCAGCTCGGTCACCGTCTGCTTGCCGGCATTGATGAGGTCGGGGTCTTCGTCGCCCTCATAGGGGAACGGGCCGAAGCCGAGCATGCCGTTCTCGCTCTGCAACTGCACGACCATGCCCTCGGGAATGTAGTTCGACACCAGCGTCGGGATGCCGATGCCGAGATTGACGTAGAAGCCATCGCGCAACTCTTGCGCCGCGCGTTCGGCCATCTGATCGCGGGTCCAGGGCATTACACTTCCTCTCCGGTTCCTGCGGGCGATTCGCGCTTGCGCACCGTGCGCTGCTCGATGTGCTTGGGCGCATCAGGCACGTGGATGATGCGTTGAACGTAGACACCCGGCGTAACGATGTGATCGGGATTGAAATCGCCTGGTTGGACAATGTGCTCGACCTCGGCCACCGTCACCTTGCCGGCGGTCGCCATCATCGGATTGAAGTTGCGCGCGGTCTTGCGGTAGACGAGGTTACCTTCGGTATCACCCATCCAGGCGTGCACGATCGACAGATCGGCGATGAGCCCGCGCTCCATGATGTAGCGCTCGCCGTCGAACTCGCGCTCCTCCTTGCCCTCGGCGATCTCGGTGCCGGCGCCGGTGCGGGTGAAGAAGGCGGGAATGCCGGCGCCGCCGGCGCGGATGCGCTCGGCCAGCGTGCCCTGCGGGTTGAACTCAATCTCCAGTTCGCCGGCGAGGAATTGCTGGGCGAACAGCTTGTTCTCGCCCACATAGGACGAGATCATCTTCTTGACCTGCTTGGTGTCGAGCAGCAGGCCGAGGCCGGCGCCGTCGACGCCGGCGTTGTTCGACACGATGGTGAGGTTTTTGACGCCCGAATCGCGGATGGCCTTGATTAGCGTCTCCGGGATGCCGCACAGGCCGAAGCCGCCGGCCATGATCAGCATGCCGTCCTTGAGCAGGCCGGCCAGCGCCGCCTGGGCGTCGGGATAGACTTTTTTCATGCAACGATACCGCGCGCCTTCTCGGCTGCGCTCCTTTCCAGGGATCGAGAAAACATCATCAGGGCGTCTGAATGCAAGCCTACTGTGGGTTGCTCGGGGGCGGCGTGGTGGTCGTGACCGGATTCTGCGGGGGCGTGATGGTGGTGACCGGATTTTTCGGTGGCGTTATGTCGGTAACCGGGTTGCTCGGCTTTTGCGAGGTCGCGGGCGCCGAAGGCATTCCGGCAGGCTCCGCAACCGCCGGCTGCTCAGGCGTCACCGTGATCGGCAGCGGTAGGCCATGCGGATAATAGGTCCAGAAAATGAAGATCACCACGAACGCCAGCGCCGACAAGAAGGCGGCCCAGCCGCGATGGTTGAACGACAAAAGGTTGCCGACGAAGGTGGCGACAAAGGCGAACACCGCCAGCACTCCGACATAAAGCCAGTTCACGCTCAGCAAATCGATCGGCATGGTCGTCTTCCTCTTGGGCGGCCCCCATTTGCGGCCATGCTAGCGCAGACCCGCGATGCGGGCCACCGCAGCGCCCGAATTTTCACCCGCGCCGTTATTTCCCGGCCGTCCATTTGACAGTATACAAGCGCCGCCATGCCCCACGTGCTGATTTTGACCGAAGTCCAAGAAGCCATGCGCGCCCGCTACCGGGCCATGCTGCTGGAACGGTTCCCGCAATTGACCATCGACGTGGTCGGCCATCATAACGATGTCGGCCCCTACGTCGCCGACACCGACATCCTGTTGTGCTTTTCGCCGCCCATGGCCGACCATGTGGTGCGCGACGCCAAGAAGCTGAAATGGATCCAGGCGCTCGGCACCGGGGTCGACAACATCGTCGACCTGCCGTCGCTCGGCCAGAACGTGCTCGTCACCAATGTCCGCGGCATCCACGGGCCGCCGGTCTCGGAAGCAACCGTCGCCTATATGCTCTCGCTCGTCCGCGATTTGCCGCGCGCGGCCCGTGCGCAGGACAAGGGCCAATGGGAACGCTGGCCGGCGCAATTGCTCGCCGGCAAGACCGTCGGCATTTTGGGCGTCGGCCTGATTGCGGAATATCTGGCGCCGATCTGCAAGGCGCTTGGCATGACCGTAGTCGGCATCAGTGGAACGCCGCGTGCCGCGCCCGGCTTCGACCGCATGGCCGCGCGCGACGATCTCGTGAAGGTCGCGCCCGAACTGGATTTCCTGGTGGTGCTCACCCCGGTCACGGCCGAGACGCGCGGAATCATTGGTGCAAAGGTGCTCGCCGCCATGAAGCCCTCCGCCTATCTGGTCAACGTGGCGCGCGGCGGCGTGGTCGACGAGCCGGCGCTGATCAAGGCGCTTGAGGGCGGAAATATCGCCGGCGCCGCGCTCGACGTGTTCGCGCAGGAGCCGCTGCCCGCCACCAGCCCGCTATGGACGACGAAAAATGTGACGATTTTTTCGCATCTCGGCGGTTATTCGCTGGGCTACGAGGAACGCGCCATGCCGACCATTGCAGGCAATATGGCCAAGTTCCTCGCCGGCGACCTGAAGTCTATGATCAACGTCGTCAAGCGCCCTGCCTCCTGGGGAGACTGAATTCATGGCCTTGTCCGAACGGCTGAACACGCCGATCTCCACCGCCGAGCTCGAGCGCCGCTGGCGCGCCGTGCGCGCGGCGATGGCGGCTGAAAGAATCGACGTGCTGCTGATGCAGAACAACAACGACCACATGGGCGGCTATGTGCGCTATTTCACCGACATGCCGGCCACCAACGGCTATCCCAACACGGTGGTCTTTCCGCGCGACGACGAGATGACCGTGGTCTGCCAGGGTCCGTTCGGCGGCGGCGAGACCACGGCGCAGGGCGACATGACCGGCGAGTCCATCACCCCGCAGGAGGCGGGCGATACATCCTTCGATCTGAAGGGACGCCTGTCGCAATGGCCCGGCGTGAAGCAGATCTTCACTACGCCCAGCTACGCCTCGGCGCATTACACCAAGGACTACGATCCCGAGCTGGCGGCCAAGGCGCTCAAGCCCTTTGCCAAGGGCACCATCGGCTATGTCGGCACCTATCAGATGTCCTACGCGCTGCTCGACTACATCAGGCACGCCTTCCCCGCGGCAACCTATGTCGACGCCTCCGATATGGTCGATCAGATCAAGGTGATCAAAAGTCCGGAGGAAATGGAACTGGTCAAGCGCGCCGCCGCCATGCAGGACGGCGCCATGCGGGCCGCCTTCGCCGCGGTCAAGCCGGGCATGCGCGACACCGAAGTGGCCGCCGTCGCCCAATATTACAGCCAGTGCCACGGCAGCGAGAACGGCATTTATCTGTGCGCCTCGATGCCGCTCGGTAGCCCATCAAAGTTCGGCAACCGCCATGTGCAAAACCGCGTCATCCAGGAAGGCGACCAGATCGCGCTGCTGGTGGAGGATAACGGGCCAGGCGGCATGTATTGCGAGCTCGGCCGTTCCTGCGTGGTCGGCAAGGTGCCGCAGCAGATGAAGGACGAGCTCGCCTTCTGCAAGGAGGCGCGCAAGCTCACCCTCGATCTGCTCAAGCCCGGCTCGCCCTGCAAGGACATCTGGGACGCCTTCAACGATTTCATGCGCAGGAACGGCAGGCCGCCGGAGTCGCGGCTCTATTGTCACGGCCAAGGCTACGATTTGGTGGAGCGGCCGCTGATACGCAACGACGAACCGATGGCCATCGAGAAGGACATGAACATCGTCGTGCACCCGACCTATATTCACGCCGGCTACCTGAACTGGCTGTGCGACAATTACCTGATCGGCGACAACGGCCCGGGCGACCGGCTGCACCAGTTCCCGGAAGAGATCGTCGAGGTCGGTTAACCCATGCTGGCATTCCGGGACGGCGCGAAGCGCCGGACCCGGAATCCAGATGCAAGCGCGGTCTGTGTTTCTGGATTCCGGGTTCACGCGCTACGCGCGTGCCCCGGAATGACGATGAAACATGCGGAGGACGCCATGCCCGACATCAAAATCGTCAACCCCGACACGCTCGGCAAGCCGCTCGGGCAGTACTCGCATCTGACGCGCGTGAAGGCGTCGGAATTCGTCTTCATCGCCGGTCAGGTCGGCGTCGACAAGACCGGCAAGGTCGTCAGCGACGATTTCGATACGCAAGCGTCGCAGACCTTCGGCAATATCGAGGCCGCGCTCAAATCGGTCGGCGCCGGCTGGGGCAATGTCGTGCAGTTCACCACCTACATGGTGCATTCGCAGGACATCTCGAAATTCATGGCCTACCGCCAGCGCGAATTCCCCAGGATGTTCGCCAACGGCGCCTATCCGCCCAACACGCTCTTGATGATCGACCGGCTGGTGCAGGAAGCGCTGCTGATCGAAGTCTCGACGGTGGCGGCGCTGTAGGAGACTTTCCCCTCATGGTGAGGAGCGCCGCAGGCGCGTCTCGAACCATGAGGCCCGTGCTCTTGGCCATCCTTCGAGCCGCCGCGCTTCGCGCGGCTCCTCAGGATGAGGTCTGCGATAGCCAACGCTCCGCCGGCCCTGTTCTTTGATGCGCGGGGACGCATGTTTCCCTTTTTCCTCCCCCTCCGAAGAGGGAATGGAGCGCCGGGAGGCGCCAGGGCTTGGCGAAAGCCCCTTTGGCAAGCCCTTGCGATCGGGCCCACCGCGCGCCGTGCGAAGGCGCGCGCACCCCTTGCGATCGGGGTGCTGCGCCTCCCGGCGCTCCATTCGTCAAGCTGACGCAGTCTGCGCAAGCTTGACTGCGCGACGCCCATTGTCGGGGCGCCGGTCCCGGCCCGCTGGCGGCGCGCGTCATGACCGCGCGCCGTCCGCAGACCGGACGTTGTGGAATATAGTCCTATCGCAGAAATTGTCAATGGCAATATCTCAATCCGCCTCATCCTGAGGAGCCCGCCGAAGCACAGCGAAGGCGGGCGTCTCGAAGGATGGGGCGGCCCGCATGGTTCGAGACGCGTCGCTGCGCGACGCTCCTCACCATGAGGCCGATTGAGGAAGTGCGCTGTAGCGCCCTACTCCGCGAACGTCCCGCGCCGGCGCTCGGCCGCGTATTTGATCAGCGCCAGCAGGCGGTAGAGCCCGTGCACGAACTTGCCGTAGGGCAGGCTCAGGAACAGGCCGAGCACCACGCCGAGATGCAGGCTGAGCAAAAGCCCCATGGCAGCACTGTCGCGCAGGATCATCAGCAAAAATCCGGTGAGGCTGGTGAGAAACAGCATGACGACAAAGGCCGTGTCCATGTCGGTGCGCGCTCGGTCGGTGAGAATGGAGTCGCGCTTGCGCGCCAGCACGAACAGACCGGCCGGTCCGGCCAACAGGCCGATGCCTCCGATGATCCCGAGCAGCACCGGCAGGCTGTAAAACGCATAGGGCGCGCGCCAGCCGAAGCCGTAGTGATAGAGCGTGGCCACGCAAGTGGCGGCGAAACAGAGCAGAAAACCGTAGAAGGTGACATGGTGATAGAGGCGGCGCCGCCCCGACGGGCGCTCGCTCTCGCTGGTGCAGCCGCCGCCCCCGCCCCCGAGATAGCGTAGCGTCAAAGTGTCGGCGAGCGCCTGCCAGAGCGCCGCGGCACCGGCGCGCGGGGCATCGCCGTGGATGTCGCGCCAGAACGCGCGCAGGCTGAAGACGAAGGCCAGGATGGGATAGAGCGCGACCAAGCCGAACAGCGCCACCATGGCGCCATGCGGCATCACTTTGTAGAAGTCGCCGGCCTGGGCCGACCAAAGCGCCGCCGGATCGGCGAACCCGACAAAACCGATGACGAAAGCGGCAACGCTTGCCGCCGTCAGCAAGGTCACCACCAGCCCGTTGCGCGCGAAGGCGCCGGCGAGAAAATCCGGCCAGGCGTAGCCCGCGTAGCTGTCGTTGCGCAGCGTGGCGAGCGTTGCCGGCACGTTGACATCGAATTCGTGCGGCGGCGAGTACTGGCAGTCGTGAAAACAAGCGCCGCATTGGTGGCAAAGATGGCTAAGATAGGTGAGATCGCCGTCGTTGAAGGTGCGGCGCATCTCCATGGCCGGGAACACCGCGCACAGGCCCTCGCAATAGCGGCAGGCATTGCACACCGTCATCAGCCGGTCGGCTTCGCGCAGCGCGTCAGTTGCGTGCATGCCGGTCATCACGAATTGTATGTCGCAAGTGCATTGAAACCGGAGCGATTGCCGCATTCTCAGCGTGCTCCCTCTCCCCTTTGGGGAGAGGGTTGGGGTGAGGGGGATAGTGACTCACGAAAGCTTGTAGCCCCTCACCCGGATCGCTTCGCGATCCGACCTCTCCCCATGGGAGAGGTGAAGGGCGCTGCGAAAAACCGAAAAGCATGGCCCTAGTTGCGTGCATGCGCCGCCGCCCCCTCGCCCGCGATGCGGCCGAACACCGCGCCGATGGTCATGCCGATGCCGGCGAGATAGCCCCTGCCCAGCACGTTGCCGGCCATGATCTCGCCGGCGGCGAACATGTTGCCGGCGGGTTGGCCGCCTTCCAGCAGAATGCGCGACTGCTCGTTCACGCGCAGGCCGAGATAGGTGAAGGTGATGCCGGGGCGCAGCGGATAGCCGTAGAACGGCGGCGTGTCGAGCTTGCGCGCCCAGTGACTTTTCGGGATCGCCAGTCCTTCCGTGCGGCAGTCGTCGAGCACGCTGTGGTCGAAACTGCCGGGCCGCACCGCGGCGTTGAAGTCGGCCACGGTCTTCTCCAGCGCCGCCGGATCGAGTTCGAGCTTGGCCGCCAATTCGCCGATCGTTTGCGCTTGAATCGCCGGGAAGATCGACGGCATGAACAGCCGAATCGATTTGGCGTCGACGATCGAATAGGCGATCTGGCCCGGCTGCTGCGCGATCAGCCGTCCCCAGATGGCGTAGCGCTTGGGCCAGGTGTCCTCGCCCTCATCGTAGAAGCGGCTGCCATCGCGGTTGACCACGATGCCGAAGACGACGCTGTCAAGCCTGGTGGCAATGCCGCCGTCGAACTTGGGCGCGCGCGCGTCGATCGCCACCGCATGGCATTGCGTCGGATCGCCCACCGGCGCAACGCCGGCGTCGAGCAGCATCTTCAAGACGTCGCCGCGGTTATAGGGCGTGCCGCGGATGAGGAAATTGTCGGCGGCCTCGCCCCAATATTGCTTCAGCCATGCGATATTGGCCTCGAAGCCGCCGGCCGCCGCCACCAGCGCGCGCCCGCGCACGCTTTTTACCCGGCCTTCGTGCTTGATCGCGGCCGACATGAAGTAGCCGTGCTCGATCACGAGCGCCGTCACCGGCGCGTCGTAGAGCACGCTAACGCCCAATGCCTCGGCGCGGCGGTAGAGCGCGTTGAGCGCGCCGCGCCCGCCGCCGAGGAAGAAGGCGTTGGTCCGGCCGAGCGAGAGCGTGCCGCCGAGCGGCGGCTGAAAGCGCACGCCCTGCTCGGTGAGCCAGCCGAGCAATTCGCTCGAGCGCGCGATGGTCAGTTCCGCCAGAACCTTGTCGGTTTCGCCGCCGGTGACGCGATAGAGATCGTCGAGGAACTCAGGCCGCGCATAGGGCCCGGTCATGGTCGGCGTCGTGCCGTCATGGGCGAGCCGCAAGTTGCGGGTGTGGCGGGTATTGCCGCCGCGATAGAATTCGGGCGCACCCTCCAGCACGATCACGCGGGCGTGGGCGCGCGCCGCGGTGATGGCGGCGCAGAGCGCGGCATTGCCGCCGCCCACCACCACCACGTCGAACGGTTCGCTGAGATCGACCACCGGCATCTTCCTTTTAGGCCGGTGGAAATCCCATGCCGGCCGTGCCGCCGGATCAATGCCCCGCTTCGCGAAGCCTGGCAATGGTCGGCAGCCAATGACCTCAAAATGCGCGGTTGAGCGGGGCTTCGCCGTGCAGCAAGACGCGCTCGACGTTTTGCCAGGACGAGCGGAACAAAAACGTCGCGGACTGGCGGGTGACGCCTGCGATGTGCGGCGTCAGCAGCAGCCGACGGGCCGCTTCGCCGCCGAGCACCAGCAGCGGATTGTCGGCTGCGGGCGGTTCGGTCGCATAGACGTCGACCGCGGCGCCGCCGAGCCGGCTGGCGCGCAGCTGCGCGGCGAGCGCCGCCTCGTCCACCACGCCGCCGCGCGCGGCCTGGATCAGCACCGCGCCCGGTTTCATCATCGACAGTTCGCGTTGGCCGATCAGCCCCTGCGTTGCCGGCAGCAGCGGCACGTGCAGACTGACCACATCGGCGGCTTGCAGCAGCGCAGCGAGCGCCATCAGCTCGGCGCTGAGCGCGGCGCCGGCCGCCGCCTCGCGCGGCGCCGGGTCGTGGTAGCAGATGCGGCAGCCGGCGCGGTGGAAGGCCTGCGCGACCGCCAGCCCGATGGTGCCGAAGCCGACGATGCCGACCAGCAAGCCGTCGAGCCCGGCGAGATTGTCCGCCGTCAGCGCCCGGAACGCCGCATAGTTGCCGCCTTTGATCTCGGCGTCGGCCCAGCCAAAGCGTCGCAGCAGCACCGAGGCCGCGGTCACCGCATATTCAGCAACCGCGCTGTTACTGCCGCCCGGCACATTCGCCACCGCAATGCCGAGCCGCGTGAGCGTCGCGCGATCGAGCCGGTCGAGCCCGGCGCCGGTGACCTGCACCAGTTTGAGGCGGCCGCCTTCGAACAAGGACGAAGCCAGTTTCGGCTCGACCGCCGGGATGACCAGCGCGTCGGCCGCGCGCATCAGCTCGGCAAGCGCCGGATCGTCCGGCTTGCGATAGGCGACGCGCAGCGTGGCCGGCGCCGGCGCATGCACGCGGGCGAAATCGGCTTCGGGCCGCAGGCAGAGAACGTCATTGCTCATGAGACGCGTCGATGAAGCGGTCAGAACTCGGGGAAGTTTTCGGTCGTGCCGGCGATGTCGGGCGACGGGAAGAAGCAGCGCAGAAGCAATGGTTCCTTGCTGGTGTTGCGGATGACGTGCTTTTCCTCCGGCGGCACCAGCACCACATCACCGGCTTGCACGGGCAGCTCGCCGCTTTCGGACAAGGCGCAGCCCTCGCCCTTGAGCACGTAGATGCATTCCTCGTAGCCGTGGTGCAGATGCGGGCCGCGCAAGGCCTCGCCCGACCGCGGCACCGGGATCTCGACGATGCGGAACGTGAGCTTTGAGCCGATCTCGCCCGACACGACCTCCAGCACCGAGCGCCCGGGCAGACCCAGGCGTTTAGCTTGCGCTTGGTTGAGTAGGCGGGCCATCAGGCGACCTCAGGCCGCATCGACCTTCCTCGCCGCCGCGCGCGCCCGCGCCTCGCCGAGGATGTCGGCGATGCGCACGTACTGCCCGTTCTTGTCGATCGAGCGCAGCGCCGCGTTCACCACCGCGATCGCGACGTTGGCGTTGTCGGCGGTCAACTCGTTGGCCTTGCCGGTGCGGCAGCTTTCCACGAACATTTCGAGCTCGGCAACGAACATGTCACTTTCCGGCACCTTCAAGTTCTCGCGCTTGCCGTAGCCGTCCTTGCCGCGCTGGATATAGAGCGCGGAGGACAGATGCAGCTTGCTCGGGGTGTCCCAGCTGGAGAAATCGGTCTCGCTGTGCATCAGGCCCTCGGAACCGAATACCCGCACCGAGAAAATGCCGGGCGAGGTCCATGACGAGCCGACATAGCCGATCTTGCCGTCGGCGAAGCGCAGCAGCGTCATCGACTGATCGTCCACTTCGGCGCCGACCGGCGACAGCTTGGAGGCCATTGAGGAGGTCTCGACGATGTCGCCACCGAGATAATGCAGGATATCGAACTGGTGGATGGCGAGCTGCGACAGCGGCCCGCCCGGCGCCTTGGCCTTGTACCAGCGCCAGGTGTTGGGGGTCAGTTCGAGCGCGCGCTCGTTGGAGAAATTTGCCTCCATGAAAGCGACACGGCCGAGCTCGCCGGCCTCGATCGCCTGACCGATGCGGCGAATGCTGCCCATCAGCCGCGCGCTGTGGCCGACCGTGATGGTGGCGCCGTACTGCTTTTCCAGCGCCGCGATCTCGATGCCGTCTTCGAGCGTGGCCGCTATCGGCTTCTCGGTATAGACGTGCTTGCCGGCCTTGGCGATTTCAGTCGCCAGCGGCAGATGCTGTTCGTTGGGCGCGGTGATGATCACGCCGCGGATGTCCGGCTCGGAGAGCAGCGTCTTCAGGTCGGGCGCAGCGGTAACGCCGAACTCCTGCGCGAAGGTGGCGCGTTTTTCTTCCGAGCGGCTGTAGCCGGCGACGATTTTTAGCTTGTCGGTCTTGGCCGCGGCCCGCGCCAGCACCTTGGCCCAGCGGCCGAGCCCGACGATCCCGAGTTTGACCGGTTGCGCACCCATCAGCGTTTCCTCCGCTTGTTATGGCGATTATCCTACGGCGGCTTGGCGCGCGCCATAGACGAATTCGCATGGCTGAGTTTTTCTCGCCGATTCCCATTGCCTGAGATCATGCGCCGGTGGCGCGCCGCCGCTTTGAGATGTTGCGCAAAAATCGTAGACTGCTAGCCAAAGACAGAGGAAACAAATGGCTCCCCGGAAAAAACCTGAAGAGTTGCGCAGCCACCGCTGGCTCGGCGTCCACGATTTGCGCTCCTTCACGCACCGCTCGCGGCTGCGCCAGGGCGGCTACGATACCAGGGATTGGACCGGCAAGCCGGTGATCGGCATCATCAACACCTGGAGCGACATTAGTTTCTGCCACACCCATCTGCGCGCGCGCGCCGAGGACGTGAAGCGCGGGGTCTGGGAGGCCGGCGGCTTTCCGGTCGAATTGCCGGCGCTGTCGCTGTCGGAACCGTTCGTGAAGCCGTCCACCATGCTCTACCGCAACCTGCTGGCGATGGAGACGGAGGAACTGCTGCGCAGCCATCCGATCGACGGCGCGGTGCTGCTCGGCGGCTGCGACAAGACCACTCCCGGCCTCATCATGGGCGCGATCAGCATGGGGGTGCCGGCGATCTATGCGCCGGCGGGGCCGCAACTGCGCGGCCACTGGCACGGCCAGGTGCTCGGCTCCGGCACCGACGCCTGGAAATATTGGGACGAGAAACGCGCCGGCCGCATTACCGAAGAACAATGGGCCGAGATCGAAGGCGGCATTTCGCGTTCCTTCGGCACCTGCATGGTGATGGGCACCGCGGCGACCATGATGGCGATCGCCGAAGCGCTGGGCATGACGCTGCCAGGCGCCTCGTCGATCCCGGCGGCCGATTCTGCGCACCCGCGCATGTGCGCCAGTGCCGGCCGCCGCATCGTCAACATGGTGTGGGAGGACCTGACGCCTACGAAGATCCTCACGCCCGCCGCTTTCGACAACGCCATCCGCGTGCACATGGCCATGGGCGGCTCGACCAATGCCATCATCCATGTGGTGGCGATGGCGCGCCGCGCCGGCCTGCCCATGGACATGCAACGCTTCGACGAGATCTCGCGCGAAATCCCGGTGCTCGCCAATGTGCGGCCGTCCGGCAGTCTGCTGATGGAGGATTTCTTCTACGCCGGCGGCTTGCGCGCGCTGATGAACGAGCTCAAGCACAAGCTCGATCTTTCCTGCCTGACGGTGACCGGCAAAACGATCGGCGACAACATCGCCGGCGCCGAGGTCTACCTGCCCGACGTCATCCGCCCGTTCAACAATCCGGTCTCCAGCGCCGAGGCGACCGCCGTGCTCACCGGCAACCTGGCGCCGCGCGGCTGCGTGATGAAGCCGTCGGCGGCCGAGCCGAGATTGCTGCGCCACCGCGGGCCGGCCATCGCCTTCGAGGACTACAACCACATGGCGCGCGAAGTCGAGCGCGACGATCTCGAGGTCACGCCCGACCACATCCTGGTGCTCAAGAATGCCGGGCCCAAGGGCGCGCCCGGCATGCCGGAATGGGGCATGCTGCCGATCCCGAAGAAGCTGGTGCAGGCCGGCGTGCGCGACATGCTGCGCATCTCCGACGCGCGCATGAGCGGCACCAGCTACGGCGCCTGCATCCTGCACGTGGCGCCGGAAAGCTTTGTCGGCGGGCCGCTTGCTTTCGTGCAAACTGGCGACGAGATCGAGGTCGACGTGCCCGGGCGCCACATCCATCTGCATGTGGCGGACGACGAACTGGCGCGCCGGCGCGCGGCCTGGAAAGCCCCCGAGCCGCGCTATCCGCGCGGCTACGGCGCGCTCTATTCGGAACATATCGGGCAGGCCGACGAAGGCTGCGACTTCGATTTCCTGGCGCCGCTCGGCGCCATCCCGGAGCCGGAAATCCATTGACGGTGCGCGCAAGCAGCGTACGTTCGATTTAGAACAATTGTCAACTGTCCTCGCAGATTAGAAAAGCTCCGAAATAGAATATTCTAATGTTTGCAAAACGCATTGACGTGCGCGCGAAAACAATTTGAAAGTAATTTCGCCACGCATCGAACGTGGTGACCTGATTGCCGGACCTTGAATTCGGCGTATGAGGAAACAAATGCGCATCGCTTCTTTTGCGAGGGCGATAGTCTTCGCCTCGCCATTCCTTATCGCAAACGGCTTCGCCGCCTACGCTCAGGATAACGATCCATTCCTGCGCGAGATAGAAACGAAATACCTCTTCGGTTTCACCGAGGGCTCCGGCATAGGTCTCGAAGGCGAAAAGGAGTTCTCAGTCGATACCGCGGCGCGCCTCGGCAAGAAGGACGGCCACTACTGGGCCAGCGAAAGCAAGCTCGAATTTGAATTCACGCCGAATCAATTTGTCCAGTTCGAATTCGGGCCGTTCGTGTCGGCGCATCGCATTCGCGACGTCACCGATCTCGACAACCGCGACCAGATTGCTCTCGGCGGCGCATTTGGCGAGATAAGATACCTGCTGCTCGACCGCGGGCCGTCTTCGTCGCTCGCCGTCACGCTCTCAGCCGAGCCAGAGTGGCGACGCATCGACGAGACCAGCGGCGAGCGCGTCAGGAATTTCGAGCTCGAGCTGAAGGCCAATGCCGATCTCGAGCTGATCAAGAACAGGCTCTACCTCGGTGCCAATCTGCTGTACGAGCCGGAGGCGACCAAGGATCCTGACCATATCGGTGCCGGCTGGGCGATGGAATCGAAGGGCGGCGTTTCCGGCGCCCTGTCCTACCGCATCCTGCCTTCGGTCATGATCGGCGCCGAAGTCTGGTATCTGCGCCATTACGACGGCGCCTGGTTCAACATCTTCACGGGCGATGCAACCTATGTCGGGCCGACGCTTTTCATCCAGCTCAGCCCCAAGATGTTCGTCGCGGCGGCTTGGAACGTGCAAGTGCGCGGCAGCGAGGCGGACGATCCGACCGCCAAGCTCAACCTCAGCGAGTTTTCGCGCCAGCGCGCCAAGCTGAAAGTCGCCGTCGAATTCTAACGCGTTTTGATGTGGAGGCCGGATATGACAAAACCTCACGCAATCGTCGCGATCGTGCTGCTCGTGGGCGCGCTGGCGGGTGGCGCGGCCGCGCAGCAAGGCGCTTCGCTCAGCATCAGCGTCAAGGATCATCGCTTCCGGCCGACCGAGCTGCACGCTCCGGCCAATGTGCCGATCACGCTGCGCCTGAAGAATCTCGACCCGACGCCGATGGAATTCGAAAGCGTCAGCCTGCGGGTGGAAAAGCTGGTGACTGGAAACGGCGAGGGCATCATCCGCTTGCGGCCGTTATCGCCGGGCCGTTACAATTTTTTCGACGATTTCCACCAGCAAACCAACGGCGTGTTGGTGGTACGTTAGCGCCGGCCTACAGTGTCACGCCGTTGGCTTTTTCCCAGAGCTTGGCGATTTCGGTCTGATCGGCGGCGCCGCCAATTTCGCGCTCACCTTGGCGCCAAATCTGGCTCAGGCAATCGGCAAGCGGCGTCATGGCGCCGATCGAACGCCCAAAATCTGCGGCTATGCCGACGTCCTTGGCGATCAGGCCGAGCGCCATGCCGGTTGAGAATTTGCGGGTGAGCACCTGCGGGATCACCTTCTTGTCGAGCGGGTGCTGGCGGCCGGTGCACATGTGCTGCATGGCGTCCGCCATGACCTTGCTGTCGAGGCCGAATTTGCGACCGATGGCGAGCGCCTCGATCAGGTTCACCAGCGCGCCGGCATTGACGTAGTTGGCGAGCGCCTTCAACGCGTGGCCGGCGCCGAACGCGCCACAGCGGAACACCTGCCAGCCGATGGCCGCAAAGATCGGCATGCAGCCTTCGACATCCGCATCGTTGCCGCCCACCATCACGTCGAGGCTGCCGTCCCTGGCGAAGACGACACCACCCATCACCGGCGCGTCCACATAGTGCAGGCCGCGCGCGGCCAACGCCTGGCCGATTTTGACGCTAGCGCGCGGATCGGAGGTGCTCATGTCGATGACAATGGCGCCGGCGCTCAGGCCCGCCGCCAGCCCCTCCTCGCCCAGCACCACCTCGCGCACGATTGCGTCGTTGGGCAGCATGGTGATGGCAGCATCGGCGCCGTGCGCGGCATCGGCGGCGGTCGCGGCGACGCGCCCGCCATGCGCGTCAGCGAAGGCACGCGCCGCTTCTGGGCGCTTATCGTAGAGCGCCAGCGCAAAGCCGGCGGCGGCCAGCCGTGCCGCCATCGGCATCCCCATATTGCCGAGCCCCACGAACGCGATCGTCCTGACCGGTGCCATGCGGACCCCTTTCGGCTCAGAGATAGTCGATGATCTTCCAGCTTCCCGGCTCGGCGTTGACAACGTTCTTCGACGGCTTGCCCGGCCGCCGGTCGGCATAGACCTGGCCTTCCTTCATCACCAGCTGGATGTTCTTCTTCTCCTGCAGGCATTTGATGTCGGCGAGCGGATCGCCGGCAACCGCCACGATGTCGGCGAGCTTGCCGGCCTCCAGCGTGCCCAGATCCTTGTCCATCTTGATCGCCTTGGCGGCGTTGATGGTGGCGGTCTGCAGCGCGTGCATCGGCTTCATGCCGAGATCGACATAGATCGCCAGCTCGCAGGCGTTGCTGCCCATTTCCGGGTCGAGGCCCATGTCGGTGCCCATGGCGATGTTGATGCCCATCTTGACCGCCTTCTGGAAGGTGTCGAAGCAGTAAGGCTGCAGCTTCTTCATCTTGTCGGTGACGAATTTCGCGGTGCCGATCTGCTTGCGGATATCGATGGCGTGATCGGTGCGGTGCGCCAGCGTCGGCGTCATCCACACGCCCGCCTCCTTGATCATGCCCAACGTCTCATCGTCGGAGAACACCATGTGCTCGATGGTGTCGACGCTCGCCTTGAGCGCCATGCGCTGGCCCTGCGGCGTGAAGCAGTGCACGGCGCACTGTTTGTGGAAAGCGTGCGCCTCGTCGACCACGGCGTCGCATTCCTCCTGCGTCATGTTGCGAATGTCGGGCTCTTCCTTGTCGGTGCCGCCGCCACCGGTGACGCAGGTCTTGATCACGTCGGCCCCCGCCAGCAGGTTGGTGCGCGCCAGCTTGCGCAGCTCCCACGGCCCGTCGGCGGTCTGGAAGCCGAGCCGCACCGCCGCGCGCGGCTGGATCAGCGAAAGGTGCGAGCCGGTGATGACGGTAAAGGCCGCCACAAGCATGCGCGGGCCTTCGACGATGCCGGCATTGATGGCGTCACGGATGGCGCAGGCTTCGTTCACCAGCAGCCCGTACTGCGAATTAAGCCCGAGATCGCGCAGCGTGGTGAAGCCCATGTCGAAGCAAAGCTGGGCGTGGAACAGGCCGTACATCTGCTGCAGCTCGGGCGTGATCTCCCACTGCGCGACGCGATGATTGTGGAAGGTCAGGCAGTTGAACATCATCGTGTGCAGATGGATGTCCATCATGCCCGGGATCAGCGTGCAGTTGCCGCAGTCGACGACCTCGGCGCCTTGCGGAATCTTGATGCTGTCCTTGCTGCCGACCTTGTCGATGCGCGAACCCTTGAGCACGATCACCGGGTCCTTGCTGGCGGCTGAGCCGGTGCAGTCGATCATGCGGTTGGCGGTGACGTATTTGACCGCGCCGGATGTGGCCGCGGGTTCCTTTGCTTCGGTCATCGGATCTCCAGTTCGTTCTGCAGGGCGTTGGACGGATCGCGCGGCGGCGACGAGCGGAAAAGCTCGATAGTGTCGCGGAAGCGCGCATAGGTTTGCGGATCGATTGTCATGTTGCGGGCGGCATGCCCGCCTTCGAAACGGAAAGCCGCAAAGGTGCGGTGGATATCGGCGGCGTCGATGCCGCGGGTGATGAACACCAGCCGCGAGCGGCGGTCGTCGTCCGGCCAGGCGTCGAGCGCCACCGGCTCGCTGACGATGGTCTGCACCGCCTGCACCGCGTAAGGCCTGCCCTCGACATTGACGATGCCTTTCACGCGCAGCAGGCCGGCGCCACGGAAGCCGGCCAGCAGGTTCATCCACAGCACCAGACCGGGCAGCGTGATTTCTTCGTCATAGGTGAGCGCGAAGGTCGAAATCGCCGGGTCGGCGGAGGCCGGCGCGACAGTGGCGGCATAGGATTGGTCGTTGAGCCAGCCGCGCGCGGCCTCGTTGCGCGCGGCGAGACTGAAGCCGGCGTGGTCGAGAATTTCCGCCGCTTGCACCTCGCCATGGGCGACACGCAATTGCCGCGCGCCGGGATTGATCGCGGAAAGCCGCGCCGCCAGCGCGTCGAGGCCGGCGCAGTCGGCGAGATCGGTCTTGCTGATCACAATAGTGTCGGCCACCGCCGCCTGCTTCACCGATTCCGGGTGGCACGCTAGATGCTCTGCACCATGCACGCCGTCGGCCAGCGCGATCACCGTCTTCAGCGCATAGAGCGGCATGATGTGGCGATCTGTGAGCAGGTTCTGGATCACCGGCACCGGATCGGCGAGGCCCGACATCTCGATCAGCACGAAGTCGAAATCGAGCGCGGGATCGCGGTCGCGCTTGAGGTAGAGGTCGATGAGGTTGGCGGCGATCTCCTCGTGCACATGGCCGCACAGGCAGCTCGAGTCGACCACGCGCATGCGCCGACGTGGCGCCTCGACCAGCACGTGGTCAATGCTCACCTCTCCGTATTCGTTGACCACCACCGCGGCGCGCGCAAAAGCCCGCGTCTTGAGCAGCCGGTTGACCAGGGTGGTCTTGCCGCTGCCGAGAAAGCCGGTGACCAGCAGCACCGGCACCCGCGGCGCCTGCACCTCCAATGCGGACAAGGGAGCCCTCCCATGACGCTCGCTTTGTTGTTATGACCGCGAGCCGTGCCGGGAAGCGTAGAACGCCGCCCGAATAGATCAAGTGTATTCTGGTTATCTGCGCAATAGATTGGGTCTATGCGGCTAGGCGGGCGCGGCGTGTTTGCTTTTCGCCGCCGCATCCAGCCGTTCTTCCAGCCAGGGTGTCGCCCGCACCGCGACGAAGCGCGCCGGCTCGCCGCCGCGCACGCGCAGGCGATAGGCCATGCCGCGCGGCACCTCCGCGATGTCGCCAGCCTTCAACTGTTTTATCTCGCCGCCGACCATGGCATCGACCGTTCCGGAACAGATGTAGAAGAACTGCTCATGCTCGCTGCGCGGGCTTGCCTGTTCGAAGTCCCCGGAGATCTCGAAGAAACCAAACGCCGCGCGCTCGCCTTCGATCCATTCGACGCGGCGCCCGTAGCCGACCGGCGCGGTGAGGCCGTGGCTCATGGGGAAATAGCAATCCGGCACCCCCTCGACGATGGCGCCCGAGCTGTTCGACGTCGACTGCGGAACCTTCGGATGCTTGCCGGTGCGAACGATCTCTTCGGATTCTTCCATGGTCAGCGGCCGCTCGGGCGCCGCCTCGTCGGCACCGATGCCGACAATCGTCCAGGTGCGATCCTTGATATAGAGATAAGCGCAATGGCCGTCCTCAGTTGCTTTCATCGAATGCCGCACATTGGGTGGAATGATGATGAATGTGCCCGGCTCGGCGATGCGCCGATCCTTGCCGACTACGGCATTCACCTTCCCTTTGACCACGAAAATCAGCAATTCATTTGGATGGTAATGAAGTTCGGATCCGGTGCCCGCGTCTTTCTGGTTGAGACAGAAATACAGATGACTGCCCTCGATCACCGGGCCGCGCGCGGTCGAGAGGTGCGCCGTAAAATTCTTGTTTTCCATGTTCTCGAAACGATGGAACGGCATTTCGCTCCCCAGCGATGACGGCCCGGCATCGGGCAAAACTCACCTTATACCCTGCTATTTCAGCCCCCCGCACGAATCAAGCGGCACCTAAGCGGTTTGCGTTTTGACGGCGCGAAACTGCGCTGCAATAGCGAACCCAGTCTCTCGCCGTGAGAAACGGCAATGCCAATTCGCCGGAGGCGGCGCGCCAAAGAACTAGACCCCTGCTCCGCCCCGTACTAGCGTTAAGGCTATTGGTCTGCATAGAAAGACGTTTGCCGCCTCGATGCGGCGAACGATAAGGGCCAGGGAGGAAACATATCATGAGCGTCATCAGACGAGATTTTCTCAAGTTGATGGGCGCCACCGGAGCGGCGGCCGCCCTGCCGTTCGACGTGAGCTTTGGCGCCGGTTACCCGAACAGGCCGATCACGCAAGTTATCTCGACCTCACTTGGCGGTGGCGTCGATACGGTGGGACGCCGTCTTGAGCCGCTGATGGAGCAGAATCTCGGCGGCGCCACCATCAACTCGATCAACAAGACCGGCGGCACCTCTTCGATCGCCACCAAGTTCGTGTTCAGTCAGCCGTCCGATGGCTACACTTGGCTTGCCTGCCCGGGCTTTGATCGGGGCTTACGCATTTTGAATCTCGACAACACGGTCAACTACAAGGACTGGCAGTATTACGGCTGCGACACTTCGTATATGAGCCTCGCCGTCCTGCCGAACTCACCGATCAAGGATCTGGCCGACCTGCTCGACAAGGGACGCAAGAACCCCGGCCATATCCGCATGGCCACCAACGGTCCCGGCGGCACCTGGTATCTTGCGGCGCTGCTGGTGCAGCGCGCGTCGAAAGCAAAATACAAGCTCGTCCCCTACAAGGGCGGCTTCCCGGCGATGAAGTCGTGCCTGTCAGGCGAAACCGACGTCACCTGCAACGGCCTGCACGAGCAACTGCAGTTCATCAAGGCCGGCAAGCTGCGCAATCTTGCCGTGGCGGTGTCGGAACCGCTCGACATTCAAGGCGTCAAGCTGCAGCCAATCACGAACTGGCTGCCATCGCTGAAATCGGTGACGCCGATCGGCGGCGGATTCTCCCTGGCGCTCAAGCGCAATACCGACCGCGCCATCTTGAAGCAGATTGCCGATGCCTGGATGAAGAGCGTCAACTCCAAGGACTTCCGCGACTTCGACGCCAAGAAGCCGCGCTTTCCTGATCCGGTCGTTGGAGAAAAGGCGGACCGGCGGGCGGCGCTGTGGGATTGCGTGGCGTCCAACCTGCTTGTCGACGCGGGCCTCAACAAGAAGAGCCTCAAGGAGCTCGATATTCCAAGCATCGAGGACTTCGACAAGTGGTGGCCGCCGAAAGGGTACAAGCCCGCGATCTGAAAATGACGCAAGACGAGTCCAAGGGCGATCGCCAAGCCGAGAGCGCGCCCTCGGAAGGGCCGACAAGCGTATTGATCGCTGTCGGCCTGCTCGTCTTGTCGGCCTATTTCGCGGTCGCCGGGCTGGAAATTCGGATACCCGAGGGCTGGCAGACGGCGCCCGGGATGCTGCCGGTTATCCTAGGCTGCAGCCTGTTCATCATGTCCGCCGTGCTGCTCGCAAAAGCGATCCGCGCGGGCGCCTTGCGCGTCAGCCTGATTCACGAAGCGGGCGATAGCAACTTGGCGCGCGCAGGCATCGCCGTGCTGCTGGTCGGTATCTACTATTTCGGCCTGCTGGCCTTTCTTCCCTTTGAGGTGGCGTCGGGCATCTTCCTGCTGGCGATGTTTTGGATCTTTTGGCCGGACGGCGGACTGCTGCCGCGCGTCGCGACCGCGATCGGGTTGCCGATCCTGATCACGCTGTGCTTCCAGGGCGGGTTTGGCATCCCCCTGCCCGGCCAAGGCAACCTGATCTTGTTAGCGCAATACCTCATGGTGAGCCACCACTAGGGACCGGGCCACGATGATCTTTGACTGGTCATTTGTTGTGAGCCCGCTTGGCCTAGCGGTCGCCTTGCTCGGCTCCGCACTCGGCATCATCTGGGGCGCGCTGCCGGGCTTGTCGTCCAACATGGCCATGGCCCTGTTGGTCGGCTTTACCTACAACCTCTCCACCCAGGTGGCCGTCATATTCCTGATCGCGGTCTGGATCGGGACAGAATTCGGCGGCGCCATCTCGGCCGTTCTCATCAACATACCAGGCACGCCGTCGGCGGTGCCTACCGCCATGGCCGGCTATCCCCTGGCCCAGCGCGGCGAGGGCGGTCTGGCCATCGGCACCGCGCTGACCTTCTCCATGGTTGGCAACTGGGCGGGTCTTGTCGTCCTCGTCACGCTGGCGCCGATCATGATCGCGCTCGCGCTCAGCTTCAGTTCCTGGGAAGTCTTCCTGCTGGTACTGCTCGGCGTCTCGATCTCCGGCACGCTCACCGGACGCGAGGAGCCGCTGAAGGGCTGGGCCTCCGGATGGCTCGGCCTGATGATCGCCATGGTCGGCATGGACCAGATTCACGGCGTGCCACGCTTCACCTTCGGAGTTCCCGAACTGCTTGGCGGCATCAAATATCTGCCGGTGCTGATCGGACTGTTCGGCCTGACCGAGACTATCAACGTGTTGAGCCGGCGCAGCGCGGTGCCGATCCCGAAGAAGGTCGGGCGCGTGCTGCCGCCGCTGAACTTCTTCGGCAAATACTGGAAGAGCGCGCTGCGGGCGAGCGCCGTCGGCACGGTCATTGGCGCCATTCCGGGCGCCGGCGCCAATATCGCGGCTTTTGTGTCCTACAATTTCGGCGAGCGCGCCACCGGCAAGAAGTTCACCAACGGCGACGTCGAGGGCGTGGTCTGCTCGGAAGTCGCCAACAACGCCTGCTGCGGTGGCGCGCTGCTGCCGACCACGACGCTCGGCATCCCGGGCAACAGCTCGACGGCGCTGCTGCTCGCCGCGCTTGCCCTGCACGGCGTCACCATGGGTCCGAACATCAATTCGGACGCGCCGGGCTTCATGCATTTCCTCTATGCCTCGCTGCTTTCTGCCAACTTCTTCATGTATACGGTTGCCTTTTTGCTCATCCGCCCGAGCGTGTATCTGCTGTCCTTGCCGTCGGGCGTGGTCATGCCGACGATCGTCATGCTGTGTCTGGTCGGCACCTTTGCCGCGTCCTATTCCAGTTTCGACGTCGGCGTCATGTTCGTGTCGGGCGGAGTCGGCTATCTGCTCTACCGGGGCGGTTATCCGTTTGCGCCGCTCATCCTCGGCCTGATCCTGGGGCCGATGGCCGACGAAAACCTGCGACGCACGATCTGGGTATATGACGGCCGATTCCACGAGCTCCTGTACCGGCCGGTCGGCTTGGTATTGTTCGTTGCGGTGATCTGGTCGTTCTACTACGGCGTCCGTCGATCGCTCGAAGAAAGCTCCAAGAACAAGACGCAAGCGATAGCGGCCGGCAGAGCCCGGGCAAGCAGCAAGCAGAACGCATGAGCATCACGCGCCGGCATTGGCGCAGGGGAGATCATCAAAGATGGGCCCTTCTGGCGGCACGAACCCGGCCCCTGCGCCAACACTCGACACACCGTTGTGGGCTTTCTCGCTTGCGGTCTATGGCGCGGAAGGAGTCGGGTCCGAATGTCTCGATTTGCAGGAACGCTTCAAGCTTGACGTCAACTTGCTGCTGTTCGCGGCTTATGCCGGCGCGGTCGACGGCGTGCAATTGGATGCGCAGGACGTTGGCGCGGCGGCTAGCGCCGTCTCGGCTTGGCACGCTGAGATCGTGCGCGCGTTGCGTAGCGTCCGCCGCGCGCTCAAGCCCGTCAGTATCGATGACGGCGATCCGTTGCGCGCAGCAGCCGCGGACTTGCGGGCGCAGGTGAAGACGGCCGAGCTCAATTCGGAGAAAATCGAGCTGGCGGTGTTGTGGTATTGGTCGCGACGGCAATTGGCCGGACGCTCCCGCGGTGACGCGGGCGCGGCGCTCGCTGCGAATCTGCACGCATTGCTTGTCCATTACGGCGCCCCGGCGGATTGCACCGCACCCGCGATGCTGCGAACCGCCGCCTTGGCTTTCATCGGGTCGAAATCATGAGGCCTGCGCCGCGCAAACTGCCACTTTAGGCGTCATTCCGACTACACTTTTCGCGTGCGACTTTGACAGACCGTCGGGCGGGTGTGAAAATATTTATTATAGTGATAGATGGACTGGCAAAGCGCGCGGCGTGACCACGCAAAAGACAAGGGGAGGATCAGGACCATGAATTTGAGGACATTGGCGGTTGCGCTGGGTGCGATCGTCGGGCTGAGCGCGCCGGCCGCGGCGCAACAAACCTACACCATCGCGGCCAATCCACAGGGCTCGTTGTTTTACTCGACCGCCGCGGCGATTGCGAAAGTCGAGGTCGAAAAGACCGGCCTGCAATTCCGAGTGGCGCCCTATTCCGGCTCGTCCACCTACATCCCGCTGGTTAACAAAGGCGAGCTGCCGTTCGGCATGTCGAACGGCGCCGAATACGCCTACGCTTATTCCGGCACCGAGCTGTTCGAAGGGCATCCGAACAAGAACCTGCGCACCGTGATGTTCACCTTTCCGATTACAAGCGGTTTCGGCGTGCGCAAGGACTCGCCAATAAAAACCGTCGCCGACCTCAAAGGCAAGAAGGTGCCGGGGGTGTACAGCTCGGGGCGCATCTTTGTTAATCTGCAAAACGCCACGCTGGTCGCGGCCGGCCTGAACCCGAAGGACGTGGTCATCGTTCCGGTGCCCAACTTCGTCGTCGGCGTCAAGGCCTTCATGGATGGCCGCACCGACGCGGGCTACATTCCCCTCAACACCGGTATCGGCAAGCAGGCAATGGCCAAGGTGCCCGGCGGCTGGCGCTATCTCTCGATCGGCAACAAGCCGGGTGCCGACGCGAAGATGGCCGCCATCTTGCCAACCTCGCGCACGGTGAAGGTCAAGCCGGGCAAGAAAGCGACCGGCGTAGTCGACAACCCCACGGTCTTGCTGGCGGTCGACATAGCCATGTTCACCAACAAGGACGTGCCGGACGACGTGGTCTACAAGGTCGTCAAGACGATCTACGGAAGCAAACCGGCGTTGATCAAGGCGCTGGGAGCGTTCGCCCGCTTCAACCCGAAAAACATGGCGCACAAGACCCCGGTGCCCTACCATCCGGGCGCGATCAAGGCCTTCAAGGAATTGGGCATCTGGCCGAAATAACCTGATCCGAATCCGGCCAGCGCCGCCGGCCGCAACCGGGCCGGCGGCGTCGCATTGCAGGTAAGGAGCGCGGCGTTTGACCAGCCAATCCACGGCGCCCCGATCCGATCAGGCGACGGCCGCGCTCTGGCTGGCGCGCCTGTGCGGCGCGCTGTTTGTCGTGCTGTCGATCATGTGGACGTTTCAGGTGGCGAGCCGGCTCGGCATCAGCGTCTACAAAGAGCAATTCCTGCTGCTCTGCCTCGGCCTGGCCGGGGCCATCGTCTACCTCACCACCCGGGTCGACCGCCGCAAGACCGACACGCCGCCACTCCTCGATTGGGCGCTGGCGCTGCTGACGCTTGGCGTGACGTTCTACGTCGCCTGGTATTACGAGTGGTTCCTGCTCAACGCGGCCTACAAGCCGCCGCTGATGCTGGTGCTGGGGACCATCCTCATCCTGCTGGTGATGGAAGGCTTGCGCCGCGTCTCCGGGTGGGTGCTGTTTTCCATCGTCATCGTGTTCATGGTCTATGCGCTGGCCGCCCATCTGGTGCCGGCGCCACTGACCGGCACCCGCACCGATCTCGACCAGCTCGCGATCTATCTCGCCTTCGACACCAACGCGCTGATCGGCATCCCGCTCGGGGTCGCGACCACGGTGGTGGTGATCTTCATCTTCATGGGCCAGGTGCTGTTCAACACCGGCGGCGGCGAATTTGTCACCGACATCGCGATGGCGACCATGGGCCGCCGCCGCGGCGGCGCGGCCAAGATCTCGGTGCTGGCTTCCGGCCTGTTCGGCACCATCTCCGGCAGCGCGATCTCCAACGCCACCACGGTCGGCGTGGTGACCATCCCGCTGATGCAGCGCTCCGGCTATTCGGCGGTCGATGCCGGCGCCATCGAGGCCAACGCCTCCACCGGCGGGCAGTTCATGCCGCCGGTGATGGGCGCGGCCGCCTTCCTGATGGCCGAGTTCCTCGAAATTCCCTACGCCGAGGTCGTCGTCGCCGCGGTCATCCCGGCAGTACTTTATTATTTCGCGATCTTCGTGCAGGTCGATATGGTGGCCGCCCGCGACCGCATCAAATTCCTCATCGACGATCTGCCGAAGGCGCGCACGGTGCTGCGCGCCGGCTGGCATTTCATCGTTCCCTTCGTCGTGCTGATCTATGCGCTCTTCACCTTGCAAGCCGAGGCGGAAGTGGCCGCCTTGTATGCCGCGATCACCATGGCCGCGCTCGGCGTGCTGCGGCAATACAAGGGGCGCCGGATGACCTTGCGCAATCTCGCCGCCTCGTTCTGGGACGCCGGCATCGCCACCACGGAACTGGTGATGATCGTCGCCGCCGCCGGCTTCGTTATCGGCATCCTGAACAAGAGCGGCGGCGGCTTCGCGCTGACGCTGTTCCTGGTACAGCTCGGCGGCGGCAACCTCTATGTCCTGCTGCTGCTGGCGGCGATCATCTGCATCGTGCTCGGCATGGGCATGCCGACCACCGGCGTCTACGTGCTGCTCGCGGCCCTGGTCGCACCATCGCTGATCGAGGCCGGCGTCGCCAAATTGTCGGCGCACATGTTCATTCTCTATTTCGGCATGATGTCGATGATCACGCCGCCGATTGCGCTCGCTGCCTTCGCCGCCGCCTCGATCAGCCGCGCCGATCCGATGAAGACCGGCTACGTCGCCATGCGCATGGGCTGGGTGGCTTACGTCATTCCGTTCCTGTTCGTGCTGTCGCCGACGCTGCTCATGGTGGGCTCGCCGTGGAAGATCGCGCTCAACGCCGCCACCGCCACCATCGGCGTGTACATTGTCTCGGTCGCCATGGTCGGGTTTTTCACCCGCCCGCTCGGCGTGGTGACGCGCATCCTTTTGGGCATCGGCGGGCTGGCCGCGGTGTTCCCGGATACCGCCATCGGCGCCAGCGGCATCGTCGATATCGCCGGCATCGCGCTCTCGGCCGCCATCCTCGGCCGCGAATACCTGGCCACGCGCGGGCCAAGCGCGACACCGGCCGGCGCCGCACCGTCCTGATCAGGACTTGCTGTTGCCGGTTTTGCCGTCGCCGTCAGGCCGGTACTTGGTCTCGGGCTTGAGCCCCTTGCGGCGCAATTTCTCGCTAATACGGCCGTTGGCGAGATAGTGCCCAAGCGCTGCGCGCTTGGCGGCCTCGTCCCATTGCGGCAACCGGTCGCCGAGCGAATAGCCGGCGGGCCGATTGTCACGCGGCTTTCCAAAGCGGGCTGAATTGCGTGGCCACGACTTGCTCGTAGCGCAAGGGCTGGTCGACAAGCCCCAGGTCGCGGGAAAATTGGCTCATAACGGCGACGAAGTCGGGCGAGATGCTCGCATCGTAATACGGCAGGTCGCGGCGGATCAATTCGACGATCAGCTCCGCTTCCGACAATAGGAAAAGCTTACGGCCGACCTCGGCGGCGCGCGTCACGTCGCGGTTGAGCGCGCCTTGCGTGTTGACGATCGCGCGCACCACAGCGGCGGCGACATCGGGCGATTTTTCGATCAACCGGTCGGCTGCCGCGACCGAGGCCATGGTGTAGTTGAACGCTTGCGGTGGCCCGTCGCCGCGCCGCACGTCAAGCACCACCGTACCGACTCCGCGCGTCACCGCGATCTCGGCCGCCATGCCATTGGCCCAGAAGCCGTCGATCTTGCGCTCTTCCAGCGCGCGCGCCGCCGTCAGCCCGAAATTGACCCCGGCGTCTTGCGCGCCCGGCACCGGCGCGATGCGTACCTGATCGCGCTCAAGGTCCATGCCGCCGGCGATCAACAGACGCCGTAGCCCCATGTCGACCCAGGGCGCGGCGCCGATGTTCCTGCCCTTAACCGCGGCAAGGTCGCCGCGTTTTACCGCAAAGTCCTTGTGCATGACCAGGAACCAGTACATGCCTTGCGCCTGCGCGCAGATCAGCTTCACGCCCTCGAAATTTGGAAAGGCCGCCAGCGCCGAATGGGCGGAACCTGCGATAAAATCCACCGCGCCGTCGCGCAGCGCCTCGTAGGCCTTGTCGACCGGGAAGATCAGTTCGAGCGCAACGTCGAGCCCCTGCTCGCGGAAAAAGCCGAGCTGCACCGCCGCCGCGGCGGGAAAATATGAATTCGAGATCATGTCGGGAACGACAAGCTTCATGGCTCACTCAGCCTCCTCCAGCGTCATGGCGCCGGGATAATTCGACAGCAGACTTTCCCTGCTAGCAGGGAAATATACAGGGGATTCATCGCGTTTGACCGGATTCCGCCACTCGGTTAGCCGATATTGCGGCTATATTACAGGTGCTTAAATCGCAAATTTCCTACGCAAGGAAACAGGGAATTTTTCAAGCTGAGCAGTGAACCTCGCGGATAGAACAGGGATTTTCAATGAGCCAGCCTGTTGGGGTGATGCTCGAAGGCTTCGGTACACCGGCGAATTGAGCAACGCTGCCGCCACCGACGTTGGTCGAGTTGCTATTTTTGTTTGACGTAAAAGAACTGCCCAGCGAGAGCAAAATTTGTCTCCCCCGTTTCCGTCGCGTACTCGGACTCTTTGGCGGCCTGAATGCATGCATTTTTGGGCGCGAAGGTCCCAACCTGTGTGGGCGCGACAAGCTCAGGCGGCGCGCGATTGCTAACGATCAGGGCGACAGGAATAGCCCATACATTCGTTCCTCCCGCGGCATCGTGCGCGCGATCGTAAAACGTTGAGCTCCTGGTTTCAAACGAGCATGGGGGATGTTTTTTGGCTTTTGTTCGAGTACACTAGTTCCTCCAACGCGGGCATTTTTCGGAACACGCCTATAGATGCCGAAACGTTTTCGAACCGCAGGGTATGCTATCGCATTTCTTGTTTTGGGCGGATTTCTCGGCTGGAAGACGATAGTGGCGTCAGGGCCACTGCAAAATACTGCAGAATACCAAGAACGACTCAAGATAACGGCAGCGAATATAGCGGCACCTGTCGATTCACCTAGTCCTGAAGAGTCTCTGAGAGTTTACGCTGTCGATGTCGTCCATACAGCGCCATTTGCCAAACCTTTCTTCGGTTATGGCACCTATCTCGGCGGCGGACTGGTCATCACGGCAGCGCACGTCGTGGGGCACTGGCCGTTTTTTACAAATCCACGCGTGCTCATTGCCGGTCAAGACCTTCCGGCCAAGGTCATCAAGGAAGGCACTGTTGCCGTCACCGATTTGGCGCTGCTGTCCGTGGATGAGACACGCCTGCCGGTGAGCCTGCGGCTGCGGCGCAATCCGCTATGTGAAGGAGCCATAAGGATTGGGACGAATGTTGTCGCTGTCGTTCCGCACAAAACGACCCGCTCTCGAATTATTTCTCCGCAACTCATCGCACCGGAATATCGCACCAGGTTCAACACGCTCATCAGCGACCCCGAGCCTTCTGGAGCCGGTGTGTTCAACGTTGACAGGAGATGCTTCCTCGGCGTCATCAGCAGGGAAATAGCGAAATTCGGCTATCGAAAAATAAATGGGCGTATAGTCGCCGAGGCAATGGGCTTTGCCGGGTACTTCGTGTCCGCGTCGAAGATCGCCGGTTTCATTCCGCCGGAATTTAACTTCTAATTCTTTGCCAAAATTCGCCGCCGACGTATTGAACACCGCCACCCGTGCGCAACCAAACCACTGGCTCAAAAATCCAAGTCTGGCGCGCACTACACACAAACCAATTGCTTACCAATGCCAGGCGGCAACCGCCACCCTACGCTGTTGGAATTAACCTGGACTACGCTCGTTTGCTCCCGGTTGCTCACCCTTTTCCCGGTTTTGATGGCTTTTCATAGCGGCGTCGATCAACGTCTTGAGTTCGGCATCGTTCGGCGCCAGATCCCGCGCCTTCTTGAACTGTTCAAATGCCTTTTGGTTCGCGTCGGTGGCCAAATACGCCATCCCAAGGTGGTAGGTAACCAAGGGAATTTTGGAAAGCTTGGCTGCCGCATCTTCGAGCAGCTTGACAGCGGTCGTATAATTCCCCTGCCGATAGGCGACCCAGCCCAAGGTATCTTGAAACTGTGGCACATCGGACTTTTTAAGGACCGTGGCAAGCGACGCCGCTTTTTGCAGGCTCGCCTTGTCGGTGCGATGATCGGCAAGCAAGCTTGCCAGATTATTAGCGATAATCATTGAGCCCGGCTGGTCCTTCAGCATGTCTTCGTATTGCGCAATCGCAGGCTCGTATTGATGCTTAGCTTCCAAAAGACCGGCCAACGACAGACCAAGCGCAAAGCTTTTCGGCTCCTCCTTCAGGCCTGCGCGAGCGGTCTCGATAGCCGCATCAAGCTTCCCTCCGCGGGCATAAAAGTCCAATAGCGCCCGGTAGCCAACGATGCTCTTCGGTTGCTTCTCTATTGCCGCCTTGAAATAGCCGACCGCTTGCTCGGGCTTTTTTTCCGCAAGCCGGACCGATCCCAACAGCACAAGCGCCTCGGCATTGCTGGGATTTGCCTTCAAGGCGGCTTGCAAGAACGCCTCCGCCTTATCGAGCTGTTGCGCACGCATGTACGTTGCGACCATGGCGACCATGGGCTGAATCGCATTGGGAGCCGCGTTATAGACATTTTGCAGGGCCGCAAGACTATCGGAATATTTCTTCTCGCCGCTAAAAGCGGCCCCTCGAATCTGATCGGCAACGAGAATATCGCGCTTATTGCCTAAGCGACGAATTTGATCGGCAATCGCGTGGGCTCCCACCCAGTCCCGATGCGCAAGCTTTACCTTCGCCAGGGCCGACAGCACAGCGATGTTATTTGGATTATGGTTCGCTACCTCAACAAGGACGTTATCCGCCTGCGTGCCCAATCCGCGCCGTTGCAAGAAGGCAACATAGTTGAGGCCAAACGATGCTGCATATTTCGAAGCTTTGGTTGCTTCCAGATAGGCGTTACTAGCCAGTTCGATCGATCCACTGCGTTCGTAGGTGAGCGCCAAACTTGAAAGTAGCTGGGGGGATCGCGGTTGATCGTTGAGTGCCCGCCGCAGATCTTCGATGGCATCGTCGTACTGCCCGCGGCTGAACCGGATGGCAGCTCGAAGCCTCAGGCCCTCGATGTTCCGGCTGTCGGCGGCAAGAATCTCCGTAATCAACGGCTCCGCCGCGGCAACGTCTTTCCGAGCCAGGTACATATCAGCCAAGGTGATTTTGGCCGTCAGAACTTGGTCGGGAACTTTCGAACTTTTGATGAGACCTTCGAGCAACTTTACCCCGTCCGGCATCTTTCCTTGGGCGAAGTCAAGCCTCGCCAACGCTATCTGATATGGGAACACACTCCCCCCCGCATTGATGCGGGTAACGAGCTCAGTCCGCGCCGCGTCCGGCCCCTTCACCGTGGCCAGCAAATTGACCAGCTGAAGTTCGGCGGCCGTGTTTTTGGGATTCGCCTCGGCGAAGGTGCGCAACTCCTTTACGGCGTCGTCTGGCCGTTTATGAGCGATATAAAAGCGGATAAGTTGAGTTCGGAAGACCGGTTGATCCGGGTGGAGTGTGATGAGCTTCCGCAGCAACGCTTCCACTTCGTCAAACTTTTGCATGCGGTTGTATATGTTGACCTTCAGCAGAATAACGGCAAGGTCGTTCTCGTGGTCGGCCTTCACAGCCGCAATCGCTTTTAGCGCGCCGGCAGAATCGTTTTTAATTAAGCTCTTGGCCGCAAGAATGACGCTGGCATCGGCGTTGCCCGGATCGATTTTCAGCGCCTGCTCTGCTTCCCGAGTTGCACCGTCGCTGTCCTTAAGCCTGAAAAGAACGGCGGCTTTAAGCGCCAGAACCTCCGCACTTTTCGGCTGCAATTCGGCGGCCGCGTTGGTCATTTCTAGCGCTTTTTCAACGGCACCGCCCAACAGATACAGTTTTGCCAGCTGCGTCCTTGATGCGACATCATTCGAATCGAGTTCTACAATCCTTCGCAGGCTGCCCGCCAGGGCAGCCCAATTCTTGTCGTGCTCGTCAATTTGGGAAATCGCTCGCCACGCTTGCACCATGTCCCCTTTGAGTTGGAGCGCGTTCCTCAATTCAACGCGCGCCTTTGCGTAGTCATGCTTGGCGAGGTAGCTCATGCCGCTCTTATAATAGTTCTCCGCGCGCTCCTGACGCGAGCCGCAAGCGGTGAATTGAAGCGCCGCCAAGAGAAGACATCCGTGGACCAAAAGTACCTTGGCAGATGGCCTATTGAGGAAGCGGGACATGATGATCTCTATCGCTGAATGGCGGCTTTGAGCGGCATCATCGCCGCCGTGAGTTTGGACGGTGCCTTTGGAAGGAAATTCGCGAGGGTCGGCACCGCGACGTTTGCGAATTCCTGCAACCTCTTATCGGCGTCATGTTCGCCCTCCCCCGGATAGATCGGGGTGGTCAGGCGAACCAACGCGCCATCCGTCCGATTTTTCAGGATGGCGTCTTTGAGCAGTAACAGCTTCGACCAATATTCGTTCGCGACGCTCACGCCCCGCTCCTCATACCAGTAATAGACCAACTGCTTATCTGATCCTCTCATAATAATGGCACGATTTACGGGCAGAGCTATGTCATTGTTGCGGACATGAACGCGCTCATATTCTGTTATCCGCCAGCCATTGCCCGGAATACAAACACTGGGCGAATGCGGCGATAGGCCCGATCGCTGAGAGGCGTAATATGCCACATACAGATTGACCGGCCGCCCATTGGGCCTGGCAAAATCGGATAAAATATAGTCACTGAGGCCAAGAAATTTCTCGGTGCCGGGATCAAGCGTAGAAGGCTGCCCTTTCCATTCGCCCAAAGTGGTCGGAAAGGTGGCAAAGCTTCTGCGTTCCGGATATATTTCATGCCGGCCAGTGACGAAGTGTCCTGCCAGTCCGATAGTGCTCAATAATAGAAGACAAGCTATCGGCGACGCATAATTGAGCGCCCGACCGCTTTGGCTATGCCGCCCCGGAGGGACCACTATTGTTGGCGGGTAAAATAAATCGAAAAAGCCCTTACCCGACGCAAAACGCGCCAACAGACTCATTTCCGCAATGAGGATGCCTGCGCAGGCGATGAAGATGACCCATCCTTCAAAAAAATGAAGCAGACCGTCGGCATCCTGCGGACCCCAATGGTCAACCAGTATGCCGACCAAGCCGATCCGAAAACTGTTCATAAAAATCGTGATGGGTATGGCCGATAGAAAAATTATCGCGCGCTGCCATAACTGTGCCTGGAACAGATACGCGGCTAGAAAGCTGAGGCTCAAGAGCGGATACAGATAGCGAAGCCCGCTACAGGCTTCTACGACTTGCAGTTTATAAACGCCGAGGTCGATGACGTTGCCCTGAAGAAAAACCGGAATTTGGAACAGTCTGATAAAAAAGACGCCCAGTTGCGACGAGACGATCTGAAGGCGCCAGGAAAGGGACGCGTCAATAAGGTATGGCAGTGGAATCGCGAAAGCGAGGAATAGAATCGGAACAAATACGACCCAGAGCAGGGAACGACCACCAAATCCGAGTGCAATGCCAAACAAGACTAAAATGAAGCCTACCTGCGACAAAATAAAAAGCGCGCTCAACTCGCCGACTATGCGCATGCCGCCGGCAACGAGGATCAGGCCAAACCCGATCCAAGATGGTCGACCAACGCTTTCAAGCAGCGCATGCCGGCGCGACCAAAGCAGCCAAGCCACGATAACCGGGATCAGAAATCCGTAGCTGTATTCTTCCTGTCTCCGCCAGCGCACGATCAATTCAAAGAGAGGGCCGCTAAATGCGATAACGGCCACAACAACCGAGAGGCAGACAATGAGGATCCGGTAGATTGCATCTGACGATGCCAATCCAACGCGGGCACCGTTATCAGTTTCCATCAGCATTTGAGCATTACACCTTCTCTACGCGACGGAGCAGAAACTCAAATCCATTAAGTCGAAAAAGCCGCCGGATCCGCGGAGGCACCGCCATGAATGTAAGTCTGAGATATCGTTTCTTAAGATGTTTATCTAACATAAGTAGCAGCCCGAGAAAACGGGGATCAATCAGCCGCGTTCTGGCGAAGTTAATGACGATATGCTTGTTTGCTGTTACCGCTGCCCGGAAAGAGGACACGGCAACGTTAATGTGGCTGGCGTCGGCAAGGCCGTTCGGACCTAGATACACGGATTCGTTATCTTCCGTGCGCTCAATGAACAACATGGCTTTTTCACGGCGACATCTGAATGCGTGCCACCTTGCTAGGGCCATGAGTGGCAAGACGCGGGTTATTAGCAATTGAGCCAGCGTCAGGCCATCCCTGCTGTATCGTCGCCAAAGCCGCGGTTCTTCCAAGATGCGCCATAACCACTCGAGGCCAAATTGTCGCATCCACCGCGGTGCGCGTTTGACCGTGCCGGCCTGAAAGTTAATCGTAGCACCAAGATGCGCCCGAACCGGAATCTGTAATCGAGCATAATTTTGCAGCAGCCACGCTTGCCCCTTCTCCGCCCCTAATGCGGCCGCTAGAAAGTCCGCATTGCTTGAGTTGACTGTATTGATGACGGCATCGGTACTCATTTCGTCGACGGAGCCAAAACCAGGGTAGAACGAGCCTACGCAGACCAAGCCGCTGTGCTCCGCATTTATTTTATTGCAGGCTTCCGATGCGACGTTTTGCCCGCCACCGAATAGAAATATCTTCAGAGGTTCAGAGCGCCGCACCGACCGCAATACGTCGAAAATATCCGAACCGGCAACTCGCCCTTTGATCGGCGCACCCAAAAGTCGCGCAATCCAGACAACCGGCATGCCGTCCGCGGAACAAAGATCGCTAAGCAGCAGCGAGTCTCGAAAGCCCGGATTGGTCAGACTGGTCACCAGGAAATTTAGGTTGACCGTCGAGATGAAAAAAATAGATCGATTGGTGGCGGCTGAGGCGATCTTTTGCAAAACCGCTGTTATGTCTGTCACGTCTACAGGGACGCCTAATACACCATATACCTCACGTTCGAGGTCATCACACCGATAAGAATTCGTCGCCACATGGGCGTTTGCGCTGCCTTGCTTTATTGCCGGCATTGCGACACGCGCCAACGCATTGGCTTTTCCGCCGTCGCACAAACTCTTTAACGCCATATCACCACAGTTTCGGGGAAGCATAGGCTATGGAACACGTTAATCTGAGCTCCGCGGGTAAGCCTCGCAAGCTCGTTTAACAATTCCAATAGACCTAAAAGTTCCCCACGCATCCACGCCACGCTGACAAAAATAGCTATCCTTCGGGGTAACGTCAAATTCGCCAATGGAACCTGCGTTCCACCGCCTTCGCGGCGGAACCTCCGACGTCAACGTCATATCTCGTTTTTTTGTTAGATTCTATTTGATGCGTTGATCCATCCGGCCTTGAAGCAATAGATCACTTCCGAGCGGCGCGTTGCTCGGCGCGAATTAGTGTTGTCTGCTAACGTTAAAAACAATGCGATCTGCCGCGCGTATCGACATTTCGCGAACGATCACAGATAACACACGCGCTGCCGGCAGTACTCCAACGAGTTGGAGGGGTAGCCCCGGCTCCGCCACAAGGCCGGGGCTATTCTCTCTCCAGCTTGTCGTTCATTTTCGGCACTTCTCGCCGCGCGGTGCGATGCGAGAATCCGCCCTTCGCTCATGAAACAGTTTCGTGCAGAGCGGTTTAAAACCGCGAGACTGACGGCTTGCTCGGACAGGTTATTGTCGAGCCGCTGCTCACCCAGTTCGGTCGATTATTTGACGCCTATCAGGCGCCGCCGCCCAAAGGGCGCACGAGCGTTTCGCTACTACAAGGCGATCAAGCGCAACGAAAGCCAGATCAGTAACGCTATCCAGATGACGGTCAGTGCAAGCCCCATTGCCACGATGACGACCGGCCATTGCGCTACAATTGCTCCAAATTTGGTCCTGCGAAACATATAATGCAAATTTCCGTTCGTTTGATATCAAAACTGCATGGCGTCAATTGGACGAACCGTCAACGAGCGTCTGCGTAAACCATTAATTTTCATCGCGTTAATTTCCGCGCAGCCGAAATATTGGCGCTATAGCGGAATGCGCGCGCGGTGCTTGGAAATTGTTGTTTTTAGGTTTGGATTGCGCGCGGCGCTCAGTTCGCCACAGCGATGAAGTTGGCCTGCTTCATTTGCTTCCGCCGCCTCCGGTGATCGCGGCCGCAGCGACCGCCATTGAGAATTTGTGCTACGCCTTAAGAACCTGACATCGGCGATGGAGGAGGCGAAAGAGCGGCTCTTCACAGCAGCCGGCCGGCGCGCGTTCGATGAAGCCGGCAGCAATCCGAACAGGCTTGCGGACCGCTCAAGGGCGCGGGTTACCCCAGCGCAAAAGCCGCGCAGGCCATCGCCCACGCCAGCGTGAAGCCACTATTCAGATCGTTAAGCGCACCGGTGATATCGAAGGTCAACGTGTGGGCGCTAGCGTTAATCGACACGCTAACCCAGATGCCAAGATTGTCCGCGGCATTGTTTCCGCTGGTGACCACCCCTGCTGCCTGAGCCGGGCGGAAAACATACCGTTCTTGAGTCAAACGGCTGTAAATGTGTATGGCAAAATTGTGTCAAGCCCGCTTTAGCGACCCGTTTTGAAATATTCCGACGAACAGCGCCGAAAAGACGAACGGCTCCTACGGGTCTAGTCAGCAGAATATCCGGATTAGACAACGCCCTGTTCCATTGCAAAGGACACCGGGGAACCGGGATAGATTGAACGATATTGCGCCTACCGCCGGCAATCTTGTGATTTAACTGCGCATTCAAAAACTAATACTAAATGCGTGGTCATTAGGTCGCCTAAAGGCGCCAAAAGTTAAGGTAAAGTTACCAAAGCCTTTATCGTTTTCGCAAAAGTGCTATAGGCTTCACCCTCAGGTACCGCCCGGAAGCGGCGGGCCTGCGGTTGTGGCGTTAACCTTGTGCGACCAGTCATGAACTACTTGAAGCGGGATTTCGGCACACCCGAAAGCCTTGCAGTCGAACCCCTAAGGATTTCCGGACGGCGATCGCGTTCCTGGGCGATTTCTTATGCAGCGGTCACGCCGGTCGCGATGCTGTTTGACGGCGTGATTATCTTGTCAGCGAGCGTGCTTGGCGATCTCGCCTATCAACTCTACGCGTTCGGCAGGCCCGGTGATCTCCTGCAGTACGCCGGGTTGGGAGCCATGGTCGCGGTTCTGTTCATCGCCCTCGGAAAAGGCCGTAACCGCTACAGCGCTTCTGCGCTGCTGAATCTGAAGTCACAAGCGCGCCAAACGGCTATCGAGTGGGTCGGCATCTTTCTATTCCTCACGGCGGTCGGCTTTGCGATGAAGGTCGGGGCGAGCTTCTCCCGCGGCGCAACGCTCACTTTCGAACTCACAGGCCTTGCTGCGCTGATCGGCCAGAGGATAATTTGGCGGAGTATCCTGGCTGACAGCTTGGCGCTACGGAGATTTTCTGGCCGCAAGATCGCACTCATTGCCGATCAAGAAGCCGCGATTAATTCCGGCGTCATGGATGCGCTATCGCGGCACGGGCTGCAGCTGGCCCATCATTTTATTCTTCCTGCTGCATCAGATAACGAGCAGAGCCGTAAAGACATTATTGCCGACGCCATATCTTCGATCCGCGGTTCAGACATTGAAGAAGTAATCATAAGCGCGAATCTTAGTCATTGGCCGGAGCTGAATGGTGTGTTCTCAACACTTCGCATACTCCCAATTCCCGTCAATCTCATTCCAATCGGGCCAGCATCGGAGCTTTTCAAGCTGACGTCGCATACAATTGGCGACACCGTAACCATTGAACTGCAACGCGGTCCGAGGACGCTGACCGAACGCCTAGTAAAGCGAATGATTGACATCGTGGTTGCGGGAACAGCCCTGGTATGTCTTTTGCCGCTAATCCTGTTCACGGCCATCGCGATTAAGTCGGATTCACCAGGCCCCATCCTCTTTCGACAGCGGCGCTGCGGGTTTAATGGCAGACTGTTCCAGATCTTTAAGTTTCGCACGATGTCGGTGCTTGAAGACGGCGATCGCATCCCGCAGGCGGAACGCGACGATATCCGCATAACGCGCATCGGAAGTTGGTTGCGACGCACGAGCATCGACGAATTGCCGCAGCTGTTCAATGTCCTGCGCGGCGAGATGTCGATTGTCGGCCCGCGTCCGCATGCGATGGCGCATGACGATCAGTTTGACAAGTTGGTCGGGAAATATGCCTATCGGCAGCATGTCAAGCCGGGCATAACCGGATGGGCGCAGGTCAACGGGTACCGAGGAATAACACGCACGGTTGCCGACGTCGAACAACGAACCAAACTCGACCTGTGGTACATCGACAACTGGACTCTGGGGCTCGATTTCAGAATCCTGTTGATGACAGTTATCGAGGTCGTCCGCGGCGAAAACGCGTATTAGGCGTCACGCTCGCGAGGCGGAGAAATTCCCTGCTATAGCAGGGCAATCTGGAAATGCGTCACGCCGATGTCCCGGCCGCAATTTATGAACCCTGAGGCACGTAAGGCGTAGCATATGGCCTCCTAGGCGCCGGCGGCGCCCCCCGGGACAGCCTCATCGATCCATCCTTGCGTCGCCGGCGTGCGCGCTGCGACCTGGCGCGTCGTGCCCAATTCTCGATTCCCATAAGTTTGGTTAATCCCTGTTAACCATTGTCCTATAGAAAACATAGCCGGCGCCGCTCGTTGCAGGAAAGACCCGCATGAAAGCTCGGCTGGAACCGCGAATCAATCTCAAGGGACGCACGGCACTGGAGACGGTCATCCCGCTGTCCACGCCCTTCATCGTCTTCACCGACCCGGCGAGTTCGTGCAATTTCAAATGTACGTTCTGCCCCACCGGCCACCGCGACATGATCGCCGAGACTGGCCGCTTCCAAGGCGTTATGAAATTCGACGTCTTCCAGAAAATAGTGGACGACCTCGCAGAATTCGACAAGCCGATCAAAGTGCTGCGCATGTACAAGGACGGCGAGCCGTTCCTCAACAAGCGGCTAGCCGAGATGGTCGCTTACGCCAAGAAATCGAAACACATCGAATACATCGACACGACCACAAACGGCACATTCCTGTCGCCCGACCGAGTCGGGCCTGTGCTTAAGGCCGGCGTCGACAAGATTAATATTTCAGTCGATGGCATGACCGAGGAAACCTATCTGCAATTTACCGGATTCAAGTTCGACTTCGCGAAATTTGTCGAAAACGTCAAATGGATCTACGCCAACAAGGGCAACTGCGAGATCGTCGTCAAGATTCCAGGCGAGCTCATCACCGAGGCGCAGCGTCAACAATTCTTCGACACTTTCGGCGATCACTGCGACCGCATCTTTGTCGAGAATTTCGCTCCCTGCTGGCCAGAATTCGACACAGAAGCACACACCGGCGTCAAGATCAGCAAGGGCATCTACCAGCAGAACATCGGGGACACCGATACCTGCCCGTACATTTTCTACGGCTATTCGGTGAACGCGGACGGCCTCGTCAGCTCGTGCTTCCTCGATTGGGGCCGCAAGCTGGTGATCGGCGACGTTCGCCGCCAATCGATGAAGGAGATATGGAATTCCGCGCGCATGAATGCGCTGCGTCTGCAACATCTCGAAGGACGCCGGCGGCAAAACGGCGTCTGCCGCAACTGCGGACAGCTCAGCCACTGCTTGCCCGACAATATCGACGCTCACCGTCTGATGCTGCTGGATAAGTTCAAGAAGCTCGTCCCCGCCAATCCGAATATCGAGGCTCCGGGCGAGGTGTGCGAATTCACCAACGTGGCGGCGGAATGAAGCTCCTGCATATTGCGCCGCACCTCGGCGGAGGTGTCGGCAAGGCTCATGCAGCCATTAGCGGCGCCTTGCCCAAAGAGGCGGTGGAGCAGACTTTTCTCCTTCTCGAGGAGCCCCGTGACCGGCGCAATGTGGAGTTAATCAAAGCCTGCGGCGCGCGCGTCATCGTCGCGAACGGTCTCGATCAAGTGGCGCATCTGGCGGGCAAGGCCGACATCGTCCAGTTCGAATTCTGGAATCACCCGCGCATGTTTGAATGTCTTGCCCGCTGCGCTTTCCCCGCAATTCGAAGCGTCTTCTGGGCGCATATTTCGGGTATTTGCAACCCGTTGATCCCATTCGGGCTCATGGGAGAGGCCATGCGCTTCGTCTTTACGACGAAAGCTTCCCTCGACATCGCTTCGGTAGGCCGACTTTCCGAAGCTGCACAAAATAGCATCGCGGTCATCAACAGCGGCTTTGGATTTTTGGGCGTCCAGCGATCAATACCCGTGCGCAACAGAAAGCCTATCATCACCTATCTCGGCACCGTTGACTTCGTGAAAATGCATCCGGGATTTTTCGACGCCATTGATTCACTCACTGGTGACGATATCCATGTTTCGGTATGGGGCGCGTTCGATCCATCGGGCCCTGTAGTCACTCAGGCCTGGGCAATGCGGCACCCGGAGCGCGTCAAGTTTCACGGCGAGACAGCGGAGCCAGCGGACGCGCTTTTTGGTTCAGAGATCTTTTTCTATCCTCTGCAACCCGATCATTACGGTACGGGTGAGAATGCGCTGATTGAGGCGATGTCGATTGGGTTGGTTCCTGTCGTCTTAGACAATGCAGCAGAAACTGTGATCATTCGTGACGGCGAAACCGGGTTTATCGCGCGTTCCATCGAAGAAGCGGCTTCGCTCTTGCAAATGTTGCTTTCGTCACCGGATGTGCGGGCCAGAGTCTCAGAAAATGCGGTCGATTATGTAGCAGAAACTCGGGCACCGGACCAATCTGCACGGGACTTCATGTTTCTCTGGCTAGGACTGCTTAGCAAGTCGCCGCAGCATTGCGATTTCCGCAATGCGGTCGGAGACAGTCCGGCGAAATGGTTTGGCGCAATGCCGCATCTGCCCGGAGCGCATTGGGCATCCGCAAGGTGGAAAACCCCGCACCAGCCGTCGAAGGGCACATTTGCTCATTTCGAAAGGGTCTTTGCTGGGGATGCGTCTCTTGCCCTGCTTCGGCTAAAGATGTGATTGGACCCCCGAAGTGGGGGCTCTTACATGAATATGCGCCGGCGCACGCGACGCGTCCCATCCCCCATTTGCTGAAATACACTGGGCCGCACGGGTTCTGATATCAAGTATTGAGCGAAACCGCATCGGTGATGCCGAGCGAGCGCTTAACGTCATCTGAAGAAGCGCGGCATCAAACCAATCATTCCGCCGAGATTAAATCGCATACTGGCGATCCGAACCACACGTCAAGCTTTTACCACATTCAAAGAAGCAATACCTACACGAGCACAAATATTTCGCGTATCGATGACAATCTTCGAATGGGCACACAGAGATCCGCCCTCGTTGAAGTGGTCCGACTTGAAGTATGTCATTTGGCATTAAGGAGGACTGATATGCCGAGGAAGAGGCACAAGCCTGAGGAGATTGTCACGAAGCTGCGGCAAGTCGACGTGCTAGTCTCGCAAGGCCAGAGCATCGTCGATCCGATCCGCCAGATCGGCGTAAGCGAGGTTACGTACTATCGCTGGCGCCAAGAGTTTGGAGGGCTCAAGACCGAGCAAGTGAAGCGGCTGAAGGATCTCGAGACAAAGAACGCCCGGCTTCGCAGGGCAGTGTCTGATCTGACGCTCGACAAGCTCATTCTACAGAAGGCCTCCCGGGGAAACTACTGAGCCCCGCGCGCCGCTGTACCTGCATCGAGCATGTCCGAGCTCATTTGCATGTCTCCGAGCGCCGCGCTTGTGCGGCGCTCGGGCAGCATCGCTCGACGCAGCGCAAGGTCCCGCGGGGCCGCGAAGATGCCGAACGGCTGACAGCCGACGTGATCGAACTTGCTCGACAGTACGGCCGCTATGGCTACCGCAAGATCGCTGCGTTGCTGCGCAATGCCGGCTGGCTGATCAGCGACATGCGGGTCGAGCGGGTCTGGCGACGCGAGGGGCTGAAGGTTCCCGAGAAGCAGCCCAAACGGGGCCGTCTCTGGCTCGCAAATGGCTCCTGCATTCGTCTGCGGACGGAGCATCCCAACCATGTCTGGTCTTACGACTTCGTCGAGGACCGCACCCATGATGGCAGGAAGTACCGCATGCTCAACGTCATCGACGAATTCACCCACGAGTACCTGGCGATCCGCATCAACCGCAAGCTCAAGGCTATCGACCTGATCGATGTTCTATCCGACCTCTTCATCCTGCGTGGCGTCCCTGGTCACATCCGTTCCGACAATGGGCCTGAGTTTGTCGCCAAGGCCGTACAGGAGTGGATCACAGCGGTTGGAGCCAAGACCGCCTACATCGCGCCAGGAAGCCCGTGGGAGAAGACAGGCCGCCACCACCGGAGGTCTTCGTGCCTGCATTCTCCGCGTGGCCGGCTGCGCTACGCCGACCGGCTCCGCCGGCCACGCTGGCGTTACCGCTAGCTCCCAACTAACATTCCACCTGGACCACCCAATGCAGGCCGATCAAATTTTAAATTGCAGGCTCGACAGACAACGGTCGACTGGACTGCAATCTTTCTGCTTCTCGCTGCCGCCGGGTTCGCGATGAAGATCGGCGAAAAATTCTCGCGTGGCTCGACGCTGTCCTTTGCGTTTGTCGGCTTGGTTGCGTTGATCGGTGCACGCGTTGCATGGCGCGTGCTGCTCGCCGACGGACTGGCCGTGAGACGATTTGTCGGACGCAAAATTGCACTCATCGCCAATCAGGAAGCAGCGGCGGATTCCGGAATCCTCGACGTGCTGTCCCGTCATGGACTGCGAACTACAGCGAGGCCCGCGCACGCTCGCTGAGCGCGCCATCAAGCGGGCGCTCGACATTGTCATCGCAGCTGTCGCTATCGTATGCCCTTTCCCGCTGTTCGTACTACTCACCGCCGTCGCCATCAAGCTCGATTCGCCCGGACCGATCCTGTTCCGGCAACGGCGCTGCGGCTTCAACGCCGGGTCTTCCAGATTTTCAAATTCCGTACCATGACGGTGCTCGAAGACAGCGACGCCATCGCGCAGGCAAAACGCAACGACAACCGCGTTACTTGCATCGGAAGCTGGTTGCGCCGCACGAGCATCGACAAATTGCCGCAGCTATTCAATGTCTTGCGCGGCGAAATGTCGATTGTCGGTCCGCGCCCGCACGCGATGGCGCACGACGACGAGTTTGACAGGGTGGCCGCGAAATATGCTTACCGCCACCACGTCAAGCCGGGCATCACCGGATGGGCGCAGGTCAATGGGTATCACGGGCAAACGCGCACCATTGCCGATATCGAGCGGCGGACCAAGTACGACCTGTGGTACATCGACAACTGGACGCTGGCGCTCGACTTCAAACTCATCATGATGACGGTGATCGAAGTCGTCCGTGGCGAAAACGCGTACTGAGTTTTTCGCTGCCGGCGCGCCCGTTTCCAAAACTCTGACTGTGCAATTGGCGTTGCTGCACTTGCCGGTAGGCGCACTCGCTTAGCCTTACGCCACAGCCGCCGGCTTTCTCGCCGGCGCATCCCGAGGCGGTTTGGATTGTCTGAATAGCTTGTTCGAATGCAGGCCTTCGGCCGTCAGGCCTGATGGAGGACGGTAGGGCGTCCGCTGCGGTTGGACCTTTGGGCTCCGAAAGCTCGGACTTGCTTAGGTTCTGGTGGCAGGGCCAACTGTTCGACAGCGTAGGCCTGGGCAAGGCGGAAGAATTCGATGTCGGCCGCGTACCACCTTTGCAAATTCTTGATGGCCAGATCGCTCAATGGCGGAACCCCTGCATAGTCGTTGCGGTGGGCGGACGTGCGGTCCTCCGGAAGCGAAATCTCCACCGGCAGCGACAGTTTCCGCGCCATGGCCGCGAAGTCTTGCCGCAGACGCCCCTGGCGCAGGACGAAGAAAGGCCGGCGGGCGCCATAGAAGAGGTCCCAGGGATCGTCGAACCAGGACAGCTGCGGAGTCGAAACGTGCAGGATTCCGGTCATGGCGTTCAGCGCCTGCGCCCCCAGCTCGCCGTCCGAGAACAGCGCCTCGGCCAGATCATTGGCGTGCGCAAAGACCTCGAACGCGCGCTGTTCGCGCGGGCTCCATTCGACATAGTAACGCGGCTGACCTTTACGCTTGCGGCTGTAGAAACCGCTCATGAAGCGCTCGATCGGATCACGCACGGAAAATATGAACTTGGCGCCGGCGGGAATGTGGGACAGCCGGACCCTGTGACGATGCAGCACGAACCGATACGGGCAGGTTGTAATTAGTGCCAATTCATGTTGATTTGCGTTCCTCTGATGCGCTTGGCGCGGCGGCGAATCTGATCTGTTCGCTCGGCAAGTTCAGGAAAGCAATGTTCGTGGGTCTCGACGAGGATCATGCCTACTCTAGCGATAAGTGGCGAAGGCAGTAACGTCTCTAGGACCGGCACCTCTGCTCCTTCGATGTCAATCTTCATCAAATCAACGAAGCTGCCGACCATCTGGAGAAATGAAAGAATGCCAATTTGTGGCACTTTTAATGGCTCTGTTCCGTTCGGATAAACAGAAGACGCGACCGATGCTTCCGCGCGGTAAAAATTAACCGTGCCGCTGTGTGACCCAATCGCCGCATTGTAGAGCGTCACATTTTTGCGTGATCCTACATTTCGTCTTAGGAGCGAATAGACCATAGGATCTGGCTCGACGGCATGAATGTGCGCGGCGCGCTCGATAACTTGTTCCGGAACAAAAAGCCGGTCATTCGCGCCAAGATCAACAATGACAGGACGGTCCGGGAGGCTACTTAAAATTGAAAGCATATCGACGGAGACGTACCGGCGAAGACGTCCATAATAGATACAAAGGAAGCGTTTTCTGATGGCAGGCATCTCTTTGAGAATGCGGGCGACCTGCAGCCTCCAATCGAAGTAAGCCGTCAAGCTAACACAACATGTTTTTCGGACCCCCTTCGCTTCAATCAAACTATTGCCCTTTCTGCCTATCGACATCACGATTTCAATCCAGTCTTCAAATTGCGCGCAAGATTCACAACCCGTGCAAGCGCGTCAACACGATCAAACCATTTCGGTTCGCCAACGTCGGTTCGTGAAGAGCGCTGGTAGCCCAGCACCGGGGAATACGCATAGGTAATCACCGTGTCATCGTACTTACGAATTGTCGTATATGCGCCATCCACATGCATAGGGCTGCCCAGAGGATGCCCAACGGGACGAGACGGCATTTTTTCGAGCGCGGCGACCAACGTCCCGATCGCAGGTCCGTTTACTACAATAAAATGCGAACAGCGCACCCCCTTGTTGGCCGGAAGCAATGAGAGACCGGCCGGCAGGTCCTCAAGAACATGCCCTGGATAAAACATTGACCACTCTCTGCCGGCGAGTTCGGACATAGCCCGCGTCCAAAGCTGCCGAAATTCTCGGACAAAATTAAGGTCATCTTCGAGGATGACAAGCCGGTCGACGCCCCTCTTTTCGGCCTGTTGCAAGACGGCGAGATGACTCAGAAAACACCCGCGAGCGCCAATCGACGGAAAAGGCCCAGCACTTGTCGGTCGAACGGCGGGAAAAAACTCGGCGTTCCAACCGATATGGGCAAGCTGCCTCTCCATCGCGAGCCGCCGGTCTTTGCGATGTTTGAGGTTGATAACAACAATCGCTTGGTTTCTTTGCATCGCTTCTGGAGGTCTGCTCAAATACTTTGACTGTTCCGTTGGCAACTCGATACGTCCGAGGACGACACCCAATCATTCAGCCGTTTCCGTTCGAAAAATAAAACTAGCATATTTTCCAGAAAGGCAAGCCAAAAAGATCCGCACTATGAATGCTGTCGGAGGCCGCCGTCGCGTAGCAAGATTAATGCTCGAGCCGAAAATATTTTTATCGCGTAATCGCGCTCCTTCGTCAAATTCGTTGCGTTCGTTAACCAGCGAGAATTTCCTTAACATTTCAACGTTCTGAAATAGCGGCACTGACGCGGTTAACACAAACGCTTTGCTTTCACGATGTTGCTCTGTGGTCGCCCTATGGCATTTTGTGAGCAAGCGTTAATACGCCGGCTGATATCCGGTGTATCGGAGAACTTGCAATGACGGAGCGCGTGGATTTCTTTGTGATCGGCGTTCAAAAGGGGGGACCTCGGCGCTCACATATTATCTGCGACAGCACCCAAAAATACAGATGGCTCGCCTAAAGGAAGTGCATCACTTCGATAATGAATAACTGAACTGGTCCTCGCCTTCGCACGATCGGCTGCATGCACAGTTTGACTGGTCCGTGCAAGGCGTATTGAGGGGGGAAGCGACACCGATTTACATCTACTGGCCGTCGTCTTTGCCACGGCTTCGACAATATAACCCCAATGCAAAACTCATTGTTGCTCTTCGGCATCCTTCGTTTCGCGCCTTCTCACATTGGCGAATGGCGTCGAAACGAGCTGAAGGCGGCGCCAAGTCTGGAGATCCGTTGACGTTTGAGGAGGCGATTTCCAAAAGCGGACGCAAACGCGTCAGAGAGGCACCGGACGGCGTGCACCGTGTCTATTCATATGTCGAGCGGAGCCTGTACGCCGAACAGATCGAGCGCCTCTTGGACATTTTCCCGCGTCGACAAATCCATTTTTTCCGGACCGACAAGCTGTGGCGTGATTTCGGCAATACGCTGGAAAACATTGAGACCTTCCTGGGGGTCGATCATTTGCTGCGCGCGATCATGAAGCGAACATACATTGTGCCGGTGGACGGGTCTGATCTCGGGGGTCTGCCGGCCGGGTTAAGATCGTCGCTTGACGGCCTCTTCCGGAGCGATATCCGCCGCACCGCCGAATTAACGGGCTTGGACCTAAGCGACTGGCTGCGACCCGACTACCAAGAACCCATGCGGAGGCCGACGGTGTTGCGCCGTTGGCTTGCGAACATTCGGAAATGGGGACGCGCGGCCGCATAGTGTGTGCCGCTCAGGAAGATCAACAACAAAACGAAGGGCGGTTTGTCGTCCGCATGTCAGGGCGCAGCCGGTCGGTTCCGGCGACCGTCGTTCGCGCTCATAAAGGTACCACCAGCAACGCGCAGGGCGCCAGTTTGACCGCTTCAACGGCAACGTCTCCATACCAGAGCCGGGCAAGCGCGCTGTGATGATGCGCGCCGACGATGAGCAGATCCGAACCAAGCTTGCGCACATGCTCAAAAAGCGCGGTCGGAAGCTCCCCCTGCAGGGTGAGCGTCCGGTCAACCTTCACACCCTTTTGCCGCAAGGTTTCGGCAATGGCTTGCGCCTGCCGATGCTCGTCCCGCAGCTCCTTTGCCTTGAAGTCACGCTCCACGTCGATTGGGGTCTGCTCTCCCACGGATCCCTTGATGTAGCCGACAAAATCCGGATCGGGCGCGGCGACGTGTAAGATGTCGACGATTGCGTCGAGCGCTGAGGCAAAACGTTGCGCTTCCTCGGCCAGGCGATCCGTGCCGACCTTCAAATCGATTGCCAACAAGATGCGATAATCGTTGCTCATGCAAATTCCGCTGCGCTGACAACCACGGGGCACAAACGAAAGGGGACTAAAAGGTCACATCCGCATTGGGAAGCCGCGGTTAAAGTTCGTCAATAGGCGACCGCAGTCCCCGCAATGTTAAGATTAAAACAAGGATCCGGTAAAGGGAAAGCCAAAACTGTGCACCTGCGACCCGCGGCAGGTTAGGACTAGCAGCCGGCGCTATCCACAGCGCAGCCGCAAGGCACCTTTGCTTACGCTGGTT
>Ga0307436_1000040_pt1 | contig 51549 bp, 42 predicted proteins | sample SalMarWE160440MG_FD_202513 | JGI IMG/M metagenome (GOLD analysis project Ga0307436, IMG submission 202513) | Salt marsh sediment microbial communities from the Plum Island Ecosystem LTER, Massachusetts, United States - WE1604-40 | ecosystem: Environmental > Aquatic > Marine > Intertidal zone >...
AAAGCACTTGAAATTAGCATGGGCTGATTTCCTTTATCGATACTGTTTATATGCCTGCCGCAGGAGGCAAACGAGAAAACCCATAGACAGAAGCTATTTTATCCTTTGGCCGATCTGTGCGGCAACGAGCTTTTCTTCTTTCATGGTTTCCCTGTTGAACTCAGCGGCGACCTTCCCCTTATAGAGTACGATACACCGATCGGGAAGATTAACAAGCTCGGGCAGCTCGGAAGAAGTCATGATTATTGAAATTCCTCTATTCGCCAGTTCCAGCATGATCCTGTGAATCTCAGCCTTCGCACCCACATCGATGCCTCTCGTCGGCTCCTGCAGAATGAGCACCTTACAGTTTGTTATGAGCGTTCTTCCGATTACCACTTTCTGCTGATTCCCGCCGCTCAGATAAATGATCTTCTGATTATAATCGGCGAATTTGATACTGAGGCTTTCCTTCATTTCGCCGAACTTCTCCCGTTCGAGAGCATTTTTTATGAACAATCCCCTGAAAAATGTGAGTATCTTAACAATTATAATAGTGACATTATGGAGAACCGACATATCCGGCAGGACTCCGGCGTTTTTTCGGTCTTCGGTCACATATCCGAAACCGAGTTTAATTGCGTCGCGCACAGAATCAATGCGCACCGGCCTGCCTTCGAATAAGATCTCTCCGCTTTTTTTCGATTCAGCACCGTAAAGCGAGCGTAGCAGATTATGCACCCCTGAGCCGAGTATTCCGGCAAAGCCGAGAATTTCTCCCCTGTACAGCTTGAAGCTTACATCGTCGACGTAATCGGCGATGGAAAAGTTTTTCACCTCCATCACCAGTTCATTTTCATCCGTCTTTTCCCGCATACCGCCGAAATATCCCTTTACCACCTTTCCGACCATCATCTCGATGATTTCGCTGTCATTCGTTTCAGAGCAGATTTTTGTTCCGATTTTCCTGCCGTCCCGTAATACCGTTATCCTGTCGGCAAGCTCAAACGCCTCCTCCAACCGATGCGAGATGTAGATAATAGAAACGCCGTCACGGCGCAGAGTGTTGATTATTTCGAAGAGTTTTTTTACCTCTTTTTCCGTCAGTGTTGCAGTGGGCTCATCCATGATTATAAGCTTCGACCTGAACGAGAGAGCTTTGGCTATTTCCACCATCTGACGTTCCGCAACGTTTATATCACTTACATACTTCTTCGGATCTATCCCGACGTCAAGCCTTTCGAGTACAGAGGCGGCATCTGCATTGAGCTTTTTCCAGTTGATAAACCTCCCGCCGATTCTTTTCGGTTCTCTGCCGATAAAAATATTCTCAGCCACGGAGAGGTCCGGTATGAGGTTGAACTCCTGATAGATAACCGATATCCCTCTTGTCTGGGATTGATGTGTCGAAGTAAAGACGACCTGTTCGCCATCAAAATAAATCGTTCCCGCTTCCAGCTCATACACACCGCCGAGAATTTTTATAAGCGTGCTCTTCCCGGCCCCGTTTTCTCCAACCAGCGCATGTACCTCTCCCCGCTTTACATTAAAGTCCACATTGTCCACCGCCACAACCCCGGGAAAAGTCTTGATGACACCGGTCATCTCGAGCAGAACATCATCCGTCATAAATAAACCCTTGTTTTCAACTTCGTGCATCATAACCCGTCAAGGCAACCTCAATCAAGTTACGTATTAATACTCGGCCGCGGAGCCGCTGCTTTTATATCTACGCCCCCGCTATGCGGAGGAATTTATCTGATGGGAATTGCCGCTAACTTGAAGCCAGTTTTCATTATACTGGACCTGCGCACCTTGTCAACCAATTCTCAATTTCACTGCAGTTTATACTCCTTTCTGAAATTGTGTCAAGTCATTCCGGTAATTTATTTTCATTGATCAATATAATTATGTAATATTATTACTATAGTAATCCTGCAATAAAAAAATCAGCACTAAAAAAATTGACAGTAAGATGTAATTTTGTTACAATAAACATGAAATATTTGTAACAAAAAGGTTGGTCAGAATGGCGGGCGTTACGGTAAAAATAAGATCGCTCTATCCCAGCCTTCCCAATACCGAAAGACGGGTCGCCGACTATGTGCTGCAGAATATAAAAGCGGTGCCTTTCAAGACGGTGTATGATCTTGCGGAATCTGCAGGGACGAGCGTCGCCTCGGTGAGCCGATTCGTGCGGACTGTCGGGTACAACAGCTTCAAGGATTTCAAGGTGGAATTGGCGCAGGATACACCCCCTGCTCTCGCAGAGATATATGGGGAAATAAGTCCGGGCGACAGTGAGGAAGATATTGTAAAGAAGATTTTTAGAGGGAACATACAGAGCATCGAAGATACACTGAAACTGCTGAACGTACAAGATATTATCGGGGCCTCACATGCGCTCAGCAGGGCCGGGAGGATTCTGTTTTTCGGCATCGGCGGCTCCGGTACTGTTGCGCGTGATGCAGCTCTCAGGTTTTCCCTCATCGACGTGCAGGCTGAAGCCTACACAGAACCTGTTCATATTTTGACCGCGGCAAAGAGGTTGAAAAAAGGGGATGTCGGAGTGGGCATATCCCATTCGGGAAGGACCGTAATGACCGTAAACGGTCTGAAACTGGCCCATGGAAACGGCGCGATTACCATCGGCATTACCAACTACCTGAAAACGCCGCTGAGCAGTAATGCGGATTATATATTCTGTACGGCTTTTTCTGAGAACAAAGTCAAGGTTGCAGCCCTGTCACCGCTTACGGCGCAGATCTGTATTATCGATGCTCTGTACCTGCTCGTTGCCTATAACAGAAAAAATATCTGGAATATAGAAGATCTAAACAGGATCACGGAACATCTTCTCAGAATGAAGGAGTAATGTTTTAAGATTCAGGTCCTGTGCCTGTGCGCTTAGACCTTCTATACTCATCAACAGGGGTCGACGAGCTGCATTATATTTTTAAGGAGCCTCGATCATGATTGACGGACGAATCGTTGACCTGAGTCACCCACTGTATCCGGGGAAAGAGGAGTATCATCTCGACCTTGTCACCCACAAAACAGATGAGCTCTACCCGCAGTACAGAGTCGATCCAGGGGTCTGGTATATTTTACAGGATATTTCCATGTCATCTCACTGCGGAACGCATATCGAGTTTCCCTACCATCATAACAGAAACGGACTGGATGCGGGTTCATATCCCCTTGAAAGGCTGATAGGAGACGCCCTGTTGCTCGACTACACCCATAAGAAACCGGGTGAAGCGGTGACTCTCGGTGAGCTCAAGAAGCAGGACGGGAAAATCAGGGAAAAAGATATGCTGCTCCTCAATTTTAACTGTGCCCGACTGTACCGCACTCCGAAATCACATGAGCGGCCGTATATAACGACTGAGGCGGTCAGATGGCTCGTTCTCGAAAAAAAAATCAAATTAATCGGCTCCGATGCGTCGGGTATTGAGGTGCCGAGGGTACCGAACCAGCCGAACCATCAGTTTCTGATGGATCACGGTGTACCCATTATAGAGTTTGCGGCGAATCTGGACCATCTGCAGCATGAGCGTTTTATTCTTTTTGCGCTTACGCTTCGGGTAGCGGGTCTTGACTCCTGTCCCGTCAGGCTCACAGCGATAGAGGAAACATCCGATGAGTGAGGAAATATTGGATAAAAAAACAGCTCTTGGTCTGTATCGAAAAATGGTGCAGATACGAAAATTCGAGGAAAAACTTTACTATCTCTTCCAGACCCGTCCCATGCCCGGAAGTATGCATCAGTATAACGGTGAAGAGGCTGTTGCCGTCGGTATATGCGCACACCTGGACAGGCAGGACTATATAACCAGCACACACAGGGGGCACGGACACTGCATTGCAAAGGGTGCGGACATCAAGGCAATTATGGCGGAGATGTTCGCAAAATCAACCGGCTGCTGCAGAGGGATGGGCGGTTCGATGCATATAGCGGATTTCAGTGTCGGTATGCTCGGAGCCAACGCCATTGTCGGAGCCGGGATTCCAATAGCTGTGGGTGCGGCATGGTCCAGCCAGTATCGGAAAACAAAACAGGTCGCCGTTGCCTTTTTCGGAGACGGCGCGGCAAATGAAGGCGCCTTTCACGAGGCTCTGAATCTCGCGGCCGTATGGAAATTGCCGGTCGTGTTCGTATGCGAGAACAATTTGTACGGATTTTCGACTCATTACCGGCGTGTAACTGCCATAGATGCAATTGCCGACAGAGCCTCCGCATACGGCATACCGGGTGTAACAGTCGACGGTATGGATATTATTGCCGTGTACAACGCGGCGAAAATCGCTGTCTTGAGGGCTCGCTCGGGTAAAGGCCCCACGCTTATTGAGTGCAGGACATACCGCTATATGGGACACTCCCGTTTTGAAAAAGCGGCATACAGAACAGCAAAAGAACTCGAAGAATGGAAAAAAAGGGATCCGATCGCTGCTTTTAGAAGATATCTCATCGGTACGCTGACGGTTGAAAAAACGAAAATCGATGCAATCGATCGGGAATCAGCCGAGCAGGTTGAAAAAGCGGTGCAGTTTGCCGAGAACAGCCCGGATCCAGACGACTACAAAAAATATATCTTTGCATAGGAGAAGACGAAGACCATGCAGGCAAAAAAGATCGTTGAGGCACTGAACCAGGCATTGCGCGAAGAGATGCAAAGAGACGAGCGCGTCGTTTTACTTGGAGAGGACATTGCCGTTTTCGGCGGGGCGTACAGGGTAACCGAGGGGCTGCTCGATCTTTTTGGTGAAGACCGTGTTAAAGACACCCCCATTTCAGAAACCGCTATAATCGGCGCTTCAATCGGCGCAGCGATGACAGGCCTCAGGCCGGTTGCCGAGATTCAGTTCAACGATTTTCTCACCTGCGCCATGGACCAGATATGCAACCAGGCGGCAAAAACCAGGTTTATGCTCGGCGGGCAGGTAACCATTCCGATGGTGATACGCGCTCCCTACGGCGCAACCGGACGCGCAGCACAGCACTCTCAGTCGCTCGAGGCCTGGTTCATGCATACACCCGGGCTGAAGGTGGTTATGCCCTCGACACCGTACGACGCAAAGGGGCTTCTCAAGACCGCGATACGGGACGACAACCCGGTCATGTTCTTCGAACACAAGCTTCTATACGGAGCGGCCTCTCCCGGCGGAACGGCGAAGACGGCAGTCGATGAGCTCGACGAATCTTTCACACCTGCACCTGATGAAGAGTATACCGTTGAGTTCGGGAAAGCGGATATAAAAAGGAGCGGGAAGGATGTAACCATCGTTGCTACGGGGTATATGGTACATAAATCACTTATGGCGGCGGCAAGACTATCGGCTGATACGGGTATTGACTGTGAAATAATCGATCCGAGGAGCCTCGTCCCGCTCGATACGAAAACGATTATCAATTCTATCGAAAAAACAGGCAGACTGGTAATTGCGAGCGAGGATGTGCTGAGCTGCGGTATTTCGGCGGAAATATCGGCGATAGCCGCTGAACAGGCTTTCTTCTACCTTGACGCGCCGATTAAAAGAGTCGCTGTTCCAGATACACCCATACCCTTTGCCCCGATAATGGAGCAGGCCGTTATTCCGCAGACCGACAGTATCATAAACGCGGTTTTTGAAACAGTAACGGGTTCATCCTCAGGATAGCAGTCCGGATAGACATGAGGCCTGAATATAACCGCTCTAGAATCGGTTCGGCCTAAAAGTAGTGCTTGGGCAGCACGGGAATAGAGGAGCTCGCCAATGCAGTACGGCTATATCTTTGATTTTGACGGTGTTCTCGTAAATACCATGGAGCTTCACTATGAAGCCTATTCACAGGCATGCAGGGAATTCGGGATACCCGTAGACAAAAAGCGGTTTTTTTCTCAGGCAGGGATGACCGGAAGAGAGCAGATACGCTACTTTGCCAAAAAGGCAGGCGTCGAAGTGGATATCGAATCCGTATACCGGAGAAAGAGTGAGTTGGGCAGAGGTTGGACGGACCGGGCGGCTGATATTTCGGTCAACATACAGCTTCTTAATATACTGCGGCAAAACGGTGTGAAAGTCGCTGTTGCAACCGGAAGCACACCGAAATCGATCCTCCCTATTATGGCAAAATTCGGTATCGAAGTGGACGCTGTTGCCACCTCGGAGGATGTGAAGCGTGGAAAACCGAACCCAGATCTATTTCTCCGTGCCGCAGAAAAACTGGGCATTCCCCCGCAAAGATGCATCGTGATCGAGGATTCCGACGTCGGAATCGAGGCTGCAAAGAACGCCGGTATGAAAGCGATGCGCTTTTACAATAATTAAGAAGCGGCGGCTTCGCGATCGCTCCTTAGCAGGATACATCCTCCCGGGATACATCCTCCCGGGATACATCCTCCCGGGACTGGGTGCCAAACAGTAACTCGCTCGAAGTTACTTAGAAGTGGTCTACGTTCTTTCAGGACCGAATATCGTAAAGTAACTTCATGAGGAGTTGCTTGGAAGCGGCATATCCCACCAGGGACATACGTCCTTGACAGGATGTATCCTTGACAGGATGTATCCTTGACAGGATGTATCCTTGACAGGATGTATCCTTGACAGGATGTATCCTTGACAGGATGTATCATTTCGTGACCGAGTATCTGTAAGTAACTTCACGAAAAGTCACTTGGAAGGAGTGTAGCTATGGCATATCCGGTTATTGTTCCGAGAGAAAGCACAGAAATGAAGTCCTGCCGGATTACCCGATGGCATGTCAAGGAGGGAGACCGGGTAAAGATCGGACAGTCATTATGTGATGTCGACACAGGCAAGGCGAGCTTTGATATCGAAGCGCCGGCGGACGGATTGGTCCTGGCACTGTTTTTTACCGATGATGCCGAGGCTCCTCTCCTTACACCTATAGCAGTGATTGGGGAGGAGGGGGAGGAGTTCGAACAGTTCAGAGAGGAGCCATCACCTGCCGGGAACAAGGACCGTATAGCAAAGATGATGAAAAGCACGGACATAGATCAAAGTTTGCAGCCTGAGGCACCTTCTGCAAAGGGCAAAAGCAAGACAAAGATCACCTCATCTCCTCGAGCACGCATGCTTGCGCACAGGAACAATGTGCCGCTTTCAGAGGTAAGCGGCTCCGGCCCCCAGGGTACGATCATTGCGGCAGATGTGCAGAAATGGATAGTGTTGCATGACACTCCTAAAAACGGTCTGAAACCGGGAGATGGAAGGACAAAGTGAGCACAACCGGTACATTTCAAATTGACGAACGGGTGCTGCAGCATATACGAAAGGGTCTCGATTACGCCTGCGAGGTGTATGAAGCCGAACAAACCGAGGTTGTGCTCGGCAGAGCGGCCAGAGCAGAGGATGATGTATTTGTCCAAAAATGTGCACAGGATAATGTGCCGGTGCACAAACGGGCAGGAGGAGGGGGAACTGTTGTTCTATGCGCAGGGGTGATCATCATATCGGTCGCAGGAAGAACAACGCTGTCCTATCATCTGAAAGAGCACATGAATGCGGTAAACAAAGTCATTATCAAAATACTTGAGAGCCTTGGAATCAAAGGCCTTGCAATCAAAGGCATATCCGATATCACCATCAGGGATAAAAAAATTCTTGGTTCTTCCCTCCATAGAAAAAAGGACCTTGTTTTGTATCAGGGGTCTCTCCTCGTGGATCCTTCCCTCGACATAATCACCGGGTATCTCCGCCACCCTAAAAAAGAGCCGGATTACCGGAATGGGAGACCGCATCGCGACTTCATAACATCTTTATACCTGGAAGGGTATCGGCTAAATAAATCAAAGCTCATTGAAACCTTGAAAAAAAAACTGGTCGGACAGTGCCCCTGGTCCCCCTGTGAAGAGGAGGACAGGTTCCCCTCCCACTTTCCTATTTGATTTTTATCCATATTAGTAATAGATTTGCTCTATGCATGAAGAAGAATCCTGGCAGAAGGTATTAAAGTTCACCGCTATCTTTTTCGCTTTGATTGCCGGCATCTTTATACTGAAAACCTTGAGGGGAATCTTCATTCCGCTCATAATTGCGGTATTCCTCTCCTACCTGTTCGCCCCGGCAGTCGAATTTTTTGCAAAAATAAAAATTCCCAGGATATTCTCCCTCTTTATACTCCTCGCGATTATATCTCTCATCGGCATGTTCGTTGCGCAGATCCTCGTAAAGAACGCGAAGGAGTTTATCGTCTTTTGGCCGACAATAGAGAGCCAGATCATAACCAACTTCGGCCGATTTTTAACAACGTACGTTAAAATCGATACGACAAACCTAACGAGCATTTTGCGAAGCACCAGGGTTACGGAGTTTCTACAGTCGGCTTTCAGTTTTTCCCTCTCTTTTGCAGGCAAGTCTCTTCTCACATTGGTCTTTCTCATATTCATTTACCTGACCTATCACAACTACCCCCGTCTCATAAAGAAGGCCTTCAGAAAAAAGCGGGTGAGCGAAATATTCAAGGTCCTCCGTAATATCAACTTTCAAATAATTAACTACATCTTTATAAAAACACTGATCAGTATGGGAACTGGCTTTCTTACCGGAATTGCATGCTGGCTTCTGGGCATCAAGTTTGCGGTTTTATGGGGGTTTCTTGCATTCATGCTCAACTACATACCGTATATCGGATCACTTGCCGCAGTAGTATTTCCGATTATTCTCTCCCTGTTTCAGTTTCCCCATTCCTATATCCCACTCATTGCAGCTATTTCACTGATAGTCATTCAGGTTTTCATGGGGAGTTATCTTGACCCTGAAATGATGGGCAACCGCTTCAACCTTTCGCCTATCCTGATAATCGTGTCACTGTTTTTCTGGAGTTACGTGTGGGGTATTGTTGGAGCCTTCATAGCGATACCGATTACAGCAATCATGAAAATAGTGCTTATGAACATAGAGACAATGAAGCCGATAGCCATCCTCATGAGCAAGAAGGCCGAAAATATATAAATCGTCGCTATTCTTTCAGATTAACAGACTTTCCAAAATTATACGCGTGCTGTTGAGAGGAAAAAATCTCCTGGTCGATGATATAACAGCCCTGTTTTTCCATGTCATTCATCAGCGCAGCCAGGGCTTTTCTTTCACTCATCCCTCCCTTTGCAAGGAAGGCTATCGACCGTTTACCTGAGATTCCGCCAGTATTACTGAGCATTTCCCTGAGTCGCATCGGTGTTTTTGGTTTGAAGCCCCCGGTCGAAAACGAACCAACAAACAGATGCCTGCAGCCGGCAAGTCCTGAAAACCTCTCATCGCTATCAGAATAGACCTGCACACGATGCCCCTGTTCTTCGAGCCCTCTTTTCAACCCCTGAACCAGTTTTTCAATGACTTTTTTTTCAGTGGAGTATATTATTCCAATGAGCACTGCCGCCTCCTCGTAATCTGAATACTCAACCGACTTGCGGCCGACTAAACGCCGCCGGTGCGAATGCCGCTCACCGACGGCATTAATAGTAATCGGATACAGAAAAAAAATCAACCGTATTGAGCATGCAATTGGACATGTTATGGTTGGAACTGAAGAAATCAGCGATATGCAGGTTATTACTGTAACTCTTAGCCCTGTGTTCGATAAGACACTATGGATTCGCAATTTCAGTATCGGAAAAACTTTTCTTGCGTCACAGTCTGAAACGTACGCCGGCGGCAAAGGCGTAAACGTATCCCGGGCACTGCTCAATTTTTCTATCCGCACAACTGCAACAGGTATTCTCGGAGACGAGGGAAAAGATACCTACCGTAGACTTCTTGATGCCGATGGAATCGAGCATGCTTTTTTTATAACCCGGGGACCCGTTCGCACCAATATTACTGTTGTCTCACCTGAGACCGGCAGAGAAACCCATCTGCGGGAAAAGGGCCTCTCCGTACATAACAGCGTTCTTTTGGAATTTGCAGGAAAGCTCCAGGAGTTGAAGGATAAATCGATCAATGAATTTGCTGCCGGATTGCATGAAAAGATCGTATCCCGCCTCCCCGTCCTTTTCATATTCGCAGGCGGATTGCCGACGGGCCTTTCACAACATACGTACAGAGAGCTCATAGAGACAGTTACGGAGTGGAAGTGCCCCTCTATACTTGACGCGTCGGGTGAAGCCTTCAGGGAAGGGGTCCGAGCAGCTCCTCTCCTTATCAAGCCGAATATGCGGGAGGTTGGAGATGCGCTCGGGTTTTTACCGTCGTCGAACACGGATTTTATTAAAGCGGTTGAAACCTTTCACAACATGGGTACTGAGCGGGTGATGATTTCAAGGGGAAAGGATGGCATAGTTTATTCCTGCGGAAACGGCATTCTAGAGGCCAGACTTGTAATCAAGCATCCGATAAACACAGTCGGATCAGGTGACTGCGCTGTTGCAGGCGGAGTGATCGGCATAATCAGAAATCTCAGCGACGAGGATACAGCCCGTCTCGCCTGTGCCATGGGCGGGGCGAATACACTGATCTCCGGAGCCGGCCGTTTCAGCAAAGACGAGGCGAACAAACTGCTGGAACAAGTCCAGCTCGATTATCTTAAAAACCCGGTCTGAAATAATCTTGCAATACAAACATGCCGCCAACGGTGAGCGGTTGGTTTTCCACGATATGGAAGTGGAGCCCGACGGCGTTATCCGGACGCAGCACGCACAAATACCGTTTCTTACTCGAATTTTTTCTCAGCTTCCCCGAATACCCTGTCGAATATCTCAATCACGCGGTCTATTTCATCTCTGGTTATATTCAACGGAGGTATAAGCTGCATTCGGTTGTGATAATAGCCACCCTTCTCGTACAACAGCCCCTCTGCGACACACCGGTCCCTGATATATGTCGCTTCTTTTGAGGCTGGTTCCTTCGTTTTCCTGTCACGAACAAGCTCCAGCCCGGTATATATCCCCTTATTGTCTATCCATCCTAAAATTGTGTGCTTCTTCTGGAGTCCCTTGAGGCCCTCAACAAAATATGATCCGATCTCGTTTACCTTTTTTAAAAACTCATCGCCTGTCACCACATCGAGCACGTAGTTCCCTGCTGCACATGCCAGCACGTTACCTGCCTGCGTCGATACATGCGCGCCAGGTCCCCACTCCGTTAGTATCTCATCCCGTGCAATGACCGCGGATATCGGAAGCCCTCCTCCCAAGGCCTTTGATGTTACGATCATATCAGGTTCTATACCCGAGTGCTCGAAGGCCCACAGTTTCCCGCTTCTCCCGAGGCCGGTCTGTATCTCATCAACTATCAGAAGCATCCCGAATTTATCCGCGATACGCCGTAATTCCTGCAGATATTCAACAGGTGGTATGTAGTACCCCGCACTGCTCTGAAACGGGCTCACCAATATTGCAGCGACGTTGCATATCCCGTTGGCACCATCCGTGTACGGTGATTCCTTGCTGTCAAGCAGTTTCTCAAAATCCCTTATACAGTCCATTGCATGTCCGGGCTCGCTTCTATACTCATGGGGAAATTGGAAATATCCTATTGCCTTATCCGGCAAGACCGGGTAGAAAAAGGGCTGCATGTTTCCTTTGCCGGTCAATCCCATGGTCCCATATGTTACACCGTGATAGTCGCCGTACGCCGTCAAAATATACGGGTTTCCTGTAAAGTATCGGGCCGCCCTCACCGCAAGCTCTATACCGTCACTTCCGGTTACCCCGAACATCACTCTTGTTTTCCCTTTGATCTTCGAATGTTTCGATAATTTCTCTGCAAGCTTTATTCGTTCAACATGAGGAAAGTCAAAGAAATGTGTCAGTTTTGAAGCCTGTTCCTGTATGATTTTGGTTATTTCTTTATTGCACTCCCCAAGCGCATTCACCGCAAAACCTGCAAGCAAATCAAGATACTTTTTTCCGTCGGCATCGTATAAATATGCTCCCTGGGCCCGTTCAATTATCGGTGTAACATCAAAAATTCCCCAACCGACTCCCCCAAACGATTCGTACTGCGCCCATTTTCGAGCAAGTTCTTTCGATTTATCTCCAAAAGGAGAGGACTCTATCCTTTCAAGCAGCTCTTTTTCCGTTACCTTGAGTTTCTCTCGCTGACCAATCAGTCTTTCACGAAATCCTTTTATCATTATTTCACTCCTTGTAATAAGATTGTACCATCTTTAAAACGGTACATAAATAATTATCTACTCATCGCCTATTCTTTCACTGCTCCGGCAACAAGACCCTTTATAAGAAAGGTTCTAAGACCGAAATAGAGTATCACCATGGGAAGAATTATTAATATAACTGCCGCACATACAGCGCCGATCTGGGTACCCTGTTGGGTTATCAAACCTGATACCGCGACAGGAAGTGTTTTGCTTTTTTTACCGGTTAGTATCAGAGCAAAGAGGAATTCATTCCACGATAGAACAAAGCTGAACACACCAGCGGAGAGAATGCCGGGAAGGGAAATCGGCAGTATAATACGAATAAAAGCTGTAAACCTGTTGCAGCCATCAACCATAGCGCTTTCTTCTAATTCTTTTGGAACACCCTGAAAGAACCCAATTAATATCCAGATAATAAATGGTATATTGAATGTGATATATGTAATTATAAGGCCTATCCTTGTGTTGTATAGTCCAATTGTTTTATATACGAGAAAAAACGGAATAACCAGAGTAATCGGAGGGAGCATCTGTGTTGACAGTATTCCTATAACCAGTGCGTTGCCCCCAGTTTTAAATCTGGAATAGCTAAAAGCAGCAGGAGCGCCGACTGCCAGACAGATCAGCGTTGATGACACAGCCACAATGATGCTGTTTGCAAAAAATAGCTTGAATGGCTCTTCTTTAAAGATAACACTGTAGTTTTCTAATGTTGGAATAAAAATCCACTTCGGTGGAATACGATATGCCAAAACGCGATGCACGAGAGAGGTTCGGAAAATCCACAGAATAGGCAGGATTACTATCAGACATTCAATGATGAGTATCAGATGTACCAGAGATAACGATACCTTCTTTTTCAGTCTGTAATTTATCATAAGAACTATCCTCTCAACTCCTCCCGGCCGGTTTTTGTCATTTCAACAGGGGTTTTCTTATCAAATTATGTTTCCTGCCGATTCATTACTTTCAATAGGACGATACTGAAAATTAAAATAATGATTAAAAGAATAAAAGATTGAGAAGACGCATCTCCCATACTTAATTCCCTGAATGCTTTTTTATACACAAAGAAGCTCATCGTTTCCGTTCTGAAACCAGGTCCGCCTCGAGTCAGTATATATATTAAGTCATACGTTTTAATGGCGGCTATCATCCGGATCAAAATTGCAACCATAAGAACCGGCGCAAGCATCGGAAGTGTTATATAAAAAAACGTCTGGAAACCTGAAGCACCGTCCACCCTTGCTGCCTCATAGGGGGTTTTATCGAGGCTAGTCAATCCCGCAAGAATAATTATCAATATCAGAGATGTTTCATGCCACACGTCAACGCTGATTACCGTAAGCATGGCAAGCTTGGGATCGCCGTACCAACCATAGCTTTTGGCTCCAAAAAGGCCAAGTACGTAGTTGACAATTCCAAGGTCGGGTTGAAGGAGAAGTCTCCATATCAAGCCGACTGCAATCGGAGGCATCATAACAGGAATCATAAGAATTATAGTGTAAAAAGTTTTCCCTTTCAGATCATCACGATTCAGAAGTAAAGCTGTTCCGAGAGCAATGAGGAACTCAAGTGTAACAACTGAAAAAGTTAGAATAAATGTGTTCTTCATTGATATAAGGAATTCCCTATCTTGAAATGCATTCAAGTAGTTCTTCAAATAGACCCATTTCCCGATACCAAACTGTAGGATGTATTTATGGAGGCTTATATAAAAGGAGTATACAAGCGGAGCCACTATAACCAGAAGCAGGATGAAAATCGTAGGGTAAATCATGGTGTATTTGAATTGAAAAACCCTCTGTAAAACAGTTTTATTTCTCATTGAATATAAATCCACCGATGTAATTAAAAGCTTTGTACGTCCTTGACAGGATGTATCCCTGGCGGAACCGAGTACCAAACAGTAACTTGCCCGAAGTTACTTAGAAGCTGGCATACATTTTTTTTATTTTATGCGGGCGTCTCATCGTGTTGAAAAATAAGACGCCCACAGTTTATCTTACCACGTTACTTTTTCTGCATCTCAACAAGAGGATCATCAACAACGATCTCATTCAGTTTCTTATTAGCCTGTTTCAATGCCTCTTCGATAGAAATATCACCGATTATTGCACTTGAAGAAGCCTCACCAATGATCTCAACCATCCGGGTCGACTGTGATATAATTGGCACCGGTTTTGATGTTAAAAGAATATCCTTCGCCCTCTTTTGATACTTGTATTTTTCGAGGAATTCAGGATCATCATAAATCCATTTGGCTGTTGGCATACCACCGTCCATTGCCCGTGCCTTCTGGACTTTTTTTGTCTCAACCCATTTGATGAACTCCCAGGCAGCGTCAGGATTCGGTGAGGATACAGGGACAGCCCACGCCCAACCTCCAAGTAGCCCGCCACCGGGCAGCGGTATAAAATCTACTTTATCATACACTACGCTGTTGTTTTCATCAAGCAACCAGGACATAAGAAAGTTGTACGTAATTGCAAAGACTGCCTTTCCTTGACCGAAGACATTGAATGCATCATCAAAATTTGCACCACTTGCCCCTGGCTGGGCAGCATTGTTGAGAAGGTCCTTATAGACTAGAAGTGCATCTTTGCCTTCCGGGCTGTCAAAAGTTGCTTTCCAGGTATTTCTATTGTAGTAATCGCCGCCCAATGCAAAAAGATAGTTTGTAATCTCCATTACAAGAGGATCTATCTTTGCTCCCTGCATAGCAACACCGTATATATCGTCCGGGGTATACTTTTCTGCAACTTTTGCCATTTCTGCATATTCAAACAGGTCTTTTGGCGGAAATTCCCAGGACTTGCCTGTTTCCTTTTCATAAAAAGACTGGAATTTCGGATCATTGACGATATCCGTCCGATACACGATCCCCATTGGGTATGTCCACATCGGGACAAAATATTTTTTATCACCTACCGTAAACATTTCGACAACAGATTCCAGGTAATTATTTAAATCAACTTCAGGCGTCTTATTTAAATAGCCGTCGATCTGTCGTAGCCATCCCGCCATAACAAACTCACCTACCCAGTAGTTGTCACACTCGAGAACATCATAAGATCCACCTTCTTCACCGGCCATGAGCTGCGGTACCAGTTTATCGTGCATAACCGTATACACAACCTTTTCAAAAACGACTTTAATGCCTGTTTGAGCCTCGAATTCAGGCAGCAGGGGTTCGATTGACGTGGTATCAGGCACATCCTCCATAAGAAGATGTAAAGTTACACCTTCATATGGTTTACCCGATGAGGATTTTTCAGCTTTCTTATTGCTCCCCGCATAGAGTATACCCATACTGAACATCAGAATAACAAATACACAAAAAAACAGTAAGATCTTTTGCCTCATAACTTCCTCCTATGACTTAATCGATTAACGTAAAGGATTACGTTTAATCGTCATTTTAATTTTTTAAAAACATATTGTCAAGCATTTTTGAGAAATTTATAAACTTATATTTCCTAAATTCCACTCGATTTTTAAATAAACAGATTTTCAGCTACATAATACCGTAGTAATCTTTAAAAAAATTTCGTAATATCTCTACTATTTCTTTAAAAATATTGACTATATTTAATATCTGAGATAGTCTAGTAAACGTTTTAGGAAAACGTTTAAGGGTTTTGCGCAAAAATGTCAATAACACTCAAAGATATTGCTAAACTGGCGAAGGTATCTACTGCAACTGTCTCAAGAGTCCTCAACGACAATACAGAAGGTAATATGAGTACCGAGACATACGAACGTATCAAGAAAATTATCGATGAAACCGGCTATACACCCCATGCCCTTGCGTCTGGTCTGCGTCGCGGATTATCGAATGTCATCGGTGTAATACTTCCGGATAATGTAAATCCATATTACGCCCAATTAGGAAAAGCCATTGAAAATGAATGTTTCAATAATGAGTACATGACACTCATCTGCAACACCAATTCTGATAAAAGGAGAGAAATTGATTATTTACGGCATTTAATTGGACAGAGAGTAACGGGCATTCTGTTGTGCAGTACTGGTCTCATGGGAGATAAAATCAAATCAATTGTACCGCCGCAAATAAGAGTGATCTTATTGGATGAGGAAATATCAAATTTTGAAAGCGATATAATAATAGGGGATGATTACAAAGGTGGGTACGAGGGGGCCCGTTATTTATTCAACTTAGGACATAGAGAAATTCTCGTTATTACAGGACCTTTGTCGCGTGGATCCTCACAGAACAGATTAAAAGGATTCATGGATTTCTTGGAAGACAATAACATTGAAATAAAACAGGACCTCATCATTGAAGGCCAATATGACATTGAATCCGCATATAATATTGTCATTAATGCAATAGAAAAGGGGCTGAGTTTTTCTGCAGTATTTACATTCAATGATATGATGGCAATCGGTTCAATAAAAGCATTTAATAAACTCAATCTGAGAGTACCCCGGGACATCTCAGTATTGGGTTACGATAACATTTTTATTGATGATCTAATAACACCTCGAATCTCGACAATTGCAACACCCCTCGAAGAACTAGGAAGAATTGCAGTTAACATGCTTCTTAAAGGCATTAAACAGGTCAAAGAAAAGGGTCAAAAAATATTACTCGAACCGATACTGGTGGTAAGAGAATCATGCGAAAGGTTCAAGCCTTTGTGATTACCTGAATATCTTCTTCAGTTCGGTGATGTCCCTGTTTTTCATCAAAATACTTATCGCAATATACACAAAGAGGCCAACAACTATCAGACCGAGTGTGGTACCCGCATTGTAGGACCTGCCCATCTGCATAATGCTCTTCAACCGCATGTACAGCATCAGTATTGCAGCACCCATACCGGCTGCTGCTGTGCTGGATTTTACAAGTGAAATATAAACGGTCCTGTCCATGATGACCCCGACTCTCCTCCGCAATAGGAAGACAAGGAGAAATAGATTGCAGTAGGAAGATACTGTTCCCGCAAGAGCTATACCACCTATCCGCAGCGGATACCGCAGATAGTAGCAGAGCATAAGATTTATTATCATGGAGGCTCCCGCCACATAGACGGGAGTTTTCGTATCCTTCATGGAATAGAACATCTGCACGAGAACCCGGTTTCCCCCGATACCCGGCAGGCCGGCCGCATGAAACAGAAGTGCGTATGAAACGAGCGATGCGGAATCAGCGGTAAATCTCCCGTATCTGAACAACATTGTCACAATGGGATACCGTAGCAGTATAAGCCCGGCCATTGCAGGCATGGTGATAACGAACATCAAGCGCAGTGCATACCGAAGCGTATCCTTCATCCCCTCCCTGTCATCGTGTGCCGATTTTTCCGAGAGAACCGGGAGTATCACCGTTGTAAGAGAAATGACAAATATACCGAGCACAAGTTCTATAAGGGTCAGCGAAAACCTCAGGGCGGCGACCGTGCCCTCCTCTAAAAAAGCCGCAATAAACTGGGAAACGAGTGCATTGATCTGGTATACGCCGGCACCGATGGCACCGGGTACCATAAGCATAAACACCCTCTTCACCCCCTGGCTGTGAAAATTAAAATGAAGCCTGTAGCTGAATCCCCTCTTTGCTAAAAAAGGCCACTGAAAAAAGAACTGGATCACTCCGCCGGTAATTACACCCACCCCAAGGGCAATAGCCGGATCGAAAAACCTATTACCTGCAAGCAGTCCAAAGAAGATAATCGAAATATTCAGTAAAATCGGTGTAACCGCAGACGGGATAAATATTTTGTGCGCGTTGAGTATTCCCTGTGACAGCGCGGCCAGACTGATGAAGAGCAAGTAGGGAAACATGATCCGGGTGAGAAGAACGGTAAGCTCTATCTTGCCCTCAACCTTCGTAAACTGGGGAAGAAAGAACCGAAGAAGCGGCGCGGCAAGTACAACTGCTGCTGTAATAACAAGCAAAATAACGAGCAAAATCGAGAAAAAACTGTATAAAAAGTCCTCCAGTTCCCGCTTATCCCGGTTTTCAATGTACTCGGAAATAACAGGTATGAAGGCGGCCATCAGCGCTCCCTCACCGACCAGACGCCGCATCAGATTCGGAAACATAAAGGCGAGCGTAAATGCATCCGAACTTCCGGAGGTGCCGAGAAGATAGCCCCTCAGCCATTCACGCACGAGGCCGAATACGCGCGAAACAAAGGTAACCGAACTGATACTGAAGGCCGAGCGCGCTATGCGTCTGTTTTCCATGATACCCTTCTATTATTGTATACACGATTCTTCTAAGTAACTTCTCACGAAGTTACTTTATGATATTCGGTCCCCGGGGACGTATGCCGCTTCTAAGTAACTTCGAACAAGTTACTGTTTGATACTCAGCCGCGAAGCCGCCGCTTTTATATCGGCAAAATACAGAATTTCTACACCGGTGCGCTTATTCACCGGCAAAATGGCATGCCGCGTAATGCCCTTTTCTGTACTCGAGCAGGTCAGGCTGTATTTCGGAACAAATGGGCGGAAACTCCTTCTTCTGAAAGAGAAAACACCTGTTTTTGTACACACAACCACCTTCGCGGAAACCTATGAAAAAGAGTGAACTCATAGGATTCCAGAGATGCCGGGTGTATGGATGGAGCGGCCTTCCTGTTATATCTTTCTTGGATGCACGCTCTATGATTTTGCCCCTGTACATAACCGCTACCGTATCGCTGAGCATCTCAACCATCCGGAGATCATGCGAAATAAAAAGAATTCCGGTGTGTTCCGTTTCCTGTACTTCCATAAGCAACTGGGCGATCTGCCCCTGAATCGATATATCGAGCAGAGTGAGCGGTTCATCCGCAATGAGGTATTCGGGATGAATGGTAAGGGCACGGGCAATGTCGAGGCGTTTAAGCTCACCACCGGAGAGGTTCCCAATAAAGTTTTGGAGTATGCCTCTGCTCAAATTGACCCTGGAAATGATCTCCGTTACTCTATAACGGAGCTCCCTGGCTTTCATCTCTTCGTACAGCTTTATGGATTCACGAAGAGCATCGAATACTCTCATGCGGGGATTGAAAGCCGATTTAGAATCCTGAAACATCATCTGAAAATTTTTTCTCAAGGGCCGGATATCTTTCTCTGAGATGATGGAGAGATTGTTGTCTTTGTAAAACACCTCTCCCCAATCAGCATCAATGAGCCGTAGGAGGAGACGCCCCGCTGTCGTCTTGCCGCAACCCGATTCACCGACGAGACCCACCGTTTTTTCACGAAAAATCGATATTGACACATCACTACAGGCTGTAATCCTTCTGCTCTTCCCATAGTAGTATTTGGTCAGATGCCGGCCCTGCAGGCAATCCGCGCATAACCCTTCGGTTTCCTTCATGCCCTCCTCGCATCAATAATAAAGATAACAGCGTATAAAATGATTCTTCCCAACCTCGACAAGATCAGGGCACTTCTCCCTGCACCTCCTCCTGATTTTTCCCTTTGCATATTGACACCTGTCTATGAAGGGGCAGCCGCGTATCGCTATTTTATTATCCGGTACAGTACCCTGAATCACCCGCAGTCTCTTCCCCCTCTTGATATCCGAATCTGTCGGCATTGAGGAAACAAGAGCCCGTGTATAAGGATGCTTCGGTCCGTGCTTCTTGCCTATTACATCCCGCTTGCTCCCGCTCTCCACAATTATACCCGCATACATGACGGCTACATTGGTTGCAATAAGCCCGACAATGTGTATATTGTGCGATATGAGCATAAGTGTCAGATTCATTTTTTCAATGATTGTTTCAAGAAGATCGATGATCCTGTACCTGTTCGTCGTATCAAGTCCGGAAGTCGGCTCATCGGCAATAAGGAGTGTCGGATTTGATGCAAGGGCAATCGCAATAATGACTCTCTGCGCCATACCCAGAGAGAGTGAGCCGGGGTACATCTTCATAATACTCTCCGGATTGTACAGCAGTGTAGACCGCAGAAGACCCACAGCCATCTCATAAATCTCATTCTCATTCTTCTCCTGATTGAATCGTTCGATGGTTTTCATGAGCTGCGCTCCGACCGGTGTAAAAGGATTGAGGCTTCGAAGCGGATTCTGAAAAATCATTGAAATATTTCTTCCCCGTATGTGCTCCATGATTCTGTTATGCCTGCGGAGCCATTTTTCGTTATCCTTGATCATTGTAAAGGGGTTATACCGAAACTCGATGAAGCTTTCGAGTCCGTAGAAGAGATTAACGAGCTCCCCCCGTCTGTAGTTCCTCGATTTCCCGAAGCCGCGTAGAATCGCATGTATAACCGCCCTCCTGTCATCCCTTTTCGGCCGAAAGTAAAACTCGCCTCCCACGATACCTGGTTCGGAATCAACGAGTCCCATCAAGGAAAGCGCGGTGACGGTCTTGCCGCACCCAGATTCACCCACCAGTCCCAGTACAGAGCCTTCATCGATACTCAGCGAAGCATCCTCCACTGCGCGAATGAACCGCTTGTCCTTCTGGTCGTAAAAATAGACCTTCAATCCGCCCAACGATGCAATTAACGGCATTATCGAGAAACCTTTTCATTATAAATGGAGTTCAGTCCGTCACCGAGTAAATAGAGGCCCATTATGGTTGTAAGGATGACAACAGCGGGGATTGTCGACAACCACAGCCTGCCCTGAAAAAAGAAATCGATACCCATAGCAACCATATTCCCCCAGCTTGGGTCGGGTTCCTGAACACCAAAACCCAGATATGAGAGTGACGTCTCGATCAGCACAGCTTCTCCCATCCCCAGTGTTGCATGGATTATTAGTACAGACTTCGCTGAAAGCCATACAATATGTTTGAAAACAATGCTTCCCGGTGAAAGGCCGAGAGCTTTCCCCGCTTCAATGAAACGCTGGTTTTTCAATATCTCTACTTTCGATCGTATATAGGCGGTCATTTTCGGAATGCTCGTTATACCGACAAAAACCATGACAAGGTATATTGACGGCCTGAACAGCACAATGATAATGAGGATTAGAATCAGGCGCGGTATTGAATCTATGATATTGAGAAAATAGAAGATTATACTCGACAAGATTTTTGGGTAAAAACCGGTGACAACTCCGAAGAGGAGACCGAAAGAGGTCGAGATGACTATTGATAGCAGCCCGGGAACAAAAAATGCTTCTGTGCCCTTGACAATTCTTGAAAATATATCGCGTCCGAGAAAATCTGTTCCAAACAGGTGCTCAAACGACGGCCGCTGAAACATCTGATCAACATGCACGTCCATCGGATTCTGAATGAAGGTATTGGTTATCGATATGAAATAAAAAATAAAGAGATACGCAACAACAAAAAGACCGAATCCTATGGAGACAACATCACGAACACTTGCCCTTCTGTATATCGGAACATAAAACTCTTCGATATCGACCGGTTCCTCTTCGTAGTAAAATCGCTTCATATATTATGCCTCTCTCGGATTCAGGTGAAAGAGTAGTATATTTCGTGCAATCATCCCCACCCGCACCATCAGGACTGAAAGAAATGCAATAACGATAAGAACAGGCATATCCCTGTCGAGTGTCGATTGAAAGGCCAGCCTTCCCATGCCGGGCCAGTTGAAAACCTGTTCAACAATTACAGCCCCGCCTATTATAAACGGCACCTTCGAAAATACAATTGATACCAGCGGTATAAGAATACCCTCGCCTGCCGCGCTTGCAAGAATCGACTCCCCCCGCGCCCTGGAAGCGGCGACGTAGTCGGTGCCGATTACCCTATCCAGTTCAATAGTAATCAAACGAACAATTTCACAGATGGAATTGTTACCCAGGCCGAGAACAAGAATCGGAAGCAAATATGCCAGAACTCTACTGCCTGTTCCACTGGCCTGCACGTAGTAGATAGGCAGGTATCCCGTGTATCTTGATACCAGATAAAGCACAAGGTAGCCGAAATAAAAAACAGGGATCGAGGATACGATATACGAAAGCATTGAGAGTGGCCAGGAGTATGTTTTAAATCCTCTGAATGCGGAAAAGATACCAATAGGAACTGCGAACAGGAGAGAAATAAACAGGGCACCAACAGTAAGAATAAGCGTATTTTTAAATGCGGGGAAGATAATACTGTTGATATCGATTCCTGAAACAATCGAAACACCGAAATGGAGAGTGAATAACCTTTTAAGGAGAAGCATGAAGGAACGAACCCCTTCCCCTTTTCCCAGGAATTCCCCAGGCATCATGTTAAAAAGTAAAAAGAGAAGAAAACTCACGCCAATGACAAGGAGGAATGTATAGACGACTTCTTTCACGATAAGCTTCAGAAAACGTGTCATCCTCCCCCTCTCTGGATATACCATTCCCTCACGTAGGTAAAGAAACGGGTTGGATGAATCTCCACCCGTCTCACCTTCCTGTTATAGGCTGCATAATTTGTAAGGGTCCACAGGTAGGTATACGGTACATCCTCTGCAAGGATAGCGTGGAGCTGCCTGTATATGGTTCTTTTTTTCTCCATATCAAGGGTTGTATTCGCTTCATCCAGCAGGGCATCAACCTCGGGATTTCTATAGGCCCCAAAGTTGTTTTTCCCAATCCCGATTTCCCGTGAGTGAAACAGAGAGGAAATATCAAATGAATCATCGAAAATCCAGTCTGCATAAATTATATCAAACTTATGGTCTATGAACACGGCCTCTGTCCACGCCTTCCATTCAAGCCATTTAATATCTACCTGTATGCCGACCTTCTGCAGGTAATTCTGAAATGCGAGTATGACCCTCTTTGTTGTTTCGTTCTCCTTCGATATGGGCACCACCATCTCAAATCTGAGCTCATAGCTGCCTCTCTTGCGAATACCCTTTGTCCACTCGGTAAACCCGGCCCGGTCGAGGAGACTGTTTGCCTTGTCCACAGAATAGACGATTGGCTTGACATCGAGGTTGTATGCCCAGCTTCCCGGTGCGAAAGGTCCGGAAATCAGCTGGCCCTTGCCTTCAAAAAATGAATCAAGCATTTCCTGTCTGTTGATCGCGTAGGATATCGCCTGCCGCACCTCCTTTATCGCAAGCACCGGATTTCTCAAATTATATCCGAAAAAGGAAAATGATAGTGTGCTGTAGGGATTGAGCTCAAAACGCGAGTCTCCCTGTATCTCGGCGATGTCACGCGGCGGAACCCTGATCTCCATATCGATACCGCCGTAGAGGAGAGTTTGAGTTATAATATTCTGATCGGCAAAGGGCCGCATAATGATTGTATCTATAAAGGGCCTCCCGAGATGATACGCGTCATACGCCTTCAATACTATCTCTGAAGACGGTCCTTTCTGAGAAACGAACATATACGGGCCCGTTCCGATCGGATGTTTATAAATGGAGAGATCTTCATCGCCGCGCAGATACGATACACCCCTCAGGAGGTATGCCGGAAGAATCTTGAAGCTGAATCTGCCCAGCACATTCAAAACCGGTTTTTTCAATTTAAACATAACGGTATAATCATCGATCTTCTTCACTGAAGCGATAAAATTGTATCTGGATTGCAGCGAGGTTATCGTATTCGGGTGCATCATGATTTTATATGTTTTTACAACGTCATCGGCGGTAAACAGCTCTCCATCCGATTCTCCGGGCATCGGATGCCAGCGGACATCATCGCGTAGATAAAAGGTCACGGTTTTTAAATCCTTTGCAATGTCCCAGCTTTTAGCAAGGTCACCCTTTATTTCTCCGTCGGGGTCGTAGTATACAAGAGAACCATAGATCAGCTCTATGAGGCGGATGGATATCGAATCGTTCGCAAGTATCGGCACAAGACGTGTTGGTGCGCCGTACTCTCCATATACGAGGGTGCCGCCCGGCTCCTGCGAAAAAAGTATGGGTGCAGCACACAGGGCTATAAGAATAAAAACCGCACTGAAAAATACTGTTCGTTTGAACTGTTTCATTTCACATCCCCGATTTTAATCCTGATTGGGAATCTTGCAATACACTCCGATAAATTCACAATACTTCAAATTTTCCGGGCAGATAAAAGAAACGAGACTTTCACTCGATGAGTATCTCACCTGTACCTTTCTGCTTATACGAGTAAACAGTCTGTATAGCATCCTGCACAGGTCTTATACCGGAAAAATATTTTCCGAGAGAAAAAAGAATCTCTAGACTCTCCGGGTAACTTTCTCTGCTGTAATATACGTATGACAGTTTCAGCAGGAAACCCGGGTCATTGGTCTCAATCCTGTTCTTGTTGCCTTTGTCACGGGCCCGTTCGAGATAGTACAGAGCCTTTGGGAAGTTACCCGCAAAGAAAGACAGCTCACCCATCAAAGCAGAATCTCTTCTTGTTTTCTCCCACTCTGTTTCATATATATAAGATTCGACATCAGCGATTATATCCTTCACCTGCTTGTACGTGACGCCGGATGATATAACAACTTTCATCATTTCAAGAAGAAATGAGGGTTTACCGAATATTGATTCCATTTCCTTTAAAATGATCCTGTTACCCTTTTTCTGTTTTCCGGCAAGCATATAGTTTACGCTTTCGCATGCAATTGCCCTGTACATCGTAAGCGAACCTGTTACCGATAACTTTCTGGCCTTTAATGCAAACTTGAGGCTGGTTTCATAATCCTCCAGATACAGGTACATCTGAGCCACGTAAAAAGAGGCGAAGCTCGCAAGTTCTCCGGATGAAGCTGAAACAATCGGTTCGAGATTCTTTATAGATTCGCCGAAAATAATCCTGCTGTAGCAAAGCAGGAGTGCGACATCATAAAACCTCATGTGCATGTTCTCTAAAGAGGATACATCCTCTTTAGAGGATGTAACCCTAGAAGGAGTGTATACGTACACCGGCATATCGAGCCTGACACCTTTGACTTCCGAATAGGCATCATGAAATCTGCCAAGCGTCAGCAGTGAGAACGCATGGTATACCTGCAATACATACTTGTAGGACTTCATCATTTCCGGTGAAAGTGATTTTCTCAAATCGGAGAGGTGCTCGATCGCCTTTCTCGTCATCAGCTCTCCCCCGGATGGATTGATACCTAGAAGCGCGTATAACAGTCCGAGTGTGGAATAGGCGTATACCTGCTTTTCACGTATACCCTGCCACATCGCTTCAGCCTTTTTCTTATCACCGAGCCGGTAATAGGTTGCACCGAGGTACACCCGTGCGAGGGCCAAAAACTCGTCAGATAGTTTAGAGCTGTTTACCACCTGTTTCAGAATTTCAGCAGCATCCGTATACTGGTGATTGAAAAAGTATCCTTTTGCGAGAAATAATTTCAGTTCGTCCGGTAATTTTTTTTCATCATCTTTGATCTGCCGTATGCGTCCAATGCTGGTCAATATACTTACTTCGGCAATTTTACGGTATAGTTCGCCTTTGCGGTACAGTATTCGACCTACAGTATACGCTGAAGTAATGTCGGGTGTTATTTTTTCTTCCGCCAGTGCTTTCTCGACAACCTGCAGCGCTTCATCAAAATGGTTTACACGATTCAGCTTCAGCGCCTCCTCGATCTCCTTCGGAATCGGGTATACCGCCTGAGTGCTGGAAAAAAAAAGCAGCAAAAATAGTAAAACGGCACCAGGGCGCTTATTTCGCAAATTTTTCATTCAAATATTCCTGAAAATATGTAGAAGATGCGGTAAATATTCTGTCCCAGCCCAGCTGTTGGGCACGGAATGAGACTAATCCATGGCGGGAAACAGTTATATCGTGATTTATGCGTGTACCGGTATCGACATACTCTTCTGTTCTCTTCTGGATATCATAAATATAAATTGGATTGTAATCGCTATCAATATTTTTAGCAAAGATGATATGCCTGCTGTCGGGGAACCATGCAGTTCCCTGCGTGTTGTCTTTAATTACATTCGGGATATGGAAATAATCTATAAGTTCTTTCCCGGCATTGGGTCCCGAACCGTCTGAAGGAACAATCATTATTCCCCACCGTTTTGTATTGAACGGGTCGCGCTCCCGATTATAGGTTGTATAAAAGGAAACAAATTTGCCGTCAGGCGAAAAAGATGGAAGCTCATCGTCGAAAAACCAGCTCACCAGCACATCTTCATGCTGACCGGGAGAACCTACATCACGAATTATATGAATATCATGAGCGGTCTTTCCCCCGGTGGTAAATACGATATCCTTACCGTCAGGAGACCACTGTGGAAAAAGATCGGTAGCCATGCCGGTAGTGAGTTGGTCAAGCGTCCCGTTCGTAATGTCAAAAAGGTAGAGGTCTCCGTTGCCGGTTCTTCCTGAGCTGAATACTATCTTTTTTCCATCTGGGGAAACCCGTGCCTGTCCGTCTTTTCTGAACTCTTCGGTGACCATGAAATAGCCGTTGTATTGTTTTGGATGCAACGACTCCTGTATTTGCCTCAGCACCCGGTCATTCTCCTGCACTGAACCCGCGTATAAATTGTATTCGCCGCGGCCTGCATTGGACGTAAATATAAACGAGCTGCTGAACGGAAACCAGGTGAATTCATAATTGAAACTTTCCTCGGTAAAAGACTCGAAAAGATCGTCCGTAAGCTGATCCGCTGATGTATCTGTCAGAGAAACTTCTTTCACCTTTTCAAACTCCAGTGCATAAGTCGGCTTGTTGATACCGATTGTATAGATACGGATCTTTTTAATCGTGCCCTGATCCACCTCGAATGCCAGATACTTTTCATTTGTCGAGAATTGAGGATTGTATGAGTTATACAGGCCCGGTATTTGCTCCACCTGCATGAAATCAAAGAGCTTCAACTCGATTCCCTGATAATCAACGGTAACGTTTTCTTCAGCAGCTTTTTCCTCAGGCTGTTCAGGTTCAATCACAGATTCATCGGGCTTTTCAGGGTGTGTGGAGCGTACAGCTTCCCCTGCACAGCCTGCTGAAAGAACCAGTGATACGATCATAAGCACTAAAATTACCAGCCAGCCCTTACTTTTCACCTCTCAACCTCTTCACCTCATCTCTGTATGAAACCGCAACCGCATACTGGTCTCTAAATTGCTGCTCTTCCATAAGTTTTTCATTAAAAAAATCGAAATAGTCTGCCCAGGAGTAAAACGCTTTTGTCAAATACTCACTCTGATTGGTCATATAGTACAACTTCTGATAGGATACAGAAAGATAAAAAAGAGTATTCTGGTATACATTTTTCCTTTGGCCGATATTGAGACGATTCTTTTTCTCCCGGATCACATTGAATGCTGAAATCGCATTTCTATAATTTTCCTCTGCAATTCGTGCATCGGTATAAAAGAGCTTTTCAGCAATATTGAAATATGCCTGCCCCATGTTGTAGTATGAAATGACAGATAGATCATCATTTAAAACTTCAATTGCTCTGTTGTAATAATAAAGTGCCTGTTCATTATCTTTCAAATCATTCAAGTATATAAAGGCAAGAAATTCAGCCGCCCGTCCGAAATCAGGGTGCTCACGGGAGACCGATTGCAGGGTGATAATTGCCCCGTGTATATTCCCTTTTTTATATTCATTTTCAGCATCAGTATAGTAATCTTTATAGAGGCGAACAGCTTCATCACCGGTTAGAGAAAACCTCTTCTCTCCGAAGCTTATATATTTTTTATACTCTTTATACCCTTCACGCTTCAACTCAACAAGATGATAGCCGTACGGCACCTGTATCGGCTTTTTTATTATCGGAGTTTTTCCTTTGAAATCACCGTCAATAAAAAGAAGCGCATCACGGGGATTCGAATCGACAATAAATGCGGTCTTTCCACGCCTAAGATCAACAGTTATCTTCCTGCTGTCTTCCCGAACTTTAAGCGCAATTTTTGCAGGCTTATACCCCTCTTTGTACACGAGAATGTCTGCATCGAGACTCTCGGCCAGAGAGAGCTGAAGCTCCCCATTCTCATTCGTCTGCCCCCGCCAGCGGTCATCGAGGTATACATTTGCATTCCCAACCATGTCCCTGCCCGAAGTAACAACAATAGTGACAGGAATCTCTTTTAATTCCTGTATCGGTTCCCGATACCGTTTTACCCTTCCGCCTGCTTCGAGAAGATACCCCTCACTTATCGTCTCCAGGGTGCATGCAGAAAGTGTCTCACCGGTATCAACAACAACGAGCCGCGCCACTCTTTTTTTTGAATAATCACCCTTTATTCTATCAAAATATTCGTAGTAGCTGTAAAATTTGTTATCCCGCGCAACACCCTGCCGTCTTCCGAGATTAATATACATTTTATTTCCGATCGAAGAAATGTTCCCTTCAAACGGAAAATTTTTCATGAAGGAAGTGGTAAAATCTTCGAGCACTGACTGTACTTCCCGCATCGTAACAAACTTGTTTATCTCACTGATAACTTCCCCTGTGTAGTCAACACCGCATAAGTACAGTTGAAATAATGTTCCGCTTCGACCCAGACTTCCGAATATTACTCCATCCACTTTACTTTTAATCTCCGGAATATCACTCCAGTTCACACCTTTCTTCGCAAGGGTTAGGCCCTCTTCACGCGCCAATTGCATGGCCTTACTGGACACATTGTGAAATACTCCGGCACTCGTAAGATAGTCGATAATCCTCGTTTTGACATCCTCAGCCTTGCGTTTGAGAAGCGGATCATCCCTGTTGCTGACGGCAAGCGGGAATACAGCGACACCCGGAGGGACAGGTGTCTTTGTATAGGAAAACACATAATCCTGCAAAGCAGGCAGCTCCCTATGTATATCGTATGTTATAACAATTCTGTCAGGGAAGTAGTTCGATGGGTATAAAACGACAAGTTGTAGTTCCCGGTCCACTCCTTTTTCACTTTCATAATTGAACGAGATCCGACCATCGGGCCCGGATATACCCATATACCGGTCATCTATGAAAACCCGCGTACCTTCAATGCCTCTAATAACGTTATAATTATCAGTTACCGCATACATCTCGATAGAGAGCCTCCTGTCAAGATCAGCCGTTATTACTGCATCGGGATATACGTCAATTCGTTTAATCCAGGTGTGCTCCCCCTCCTTCGAGACCTGTATTTCTTCCTTCCGTTTCTCCTGTCCGGAGTACTGCACGGTAAATCGGCCGGTCCTGTCGGTCTTTCCCATATATGTGCCGTTTATAATAACCGATGCGTCCGCCACCGGATTGCCCCGGCGTACTTCCAGGGTGTAGTACATATGACCGTCTATGATAGCGAGAAAGTGATACTTTTCATACAGACTCGCCTTCCCGAGCTCTGCGCGTTGAAGCTCTGTCAGTATATCAGATTCCCCTTCAAGAGTCGGCATGTTCTCCTCACCCTTTTTTTCTTTCTTCTTTGCCCTCTGTTCTTCCCCGACGACTTTGAAATGGGTTTCCCACGGCCCGTATTCATACCCATTGTTCTCTCTTTCAATAATAAGTGTATACGACTCGCCAACATTCAAATCCACATTTGTTGAAAAAAAACCCTTTTCATCTGTTTTACCTATAAATTTCTGGTTGAGGTATATGTCGGCATCCGGAAGGGGAAAACGGTCGATTCTGTAGGTTTCAATCTTGAGGGGTGCCGTAATCGTTACGATCTCTTTTTCATACTGTTCGGTAATAAATAGATACATTACAAGAACCGTGAGAGCAAAACTGAAAAAAAGGATAATAAATGTGTTTAATCTGTTCAATGACTCAACTCGACTTTGTCGGTGGTATTACATCACAGGCGGCTGTATGGTAACATCACCCTCGCTGCCGATATTTTCCTTCTGTTCGCTATTTTTGAGTGGCATTCCCTCACCCACCTCTATCTTTCGAAGTGCTATCTTCCCCAGATTGTACCGTTTACCGGCCTTGAGGTCGAGGTGAAAGCTCTTGACATAGAACCCCTCGAGAAATATTTCGATCATATACTCACCGCCTGGTAAACCAATAGAAAAACTTCCGTCATTCTGCGTATTTGCCGTGATAGCCATCTCCTGTTTTTGCTTTCCTTCACGCAACGGAATGCAGTTGATAATGACGCCGCCTCTGTCCTGCATCTCTATTTCATTTCCGGATGCATCAGTCGGCACAACCGTACCCTTTATTCCGGCACGATCGACAATTGTCTTTTCTCTGGTTGCACAGGAAACAGCAATCAGAAGCACAACCGTGATCACGGCAATACACAGCCACCCGGTTTTAGGACAATACATTTTTTTTGTCTTCATCTTTGTATTCCTAACTCATTTTATATTTTAAAATAAAAAAATCCTTGAGCAAATCGTACACGTATAGATAGGCATTACCAGTGACAAAGTACACAAGGTTTTTACCGGCCCTCGCCGGCGGAAGATAGGGAAAGGCATCGACAGAAAAAAACTCATCGGAAAGGAGCCCGATTCTATCTTCGTTAGAAAGTGGATTTTTTCCCTCAACCATATTGTCAAACAGCATCTCCTTATATAAATTGAACGCTCTCTCTCTATAATCGAAGAGCAAACCACCGTTCATCGGGTCGAAGGCAGTGAAATCAGGCAGAAAAACATACATCGCCTTTTCTCCCGAAAAATAATTGTAATTGAAATCCACACCGGAAAAATATTTTATCCATTCAATAGCGCCCGTTTCTCGATTTAAACACACGACTTCTCCCTTTGAGAAAAAAAGAACGATCACGTTTTTAAAAACAAGAAAATCTCTTGTTGTATTATCGCCAACATAACGTATCCATTTTGATTTACCAGTTCTAACATCGAGTGCATAGAATGTTCCATCCCATGCACCGAAATAAAGGCTGGTGTCCCTCACCACCGGAGATACGTTGATGATACCATTCGTGCCAAAGCTCCATTGTTGCTTTCTTGATCCCATATCATAGGCAACCAGCTTCCCGCTCTTAAATGGAACGACCAGAAGGTTTTTATATATATTCATCCCCGCAATTATCTCATCCTCATTTTCATACGAATATACCAGATGTCCGTCCGAGCGAATCAGGACATATATACCGCCGTTAAAGGTGGAAACAATCAAATAATCACCATAAATAACCGGTTCCCCCCTGATTTCTTCCTTGATCATGGATACCCAGGACACTTTTCCACTTCTTAAATCAACAGCGTACAATCTGTTATAAATGTCGTAGAAGTAAACATCTCCATTTTGAACAGTAAATGGATTTAAAAGATCACCGCCAATAAATATCTTCCAGATGGGTTTTGAGCTGCCGAGAGAAAAAGAGTAGAGTGAGCCATTAAAAATTACCGGAAAAATCGTATCGGCTCCTTCCGGAGGCTCACTCAGGTGTTCCACCTCATACTCAGGGAATAAAGATTCATCTTCACCTGCATTCAGGGGCTTCTCATTGTGTACCTGAGCGGATAGAAATTGAGAATTGAAAAAGGAAAGGATCAGCAACAGCAGTAACATACATGTGTATCGTTTCGGTTCCATATATACCTGAAACTAATATACCCAAAAAACGCTCTAACCGGCATGTATTAAAATGCCGCCCGGTTGAGGGCGGCGGTCTTAAAACAGTTTGCTACACCCCTTTTTCTTTTCAGCCTTTTTTTCGAGCCGTTCCCTGTCTCCTTCATACAGATATTTTGCTTCTATATCTTTATATATTTTTTGAATCTGTTCAAACAGGTCACTAGCTTCTTTAGGCGGCTTTTCAATCCCCGTATATATCCTTTCAGCCATGTCAAAGAGACCAATCGTGGAAAGGGCTAAAAACCGTATATTCACAAAAGAATGAAAAGCGAGCTTGCTTTGCTCCCCTGCTTTTTTGGAGTATGTATCCGCCTCCTCCTTTTTCCCCTCATCGATGAGCCTGTCCCGCTCGGCAATAAACTCATCCTTTTTTTTCTGCGCACTAGCTCGCAGCACCTCATTTTTATTGATGTCTTCTTCTATCCCTTGAAACCTGCCGAGTACTTTGTCCAAAAGTGAGACTTCGTTTCCTTTAACGGCCTCCTGTGAATCTGCGAGCCAGGCGTCCCAGTCGATGACTCTGGTCATGACTCTAAACTTTTCCGTCGGTTCCTCCCCGAACGCAACCTCTGTCCCTTCACCCGTCTGCAGAACCAATTCATTCTTCTGCCCCTGCACTGCAACGCTTCCTTCATTCAAAAGGACAATAGTCGACCCGTCATATCCGGATCCCACCTCAAACTCGGTGCCCCTGATGGTGAGATTTACCGTTTGAGTCTGAATATCCGGCTCAGTCTTTGCTTTTTTGCCCAGCTTGAACTTCATTCTCCCGATAAAAAGCATGAAAGAAGGTTTTTTCTGCTCCTGCACGTATTTTTCCGAGATAGTGAATTGAGAGTTTGCCATTATATGCATTTCACTCCCTTCGTCAATGAGGGTAGCCTCACCGCCTTCGCCTGTTTTGACAATGTCACCTGAGACCAGTGTCATCCCCGAATCAAGCTGTTCCCAGGCGCTTTTCAGATGACTGTATGCAACATCACCTGAAACCCAGTCGACGACAGCGGAATAGGATAGAACTGGAACCGCAACCAGTGTCAGGATGAAAAAAACAATGGATATAAGCTTTTTGGTCATTTTATTCCTCCATTTTCTGCCTATTATAATAAATCCCGTGTGAGACCGCAAGAGAAAGAACCCCACTGTAAACCCTACATACATTACATCATTTTCCTCTTTTTTTCCCGCATATAATACAATTGCAATTTCAGCTTTTTGGTGTAACAATTTACTTAAAAGTGGTTTACGTACCCGGGGACCGAATATCATAAAGTAACTTCGCGAGAAGTTACTCAACAGTGCCGCTGACTCTGTATTCATACATTGAACTGAGCGTTACACTGCCAGCGCCCGAGGGAATCTAAATTCCGGCCCACACTGTGAAAAACAGGAAATAATTCATTATACAGGAGGCAAAAGATGCCGGTTAAAAAAGTAAAACAGTTTCTTGATGATAATACTATTAAATACGTTAGTATCAAGCATTCACTCGCATACACGGCACAGGAGGTCGCAGCATCCACCCATATACGGGGAAAGAAGATTGCCAAAACTGTCGTCATCAAGGCTGATGGAAAAATGGCTATGGCAGTTCTTCCGGCAAGCATGAGGATAAACCTGGACATGCTCAAAAAAGCAACAGGTGTAAAAAAGGTGGAAATCGCCGGAGAACAGGAGTTTCAGGACCTCTTTCCCGACTGCGCAGTGGGTGCAATGCCGCCGTTCGGCAACCTGTACGGAATGGAAGTGTATGCCGACAGCTCCTTAAAAAATAATGAAGAAATAGCATTCAATGCAGGATCCCATACGGAGCTCATTCAGCTCGCCTTCAAAGATTTTGATAAACTGGTTCAGCCGAAAATCGCAAAGATCGCCAAATGAATTCATTAATGTCGCTTTGACTGGTACTACAGCGATACTTAATGATTATATGGTTTTAAAAGCAGACCTTTGACATAAAACAGGCCGTATTTCCCGCTGCAAAACGTATCATAATCGCTCTTGAGATGAAAAGTATCGCTGTAGTACTGGAAGCACTTTTACTCAATGAAAAAACAACACATGTTCCATACACCCCGTAGAATATGTGTGTCTTCATGGTCAGGAGGGTGCCTATGACAGGAGTCGTGAAAGACGCTATTTTTATCGAGCACAAAACTGGACCGCCGCATCCGGAAAGTCCCCGCCGGCTCGAGGTTCTCTATGATATGCTTGAAGATAAAGACATATCGGGAAAGCTCGAATACCTTCCCCCCAGGAAGGCTACAAAGGAGGAGATTGAGTATAACCACAAGCCTGCATATTATGAACAGGTGGCTATGACAGAAGGCATCCCTTATTCGTCCCTCGATATGGATACCCAGCTTTCTGCAAAGTCTTTCGAAGCAGCCCTCTACGCTGCAGGAGGTGTTCTGCGTGGTATCGACGCACTGATGAATGAAGAGTGTGACAATGTCTTTGCGCTTATTCGCCCACCCGGCCATCATGCGGAGGCAAACAGAGGCATGGGCTTCTGCATCTTCAACAACATCGCAGTCGGCGCAGAACATGCAATCAGGAATCACGCGCTCGAACGGGTGCTTATCGTCGATTGGGACCTTCATCATGGTAATGGTACACAGCATTCCTTCTACTCGGATGACAGGGTGCTCTATTTTTCAATTCATCAATACCCTTACTATCCGGGAACCGGTGATGTCATGGAAGCCGGAAGCGGAAGGGGCAGAGGGTTCACCGTCAATATTCCTCTCGGACCAAGATACGGAGACTACGCATACGTAACCCTGTTTGAAAAAGTGCTCAAACCCATTTCGCTGCTGTACAGGCCGCAACTCGTGCTCGTATCCGCAGGATTTGATGCCCACTACGAAGACCCATTGGGTGGAATGGAGGTTACAACCGATGGATTCGCCTCTCTCGCCGGTGTAGTAATGGATACAGCAGAAAGCACGGCGAACGGGAAACTACTGCTCTCCCTCGAAGGAGGGTACAACCTCGAGGCATTGAGAGAAAGTGTAAAAAAAGTTTTGCTGCGCCTCAACGGTGAGAGAGATGACGTTTCTCCGGAACAACCCAGTGTCAGACGCAGGCAGGATGTCGACCTGATAATCAATCAGGTTTCGGGTGTTCAAAGGGAGTTCTGGAGCTGTTTCTAAGTACCTTGGATTAAGATAGTTGTAATACTCGGCCGCGAAATGGTTCCATTTCTAAGTAACTTTTATTAAGATAGTTGTGATACCGAGCCCTGTCAAGGATCGACCTCGAAATGGCACGTCCCGCAAATGTCATTCCCCGGGGGGATTCACACCACTTCTAAGGTTCCTATTTCATATCCTTCCATCGAAGTATCGGCTTTCTCGCTGCCTGTACCTCATCGACTCTCGTTATTTTCACCCTCTGCGGTGCATTGTGCAGTATATCGGGGGATTTCTCCGCTTCATCAGCAATAGCTATCATTGCATCTATGAAACGATCAAGCGTTACCCTGCTTTCGGTTTCCGTCGGTTCGACCATGAGCGCACCATGCACAACGAGGGGAAAGTAAATAGTCGGCGGGTGAAATTCGTAATCGATGAGCCGTTTCGCAATATCAAGTGTGCTGACACCGTGTTTTTGCTGCTCCCTGTCGGTAAAGACGCACTCATGCATACACGGTGTTTTATATGGAAGGAAAAAATATCTCTCGAGCCTCTTACGCAGGTAGTTCGCGTTTACCACCGCTGTCTGAGATACCCTCTTCAGTCCCGCCCAGCCCAGGGTTCGTATATACGCATACGCCCTGACGCAGACGAGAAAATTGCCGTAAAAGCTTTTTACCCTGCCGATCGATTTTTTAAGATCGTAATCGAGGCTGAATACATCGTCTTTCTTCTCGATAACGGGCACAGGGAGAAACGAGGCGAGTGTATCTTTGACTGCAACAGGTCCGGCTCCGGGACCCCCGCCGCCATGCGGAGTTGAAAAGGTCTTGTGCAGATTCATGTGAAGCACATCACACCCGATATCCCCGAAGCGGACAATTCCCATAAGTGCGTTGAGATTTGCACCGTCTATATACAAAAGCCCGCCCTTACTGTGTACTATTTCTGCAATCCTGCCCATCTCCTCCTCGAATATTCCGAGTGTATTCGGGTTGGTGATCATGATCGCCGCGGTGTTTTCGTCCATTACCGCATCGACCGCAGCAGCTTCCAGCCACCCTCCTTTCCCCGATTTGATCGGCACCGGTGTAAACCCGCACATACTCACACTCGCGGGGTTTGTGCCGTGTGCTGTATCAGGGATAAGCACCTTTGTCCGTTTCTCTCCCCGGTCCGTAAAATAGGCCCGTATCATAGTCATGCCGGTCAGTTCCCCGTGCGCTCCGGCCGCAGGCTGCAGCGTAACCCTGTCCATTCCGGTGATAGAAGCCAGGTATCTTTCAAGCTCGTACATAATCTGCAAAGCACCCTGTGCAAGCTCCTCCGGTTGCAGGGGGTGGATGAAGCTGAAACCCTCGAGCTTCACGATGTCTTCATGGACCTTCGGATTATACTTCATGGTACACGAACCAAGGGGATAGAACCCGGTGTCGAGCCCGTAGTTCCACTGTGAAAGCCTCGTGAAATGCCTGACAAGTTCGACCTGGCTTATCTCTGGAAACCCTTCGAAGGAATTTCGGATCATCGATGGAGGCAGCGATTTCTTCAGCAGGGTTTCATTATTCCAGGTCTCGGGGAGCTCGACAGCGGTTCTTCCCGGCGATCCCTTTTCAAAAACAAGCGGCTCTTCTGCAAAAGCCGTTTCTTTATCCAATGAAATGTCCACGTATGTTCTCCGGTTTTATTACTTTCCGCATTCACTCAAGACGGTGCCAAGTGAATCGATCTCTTTTTTTGTGTTCATCTCAGTAACGTTTACCAGCAGACAGTTTGTAAGCTCCTTATAATAAGGTGAAAGAGACAGCCCGGGAATAAACTTCTTCTCGATTGCGTGCTGCATGAGTTTTTCAACATTCAGGTCGGTTTCGAGAACAAATTCGTTGAATGTAGGCGCGTTGAACTTCAATCTGAATCCGCTGACCCCGGCAAAAACCTTCTTAGCGTATTCGGCACGCTCATAATTAAGCAGACCGACGCGTTGAAATCCCTTCTTTCCCAATGCGCTCAGATACAGTGCAGCCGTCAGCGCACATAACCCCTGATTGGTGCAGATATTCGACGTCGCCTTTTCACGCCGTATATGCTGTTCGCGCGCCGTCAGAGTGAGCACGAACGCCCTGTTTCCTTTCCGGTCGACGGACATGCCTGCAATACGCCCCGGCATGCTGCGAATGAAATCCCTCTTGCAGGTGAGTATACCGAGCAGCGGTCCGCCGTACCCGGGAGGAATTCCAAGGCTCTGTCCCTCACCGCAGGCGATATCCGCATTGTACACACCGGGTGGGTTGATTATTCCGAAGGCAAGCGGCTCTGAAAACACGGCGATAAAAAGCGCGCCCTGCGCGTGTACCTCTTTTTCAAACTTCTGTAGGTCTTCGAGAATCCCAAAGAAGTTAGGTGACTGAAGCACAACGCTTGATACGGATTCATCGAGCATTGCCGAGAGTTTTTTGATATCCGTTACCCCATGTTTGTCCCATGGAGTTTCGAGTATCTTCGCATGCCCTTTCATGTACGTCTCTATCACCGCGCGGTACTGCGGGTTCAAGGATCTGGACAGGATAACTGTATTTCGCCTGTTTATCCTGAGTCCCATGAGCACCGCCTCGGCAACACTCGTTGCCCCGTCATACACCGAAGCATTAGAAACATCCATACCGGAAAGTGAGCACATAAGCGACTGGTACTCGAATATGGCCTGCAGTGTTCCCTGGCTTACCTCCGGTTGATATGGAGTATAGGAAGTATAAAACTCCGAACGTGCTGCAAGCTGGCTTACAGCCGAAGGAATATAGTGGTTGTACAGACCGCCGCCGAGAAAAGAGGAGTATTCACGCAGGTGGGCGTTCTTCATGCTCAGGCCCCGCATGTGCCGAACAAGGTCGGGTTCGGAAAGCGGTTTCGGGAGATCAAGCTCTTCACTAAATTGTAAATCTTCGGGTATGTGTGAAAACAGGTCTGAAACATCCCTGCATCCTATAAGCCGGAGCATATCGTGAATATCTTCATCGGTATTCGGAATATAACTCATCGATTCGCTCCTCTCATCACACACCGGTACTATGCCGCCGATTCCCATTCAGCATCGACCTGGCGATTCAACCAAACCGTAATATCTCAAAAATTGTTAAATCCAGGTAGATCGACGCCGAGTATGTGCTTCAGCCTTCCTTAGACTCTTTTTTTACGAGCTCACCGTATGCGCCGCCGTCCATCAGTTGAGATATCTCGGATGGTTCGTTCATTTTAATTCTCACCATCCAGCCGTCGTTATAGGGAGAAAGATTGACGTATTCGGGATGCTCGATTAGAGTCTCGTTCGTTTCGACCACCTCCCCACCCACAGGTGCATACACATCCGATGCCGCTTTCACGGATTCTACGACGCCGACAGCTTCTCCCCGTTTGAGCCTTGTTCCGATTGCAGGCATTTCGACGAATACAACATCACCCAGCCGGCCCTGAGCATAATCCGTAATACCCACCGTCACCAAACTTCCATCCTGTAAAATCCATTCATGCTCATCGGTATAACGTAAATTTTCCGGAAACTTCATAACCGCCTCCTCTTTCACGCGCTTGAACCGCGACTCACCTTCCCAGTTCTACTTGCGATACGTATAGTATATCTTCATTGCTGTTTTCAATTTTCTTGATGTTCCGGTCTAAAATCTTACCATCAAGCTGAATACGCGCGCAGGCGCCGTCTGCTCCCTTGAAAATAATATTCTCCATTGTTTCGATATTTATGCCAGCATCCCGAATAATATCAAGAACTCCTGCAAGCACCCCGACACGATTCTTGTGATGAACAGAAAGCATCCAGCGAGCGGGGGTTCGTTCCATGAGATTCACACAATTGGCAACCTTTCCAGTTCGGAGAAACTCCCGCAGGATATGTATGGTTTCGTCTGCAACAGCATTCTGCGCCTGCTCGGTGGATGCACCGATATGATGTGTACCGTACACATTCGGAGATTCGGTGAGTGAACTTTTAATCTCGCCTTCCTTCGCCGCGGGTTCTTCTGCAAAAACGTCAAGTCCGGCCCGTATTCCTTTTTCAGCTATGGCCAGCAACAATGCCCGTTCATCGACGACTTCAGCCCTCGATGTATTGATGAAACAGGCGCCTGGTTTCATCGCCTGAAAGAAGGTATTTCCAATACGACCAGTGGTTTCCGAGGTAAGTGCAAGGTGAATCGTCACGATATCCGCATCGCGAGCCAGGGCCTCAGGACTCTTTCGATAATCGATGCCGAGAAGCCGGGCCTTCTGTTGGTCGAGGGACCTGCTCCATGCAATCACATGCATACCGAACGCCCGCGCCCTTGAAATGACCTCTTTACCGATCCTGCCTACACCGACCACACCAAGCGTCCGTCCGCTGATCCCGCTCGCCTTTGAAAATTCCTTCTTGTTCCACCTCCCGTCCCTCAACTGGATTACATTGTCCGGAATCTTCCTGTCCAGAGCAAGAATCAACCCGAACGCAAGCTCAGCAACAGCCACAGCATTTTTTCCGGGACAGTTGGCAACGTATATGCTCCTAGCCGATGCGGTTTCTACATCGATGGTATTTACCCCTGAGCCGGCCCTGATAATGAGGTTCAGCCCCCTGTCTGCTTTAATCATATCAGCGTCCACTTTAGTAGAACGTACAATGAGCACATCCGGTTGCTGCGTATGAAGAGCAGAAAGCAGCGAATCATCCTTGAGAGACTGGTCATACATGGTCTCGCATCCGAGACTTCTCAGCTCATCGATCTTTTCATCTGGGAACTTGTCTGCAATTAAAACCTTCATGGACATGTTCCACCTCCTTTTACAGCTTCAAAATCCCCGGTATTTACTTAAGGTGCCCCTTTTATATGATCGAAGAATACCGACACACTTAGCTCGCCTTTATAGTCAGAATAGATGAACGAGCAGCCCGGACCGAAGCTTCGGTGAAAACCAGGTCGATTTTGGCGGCATTACCATGCCGGCATCGGCAACCGCAAGAAGCTCCTCGGCGCCCACAGGATAAAATGAAAATGCAACCCCGCCCTTTTTATCGACAAGCCCCTTGAGTTTTTCGGTGCTGTCCGAACCGCCGGCAAAATCGATGCGCCGGTCCTTCTTCTGATCCATAATCCCGAGTATCGGCTCTAAAAGCAGTCTCTGAAATATGCTCAGATCGAGCGCACTTACAGGATCATTCGAGCTCACATCTCCGGCAGCGGTAAGGCTGAACCAGGTTCCTTCAAGATACATGCAAAAAACACCCTTTTGCGCTGGAGCAGGATTCGTCGTTTCAGCTACATCGAATCGGGCTTTTACTTCTTTCATAAAATCTTTTTCACTTCGTCCGTTGAGATCGCTGACATGCCTGTTGTACGAAAGTATCCTGAGCTGTTCAGATGGAAAGAGCACGGCAAGAAAAAAATTGTACTCTGCTGAAGAGTCGTCACCGCGACCAATATTTTTTTTCCTCATTTCCTCCCGGACTCGGCTCGCACCTGCAGCCCGGTGATGACCATCTGCAATATACAAATAAGGCACCTCTTTAAAAACAGCCTCTATCTCTTCAGAATTTTCAGCCCGCCAGACCGTATGCCGGACACCGTCGACGGCAGTAAAATCATGGAGAGGAGCATTTTTTCTCTCGCGATCGATCAATGCATCAAGATGCCGGATCCCCCGATAGGTCATAAGTACAGGTCCTGCATGGGCAGAGAGAGCGAGCATATGCCGGACCCGGTCATCCTCCTTTTCCTTCCTGGTATGTTCATGTTTTTTAATAATGTCACGGTCATATTCATCGACCCGGCAGCAACCCGCAACACCAGTCTGCTCATGGCTGTTTACCTGCAGCCGGTAGATATACAGGACAGGACTGTCGTCCTGAATTAGAAGATTTTTTTGCCGCAGGGTATGGAAATTTTGAGCGGCCTTCTGGTACACCGCAGGGTCGTATGGATTCATACCCTCAGGTAGATCTATTTCAGGACGAATGACATGAAGGAAGCTGAGCGGATTCCCCTCAGCCATATTTTTCGCCTCTTCAACAGTTACTACATCGTACGGAACACTCGAAACCGCCCGCGCCTTTTCTGGTGCAGGGGCAAGCGCCCTGAATGCTTTAATTGTTGCCATGGTATACCCCCGGTAGATGTTTTGTTCAGCGCTAAACCCTTCTAAGGAAACCTGCTGATTATCCCGGCATCGATATGTAGATGATACTTTTCTCCGATTTTTCCGGAAACAGTTTTCTCATTTTCCGAAAAGGCACTGATAATACCTATCAGAGTCCCCTCCCGTGAAAACCGGGTGTCGATATACGCCATACCGACCTGCAGCTCATCGGTTCCCTGTGCGCAGCTCGTCACCCTGCCGATAATACGCTGGCTTCTGATTTCAACCACGCAGTCACCCGTTTTCGCCATGCGCACACCGCGTGTCCGTACCTTGAAACGTACGACCTCCATCGTAGATTTCTTCATACGCTGCAAAAAGGCGTCTCTCCCGATGAAAAAAGCCTTGTGAAACTTTACATAGGGGCCGAATCCTGCCTCCAGGGGAGTTATATCCCAGGGTCCTGCAAGCTCATGGCCATGCAGGGGGAGGCCTGCTTCGATTCTGAGAGAATCGCGCGCCCCAAGACCCGCAGGCTTTACTCCGTACGGTCTACCCACATCGAGTAGGCTGTTCCAAAGAAGAGACGCACTGTCTGGATGAACCATGATCTCATACCCTATCTCCTCCCCCGTATAGCCTGTCCTCGATACCAGAACATCGCAACCGCCGATCTCACACTGAATAAAAGTCGATTTCTCAAGGCGTGAAATTTGTGTCCCGACCGCGTCGGTGAGAGCGCACAGGGCTTTCAAAGAGGCCGGTCCCTGAAGGGCCATGCCGACACGCGCATCAGATCCGACAGCCTGAATATCCTTGAGGTTCCGAATAACTACATCACCGATTATTTCCCGAACCGGCACATCGGCATCAATACAAACTGCTTTTTCATTTACCGCATTGAGCCACCTGATATCGACGTCACTGTTTGCCGCATTTACGACCACAATGTATCTCTCATGGCCTAGTTTGTAAATCATGATATCATCGATCGTGTGGCCATCCGGGTCAAGCAGGTACCCGTACATCGATTCCCCTGTTTTTATCCAGGGGACATAGTTGCTGTATACCGTATCAAGAAACTGTGTTGAAAACCTGCCACTTACCTCAAGAATACCCATATGACTGATATCGAACAGCCCGGCGTTCTGTCGCACAGCCCTGTGCTCATCGATTATCCGCTCGTACCGTACCGGCATTTCCCATCCTGCAAAGGCAACCATATGCGCCCTGAGCTTCAGGTGTTCCGCGTAGAGACAGCTCGGCTTTGCACCTTGTTTCCCTGCACCTGGTTTATTATGAAGCACTTCTGCCGGGCGGAAAATTTTCTTACCGGTATTTTTCGCCGCACGACCCAGAGCATGCATGCCGATAAAATAGGGCTTTGAAACATCAAAGCAATCCGGCCGCTGTCTATATAGTTCCTGGGACTCTGCCCCCGGTTTGAAAGATGAGGAATTTTTCCCCTTTATTTTCTGCTCTATTTTCAGATGTGGCGAAATCGTTTCAAGCATACCTTCGATCTCATGTTTCTCGTCTTCACTGCACTCATCATGCTCCCTGATCACAACAGGGCCATCAATCTTTCTGAAAATATCACGAGGATCAAAAGCGATGTATCCGTCGGACAGGCCCCTGAGCCAGGTCAGGACCTTTTGACAGGTTTCACCCGGGCACACGAGGAGAAATCGATCTTTCCCCCTTTTATCGGGAGAAAGTCTTACCACAACAGCCTGCGAAATAAGCGTACCGTCACCCCCGAGTAAAAAGGTTTCGACTGCATTACCCTGTATAGATGTGCTGATCGCACGTGTGGAAACCCCTTCAAGAAACAGAGGAGAACGTTCCCCTTTAATCAGGATTGAGCAAAAGTGATGTGCGCTGTCTGCAGTTTCTTTTGCAGACTGCAAGCCATACTGGGGGTAACCCATTACCGCTGCATCTTTCTGTTTTTCGAGGCTCCCGGCAAGAGACGCCACGCGACTTTGTATATCGACAAGCAGATCGAGGTCAATCTTGCCTCTCGGCAGGTCGCCGGTGATCCCTCTGTAGGTGAAAGGCTGTATGTTTTTAATTGTCTTTGCTATGAGAACGCCTAACTCCTCGAGCCCAGTCCTCGTTATTCCTCTTTGCGTGATCCACGGTGTGCCGATACGCACGCCACTCGCTTCGGCTGTTGCTGTGTCGCCCGGTATGGTGTTCTTGTTGGCGACGATCCCGCAAAGGTCCAGGATTCGAACAGCTATCTCACCTTTGAGCGGAAAACCGCTCTTCGTTTCAACCGAATTGAGGTCGAGAAGAAGAAGATGGGTATCTGTTCCGCCGTAGGCGAGTTTCAGCCCGTTTCGCTCGAGCACCTGTCCGAGAAAATGCGCGTTTTCAACAATATCCTTCTGTACTTTTTTAAATGTACTACTTCCTGCGATTCCGAATGCCACCGCCATTGCTGCAAACTTGTTCACGTGGGGCCCCCCCTGCTCACCGGGGAACACCGCCTGATCAATACGTTCAGCGTACTCCCTGTTTGTGGTCATGATGACCGCGCCACGGGGACCGAACAGTGTTTTATGCGTGGTGAATACAACAACATCCGCATAATCGACCGGATTTGGGTATACACCGGCTGTAACCATCCCCGCCGGGTGAGAAATATCGGCCAGCAGTATTGCCCCGGCACTATCAGCAGCCTTCCTGAATTTTTTCCAGTCCGGGGCCCAGGGGTACGAGGTATAGCCTGCAATAATCATCCGCGGCCTATGTGTAGCGGCAAGATCGATGATACGGGAGTAGTCGAGCCTCCCCGATACGGGATCAACCTCGTAGGAGACGATTCGGTGCTGTTTTCCAGACCTGTTGAACTCGCTTCCGTGGGTGAGATGCCCACCGTGCATCAGTGACATACCCATCACGGTTTCACCGGGCTGTACAAAGGCATCGTATACGGCGCTCACTGCAATCGAACCCGAGAGCGGCTGAACATTGATAAAAATATTTTCAGGTGAATTCTTCCTGGTCCGAAACAGCTGTGCCGCCCTGCGCGCCGCGATCTTCTCGACGAGATCTGCATACTCACACCCCTTGTAGAACCGCCTGTCCGCGTACCGCCTATACCGGGTGAGCTGGAAATCAATGTCAGCCAGAGTCGGCTCATCTTCACCCTCCATGAAACGAGAGGGATATCCTTCCGCATATACGTTATTAAAGGAAGAGCCAAGCGCTCTGAGCACAGGCGCCGGGCATATGCTCTCGGAGGGAATGAGAATAATTTTTCTTGCCTGCCGCGCCTCCTCGAATTCTACGATTCCTGCTATAGTCGGATCGATATCCTCAAGCGTCTTGCCGAATACATAACCAGCATAATGCATGGTACACTCCTTCAGCCAGTATACTCCGTACCACCTTTTCTGTCAAGTGATAAATACAGATAACACAATTTATTTATAAAAAATTACATATAATATGTAATATGAGCTATATTAATACGAAAATAATCAATAGCGAGACCTTTGTTTAATAACAGTGCCGTTACAGGCGTGATCAAGTTCACATAGACGAAGAAGAACTGGATAAGCTGTGTTTTTTATGCAATAATTAATGATGCAAAAACAGGGAATCACCTGATTTATCATGGATTAAAGGTCTTTGTACACGTAATCAATCGGTGATATGAAATGGGAGTGAAACACATGGAAAAGCATTACGTACTAACTGCATTCGGAAAAGACCGTCCTGGCGTCGTTGCGGATGTTGCCGGGCTTATATTCGAAATCGGGGGAAATCTCGAAGATTCCACCATGACCCGGCTTGCCGATGAATTCGCAATCATCCTCCTCTTCTCGATTCGTGAGGATATCGAGGATGACCTTGCAAAAGCATGCAGGCGGCTCGAGAAACAGCGGGGAATTTCTGCCTTTTTCCGTCCGGCAAACAGATCAGGCGGGTGGATAGTGGAGCCGTTTATCCCCCGGCGTGTACATGTCGAAGGGGTCGACCATACCGGTATCGTGTATCGGATAAGCGATTACCTTTCATCGATGAAGGTGAATATCGCCAACCTGACATCCCGGCGCATCACCTCGCCTGAGAGCGGAACGGTACGTTACTCCCTGGATATCGAGATACAGGTTCCCGGGGATGTCTCCCTCGAAAGGATGAAAAAAGACCTCGACCGTATCGGCCTTGAAATCGATGTGGATATCGATGTATAAACTGTTTAGCGTTTTTCCAGGATCTGTCGCCTGTATAATAAACCGCATCTGACTCCGGCACGTTATCCGGACGCTTGCTTCCGGATACCATACCGAACAACAGCGCATCTGCCGACGGAGGCTGACGGAATATATTCCGTCGTACCGAACTACATTGTTCGAGATCGATTCGGCTCAGGTATGCTTGGCCCTCAAGGAGCCCTCTTCTTCCCTGATTCTCTTCAAAGACTCGGTATACTCCCTGTCGTAGGTTGCGCACCCGACATTCTTCTGCCGGATCAAAAATTCTATGCAGTTATCGCATGCCGTGCACCACTTGATCTCATCTTCCCGCCCCTCTTTCAGCTTCAGTGGAATAAGGCTGTCCGCAAGCGACTGGCGTCCGAAGGCTATCATATCGCATACCCCGTCCTTGATGTTCTTTCGCGCCCAGTACAGTGCAGACGCCTCCTCTTCCTTTACCGCAAGGAGCTTGTTCTTTCCGTTCCGCAGCACCGAGTAGGCGGAGCCGATAACGACGGTCTCAGGTTTGACCACATCGCTGACCGCCTTCTGGAAGGTATGGTGAAGATACACATCGTCCGGTATGCTTTTATCAGGCTGTGAAAGTGCAAGGGTAATCGACGGGGAGCCTGCAGAAACGAGGATGAATCGGGCGCCCCGCTCCTCGATACCCTTCACGAGATTTAAAGATTCTGTAAGGTCGATTATCGCCGTATCCGGACCGGCGCTGCCCTGGCCGCCCGGAAAACCCTCCCATATCGAAACCTTGGATCCGACGATGAAATCCGGATCGTTCACCTCTCTTATGATTCTCTCGTATGTTTCATAGGCAAATCGCGTTCGGTTTTCCCATGAACCGCCGTACTTCCATTTTCTGTCATTGTAGGGCCTGAGGAGCTGTGAACCCAGGTACCCGTGGCAGAGTTTGAAATCTATGCCGTCCGCGCCGCAGTCGTGGGCGATTTTGGCAGAAAGCACGAACTGGTCCATGATCTTCCCGATATCTTCCTCGGTGAGCAGGTCTCCCCCGAACCCGGGAAGCGGTTTAACACACACCCGACGGGAAAAATCCGGGTGACTCAACTCGCCTGAGTGGGTAAGTTGCCAGAAGAAGAGAGGTTTGTCGTTCACCTTTTTCATTTCCGACACGAATTTAGTCAGCGCTTTCCGGTTCCGGGGCATAACACTGAGCTCCATGAGTCGTCCCCTGCTTTCGTAGGTAACGGTGATTGCTTCGAGCACGATAACCCCGGATTCCCCTCTGAAATGACGCTCGTACCGCCGATACGTCTTGTCCGTTGGGTTTCCCTCCTCGTCCGAGTCGCAGCATTCCATGGCGTTGATTGCAAAACGATTTTCCACCTGCCTGCTTCCGATTTTGATCGGTGTAAAGAGAATATCGTTTTCTTCCATAAATAAAACCTCCTGTTGTAAAACATCCTGTTGGAATTCACCCCGTTCTGATTGAACAGGTATACACAGCAGACACATCCTGAGATTCATTTCGCGGCGGCCGAGATTGAGTTTTTTTCTCAGGTTCATCCTGTAAAACTCAACCGCCTTTTGTGTTATGCAGAGGATATCCACAATCTCCTTACTCGTATTTCCCTCGGTAATCAGTGAGGCGACTTCGAGCTCTCTGTTCGTAAGGTTCGGATATTTTTTCCTGATTTATTTAATAAGGGGGGGAACTATGTCCCGCAGATATTTATTTCATTCATAACGCTCTTCACTATTGAAATCAACGCCATACGGTGAAACAAAAACCCGGATTGTCTGTAATTCCTCCCAAACATACTACTTTTCAATCACCTTGCACAGTATATTTTTATCGAGCCGGAAATCACTGCGGCACTGGATTGACAACAGCAGCAATAAATGATACAGTATGGAATGATCAAAATAGATGCCATAGACCTCGAAATTGTTGATATACTCTCCCAAAACGGGCGTATACCCAACAACGAGATAGCGGCCAGACTTTCCATTTCGGAAGGCACGGTCCGAAACCGCATAAAGAAACTCACCGTGAACAACCTCCTGAAAGTGAAAGGACTCATCAATCCGGACGAGGGTACGGAAAAACAGCTCATCTATATCCTGGTCACGCTGCAGATGAATAAAAAGTGGAAAGAAACCGCGCAGAGAGTATCAGATCTCCCCAATGTACGGTCTGTCTCGATGATCACAGGAAGATTCGACCTGATAGTCGAACTCTTCATCGAGCCGCATAACCTTATAAACTTTCTCACCAATGAATTATCAACAATCGGAACGGTTGCATCGACCGAAAGCCTCGTTACCATTAAAAACTTCAACAAGTGGGTGTAATCATCGGTAGTCAATGGCAACTGCATCGAGCCGCACCTGCTGTGTCCGGTCGGAAACAAGAAACGCCCTGAGGCAAAAGGAGCCGGTTCCAACATCGGTCGCGAACCGTGAAATCCGGGCATTGACTTCAGACGCCGTATTTGCCTCTGCAGAAGAGGCAGCATTGGTCCATGTGCTCCCGTTCCACCAGTGCCAGGTTGTTCCGTCGTTGCTTATCTGATACCGCACTGACCCCGGCACCTGAGCTTCTCTCCTCTATATACAGGTCCGACACTACATCGAAATTATTCAAAAGAGGGCCGTACCCGTTGAACCCGGCGGTTATATAAAATCTATCTCTTCCACATAACCGCACGGAACTGCAGTCAGGGTAAGGATCAAAAATGATAAAAAATACCCTGTTTTCATAATGTGTAAAATATACCGTTAAATCCTATACTACCAGTAACAGTTTCAGTCTCTTATTACACTCCCGGTCCGAAATGCTTGAGCATGACGAGGTCGTCGGTACTGCTTTCATTTGTAACAGCGATGCCTTCCCGGGCGGCATTCACGCTGACGAAAAGCTCATCACCCGTCATCTGGCCGAATCTGATCAGTGCAGGTGCTTCCACATCAAGCACACCGAACTTTCCGTGCCCCTGAATGACAATTAATCCGTACGCGGCATCATCCTTTATTGTGACCGAACGTCCAGGCAGAACCGTCAGTTCCCTGGCACTGAAATACTCAGAGTTATACACAATGTGGTATTCCGCATGGCCCTCTTCCCGCATCTCTTCTACGGGCCTGATGGGTTTCGGCTCTAAAAACCGGTTTTTGTAAAAATCCGGGTCGAGATTCAGGTCCCAGTCTATCATATTTATAATGTAGTCAAGATCATGCCTGTACTCCTCCGGCACATCCTTTACCAGGAGGTCCCACGGAGTATACTGCTCCCACACAAGGGACTGAAACATGGCAAACACATCGGAAGCTCTCTGCGGTTCATAGGTCAAAAACGATCCGGGCGCGTGAAGAATACCGGACGGAACATCCCAGCCTGTACCCGGCTTCAGCTTATACGCACACGAGAGGTACAGGATTCCGTTGTCTCCCCTTTCCCAGTTCTCCAGGCATTTTCGCACCTGATCTTTCGTGGTACCGGGGTTGAGACCGAAAAATGTATAGGGGAACCAGGCCGGATGGTTGTTGAGCTGCTTTGGAAAATAGTAGCCCTCGGGTTTTCCCTTTCGCCCCACCTTCGCCGCGCTCTCATCATCCTGGTGGAGATGATGGGGAAGAGGCTGCATATTGTCGAAGAATTTCGAATACATCGTCCAGCCGCCGTGCTTTTCCATCACCGCTTTTCCGAGAATTTCCTCCCCAATCAGCTCTACCGCATCTTTGAAAAGTACTTTTTCAGATTTGGAACCGTCCTCAATGTAAATGTAACTCAAGCCCTCATCCTCAAGAGTTTCAGGCCCGTTATCAGCCTTTGTGGTTGATGCAAACCACCGCTCGCTGATTCCACCCCTGTGCGCGCCGAACGAGAAATAATCATCCGGATGCAGCTTCAGCCGCCTTCCGGGAATGCAGAACTCCCTGGGAACCCAGTTAGGAAAAAGGCGTAAAATACCGTTCCCCCTGTCAAGGGCATTTTTCAGCAGTTCGATTGTATTTTTCATTACACGCCTCCCGTATAATTGGATTTAAATACTGATGTCAAACAGCCTCTTATGATCAGCTATTCAGGAATCACCGGTTCTATTCCAAGCACCTCACACGTTGTTTCAAGTTCATTTTTGTAATCACCGTACACGACGTGTACGTGATTCGCCCGGAGAGCACTAATAAAGCCTTCCTGATTGCAGTCAAGCCGAACAAATACATGGGGCTGCTGTGAGTTCGTCTCGTTGATCTTTTCAAGAGGCATATCCAGGGCCTCTCCGCCGGTAATGAGCATGACATATTCCCCGTTGATCCTGCTGAGCCGTGCGATGGTCACCTTTCCCGGCTTACCCACATATCTGGGGCAGGCACCGCCGACCACCCAGTTGAATTCCCTCAACCCCTCAGCAACCCAGGTAACATCCTTCCTCGATCGTGCAAAGTCTGTGGGTTGTGACCCGCAATTGCACATCCTCACCATATTCTCATCGTAATCATAGTACAGAACATCGGTAAACATCGTGGTATCGTTCGTGATGTTGTTCAGTATCTGCATGGTAAGGGCGCCGTTGGCATCAGCCTCGCAGGCACAGACAAACGAGCTTTTTTCATCGAATCCGTCATCTGACGAATCGTTGAGGAGAGCATGCGCAACGCAGAATGTGGTATAGCAGGACGGGAGCTCAGGCAGACATTTCACCGAAATAAAATCATACCCCTTTTCACGTATCACTTCACGCAGAGCCAGGTACATCCTGATCTGTGAGGCCATAACCTCATCCTTCACCTCTACTCCGCCAAAATCATTTTTAATCCAATCAAGGAGGGTGACCACCTCTTTTGAGTCGTATCTCTCGGCCCTTTTGATTACATCGACCTGCTCGAAGCCGTCTACATCAATACCGAATCGACTCATCCATTCCGACGGGTCAATGCGGGCCGTATACATACCCATGCATCTGCTGCCGCCCTCACCGTATATCATACCCCGGAGCTTCGTCGCTCCGGCGATACCGTTGCAGAGTATTTTCATCCTGTCGAGAACCCTCTGTTCTTCAAAGCCGCCGTACACCAGATAGTTCTTTATGCCGACTTCATCGAGCGCACCACGGACGATCGAACCGCCGACGATCCCGAAGGTTTCAATGTGCGGATCCGCCCATACGATAACCGGCACATCGGTTTTAAATGCAGCCATAACAGCCGTACTGGAATACGTCCATGTTCCGACATAAATAACAAGAACGTGCACACCCTTTTGCCTCAATGTTTCACCCTGTTGAGCCATCTGCCTGTTTGTCCGGGCAATTTTTCCACAATCAAACACCTGCATGCCGATCTTTTCAAGGGATTTTCGCACCTTCGGGAGATAACCTTTTACCCGGCTTACAAAACTCTCGGGCCATGTCTCATCCGGTGACATGGTAACAATAAGTCCTGCTTTTGTTGTTTTCTCCTTGTAAAACATCTTCTGCTCCCAATTAAGCTGATTTAACAATGGCCCCATACCATTCTGGATATCGGGCCATTCGCTTGAGTGATACTTTATACAAATCAAGGTAAACGACACTACTTCCAGAGTTCTTCCACAATGGGTAGATACTTGTCAGCATTGTCAGCATTGATAATGGGGGTATCCATATAGGTATAGTAATCAACCTTTTCACCGCCCAGAATCTTCTCCATTACCTGCATACTCGTTGCCGCATCAACAGCGGGAGACTGAAAAACGGTAAACAACTGCCATCCGTCTTTTATATTCTTGACCGCTTCTGTCTGACCGTCGCATCCGTTGAAAATGACCTGGCCCGGCTTAAGTCCTGCATTCTGAAGAGCTTTGGCGATACCGATCGCCATTCCGTCATTATGCGAGTAGATCATCTGGAGCTTATCACCATAGGTCGTAAGCCAATTCTCTGTCATTGTCTGGGCCTTATCCGGAGACCAGTCACCCGGCTGTCGATCGAGCAGGACGAAACGATCCTCTGCGCCCATCTCCTTAATCTGGTCTGCAAACCCCTTCTGCCTGTCAATTGCCGCGGAGTATCCTGCCGTTCCAGTTAATTCGCAGAAGTTTATTTTGTCGATTCCTTTAGAGTCGAGGTATTCGACATAGGTCTTGCCCATCAGCCTTCCCTCGAGGTAGCTGTTCGGTCCTGCAAAACCAATTAACGAGTCAAGCTTCGGCGGATCTGTCATAACATTTGAGGTAATAACCGGGAGCTTTCCATTGGTTTCTTTGTAGACCTCATTGATCACCGGCACAATACCGGCTGCATCAACAGGCATGATCATCAACCCGTCCACTCCCTTTGCGACAAGGTCTTCTACCTGATTCACCTGCTTGTTCAGATCACCACTGGCATCAGTCATGATAAGTTTCCAGCCGCGTTTTGCTGCCTCTTTTTTCAACTCCTCTGCATAGGGAAAACAGTAGGGGCTGTCTTCTATGAAGGGCAGTGAGAAGCCCACTGTAATCTGCTCCTTACCCCCCTTTTTTTCACCCCCTCCGGCATACACCATGAAGGCGCTGAACGCAAATGTGATGAGCACCACAGCAAACAGTAAAATTTTTACCTGCTTTTTCATAATTAACCCTCCTATTTGAATTGTAATAAAATAAAAACTTCTGATTATC
>Ga0307436_1000043_pt1 | contig 48570 bp, 41 predicted proteins | sample SalMarWE160440MG_FD_202513 | JGI IMG/M metagenome (GOLD analysis project Ga0307436, IMG submission 202513) | Salt marsh sediment microbial communities from the Plum Island Ecosystem LTER, Massachusetts, United States - WE1604-40 | ecosystem: Environmental > Aquatic > Marine > Intertidal zone >...
TATGTACCGTGTGTTCTGGGGCTGATCGGGGTTATACTGGCACCGGTGAGCATCCGCGTCCGAATAAAATATATGTAAGAAAGTCGTGGAAACCGGGAGAAAACCCGCCTGCCGGTGTTCTAAAGGAGGCTCGTTCTTCTCCCATCCAGACTTTTACTGTCGGCTCCGGAATTAAACCGGATCTGTCCCCCGCATATGCGGGAGGGACTCGCGGGCTCTACCGCCGGTCGGGTGTTGCACCCTGCCCCGAAGAACGGAATAAATGTATCAATTTAATACAGGCTCGTCAATAAAAATGAATGCTCCTGTAATCAACCAGGCATAATCTGGAAGAAAGAGAACCGGGTTATTGTGCAGCAGGCAGCCGCAAACCTGGACGGCTTAACGCAATGTCGGATACGCAGGAAAACTGCTAAATGGCACTTTTACGAAGCGGCATTTCTTCCATAATTCTGAGCGTTTCACCGATATCTTTCATCCCGCCGGATGTCGTTATATCACAAAGGCATATACCTGCCATTGCATTTGCGAACCGCATCGATCGCTCGAGCTCCCATTCCTCGTGTATCCCGTACAGCATGCCCGCACAAAACGCATCACCCGCCCCGGCGGTGCCGGCGATAAATCCGGGAGGAAGCTCATACGAGGGGACAAAATGGGGTTGACTGCGCCTGAACGATGCATAGGCACCTTCGGGAAAATGTATGCAGACAAGCTCCGTATCGCCTCTCTCCACCAGCATTTTGAGGGCCTGTTTCAGATTGTCACCGTTCAGCGAGCCCGATCTTTCCCGTATCTCGTAGCCGGTGGTCCGGCCTGCCTCGATTTCATTGAATATTAGATAGTCGGTATACTGCAGGGCAGGCAGTACGACCTTGTTGAAACGGTAACTGCTTTCGCTCACCACATCAACCGATGTTTTCAATCCGGTGTCCTTCGCCATCTTCAGAAGACGCGCCATTCTCGTGCCAAACTCCGGGTCAGGACTGTCCAGTGCGTCGAGAAGCAGGATGTAGCCGATATGAAATATCTTCGATTGAATTCCGGAAAAATCGAAATGTTCGATATCGAGGTATTTGTTCGTTCCCTTGTTGTGGAAGAAGGTTCTGTTTCCCGTATCCTTCACCGTAATGACGTCCGTATAAGAGGTCATGATATTTTCAACTGCCTGCATCATCCCTGCATCGATGCCGTGCGCCTTCAAGTCATCCAGGATGTATCTCCCATCCTCGTCTCTGCTCGTCAGACCGACTGCGTACAGGGGCAGACCGATCTTGAGGATAGCGAGGTCCTTGAGTACGTTGTAGGCGCACCCGCCGCTTGCCCTTCTCTCCTCGCTGATCAGGGAGAGCATGCCCTCCTCCGGCCAGAGATCTACAATTTTTACGTGATCGATGATAAAGTTACCCGCTCCGGTGATACCCCTTCGTTCCATGTATCGCTCCCGTCCCTGCTGTCTCTACAATGAATTGATGATTTCAACAGCCCTCTACATAATTTTTAAATAATGGAAGATGGTCAAGACTTTTATCTATTACCGTGAAAAATAGTCGAAAAAATGCAGCTTTTTGTGCGTGGATGAGATGGATGATCGAAGGCCTGCGCGGCAAATGGGCCAGGGGACTATACGTTCATTGAAACCCATATACCCCTGTTGTTCACTGTATACAGCCGGTTCATGATCTTTTGAATGTAAGCTCCGTCTCTCAGAGAGGGAACCGCCTGCCTGTTCTCATGAACGCATTTCATGAAATAGTACTGGCTCGCTGCATGGCCTCTGAGCCAGCCCGGGCAGAACCGTGGCCCCGGAAAGTTGCTCTTCGATTCGGGGTCCTTGTTCATTGTTTCAACAGCCCTGTAGCCTCTGGTCCCGCCGATCGGCGCCTCGGGCTCACGCATGTCATACACCTGCACATACCCCGGGTTCATCGAGTTGAAACGAAGCGCACCTTTTGTGCCGTAGATCTCGACCGCCAGATCGTCATTGCTTCCTGCAACAATCTTTGACACCTCGATTGTGCCGAGTGCGCCGCTTTTCATCCGTACGTTGACCAGTATGTGGTCTTCGGCTTCTACCTTGACCATGTTCCCGTTTTCATCCGGACGCTCCGGGTACAGGATGACACTGTCGAGGCTTAAGCGGTTGTACTCGCCTAGAAAGTGGTAAATGAGGTCGAGAACATGGGAACCCATGTCGACGAGCGTTCCGCCCCCTGCAAGCCGCGCATCGAGCTTCCAACCTCGAAACTTCTTTGTCTTGATGTTGCTCGAATGGTAGTAGGTCGTACGGAAGGAAATAGCCTGGCCGAAAAAGCCCTCATCGCAGAGCAACTTGATCTTCATCGACCACGGATAAAACCTGTTATGAAAGGCCATCTGGTGAACCATGCCGGATGCCTCGGCAGCCGTTAATATTTCATCCGCCTCTCCATCTGTGATGCAGAGCGGCTTGTCTGCATATACATGCTTTTTCGCGTTCAGGGCATTCACTATTTGCTCACGATGCACATTATTGGGGGTGCACACGTCTATCACCTGTATGTCATTCCGTGCAAGAAGGTCATGGTAGTCGCTTGTCGCAAACTCGAAACCGAAGTCTTCTCTCAGCCGTTCGGCCTTGCTCAGCGTCCTGTTGCAAATGCCGACAAGCCTGACCTTGAATGGGAGCCCGTCGTAAAAGAGCGGCATGTTGACGTAGTTGTAGGTATGCGTCTTTCCCATGAATCCCGCTCCGATAATCCCGACTCCGTATGTTTGAACGCTCATGAGCCCCCCGTGTAAACGAATTGCCGCTGGTAGACCGGCGGCATTACAAATTGATTTTTCAGTACAATTCTTTTTTGAATTTTCTATTGTTAATTAATTCCAGGATCATACATAGGAGAAATCAATATCGGTTTTGCAACGTTTATTTTATCGGGTTGCGTGATCACCCATACTGCCCAATCGGCGATTGTCTCTGCTTCAAGTACATTCTCTCTATGAGCCGGATTTAAGCTGAGACCCATCTCTGTTGCAGTCAATCCCGGGCAAAGGGCCACTGAATGTATATTGTACTGTTTGTACTCTGCTAAAATATATTGAACAAGATCATTCATACCATGTTTCGTCAAACCGTATATTACCTCGTCAGGAAAATAATGAATACCAGAATCCGAGCTTATCATAAGAATAAAACCATTTTTTTTCGATTTCATTACCGGCAAAACAGCAGTACAAAGTAAAAATGCTGCTCGTAAGTTTACTGCAAATGTCTGATCCCAATCATCTGCAGAATAGTCCTCTATTGTACGCCCAAGGCATAAAACCCCTGCATTATTGACAAGAATATCAACAGAACCATATACATCGATAGTAGATTGAACGAGTGCAATACATGCCTTTGCATCCCTTAAATCCGTCGGTCTATAACTAATCTCCAAATTCTTTTTTCGAATTGATTCAGTAGTTGATTCTAGACGATGCTCCCGTCGACCTGCGATCATGACCCTGACACCAGCACTGCACAACCGCTCTGCAATAGCTGCTCCAATCCCTGTGCCTCCTCCGGTTACTATTGCAGCTTTTCCTTTGATATCCATAAAATACCTTTGTCAATAAATATTTTTCATTATGAGGGTGCACCCTATAATGATTTTTTTACCTAATCTTTTAACCCATGAAATTCAATAATTATCAAAATTACGTAAACTAAAAAGTATATATTAACAAGCCTATAATGATTTAATACCGTATTTCATTAGCAGCCTCGAACATTGCAATAATATTTTCTGGAGGAACGTCAGCAAGAATATTGTGTACCTGATTAAATACGAAACCTCCGCCCTTCATAAATATCTCAGAATTCTTACGAACCTCCCTTTTTACTTCTTCAGGAGATCCACATGGAAGAACATGCTGGGTGTCACATCCTCCACCCCAAAACACTAAATCTTTACCAAATTCCCTCTTAAGCTTTTCAGGCTCCATACCAGCAGCAGTAATTTGAACCGGATTAATTATATCCACTCCTGCTTCAATTAAATCAGGAATAAATTCAGATATTGCACCGCATGTATGAAAATATATGTACATATTGGTCTTTTCTTTCACCATTTGAAACATTTCCTTATGGTATGGGAAATAAATCTCTCTGTATAATTCCGGGGATATCATCGGCCCAGATTGCACCCCAAGGTCATCTCCCATACGAATAATCTGCGCATAAGGTGATACAGCATCAAGAACTTTGGGAAGTTTTTCCATATATATTTCTGTGAGTTTTTTCACCATCTCTCTGATTTCATGTTTATGCGTAATAAGATTAATGAGCAGCTCGTCTGTTCGATATAGGTATTGTCCAAATTCGAATATACTCCCTCCAAAAGGCATAATAATTGCGTAGTCAGTTTCTTCATTGAGTTTCTTGGCATTTTCTCTTAACATTGAATAGAAATTTGGTTCATTCGCCTTACTCCACATTGGATCAGTAATATACGCCCACATTACTTTTTCAATAGATAGGGAAAGATCTTCAAAATCGTCTTTATGTACTCCCATAAGAGGCCAAATAGATTGATCAAAATAATACGCAGAATCAGGCATCTTGCATATCTCTTCCCCCTTCTCATTTACAATAACCGTCATATCATGCCTTCGCTCCATCCTAATCCATACCTGAATTTTGGCTTGTGAACCGTCAGGAAGTGTCCAATCTTTCCAATCATCCGAATTATCAGAAAAAGTACGCGCGAGATCCACAACATCAATCTGAAACATATCAAGAAACCATTGCTCTGGTATAATGCACTGCTGGACTGTATCATTAATTTTCGTCTCACCTTCATTTATACCCAGATGTTTTTTTAAATTATTATATGCAATTGCCTGAATAGTGGTTGAACGCTCAGCCCCGCAATCAACCGGAATCTTATCTGCTTCCTTATGCTGAAGTGCAGCTAAAACTCTTTCTCTGCTGGTCATTGTATACTCCTTGATATAAAATCTAGATACCAATATTAAATTTAGAATTACTATGCTTTCATAAATCAGAAGACCTTTTGTCCCAATTCTTGTATATTTGGCAAATTATCTATTCCTACTGGAAAGCCTTTATATTATTCCTTTATACTCACAGGTTTTGATTAATGTTTTATAATTAATTTTTTATCGAAGCACCTCTTTCATTAATATCTCAAGGATTCTTGCAGCGTCATTCTGTTTTTGGAGGGTTTTTATTGCAGTATCATCTAATCTATCTACAATCTCCTCAAACTTCTTTATCATCTCTATTGCAACTCTACATGCATGAAAAGGGTCCTCACGGTATGGAAACATATCCAACGTAATGAACCCATTATACTCAGTCTTTTTTAGATACCAGAAAAATTCTAGATTACTCCATATATTTACAGATCCAGCTATAAGATCATCATCCCAATTACCATAGGCGTCATTAAAATGGATATTTAAAAGTTTATTTGCTCTATTGATGAGACAGAGTGATTCTGAAGGATTTTCATGTGCAAATAGAGCATGTCCATAATCGAGAGTAACACCAAAATTTTCAGCACCTACTTCGTTCGCTAATAATACTGCCTTAGCTGCATTGCTAATAAGAGAAAACATACGTGGTTCTTTTGGCTTGTACTCATAACCAATCTTCATATCCGGAGCATAATCAGACACTTCCTTCATTGCTGATACAGTACTATCCCATTGATAGTAGTAATCGTTTTGAAAATAATAGTCAAAGCCATCCTGGCCCGGCCATAAAGAAGAAATTGATGCACCCATTTCACGTGCAATATCGATCGATTCTTTTGATAGATCAATTGCCTTTCGCTGAATTTTCTTATCAGTGTTGGTGAACGCTCCGTATTTAAACAGTGGATCACCAAAAATATTTGCATTCACTGCATTAACCCTGAGCCCATTGTCATGTACAATCTTCAAAATTTCTTTAGGCTTAATGCCGACAAAATCCGAAGTATGAAGATCAACTGACTCTGCTCCCTCAATCTTTGATACGAGCTCAATCTGTTCTTTCACTGTTTTTTTGCTTCTATATCCCGTCGGTAGAAATCTATCAGCAGCAAAACTGACACACCAAAGTCCAACACCAACCCTGAAATTGTCCATACAACATCTCCCGCTTTATCAATTTTTATAACTTCATCTAAAATATGCAACTCTTGAAGTTTGCTATCCCTTCAAAGCAAACCTTAAAACCTTTTCTTTGGTGGCCTGCTCATTTAGAAAATCAGCAACAAGCATACCGTTACGCATGATCAAGATCCGGTCACATTCTGCCAGCACCTCAGGAAGCTCAGAAGAAACGAGTATAATTGACAACCCATCTTCTCGCAAACGGCGTAGAATCCTGTATATTTCAGCCTTTGAGCCGACATCGATTCCTCGTGTTAATTCATCCATAAGAAAAATTTTGGGTTTTGTCGCAAGCCATCGTGAAATGATTACCTTTTGCTGATTCCCTCCACTTAGATTTCTCACAAGCTGTGTAATGCTTCGTACCTTTATCTCAATCATCTTTACAAACTGTCTTGCAAGTGTTAATAATTTTTTACGTTTCATAAACCACAGTTTCGAAATAACATTTGTACTTGATATTCCGATGTTATCCTTTACATCCATATTAACAAATAATCCTGTCCCACGCCTGTCTTCCGTTACCATTGCAAATCCATGCCTAATTGCATCAGCAGGGCTTCTCATATTTATTTTTTGGCCAAGAACAATAATCTCACCGGAGTCGGCACGTGCGAGGCCAAATATAGTTTCAAGAAGCTCGGTTCGTCCAGCCCCTTGCAGGCCGTATATTCCCAGTATCTCCTTTTCATATAGCTGGAAGGTAATATGCTTGAAAAATTCCCCTCTTGATAAATCACGCACCTCAAGAACAACACGGTTTGAATGTGTTTTTGATTCATGTGTCTGTGCAAGTTCGGTTAAAAGTTTTTTACCAGCAATCAAGGTTACAATATGGTCAAAACTCGTTTCATTGGTATGAAATGTACCGAGGTATTTACCATCTCTTAAAACTGAAATCCGGTCTGATATTTTAAACACCTCTTCTATTCTGTGGGAAATAAATATTATTGTTACACCTTTTTCCTTTAACCGTATTAAATTTATAAAAAGTTTTTCAGTCTCAGTAAGCGTTAACGCGGAATTAGGTTCATCCATTATAAGTACGTCGGATTCAAGGCTTATCGCTTTCGATATTTCAACAAGCTGCTGTTCGGCGATGGATAGATTGCGAACGGGTGTTCGAGGGTTTAACGTCATTCCCAGCGATGCAAAAACTTCATGGCACTGCTCACTCATTTTCTTTATTTTAAGACGCCCCCCACTCCCCTCACGCTCCCTGCCCAGGAAGATGTTTTCAACAACAGACAGATTGGGACAGAGCTTTAGTTCTTGATACACAATACTGATTCCATTCCGTCGTGCTGCATAAGGGTTCGGTATCTGAGTAGCCTTTCCCCTGAGGATCACTGACCCTTCATCTGGCTGAATCTCTCCTCCAAGAATGTTCATCAATGTCGATTTACCGGCACCGTTCTCTCCTACAAGCGCGTGTATCTCCCCCTTTTTAATTGAAAAACTCACATCGTCAAGTGCGATTACACCAGGGAACCTCTTCGTAATATGTTCAAATGTGATTAAATCGTCCAAATGCACACCCCCTTTTATATTAGTGACACTCATCATTAAACAGTTCTCTTTTTTGTCCACATATCAATGCCAACCGCTCCGATAATAACAACTCCTATAACGAGAATCTGCCAAAAGGGAGAAACTCCAAGTAATATAAGGCCGTTTCTTAACACACCAATTATAAGCACCCCGATAATTGTTCCGAGAATGGTACCCTCACCACCAATCAGGGTTGTACCTCCTATGATGACCGCTGCAATGACATCAAGCTCAAGGCCTTGCCCTATTGTGCCCTGAACATTTGCGAGAAAGGAAAGATTTAAAACACCAGCTATAGCACATAGAAGACCGGTAATTGAGAAGGCTGATATTTTTATTATCTTCACATTTATTCCCGATGCGCGTGCTGCTGCAGCATTTCCCCCAACACCTCTCATATGGTATCCAAGAATAGTTGTATTAAAAAGGATATAAGAAGCAATTGCTATGACAATCAGAAAAACACTCATCATGGGAATCACACCAAATAACTTTCCTTGCCCCAGAAACAGAAATGCATCTATGGAAGCGTCCGATACCGTACGATAGTTCGTCGAAATAACCTGTGCTTTGCTTATTATAAGAGAGGCACCTCGCGCGACATTCATCATTCCAAGTGTGACGATCAGCGCCGGAATTCGAGCGTAGGTGACAAGCAACCCGTTCATTGCGCCAAAAGCGATTCCACATGCAAGTGCCAAAATGATTGAAAGCCAAATGGATATACTATTTGTCATAAGTATGCCTGCAATAGTAGAAGCAAAACCGTAAACCGCCCCAACTGAAAGATCTATCTCTCCCGATACGATAACCATGGTCATGCCCATTGATATAATTCCAAGAAGTGAAACTTGACGGAGAACATTGAGCAGATTTTCTAATCCAAAGAAAAATGGCGATGAAACGGAAAAAGTTGTGAAAAGCAGGATAAGTGCGAGGAGGACTCCAATTTCTCGTATTTTAAACACGCCTGAAATAAATCCGGCACTTTTCCTTTTGCCCTCTGCAATATCTTGAACATTTCTTCCTTCATTGTTATGAGCTGTAATATCCGACTTTTCGGAATATTGTTTTTCTTTTTCTGACATATCGCAACCTCGTCGTAATAAATAATAACGTGTATTATATCAGTTAACCATATCAATTGATTCAAGAACAATCCCCGGTGACTCATCATTGAGTTTCACAAAAACTTCGGGCCTCACTATTAATTTCAACCAATTTAGTATAATCTGTTAAATGAACACTGGAGCTAGCTATGAAAAAATATATGGCGCTTTTATTGGTACCTATACAAATTCTATGTCCCACAGTCAATTATCCATCTTTTTTATTCATATTGAACTGTAAAAGTACCCTAAAGGCGCCATATGTTATAATCAGATAACGATGCAAACTCTCAACCTACTGATTTGTCACCTGCTTCGAGTCTTTTTATATACTCCTCAACATTTGATTTATCGACACGCAGAATACCGGTATCGACACTTTCAAGAGGTGCACCTTCAGTTATATGTTTAAAAAGTTGCTCAACCGGCAGGTACCCCTGCCTATAGGGGTTTTGGCTTAAAGTAGCATCTGTTGCTCCAGCCTTGATATTATCTAATGTTTCTGGCATGAGATCATGGCCGACCTGTTTGATCTTCCCTTTGAGGCTGTACCTCAATATTGCCCTGCCAACAGCAGGTGTTGTTACCGCATCAAGACTCGCAATGCCTGTTACTTGCGGGTATGCCTGGATTGCGTTCTCAATGGCTGCATAACACTGCTGCTCATCCCCTTTTGCATTAATGATATTAAGCACTTCGATACCAGGATGCTTGGAGAGTTCCTCTCTTACGCCCTGCTCCCTCATTTGAGACCAGGGAGCGGCTGCATCACAACTCGTAATGAGAACTTTGCCATTTTCGCCCATATATTCGATCAAAATTTTTGCCTGTACTCTTCCGGATTCGACCAGATCCTGACCGTAGAAAGCTATTCTCTTTGATGTAGGCGAATCTGTGTTAAAAGTTACAACCGGAATACCTGCATCTATCGCTTTTGCAATAATGGGGTCAATAACCTCAGAACTTAGAGGTGCTATAGCGAGCCCATCAACTCTCTGGGTAATATAACCCTCGATTATTGAAACCTGCTGATCAATGTTCCAGTTAACAGGGCCGTCAAGTTTTGCATCACAGCCAAAATCTTTCGCAGCTTGCTCAACTCCTGCTTTAATGGGCTGTGCAAAATTGATCGAAACGTCCAGATATACAACTGGAATAACAATATCTTCTGGTTTTTTAGGTCCCTTTGCTTTTTTACTCCCGGCTGCTAACAGGAAAAGAGAGCATAGCACAAGAAAACTGACGCTAAAAATAATAAGCTTTTTCATACAGCATACCTCCATTCATTTTAATATTGTAAAATCTAAAAAAAATATTTATTAAAAAAACCACCCCCTCTCACTAAAAATTGTTTAACATTTTAAAGGAGAGTCATAATTTGTCAATACTATTTTTAATTTCTTTTATATCAAAATTTTAAACAAAAAGTATACACCTGGTATAATAATATCCATTTGCGGGAAATTAATTCAAAGGAAAAGCGTTCAACGTTTTAGTCTTTGAAAAAGAATTATAATATTAACGATTTTTACCATGTGATGGTTGAAATAAAATGAAAAAATCGTATATCGCAAAAAGTTAATTATACCTGGAGATGTGATGATATATTATCTTAAGTTTCATGTATCAATAATTTTTTTCGCATCGCCTGCGAAACAGTAAATATTCATATCAACAGTTTTATATAGTACAATGAAAAACATTTTTATAATTCTCTTTACAGTGATCATAATCAATATTACTGGTTTTGTATATGGTGCATCACACAAGAATAACAATGATATCGATACCGCCAATTCTTTCAAAAATGCTGTTATTGCAATTAATAGCATTGAAGAATTCAAATTTAAAATACAAAACACCAATCAAACTGTACTTGTTGAATTCTACTCGGATTGGTGCACACCATGCCGGAAGATGGCTCCTATTTTAAATGAATTTTCACTGAACAACTCTGATAGACTCTCTGTTTATAAGGTAAATTTTGATTACATGCAAGAGATAGTACATAATTATAATATCTTTGGAATTCCAACAATATTAATTTTCATGAATGGAAAAGAAGTAAAACGTGTTTTAGGCTTTAGAAATTATAATCAGCTTGAATTATTAATGGATACTTTATTGAACGAATAACATACAGATACATATTCTGAAAATTTTCAAATACTTTCACCCATGTAGAGTGCTTTCTGTATAATACGAAAAAATCCACGCACTTTTCTATTTATAATAACCACTTTATGCATTTCCTTCACTTCCCGGCGATCACCACTTCGACTCCCCGCTTTGCAAATGCATCTGCCTGCCTGCGGTCGACCTTCCAGTCGGTGATGATCGTGTGAATCCTGCCGGTATCGGCATACTTCACAAACGACTTGTGCCCGAACTTCGAGCTGTCTGTTACAGCAATGACCCTGTCGGCAAGCGTGACCATCTTTTCCTCGATGTTTGAGATATTGAGATCCGACGTGTAAAAACCCTCCTCCGCGACAAGGCCGTCGCACCCCATGAACAGCGTATCGGCATGGAAATCAAGCAGATTTTTTTCCGTAAGGGGCCCGATCAGGTCGGGTATCTCACGCCTGAGAAATCCGCCGAATATCAATACCTCATGGTGTGAGTTGAAGAGAATGCTCGCAACAGCGAGCGAAGTAGTTGCAACGGTGATGGTGAAGCTGCTTTTCACAAGCTCCTTCGCTATGTACAGAGTCGTTGTCCCTGTGTCTAAAATAATATTTTCACCGGCACCGACCATCTCAAGGGCTTTTGCTGCAATTGCTCTTTTCTCCTCAACACGCTCCTTCTCCCTCTGGCTGAATGACTGATCAAAAAAGAGCTTTCGCCCCGCAATCACTCCGCCGTGGACACGAGTAACGAGTCCATTTCCCTCGAGAAGGGCGAGGTCCCGCCGAACCGTCATTTCAGAGACACCGAACATGTCCTTTAACTCTGAAATGGATATCCTTTTGTTCATCTCGATGAGCTCGAGTATTTTTGATTGACGAATATTCATGAAAGACCCTTGCGAGTAAAAAATTTTCATGAAATTATAGCATTTTCCTCATGAAATATGTTGATTTTTCTTTATAGAAATGATAGGTTGTGGTTAAATCAATCATTATTTACCATTTTTTTAAGCGAAAATTACAAAATGGTGCTTCAAATATGCAGTAATCCGGAGTAGATCGAATGAGCGATACTATGAAAGCAGCCCTTTTTTACGGCAAAAAAGAGGATATGCGGATTGAAACCGTCGAAATCCCCGAAATCGGGGATGGAGATGTGCTTTTAAAGGTACACGGCAGCGGTATATGCGGTTCTGATGCGCGAAGCTACTTCAACGGAGTCGAAGAGAGGTACAAAATCCCCATCGTCTTCGGCCATGAGCTGACTGCAGAGATTTACAAGGTGGGGAATAAGGTCAAGGGCTGCAGTCCCGGCGAACGGGTGGTTGTTGCGCCCATCTACGGCTGCGGCCAGTGTGAGTTCTGTACATCCGGAAAAGAGAACCTTTGCGAAAATGTCGTTGTCATCGGCTGCACGTTCGACGGCGGGTATGCCGAGTACATGGTTATTCCCGAAAAGGGCGTCGAGAGAGGTGCGCTCGTTAAAATAGGCAAAGATGTATCCGACGCAGCAGGTACCATGATCGAGCCGATGAGCTGCTGCCTGCACGGGCTGCGCCAGCTTCACATTCAGCCCGGTGATTCCGTTATCGTGTTCGGCGCAGGCCCGATAGGACTTTCACACATGATCCTCTCGAAAAAAATCGGGGCGGGCAAGGTCGTCGTCATCGACATGGTGGAAGGCAGGCTCAAGGAGGCCAAGGCATTCGGCGCGGATATTACAATAAACGGCAGCAGTAAAACATGGGAAAAAGAGGTGTTCGATTTCTGTGGCCCCAACGGCGCGGATGTAGTTGTTACCGCTGCACCGAGTGTGGCCGCAGTTGAAAGCGGGATAAAAATAATTAAAAGCGGCGGCAAGCTCCTTATTTTCGGCGGACTTCCCCACGGCAGCGTGTGGAATATGGACCCCAACATCGTTCACTACAGGGAAGTTACGATTTACGGCAGTATCGACGCAACAATCGATGACTTCAGGCGGGCTGCAGCAATGGCGCCGAAACTCGATCTTGAGAGATTCATCACCCATACCATTCCTCTCGAGGAGGCAAAGGAAGGGATGGAGATCATGCGCCGTAAGGAGGGGCTTAAGGTTATTTTCGATGTGTCCGGAACGATACGAAAAGGTGCATAAAACCACCACTAAAAAAGAGGGCCGTTTGACAGACCGAAAAATCATGTATAAAAAAAACAGGGAGGAGTAATAGATATGTTTGAAAATGTAAACCCGAAGGATCTTGATGAAGGAAGGAAGTACCTGATGTCGGGTTCCGTGGGAGGCGGCCTGCCCATCATCGTCGACAGCGGCAAAGGCGCAGTAATAAAGGACACCACCGGAAAGGAATACATCGACTGCACATCCCAGGCGTGGACATACAATGTCGGCGCAAGCCATCCAAAAGTAATAGAAGCGGTACAGGAACAGATTTTAAAAATCACCCATGTGCGGACGAGCTTTGAAACCGTTCCAAAACTTCTTCTGTTGAAAAAACTTGGAGAGCTTGCACCGAAAAACCTGAAAAAGATAAGCTTCTGCCTGCACGGGTCTGTCGCAAACGAATCGGCGATGAAACTCGCAATCACGAACAACCCGGACGGCATGGTGTTCCTGGCTCCCTTTGAAGGGTACTCGGGCCGGACACTTGCAACAATCGCCGCAAGCTGGCCGTACCATCCCCTGAACCGGCTTTTTTCCGCGTACATGGGAAATGTCGTTCGAATCCCAAACGCCTACTGCTACCGGTGCCCGTTCGGCCTTGAATATCCGAAATGCAGTATCATGTGTGCTGAGTACGTGAAAACAATGATAGAACGGGGTGTGGAGCCGGTGACCGCAATCATCATGGAGCCGATGCAGGCATCGGGGGGAATGATTCCGCCTCCTCCCGAGTACCTGAAGCGTATAAGAGAGATTTGCAACGAGTTCGGCATCCTCCTTATCTTCGATGAGATACAGACCGGTTTCGGCAGACTGGGGGCAATGTTTGCAAGCGAGCTGTACGATGTATATCCCGACATACTTACATTCGGTAAGGCGATCGCCGGTGGATTCCCCCTTGCAGGGGTGATGCAGCGGGACGATCTCAAGCCGCCGGAACCGGCAAGTGATTCATTTACCTTCGCGCATTTTCCTGTATCCTTCGCAGCAGCCATCGCGACGCTTGATGTGATTCAGGAAGAAGGCCTGATTGAAAAGGCCGTAAAGATGGGCGCATACTTCACCGGCAGACTAAAGGAGCTTCAGAAAAAATACGAGACAATCGGAGATATCCGCGGCCCCGGGCTTATGATCGGCATAGAGCTCGTGAAGGAAAGAAAAACGAAACAGCCGGCAAACGATATATGCCACAATATCGTAAAGGAAGCAGTAAGTCACGGCGTTATCTTCGGCGAGAGCAAGTTCAAGGGCCTCGGGAATGTGCTCAAGATCAAACCGCCGCTCGTCATAAGCGAATCGCAGGCACAGAGGGTTCTCGAGGTTTTCGAGATGCTTTTGAAAAAATACTCATGAAAAACCTCCTTAATAATACCGGGACCGAATATCTGCATCCGGCAGAACGTCGGTCCCGGATATTTATTTCACATATGCAAAGACCCGGAAGGAGCAGATAATGAATGCCCGTTATATCGATGTACTTTCGGATTTCCACACCAGCGCACAGGATGTTTTCAAGAAGATTGATGATGCCCAACTCGAGAATGCGGTCTCTCTCATCCTCGGTACGCAAAAGATATACGTGCTCGGAATCGGCCACTCCGGTATGTTCGGCAGGATACTCTCGATGAAGCTCAACCATGTGGGACTCAGGGCATATACCGTATTCGATGAAATAAACCCACCCTTCGACGAGAATGACCTCTTCATCGCGATATCGCAGTCCGGTGAAACAAAAACCATACTCGCCCTCGCCGAGAAGGCCAAGAAATTAGGCGGGAAGGTTTTGTGTGTAACTTCGGTCGGAGATTCCACGCTGGGAGGCATTGCAGATGCCCTGCTCTGTATAGAGAAACATGGCCATTCTCCGGAATTCAAAGCACTCGGGGCACTAGGCGATATAAAAAATCAGAACCTGCTCGGCGCCCTTTTCGGCTTCAATATCTACGTACTGTTCTACACGATTATCATCATGCTCGCTGAAGCAAAAAACGAGACGCCCGATTCCATCAATACCCGGCACGCGAACCTGCAGTAATGCCGCCGTCGAATGCAGAATTGCATCCTGGTATATAAAAACATCCCTTCGTGTCGTCCCTGTTGAAAACGCGGTGAATAACGCCCCAGGAAAAACCCGGCCGTATTGTGCAATATGGCCCTATTCCTCCGAATACTCCCTGAACAGTGGCTTGAGACGTTCATAAAGACCATTGTACAGTGAGAAACCCCGCCTGTATATTGCAGTATTGGATGTATCCGGCAGAAATCGCCTGCCGGTTTTAACGATCACCCGGGCTGCCTCTTCATATGAGTCGTAATCACCCGTCCGTACTGAAGCGAGAATCGCTGCTCCAAGTGTTGCGGTCTCTTCTTCCATCATTTTCACAAACGGGTACCCGCAGATATCCGCCTTGATCTGCAGCCAGAGGTCCGAGCGAGCGCCGCCGCCCATGGAATGGACCTCCTTCACTTCGATTCCTGCGTTTTCCACGATATCGAGGATTTTCCTGAGCATGTACCCGATCGACTCGAGTATCGCCCGCGCAAAATGCGCCCTGTTATGCCGCAGGGCAATTCCGTAAAAACCTCCGCGAGCGAAGCTGTCGTTTTCGGGAAAAGAAGCACCTGCGAGAAAAGGCAGAAACACGAGACCGTCAGCTCCCGGCCCGACCGACCCGGCTAGCCGGTTCAGTGCATCAAAGGCCTTCTCCGGGCTGTCCACCGATTGAACCTCAGATTGGCCGAATGTATCGCGAAACCACTTGTATACGGCACCTGCAGTCTGGGCGAACGGCATATAGATATACAGACCGGGGACCGCGTGCGGCTGGCACGGAAGCCCGATATTCGTTATGGTGTCTTTTTCTTTGACTGAAATACCGATGGCGAGCGCAGAGCCGGTTGTTTCGGTAATAACCCCCCTTTTGATATTTCCCGCACCGACCGCTCCGGTATTCTGATCCATCGATCCTTTTACCACCATGACATCTCTGCTCAGGCCGATCTCATTCGCAATCCGCGGAGCCACCTTCCCGACGACACTCCCCTCCTCGACAATCGGCGGTAAATATTTTCGAATATTTAGATAATCGACCACCTTGTCCCAGTATTTTTTGCTGTGTATATCGACAAGCATACTTGTAGAAAGAAGAGAGGCGGACGACTGCGGCACACCGGTGAGCCTGTACACGATATAATCTTCGACAAGCATGATATGGCGGAGATTCTGAAACACCTCTTTCTGGTTTTTTTTCACCCAGAGTATCTTCGGCGCGCTCCACATGGGGTCAAAACCCTGGATACCCGTAACTTTATAGAGCTCGTCACTACTGCCGATGATTTCCCTCAATTCCGACATCTCGTCCCGCGCCCTGCTGTCGTACCAGACGAGGGCCGGCCGGACAGCTTCACCCGTTTCATCGAGAAAAATAACGGTTTCACCCTGGCTGCAGCCTGATATCGATTTTACTTCCCGTATAGAGATATCGCTCTTTCCGGCAATCTCCTTGATGCCATTGACAACGGCATTCCAGTATACCTCCGGGTTAACCTCGTACCAACCGTTTTGAGGCGAGCTCAGTTTGTAATCGTTGATAACCTTGTAAATCAGTCTGCCGTCTCTGCCGTACAGTGCGGTCTTTACGGATGTGGTGCCCACATCAAATGTCAAATACATCGAAATCTCCATTTGCCCGGTCAATCAAGTCAGGTGCGCCTGCAGGCAAGAAGCCCCGCATTTATTTATACAGGACTCCAATCCGTTTATCTCTACCGCCATACATCAGCGTACCAGAATTTCGGGCCGCTTCAGCACCGTGTTGTCGTATTCAACCTCCCGTGCTGGCCATTTGTCAGACATAGAGAGCACCTCAAAACTGTTTCCGCGAACGAGTATAGAATCCTCAAGCTTCGTGCCCTTTATTGTCGGGTTGTGCGCAATAATCTCACCATCCTGAATCCTATAATTACCGTCCGGGGTCAACCCCTGCTCACGCGGCAGGTAGCCGCAGGTCCCACCCTGAAAATGCTTCAGCTCCTCTCCCGGATATCCCTCCCCGGCGTACACGTTACTGCCGGCTGCGAAAACATCCTTTATCCTTTTTCCCGGCATGGTGGCGGTAATATAGGCCATCTCTACCCTGTGCAGGGCGTCGTATTTTTTCCGTATCTCCTCCGTCGGCTGACCGAAATGGACGAACCGTGTCATACTGAGGATGAGTCCCCACTTCTGCGCACATATGACAACCATGCAGTACCGGTCCAGCTTTTTCGAGGTTGGCATCGGGTGTCTGAAATTGAATATCCGCTCATCCGTTCCGACGAGAAGCACCACCGGTATAATACCCTTCGCGAGGAGCTTCCCACCGATAACACCCTGTATCTCAAACTCATCCATACCCGGTTTCAGCGTAAACATCGTCTCATCCATTGCGGCGGCGCACACACCGCCAAGTTCCCTGTACCTGTCTAATTCACTTTCCAACAAAGGCACCCTCAGCAGGCCCAGGTTTGCGCTCTCGTTGACTGCGCCCGGATAATCGAAATCTGCCGCAAGCTTTTTATTACCAACAATGTCTCTAATATCCTCTTCCATCGAACCGGTCCAGATATACTCGACGGTTTTTATGGGAATTCCCACCGTCTCTTCAGTTTTGATTCTTGGCATTTCGATATTATTGGTGACCAGGTAGGCATCATCCATCGTTACAAGTACGTTTACAAATCCAAGCTCAGTCCCGTGAATGATCTGGTTGTCTCCTCCGCATGACAGCCATGAAAAGTTGGGCTGAGCACCGAACAGCACACAACCGTAGCCGTCTTTTTTGAGAAACCCCCGGATCTTTTCAAGTTTTGCATCAAACTCTTCCTTTTCTGTCATATGTCATTCCTCCTGTCTTGTATTCCATCTTAGAGCCGAAACTTACGGTTTCGACGATCGCCTTGATATCGAGCAGATAGCAGAGGTCGATCAGCTCCTGCGCGTAATCCCCGTACACCGCTGCAAAATGCTGCGACATCACATTGTCCAATATTCTGCGTACACTCGTATCCGGATAAAACTTCACACTCGGCCATGACGGAAGCGGCACTCCCATCTCGACCCACTGCGGAGGCTCTTTTCCCTCCCCGGTTCATAGAACTGCGTTCCGAACGACACATACCCGGCTTTAAGTTTCTGCATAACCGCCCTCCTTCGGATGTACCAGCATTATATGCACTTTATTTAACTAAATCAAGCATAATTATGATTAATTCAATAATTTAATTGACAGATTCTTATAAAATGATAAGATTACGTGTGAACGAACAGGGTTCGACACATACGTTTTAATCTATGATAGTACAATGAAAAGAATCGATCAAAGGAAAAACGACATTCTCAAGATGCTCTCCACCAAGGAGAATCTTCGCATCGAGGAGCTTGTAGGCGCCCTGAATGTATCGGAAGCCACGGTGCGACGAACGCTCAGCGAACTTGAAAAGGACGGTAAGGTTATCAGGACTCACGGCGGGGTGCAGCTTTTTACAAGGCGAAGTCATGACTACCTTTTCGACAACAAGTTCTCTAAAAACATCGAACAAAAGAGGGCTATCGGCCTGCATGCGTCGAAAATGGTGAATTCGAACGAAGTCATCTTTCTCGATTCCGGCACGACTGTGTTTGTTATGGCCGAGTACCTTACAAGAAGGCTCGAGGCGGAGCAGATACGCGACATTCGGGTGGTGACAAACTCCATCGCTATTGCCGAAAACCTCGGTACACTGTGTGAGGTCATTATTCTCGGCGGCAGGGTTCGCCCCAGACGGAGAGACATATCAGGCCCGATCGTTGAAAAAAACATACAGATGTTCAGAGCACACAAGGCATTTATCGGCACGGACGGCATCACCATACGAGACGGACTAATGACCACCGATGAGTATACATCGAAAATCGACGAGGAGATGACAAATAGAAGTGACCAGGTAATTTTGCTCGCGGATTCCTCGAAGTTCAACACTCCCTCCTTTGTATCCTATGCCGGAATCGAAAGCATCGATATCATCGTTACGGACAGCAGGATCAAGAATGAGATTGTCAGGGCGTATCAAAAATTCAACATTCAGATACTTCGCGCACCTGAAGAGGATGAGCCGCCGTATAATGATGAAAACAACAATCACAGCAGTTAATATTGATCATTTAATCAGGAGGTATAAAATATGCCGTTGGTGTCAAAAGAGTTCAAAATCGGCCTGCTTGTAACAGCGTTACTGGAGGACAGGTATAATAAAACCGGCCATATGCGGGGTGAAGCGAGACGTGTCGCAAAGCTCTACGAAGACAAATTAAGACCGTTCGGCACCGTGATCAATCCCGGATTCTTCGAATACGAAAACGAAGCGATCAAGGCAGCCTCGGTTCTGAAACGGGAAGGGGTTGACCTCATTGTTATCATTGAGCTTGCCTATCAAAAGGGCCTCATCCCTATGAGGGCTCTGCTCGATTTCAATATTCCCATTATTATCTGGAATACTCAGCTCATCGAGGAGTTTGGAGAGGATGCTGACTTCGATCTCATTATGGTCAACTCGGGTATGGCAGGGCTCCCCGAATTATCGAGCTCTCTTATCCGCGCAGGCAAGAATTTCATGATTGTTACCGGGAGTATCAACGATGCCGATGCAATTCAGGAGATGGGGGAATACATCACAGCTGCAAAAGCAGCGTCCAGACTGAAAAATTCAAAAATCGGAATTATCGGACATCCCTATGAAGGCATGACTGATCTTATGCAGGATAACTTTGCGGTTATGGAGCTTTTCGGATGCAGTTCATGGCCGATTGACCATGATGAGATAATCGACGCCTACATGGACACTGTAGACAGCGAGGCTGAAAAGATAATGGATGATGAAAGGAGCCGGGGAAGAAAGATAGAAGTCGATCACGACATGATGCTCCGTTCAGCAAAACTCGCAGCTGCACTGGAAAAAGTTGTCAAGCAGAACTCGCTTGATGCAGTAGCTGAGTTCGATCAGGTATGGCTCTCCGACGAGCGGATTGGAATTATCCCATTTTTCGGAACCTCCAGACTTGTCGAGAATCATGTTCCTTTTACCTGTGAAGCGGATGTACTGCGTGCGATAGCCATGCTGGTGCTGGAGGAAACAGCGGGACATGCGACTTTTCTCGAACACTACATCCTCGACTACAAGCGAAACGTCATGTTCAATTCCCACGACGGTCATGGCAACCCCGGCCTTGCAGACGATAAAAACGGTGTGCGCATCGTACCGACCATATACTATGAGGGTGTACACGGATTCGGCGCATCTTTCAACTATTCGTACAAACCGGGCGATTTTACGATTTTCTCTATCGGCAATATCGGCGGCGGCCGGTTTCAATTTATCACTTCGCAGGGTAAAAACCTTCAGATGGAGCCGAGAGACATATCCGCACCGCAGACATTATTTCAGTGGGAAGGGGAAAACATCAAGGAATTTTCGAAACAATGGCTGTACGCTGCGCCGTCGCATCACCATACCGGTGCATATGGAAAGCTCAACAGTGTGCTCCACAAAACTGCCCGGATGATCGGGCTTGGCTGTGTGACTATCTAGAGCATCAGTACACTACACCTTCCCTGCAGCAGAATTTCCGGAGGGAATGTGCAGAGGGTGCTGAGGGCGATTGGGCTTTTAAGTAACTTCGAACAAGTTATGTTTTGATACCCAGTCCCAGGAGGATGTATCCCGGGAGGATGTATCCCAGGAGGATGTATCCCGGGAGGATGTATCCCAGGAGGATGTATCCCAGGAGGATGTATCCTGTCAAGGATCGGCCACGAAGTGGTATATCCGGCCAGGGATGTACGCTGTTTTTATTCAAAACGGGACATAACTGCAATAATTTTTCTGAGACGGAGGAACGAACATGGTTGGAAAAGAAATTCGTATGGGAAAGCTTCTTGGAGGCGGTAAAGCGGTCATTGTCGCCGCCGATCACGGCTCATACATGGGGCCGTTCGAGGGAATCGACAATCTTCCCGAGCAGATACACGCCTTCAAAAAGGCAGACGCCTTTCTGGTCATGCCGGGCATGGCACAACAGTGCAGTGGATTTTTTTCTCAAAAAGATGCACCGCTCTGTATAATCAGGGTTAATTATGCCACCCACTACGTTAAAGCGTATGAATACAAGAAGGGATATAACGAACGGCTCATTTCTGTAAAACAGGCAGTCGCCCTGGGTGCGGATATGGTGATGGTTTCACTCCTCTTCTCCGGTAATGACGAGGCAAACACGCGAAACATCACTCAGTTCGGTGAATACGTTGAAGAGGCCAATGCCCTCGGCATCCCTCTCGTCGGCGAGTATATACCGCTCGGCAGTATCGACACGTTCAACGATGAGATAGACCGGCTGCTGTTAGGCACACGCGCCGTTGCCGAGTTCGGGGCCGACTGCATTAAAACCGTATATGTCGATAAGTTCGATTATGTAGTCAGGACCGCGGGAATACCGGTATTCGGATTAGGCGGAGCAAAAACCGATAAACCGATCGATTCGTTTAAGCTGGCGAAGAACGTGATTTCAAAAAATGCGGCAGGGGTTGTGTTCGGCAGAAACGTAATCTGCGCAAAGGATCCGGTGAAATATCTGGACCTCCTTATCCAGGTTGTGAAGCACGGCATGAGCCCGGAAGAGGCTCAAAAGTCATACGGAGGCTGATTTCGTACGGCGAGAAACCGCTCTTGCATACGTGACATGGAGAATGGGCACGGAATGAAATCCAGGGAAAGAATCCTGAAAACCATAAGAGGCGAAATACCCGACAGGGTGCCTGTGTGCCTGTTTGTCCACGATGAAGGTAATTTTCTCAAACAGGTTTTTCCCGACCTCGACTTGAGCGACCCGGTTGAATGCAAAAGAAAACTTGTAGATCTCGAACGAAAACTCGGTGTTGACCTTTTTATACGGCTTCTACACGGGATATACCCCGACTGGATCGTATATGGCGGTGTAAACATCGATGAGCAGACTGAAAACTGGGAAGTCACAACAGAAAAAATAGAATCTGCCCATTCCATACTGTTAAAATCGAAAATCCATACACCGCTCGGTTCTCTCGACCAGGAATTTACTATCTCGGAATCATCAGAAGCACCCGGGACCTTCTGGTATGCATGCACGAAAAAACCCATCAAGAACGAAAAGGACCTCGATATTCTCATAAAATACGAGCCTTCAATGCCGTCGGATTTTCCGGCGCATGCAAAAACCCTAATCACAAAAACAAAGAACTTCGTAGGGGAAGACGGGATTGTATCGGCATGGGCACCCGGGGCCGCATTTAACCACGCGTCCCTCCTCATAGAACTGAACGATATATACAGCCTCTTTCTCACCGATTTCCCCTTTTACGAAAAGCTCTTGCGGTTTTGCATTGAGCGAACCCTGCCGTTTCTTAAGGTACTTGCTGAAGCAAGCACCGATTTGTTCTGCCTTGGGGGAAACGTCCCGGGCGGATTTCTCGGCGCGAAGAACTACGAAACATATGTGCTTCCCTTTGAGAAAAAGTATGTTGACAATGTAAAAAACCTCGGCGTTATCCCCCTGTACCACAACTGCGGCGATATCATGGCGCTTGCGAACTCATATAAAAAACTCGAGGCCGATATTGTAGAACCTTTCTCACCACCTCCGCTCGGAGACGGCGATATTGGTGAAGCGAAGAAGATATCAGACGGGACGTACACAATCGTGGGCAACGTCGATCAGGTCAACGTGCTGAAAAAGGGAACGAGCGATGATGTGAGGCAGGTGACAAAAGAAACAATAGAAATTGGCAAGCCCGGAGGGCGTTTCATTCTCCAGACGGCTGATTACCTCGAGTACGATACACCGATCGACAATGTAAAGGCCTTTGTGGAAACCGGGCTGAAGTACGGAAGTTATTAAGAAAAGTTGTGTACTGTAACACTAAAATCTGAAAATCCCTTTCTGCAGAATAGGCATGAGATTTTAAAACTTCATCAGCGTTTGGATGATATTCATCTTCTAAAAACCAGCGTAAAACCACAAATGCATCGATAACCCATATCACTGCTCATATCCTCTGAGCTCACGCAGCACATCAACACTTTCTTTATCAAACACCTCTCCACGGCTCAAAGTTTTGATTTTGGTATAAAGCTTTTGCCTATCCTCTTCAGCCTGCTTATCGATAAATCTCAGTTTGAAATCATCAGGTGTTATAAGAACTGCACGAACGATCCTACCTTTACTGATCAGGATGGGCTCTTTGTTTTTTTCAAGACCATCCAGTACACTTCCAAGATTATTTTTTATGGTAAGGGCATTTACTTTCTTTATAATCCCCGCTAATTCACCTTTATTATTTTACTATCCATAATAATTATATATGTCAAGTGTATATACGTATGTGCATGTTTAATTAATACAATCAAATTGAAAATCGCAAAGCACCACAATTCGGAATTCACTGGACCAATGTATGTTAGAAATAAATAATGTGATACGGTTAACGGGCATTTAATTTTCCATATGCTTCGATTCCCTGTCAATTATTGAGAGTATGTGTACGAAATCGGCATTTTTATCCCCTATAGAAATATCCACCAGAGGTCCCTTCTGTATGATATGACCGCTCGCCCCTACGAGTGGGACATTCCCGTTATCAGAGCCACCGGCTTGAAATGCATTCAGATACCCGAAATAGCTCCCATATCCCACGAATACGATGCCCTTTCCCCCGGAGCAGGCCATCGCGGAGGGGATGTAGTAGCTGTCATACATCATCTTTTCATTATCCCATTCCCATGAGTCTGTCTCCCACCCTACCTCCCGGTCGCTAATACCAAGAAAAAGCCCGACACCGCTTTCGATAATTTTTGATATATATTCCGGTTTCAGCTCCGCCGGGCTCAGGTGTCCGTTGATCGCGCGCAAACCTCTTATTTTGAGAATCTGATCGAGAATAAAACCGAAATCGCCGCAGCAGTGATAGTACAATCCGCCAAAGGCATCCGAAATTCTGTTCAGGTAGGGGAGGCCGAATTCTTCATACAGCGCAGGTGACAGAAGAATAGCCTCATCGTCGGATACTGATATTCCGTCATTAGAATCGACAAGCGGAAAGCTGTGCACCGGGTAGGCAGGATTTTTCAGTGATTCGTACTGCATGGAGTAAAACTCAATAAAGGACTCGGTAACCAGGTCCAGTATGTAATGCGCTTCTTTCTTGTTGAACACGCACGCCTGTATGAAATCCTGATTGTTCCAAATCAAGGAGGCGACATCAAGCGGACCCTGCGGGTCGGTCGCGCCGACCGGCAATAGCCCCCCTGATTTTTCTTCAAAGTATTTCAGAGTTTCGAGTGTCCTCAGGTACACGTTGTTCTTCAATTCAGGCTTTTTCAGTAAATATACATCCTCCGGGTTTTTCCGGATCAGCGGGTTTTTTATCCAGGGATCACCATTAAAAGGAACCTCAACACTACACCCGAAGGCCTCGGATAGCACGGTAACACCCTCGAAGGGATCGAGGTAGGGGACATAATCCGTGTCGTGAGAGAGTGTAAGATTAATATTTGCAAGCTGGAAGATGAGGTTTTTCTCCCTGGAAAAAAACACCTCATGCCTTGGATAAAGCACGGTCTGGCTCATCTGGAGAACCGGCACCCCGTCTATGGGTCGAAGGTGCAGGGCATCAGTCACGCGTTTCAAAGAAGCATGAATGCGAGTTTCATTCTTTTGAAATAACCGTTCATACTGTTTGAGAAGTGCCTCGATGTCCCTTTGTATACGCACCGCAACGCTACCCCTTCAAACCCGTCATGCTCATGCCTCTCACAAAATGACGCTGGAAAAAGGCATAGATAAGAAGAACCGGGCCGATTACCAGGGTGGATGCGGCCATTGACTCCCCGGGGAACTGCCCTTCCGCCATGGTAAAATGGGCCAGCAGGAGGGGCAGGGTTTTGAGCTCGTTCTGGTTCACAATAACAAGCGGCCATAGAAACTCGTCCCAGGTCCACAAGAAAATGAGTATGCCGAGGACGGCAATTGATGAACGCACGAGTGGTATGACTACCGAGAAATAAATCCTGAAATCCGATGCTCCGTCAATGCGGGCAGCCTCTATAAGATCGTTCGGAATACCGTACATGAACTGCCGCATGAGAAATATACCGAATGCATTCATGATGAAGGGGAATATCAAACCCTGATAGCTGTTGATCCATCCGAACTTGTTCATTAAAATGTAGAGCGGGATCAGTACGATTTGAGGTGGAATCATGACACTTGCAAGCACCAGAAAAAACAGCGCATCCCTTCCCCTGAACTTCAGCTTGGAAAAGAGATATCCCGACGCTGTTGCAGAGAGCAGGACAAAGAACGTGACAGCGGTTGAGAAGATGATACTGTTGATATACCCCCGTCCCATACTGAGCTCATTGAACACCTTGACGTAATTCCGCATGGTCCAGGTCCGCGGGAGCAGATGAAACTCGACGCTTATCACCTCGAGAGACGGTTTGAATGAGGAAAACACCATCCAGATCATCGGGAATATCATCATAATGCCAATGCTCAAGAGTACCAGGTGAAGGAAAAACTTAGACACAAATTTCGTTGTCCTGTACCGGTTTAATCGATTCGGTTTTGTCATATCATTCTCCTTCACCCAGCCCGGTCGGACGGAGTACTTCCAGGATTGAACCGGCTTTTCCCGGGATAAAATATAAATTCATCATCTCAATACTCCCACTTCTGCTGGAATGCCTTGATCTCGAGCAGCACGAGGCCGAACAATATGGCAAACATGACCATGGAGATGGTCGCCCCGTACCCGAACCTGTTTCCATAGAATGCAGACAGGTACATGTGGAGCGTCAGCACCATGGTGGAGTTGGCAGGCCCACCCGGCGGGCTGCCGGTCATCATGTACACCTGCACGTATACCCGTATGGCATTGATCGAGTAGATTGCCGCAATGAAGACGAGCTGCGGCGTCAGCAGAGGAATCGTTATCCTGAAAAACTGTCGTATCTGCGAGGCGCCGTCGATTCTGGCGGATTCGTACAGGGAATCCGGGATTTCATCCATCCCCGCTAGAAAGATAACAGTACGGATACCGGTATCCCTCCAGACATCCATAACAATAATACAGAGCAGCGCTGTAGAGGTATTCTGCAGAAAGGTCAGGCGGTCGGGGTCGATGCCGAACAGCTTCGACAGAACAATTGCAAAAAGACCGATTTTCGGGAAATAGAGCAGCACCCATACCAGTGAAATCGCAACCATCGATGTGACGACAGGCGCGAAGAACATCGCCGTGTACACCTTGCGCATAATTCCCTGTGTTTTATAGATAAGAGCAGCGAATATGAGCGATGTAAATATGCCGGTTGATACCATTACACCGAGGTAGTAAAAATTATGCCAGAGTGATTTCCAGAAAACCGGATCATGCACCATGTATACATAATTCTTGAAACCTATGAACTTATCAACGGTAATGAGATCTGTTCTCCTGAAACTGAGAAAGATATTGTAGAGGAACGGCCACACACCGACGAGCACATAGTATATCAGGACGGACACCGCGACTATCAGTATAAACAGATTAAAAGGGCTCTTTCTCTTTTCAGCTTCCATTTAAACAGACCCCCTGGTCCGAATTCCAAATCTCAGTTCTTCATTATTATTATTATTAAATCTTAATGCAGGCTGCACTCCGCAGGTTTGTCCTGCGGAGCTGCGTCCTGCAAGTTGATGCTGCGTTTTTCAGACTACTCGGCAAGCTGTTTTTCCTGGCCTGTTAGGTAATTTGTGAGATACTGAAGCATCTCATCAATCGATTTCTTACCCAGAAATACACTTTCCATCTCAGGATAGATCGCCTGTCTGATAAGTATAGGCTCCGGAATCTTCGTGTCAAGCGTATTTACCGCAGGCAGGCCCACCTTCGTGGCAGTAAGTGCGGTTTTGCTGAACTCATTCATCTTATCCGCAGGTCTGCTCTCCAGCTCAGCGATATAGTTCTGGTTACATACGGCGCCAACCCAGAAGGGAGGTTTCTGATAAAAGGCGATATCGAAATACTCCTGTGGCTGTGTCATCAGTTCCTTTATAAAAATCAGCGCAGCATTTTTCTCATCACCCTTGAGCCGTTTCGAAACGAACAGATCGAAATAGCTGATCACTGACCCTAAAACGAGTTTGTTACTCGGTTCGGGGAAAGGCGGCATAAGGATATAGCCGACGTCGAGCTCAGGAAAATCGGTCATCGAAGCGCCGACATCCCACGGTCCGATAAGAAGCATGGCGCCCAGCTTGTTCGGAAACGCGGTGAATGGATCACCTGAATGCGGGTCGTACACCTTGTTATCGACAAACCACTTGAAGGTCTCCATGGCCTTTTTCGCTTCAGGGATGTTGAAGTTCCATTCATGGGTCTGGGGATTGAGCAACTTGTCACGCGCTCCCTGCATTTGTATCATGTCGAGCAGGGTGTTTGCTGACTCGGTGTATGAGAATAGTATCCCGCTACGCTTGATCGAACCGTCTGAATTATACACCGTGAGCTTCTTGGTTGCGGCCTTCAGGTCGTCCCAGGACTTGATGCTGGTGGGGTCTACCCCCGCCTTTTTAAAGAGGTCTTTATGGTAGACAAAACCGAAGGCATTCGCGCCTGTTGCAACCGGAAGACCATGCGCTTCTCCATCGGAACCGACAACACCGATCATTGCAGCAGGATAGATAATCTTCTTGAACTCATCCATACTGAAAAGTGTCGGCGTTATCGGCATAAACAGCTTCGACACGTCTTTGCCGTATACCCAGTCGCTGTACCCGAACATGAGTGCAGGTTCATTGCCCTGTGCAACCGAAGGAATCAACTTTGCGAATAGCTCACCGAAGGCAACAGGTATCAGGTTCACTGTGATATTTGCATGTTTCGCATTGAACTTCTTCACATACGCAGTCATCCAGTTTATTCCGCCGGGCCAATCCTGATGCCAGAAGTCAATCGTTACCTTGGCAGACGGCTCGGTTACTTTACCGGCCTCCACTCCTGCGCCCTCTTTTTCTTTGCCTGCAAACAACACAAAGAAAAGCGTCAGCGAGAGAAGCACAAGCAGCACCTTTGATGCAACGCTAAACCTTGAATGCTTCATACATTCCTCCTCGTTTATAGTTTTTGTGATACATCCTCATGATACTCATTTTGTCCTTTCTTTATCCTCTATCACCCCCTTACATATTGCATGTACTTCAAATAGACACTTCCCTTCCTCGTGATGCCCATGCAGTCACATGTGCTTTATGCACAGTTCAGGTACTCAACGAACCGTTTGTACTGTTCTGCATACATCATGACATTATCATCAATCGGTTTTATAATGGATTTTACCCCGGCGATTTTCATACTTGCCACTTCAATGGAGCCGAACAAACCGCTTCCCACCCCTGCAAGAACCGCCGCCCCTGCGCAGGCGGCCTCCGCTATACGTGGAAGCACCACCTGGATGTCACAGGTATCGGCGACTATCTGCGGCCACACCCTGCTCTTCGACCCGCCACCTATCATAATCAGTTTTTCCACCTGCACACCGGCATGCCGAATCATCGCCAGATGCCGTTTATTGACATAAGACACACCTTCCATGATGGCACGCAGGAAATGTGCCTCACCATGCACCCCATCGATACCCATAAATGCACCTCTCCCGGAACGAGAGCTCGAAACTGGTACAAAGAAAAGGCCATCCGATCCGGGGCCTGCGCCTGCCGCTGCTTCATCCAGCTTCTCAAATGAGTGTTCGGGACGCATTACATCCCTGAACCACTTGAGTGAGTTGCCGCCAAAGGGCACGGATGTCATGAGGCCGAACCTGCCTGGTGCGGGATGTATACCAGGGAACACCGACTGCGTGATACCCCGACCCCCTAGGCTTTGTTCATCAAAATAGAGCCTGTCGCAGGTGGCAAGCAACACCCATGCAGTTCCGCAGGAGAGCACACAGTCGCCCATATTGACAGCCCCGGCACCGATACTCGCGCAGTACTGGTCGTGCGCTCCGGACACAACGGTTACCTCGTTGCTGAGTCCGAGGGTTCGGGACGCTTCGGGGGTAAGTTTTCCCAGCACTTGGCCCGACGGAATGATCTCCGGCACGTTATCCCCGGTAAGCCCGGTAACCGATAGCCCCTTTTCCGACCAGCCCCTTTTATCCAGGTCAAGAAACATGGTAAGCGCAAGATTGGTATAGTCTATCGCGAACCTGCCGGTGAGCAGATAGTTGATATAATCAATCGTGGAGGCAAAAAACCGTGCCTTCCGGTACAATTCAGGACGTTTTTCCCTGAACCAGAAAACAACGGGGAGGTTGAGCCCCCCGGTGATGGGCCACCCCGACATCCTGTACAGTTCTTCCCGATTTATCCGCCGAAGCAGTTTGTCCGCGGTTTCTTCGGCACGGGCGTCAAGCCAGCTTACTGCAGGGTACAGGGCATGAAATTCCGTATCGAGCAGCACAAGAGATCCTCCCTGCGTGGAGAGGCTCAATGCAGCAACATCCTTACCACATTTGTTACGTGCCGTTACCTCCCGAACCGTATCGATGAGTGAGCGCCACCAGTCATCGGGGTTTTGCTCCACCCAACCTTCATTGGGGTATGACAGGCAGTATCCCCTGCATGAAAGGTCCGCCATATCTCCGTTCTCGGAAAAAAGAGCGGTCTTCGTTCCCGCTGTTCCCACATCAATTCCAAGCAGATATTTCATGGAGCAGTCCTTTGGTGCAGCCGAATACTCATAAAAATCCCAGCGTGTGTGATGCACACCAGCACTTGCAAATAAGCAGTGAAGGAGACAAGCTTGCAAATGCCGCTCAATTGTCTCACATCAAAACAACCGCATTGATTTGGAGCATCTCCGCGAGTTTCAGAATATCATCCTGTCGATCACCATCCGTCACTGCGATATGATGGGTCCCTCCTGCACGCCCGTACTCCGTCAGGAATGCCGGAAGCTCCATATCGGGCTTGAAATGAAAATAGGGCATGTCGATATCTTCAGACCCGGGGATCTTATCGCACACCTCGCCGCCGTATACGATCATCTGAAATTCATTATCCTCAACGATTCCGAGATTCAGAACCGTGACTCTCTGCGGCTTCATCTGCGTATCAGCGATAACCGGATCGAGCGCCTCCCCGAAAACAAATTTCTTCCTTCGAAGAAGCGTCTTTACCCCGAATGCGGGATTCGACTCTCCCATATGCCCCATCACTATTCTCCCGCCGTCGAAATCGGGGCAGAAGGTCTCGGTGAAAACGGTGTTACCGCACAGGTACCGGAGCATCAGCCCGGCGGTTGCGCCGAGGAAATCCCCTTCGCCAGAATACACGAGGCCACCCTCCTGCAGCTTCGAAGCGGCGAGAAATGGAAGTGTTCGTATATCCGGGTTTTCAAGAATGCCCTGGAAATGCATGGTAAATGCGTTGATACCTAGCTCATCTACAATCTTTTTAAGCCCCAGGTATACACGGTTGGATTCTCCGTGTATATCAGCCGTTACGCCGGGACCTATTTCGTAATTCTTCTTGTCACCCTCGATCTCTTTTATTACTTCATCATCCCCCACACCTCTGATATGCTCGGCCAGTGTATTGAGAGGAATATGACGCACCTCAGGCCCAAGCCGTGCATGAAGGTAGGTAGTATCGATGCCGAAATCTCCCATGCCGTCGAAGGTGTATCCTGCAATACCGATGGTCGACTGCTTCAGCATGCTCTTTGCGCGCGCAGCACGCGCCCAGGTTTCTATTTCATTAAATGCATTAGCATCGTTTTTACAGCCGCTCACAAACTGAAACCATCGCCTGTTTCTCCTGAGCACGTTTGCGAGGTCCATGTACCCGTGTATACCGTGGTTGAGCATGATATCATCCATGCTCATCCCCCCGGCCATGGAGTTTTTCGGTGTTGTGCTGAACAAAACAATGGGGATATTAGTCTCGAGGAGCGGTACAAGTACCGAAATGCTCGTGGCATAGGAGACGAAAATGACGAGTATGACATCCGCATGTTCAGCTTCAAATCCAGCGATTGCGGATTTAACCTCACCCCTGTTCGTGCAGATCGATGCGGTTGTCACCTCGGCAAAACTGCCGAGCTTATCCGCAATTTCCCTGATAAAAACAGACTGCCGCGTCTGCATCTCCGGCAGAAACTCTTTATACATCTCCAACATGAGGGGTAAAAGTCCGATTCTCGGTGTTCCTGATTCATTCATTCCGCATCTCCTTTTTATACGTTGACACTGTGGATGAGATTATACCCGTTTTGAAAAAAGAAATCCTGTATGAATGTCCCGGTCAGTCCCAGACGCTCACACGCCTTCCTGACAGCCCTGATCTGCTCGTAGATAAATGAGGTGAACACGAGCTTCCCGTGATCGTCTGAAATCGAAAGGTGCCAGGGTTTTGACGTAACATAGGTATACTGGTCGTTTATCTCTACAGATTTCCCACCGCACAGGGCAATCGGGATATCGGTGCCGTACAGTATCCTCTGTGAATCGAAGTGCGCAAACAGGTACTCGAGCACCTCCCAGTTGTTCAGCATTGCCGTATCGCAGAACACATTCTTCAGAGGAATGATGTTATCCAGATACCCAACTATGTTTTTCAGATAGTATGCCCTGCCGATATGGGCGAGAATTATCTTTGTATTCTGATAGGTATTGGCGAGCTGAACTATCTGCTTCTGGTTGACCTGGTCAGCGAGGCGAAGGCTGCGTGGTATATGGAGTATAACAATTAAACCCAGCCGGTTCACCACCTCCATGATACCGGACGGTAGCATATCGTTTATCTCGACATCACCCGAATTTTTACCCGTGACATAGTCCAGGTACGGCTTTACACCATAGAATTTCATCGAGCGGAGCTCATTTTCGAACTTTGCGGGATCTTCATCCGGCCGGATGAGCCGGAAGGGATACACGGTTTCACGGTCCGCCGTTTCAGCAACGTATCGGTTGTTAATATCAGAATTGTACCGGATATCGGGAAACCCGAACACGACCGCCCGGCAGTTCTTACCGGGATATATTTCCTCACAGTCCTTCATCAGCTCCGGTATCGTGTAGCTTCTGATGTGAACACCGGGCAGTTCAACACCGGTATCCCCTTTCGGTATGGTCCCGGCATTGAAGACATGGGTATGAAAATCAAAGACCTGTTCGGGTAAAAAATCTCTGATCTCCTCGTCATAGATCTTCCTGTTCGCACGCGCAACAGCAGTTTCTTTCCAGTTCATATCGCGTCCTTTTAGTATCAGCCCCGGGTGTACAGCCTCGTCTGTAAGCCGCTAATGGCCTTCCAGTACACCATGATTTCAATACAGTGTTGATCCGCCTGTTTCACCGGGAATCCTTATACAATGTTTTCGTCTTCCGGTGCTGCCTAATGCAAGCCGTATTTCTTCGCAGCATCTTCAGGCCTGGCACCATCATTTATCACCGCATTCAGCGCATCGATTATCGTTGAAGGATTTTGAGCCATGAAGATGTTTCTTCCGAAAATAATCCCCCGCGCACCCTGTTTGACACTGTCGTATGCCTTTCCCAGCACCTCGAGATCGCTGCCTAACTTCTCCGCCCCGATGGTGAACACCGGAACGGGGGTATTCTCGACAACCTCATGAAACCGGTCGCCCGTGTAAAAGGTCTTGACCAGGTCCGCACCGAGCTCAACCATAACTCTGGTCACCCGCTTGACCTTTTTATGCACCTCCTTCGCCGTCTTCTCTTTGTGCTCGACAACATAGCATTCACCAATAAGCGGAATCCCCAGCCTTTCCTTCTGCCGGACAGCTTCTGAAAAGATAGCAACGTTCTCCGTTTCCATCTCCTCGTCTCCGTTTTCGAGAAACAGGGAGCAGATAACCACCTCGCCGCCTGCTTCGACCGCCTCCTCAACCGTCGCCGCTATCCTTGTATAGCCCCTGTCGTACTCCAGGGGATAGTAAAAAGCCGAAGTCCAGTTGATCCTCACTACCGGCACCGGTGCACTCTCGCCGGCGAACAGGTCCCAGTTTCTCTTGAGCATGAATCGCGGGAGTAAAAGCGCATCGGTCCCAAGGCAGTTCGTTATCGCCTTCCTTGCATCCTCGATTCCCGGCTGGTCTCCATACTCCATCACATGATCGAGCGCTGATATAACGAGATTTTTCTTCGTTCCAAAAAGTTTTTTCAATCGCAGGTCTTTCCCTGACATAACATTCTCCTTATACTATGCCGTTATAAGCTGTACTCCAATTTTTTGAAACTCTTTTATTTGTTGTGGATTCATATTGCTGTCTGTAATAATCAGCTCGATATCATTTAAATCAAACCATTTCACCGTTGATGATTTACCAAACTTTGTTGAGTCGATAAGCAAAATCGATCTTTTTGCATTTTTAAACATCTTGTTTTTAACACTTATTTCATCTGGTGAAAAAACATCACTGACACCACCATCCATTGAAATGCTCAGGGTTGAGAAAAAGAAGAGAGTGCCGTTGAAATCATCGATCGATGTAAGTGCTTGCGGTCCCACGAAACTATTGAAATCCTTGTTGAGCTTTCCGCCTGTTGATACAAAATCGATATTTTTATTCTTGAGAAAAAGTTCAATGACGAGAGCACTGTTCGAAACAACAATCAGGTCCTGGATTGAAGATACACACAGTGCTTCTGCAAGATAGTAGGCTGTAGTCGAGTTGTCGAGGAAGATACAGTCACCATTTCGAACGAATTCCAGAGCCTTCCGAGCGATACGCCGCTTTAAATTGACGTTTATCTTGATCCGGGAATTATACAGTTCGCTTTCTTCTTTAATGGTGACTTTTCCGTAAAACTTGTTTATCCGTCCCTCTCGCTCGAGAGCATTCAAATCGCGGTGTATTGTGGAAATAGAAACTGAAAATTTATCGATAAGTTCTTCAACAGGGCATACTTTATTTTCTTTTATATATTCAAGCACCTTCTCTTTTCGCGCGTACCTGCTCATAATGAGAAAATTCTATCATATTTTATGATAAAATCAAGCAAAAAAATGATTTATAAATGTAATTTATCAAATATTTATATACTTTTCTTAAAATTACTGAAATACTTTAGAATCTTCTAAATAAAATGACACTCCTAGTACACTAAATTTAAATTCTAATTTATAATTATTCAAAACTGGTACTTGCGAGTAGGTTGTATTTTAATCTGGATCAATATGTTATGAGTCGGATGAGGGTATTTTCTATATTTGGAAGATTGTTAAATTCAAAAAATGTACATTTCATTTTACTTACAGATATTTCTGAGCTTTGTCAACAACAGCGTCGATTTCCTTTGCTCTGCTATCATCGATTTCCCAGAAATCTCCGGAATTAATCATCTCACGAACTTTTTCATGCGCTGCAGAATACATATCCTTTTGTTTACTTTGCTTTATTGATGTGTAACCCGTCCTATCCATAATTTGAGGGAACCAGTTCTCCCTGAAATGTTCTAGTGTGTGGTTTTCTGCAATGAAATGGCCTCTTATCCCGACTTCACCGATCAGCTGAACCAGCTCCGGTACCATAGTACTCTCACCCGCACCGCCAAAATGAGCATGAATATACCGGCAGAGCTCAACATCTACAAGAGCCTGTTCGATGCTGAAAACAGAACCGCTGTTGATCAAGCCGACAGGATAGCTGTAGCGTCCGGACAGGAATGTCAGCAGATATTTCATGACCTTTTCCGCAAGAACCTGAGAATTCGGATATTTCGCATCGCAGTACCCGCTTCCTATCAGATAGTTGAATTTGTAGAGCTTTTTATGAACCTCTGCAATCGCAATATCCTGCAAAATCGCTTCAGGCGCGCTGAAAGAAACCACACTTGTCTGCATGTCTATTATACCGGAGATAGTACCACCTCCCACAGGTGATTCAGGGCAAACGGATTTAATGGCCGTCATAACACCGAGTATCTCGGCATTGCCGATAATAGCATTTCCCAGCTTGGTAACAGGCGCGCTGATACCGGTTATCGGCATTGGTATGATGGTACACGGCAGTTCCATTTTTGCGAGGGCTAAAAGGATATTTCCGGCATGCTCATCAAGAAAGAGCGGGCTTATCGTTTCTTTTGCAGTGACAAGGCATGGGTTTTTATAATACTCTTCTTTCCCTCCCCGGGCTATTATTCCTATTTCAACAAGATAGTCGAGTTCCCTTTTATCCCAGACTTCCATTGACCCGATTTTTCTCGTATTTTTTGCAATCAACGCTGCAGTTTTCACCCTTCGCAGTTTCTCATCTACTCTTTTGCCGTTTTCATCCCTGGATAAAACTACCGGATTCCCGACAAAGCCGACTTCAGGGATTTTTTCCCCAATTCTTACATAATTCAATAATTCCTGTTCACCTGGGTCCTGCAGGCTTTGCGAATCCCAGTCCAGATATTTTTCACAGCCACCGCTTATTTTCGCTTCAATATAGCTTCTTCCGGTAATCTCGGAGGTCACCCCGTTCAGCAGATGTAATTTTTTTCCACTTTTCAGTAAACGCCTGTTATTTTCAATCGTCCCTTCAACGATGCGTTCGGGAAACAGTACTGTTTTTGTACTATCATTTACCCGTGCTCCTATTTTTCTCAGGCCCGTAAGAAGTTCTTCCGACTCAATTCTCATCCCGGTTTTTGACAGTACTGCAAGAGAGGCTTCATGCACTCTTTCAATTTCTTTTTCTGTCAGCAGCTCAAAAACGAGTCTCATTCGATCCTCCCCTCAATCGATCCTGGCCCCCTCACCCTCAATAACACCGATTTCAAGATGCACTTCAAAACTCTGATCTTTTTCGAGGTATACCGCTCTTCCTTCTTTTATCTCTTTTAAACGTCCCCCGACTCTGCAGGTCCCCGGTTCTATACCCATGACGTATGAGCGTTTCCGGTAGTGTCGCCATACTGTGAGGTGGGGGAGATCCGCTGCCTCATATTTCATATAGACACCGATTCCGTTGCCGCCGAGACGTGGATTGACAAGTTTGATTTCGCAGGAAACATCAGTGATTTCAGGATAGATGACCGTATCTTCATTTTCTTGGGTCGGGTTTTTTATTTTCATAAAATTCTGTACCGGATTTCCGTTCCAATCCACCGCTTTTTTTGCAGGCAGGGAGAGTGTCGTTTCTGCCGATAGCAGTGGAAAACCAAAATTACAGTGATAGAGAAGTAAAACAGGCGTGCTTTTGTAGCCCCTGTTTACGATCCTATCTTTAAGCAATATTTTACTGTCACCCAGTGCACTCTCTACTGTTCTCTCCAAGACAAGGTTTTCCTCAATCGCAGAGGTTATTTTACATTTTCCAGACACAATCATTTGATAATCCTCTTCAGTTTCATCAACCTCCCACGACAGCTCCTGCGCGGGCGTGTTGCTGATCCGGCCATGCCCGCCGAAATCTTTATTGTCATAATTCAATGCATCATCGATACACGGCTCACCAACATTGTCCAGGCCGCATGTATGAACGAGCCCGCCGTTGAATGATCGGAGCCACTTCCATCCATGGCAGTCATAAAGGAAGGGAGAGACGATGCCTGTGCCAGAGGACCAATCAAGCGGAATACCCTTATAGTTTGCATTGCATATATTCATTCCCCTGTCGGGCACCACAGTATATCGTAGCCCTGAGCCAGTCCACACATCGACGGCAAAAACTCCTCGTTCGGGCCCGTCAAAAAGTGTATACGGCTTTATTCCGGCCACTCTGGAAAGATCAGGCATCGAATCCCGTAACTCCCGGTATTTGTATGAGGCTCCAAAAAGCTCTATCCTTTCCTCCTTCATCCTTCTATTAATTCGTGTCTCACGGTTATTTACCTTCTCAATTCGCTGTCACCGACAATTATCATTTTCAGTATTTCGTTTATAGTTGTGTTCTTCTTCTCTTTTACCCCTACAAGTAAGCCATTTTTTAACACTGCAATTTTATCAGCAACATCGAATATTTCATTAATATTGTGAGATATTATAATTACAGCAACACCTCTCTTCTTCAATTCGAGCACCAGATCATAGACTTTTCTTGTTTCTTCAACTCCAAGGGCAGCCGTCGGTTCATCCATAATAATGACCTGTGCATTGAAATAAATTGTTCTGCTTATAGCAACAGCCTGGCGCTGCCCTCCTGATAAATTAAAGACCTTCTCATGCAAATTTTTAATCTTGACATTAAGCTTCCCCAGTACGGACTCCGTTTCACCGGTCATTTTTTTATAATCTACTATCTTTAGAAATTTTAATATCCTGGACTTAAAAAGTTCACGACCAATGAATATATTTGAAGGTATGTCCAGGTTATCCATGAGGGCGAGGTTCTGATAAATTGTTTCAATGTTATACTGTTTCGCATCTCTCGGTGATTCGATAGACACCTTTGCCTCATCAATAAATATTTCCCCATTGTCTGCAGTATATGCCCCTGACAATATTTTAATTAAAGTTGATTTACCGGCCCCATTATCACCCACGAGGGCTAAAATCTCACCCTTATATATATCAAGACTAATTTCTCTTAATGCATAAATACCACCAAAGTGTTTGGTTATACTTTTCAATTCTATAAACGGTTTTTTAATTTTGACTTCATGATTATTCATTAGAAAACCTCTATATGTTCTGATATCTATTTAATTCTTTTTGCCTGCACATCGATTATCATTGCAATTAAAAGAATGATAGCATTTGCAACAAGCTGATAATATGAAGGAACATTCAATAAGTTCAGGGCGTTACTAATAGTACCCATAAAAACACTCCCTAAAAGAACCCTCATAATCCTCCCCTCGCCACCCATCAGGCTCGTTCCACCGAGAACGACAGCAGTAATTGCTGTGAAAACAAATGAAGCCCCTACGTTAGGCGAGCCGGAATTTAATCTGGAAGCAAGAATAACTCCCGCCATCCCCGAAAAAGCGCCAGAAAGCAGATACACAGAAAACAAGTACTTTAAAACCTGAACGCCTGAGAGACGGACTGCTTCTATATTGCCTCCTATTCCGTAAACGCGTAAACCAAACCTCGATTTTTTCATCACATAGGCAGCTACCACATAAATAAAAAGCATAATGATTATAGGGAAGGGAATGAACCATATATACCCTCTGCCAATAAAAATAAAGGTTGAAGAAAGGCCCGACACAGGTGTCCCGTCGGTAAAGATAAACGCAAGACCCTTAGCAAAATTCATAGTTATCAATGTTGCAATAAATGGAGGTATTTTTATTTTTGTGACCATGAGACCGTTTAGTGAACCAATAAATGAACCAGCTATAATTCCGCAGATTATCCCCATATACACCGGCATATTTAAATTTTTCATAACAATAGCTGCAACAACTCCACTTAATGCAGTTACAGAACCGACTGATAAATCTATACCTCCGGAAAGTATAACCAAAAAACTCCCAACCGCTATGACAGACACAATTGAAATCTGGCGAAGGACATTAAAAAGATTTGTCGATGATATGAAAACAGGTTCAAGAATTGTGATAAGTATGCACCATACGAAAAGAGCAAGTACTAAACCATATCTATCCCACTGTATTTTTTTTTGAAATCGCTTCATGGATTTCAACCTTTTTCAACAATTGATTCGAAACTAGTGTTTTAAAAATATTTTAAATCAATCCAGCCCCAACAATAAAAATTTTCCGAGTTCTTGTTGGTTTGGAAATGAAAAATAATAAGATGTAAAAACTTATAACGAAAACGATGTACATATTATTAAGACACCCCTTTCTTAACTCGGAAATTTGAGCCTCATAGTCCGAATCAAGAAAGGAGTTTTAAATATCACTGAACATTATCTGCTGTTACTACATATGTTTTTGTCAGTGTCTGCGGGGGTAATGTTTCTCCATTTATTGCTTTTAATGCCGCATCAATAGCGGCTTTAGCGAATGCAACAGGGTCCTGAGAAACATCAGCTTGTAGAATGCTTCCCCTTTTAATAGCCTCACGAGCATCTGTTGTATTGTCAAAACCAACAACAAGCTCATTACTTTTTGTCTTCCCGGCTGCCTCCATTGCTGCGAGAGCACCAAGCGCTGAATCGTCATTAATACCGAAAACCACATTGACTTCTGGATGCGCCTGGATGATATCCTCCATAACGGCCATTGCTTTATCTCTTACCGCATGGCCCTCCAGGCGAGCAACAACTTTAGCATTCGGTGCTTTTTCCATTACTCCTTCTGTGAAACCATCCGAACGGTCTATTGTTGCCTGTTCCATAGCATAATCAATTATGGCTATATTTGCTTCACCGCCAAGCTTTTCATTAATATAATCACCTGCCCACAACCCACCGAGCTTCCCGGCTGCGTAGTTATCAATACCAACAAATGTAGCAGCCCCTCTGTCCAGTGGATTATCAATTGCTATTACAGGTATGCCTGCTTTTGTGTATTCATCAACAGTCGGAAGAACACCCTTTGGGTCAACCGCCCCCAGTATAATTGCATCCACCTTCTTTGCAAGCATATCCTCCATGATAGCAACCTGCTTGACAGCATCATAGTTCGAATCAACAGCAATAAACTTTACACCCTTTTCAGCACAGTACTCTTTACTTGTTTTATAGATCACCTGCCAAAACTCGTGCTGTTGGTTGTAAATAGGCATGCCAATTGTAACTTGTTTTTCCTTTTCGCTCCCACCAAATAATAAGGCGGGAATAAGAGTAGAAATAACAACAAAAAATGTCAGAAACATAACTACATGGTTTTTCTTTTTCATAATTTATCTCCTACCAATTTAATTTAAATACTACCATTCTTCCAATAACCTTTTACCTTGGTATTTTATCACCCCCTTCTGTCATGGAGAAACGCTGAAGAAATTGTACCCGTCTCCTGACACCTTTCAATAAAAACAAGCCTTAATGAACAAGCAAGGCTGCTCAGCATTTCTCCCCTAATATTTTTTTGCATCTCCTTCTTATGTGTTGATATAGCGCACACCAAGCATACCGCATAATACTTCAAGCCCTCTTTTTACATCACCAAACACAAGTGCATAATGATTCGATACAAGTTCTTTCACAAACTCCTTTGAATCCCCATCCAGAACAATATCAGTCCCCGGAAACGGCGGACATCCCACTTCATTCCATTCGCTCTTTTGTACAGAGAACCCCGCCGCGACATGCATCTTTAATCCGGCTCCGTCTCTTGCAATTCTCGCGATGGTAACCCTGCCATTCTTGATCTCAGACGTGTTCAATAATCCATTGAATGATTCCCAACCCCATCTGTCAATTCTGCATCGTCCTTTCTCCGACAGCAAGAACGGGGCAAAACCGCACGCTGCTGCAAGGACTTTCCCCTCTGAAACATCGTGAATGTCTACGTAAGAAACAATTCTGCTGGCAATGTAGCGAAGGATCAGCTGCGTCAACACTGTTAAAATATCCCCCTCACATGAAGCCGTAACTTCATTCCCCAATAAAGAGAGAGCCACACAGGGTGTATACTTGAATAGTTGAGACAATTCGTATTGGCATTTTACCGAGAGCGCATCAAGCTCATTTTCTTCAATAAGCATCTTAAACGCGAGGTACATCTTCGATGACAGAATGAGATCTTCATCGCAAATTTCATCAGGGACTTCGGCGATTTCTTTTATCGTACTGTTTATCTTAAATGCTTCAGCATCCGTAATGTCTTCCATCTTTTTTATTATTTGATACTGATCGAGATGCACTATCTCCGGGCCGAATTTCTTTTTCATCGTTATATGATCGAATGTTCCCGTGTACATCCCCAAAGCCGTGTACCCGGCAAGGCCGATTCTCGCGTTTTTTAATTTTCGAACTGCTTTTGCGGCCCGATAAATCATTTCAATTTCTGACAAAACATTTTCATCATCCGGAGGTCCGTAAATGAACTCAAAGGGAACTTCAAAGTCTTCAAGACTCTGCTTTACGACACCTGCCGCAACGAATGCGCCGAGTGTCTGCCTTTTTCCATTTTCCTGTATCATTTTGTGGCTCCAGAGAACCAGAGGTCTTCCAAAGTATTCCCTGAGCGAATCAATAAGATGCGGAGCTTCCATCCATGAGACAAGAAGCGCTACAACGAGATCGGGGTTCTCATTTCGAATTGTATCTTTTACCCTTTGAACTTGTTTTCTCCCGGATACCGGGCCAATGAAAACGGGAGACAATTTATTAAGCAGTTGTTTTGAACGTCCTATCTGATCAGCAATAATCTTTTCGGGGTAGTATGGATAAGAAAAGGGTATGACCAGAAGTTCTCCCTTCATAAAACTCTCCTCATTTAAAAAACGCTCCACACATCTCTGCTTTGTATTCTGAAATGGGTAAATGCTTTTTACCGGTTTTACATACCATCAAAATGCAGCCTAGGAATATTTCGCAATAATCTTCGCTATTCTTTCATCATCAAAGATGCTGTCGCTTATAATATCAGGTTTTGAGCACTCGAGAATGAGGCTGTCCTCAAATCCCACGAAACGATGCCTCGTATTCTGCGGCATGATCTTGATGTCACCCTGGTTCATTACGACCTTTACCCCGGCAGCCTCCATCTCCACCTTCCCCTTCACTATATAAAATGTCTCATGCTTGATTTTATGGTAGTGCATGGGACATGTCTGCTGCTTTAATATAAAAATGAATTTTCCGCAGTAGCCTTCCGCTACGTTATTATTGATATCAAATTCGATTTCACCGATTTTATAAAAATCGTGCAGTCCGAAATGAAATACACATGCTGGAACATCGGGAAGCGTCAAACCCCACCTGGCAAAATTTTTTTTACATTCATCAAGAGCTTTCTGTTTACTATCGCCTACCAGCTCCAGATCGACATTCTCCATGGCTCAGCCCTCCTCACCTATTCTCTTCGTCGATTCCCTCTCACAGAGGACAGGGGAAACAAGTATTTTACTGTATTCAATTTCTTCATTGCCGATAAGCTGTAAAAGCCTCTGAACGGCAAGCTTGCCAATCGTTCTCTTTCTCACATGCATGGTTGATAATCGCGGGATTACTTCATTTGCCAGATCAATATCATCAAACCCCAGAACACATATATCCTCAGGTATTTTCAGGTTTTTTTCCTTGATTGCCTCCATTGCTCCTATCGCAACAATGTCATTTACCGCAAAAAGAGCAGTCGGATAATCGACGGTGGATTCAAGAAACTTTTTCATTGAACTATAGGCGCCTGTAATGCTGAAGTCACAATCCATGATAAGGTTTTCATCATCGTCGAGGCCGAACAATTGAACAGCCCTCCTGTAACCGATAAACCTGTCATGGCTCCCTATTTCATTTACATCTCCTTTTAAATAGGCGATTCTTTTATGCCCAAAACCGGCCAAATACCTCATGCCCTTAATTATCCCATCAATATTATCAATCAACACTGAACTTATATCCTCAGTCGGTAGATAGTAATCCACCAGAACAATTGGGATCCCCAGCTTTTTTACTTCGATAATGAAATCGTCATGGTAACAGCTTGTAATGATCATCCCGGCAAGATTATTTACATTGATTTTTTTTAATGAAAACTCTTCCGGATCCAAAGAATTAAATCTAAAGATAAGATTGTTATTTTTCACCTCTTCTTCTATGCCTTCGATCACCCTGTTATAAAAGTGGCTTGTAAGGTGAAAAAACCTCTTATCGATTACATAGGAGATGTTTTTAGCTGCGGGTCTGCGTCTTTTATAATTATTTTTCTGAGCGATATTTATAATTCGTCTCTTTACATCATTCGATATGGTGGACTCGTTGTTGAGCGCCCTGGAAACAGTGGATATATCCACACCGGCAATTTTTGCTATTTCTTTCATGGTAATGGACATCTCTAACATCCTTGAAAGCGGAGTCTGTCCTGATGGGACTGTGTATCAACAAGTAACTTCGCGAGAAGTTACTTAGAAGTGGTCTGCGTTCTTTCAGGACCGAATATCATAAAGTAACTTCGCGAGAAGTCACTTAGAAAAGGTAAGTGAACTTATCGAGCACACACTGTCCGATTTACCACTTATCTGATCGTTTTTACCCATTAAAATGCAATAGTACGAAATTGAACTATTATTTCTCTTTTCCAATTAATTTACATCATGCCGTACCTCGATACATACTTTCCCTGGCAATAAAAATTCAGCGTATCCGCTCTCCTCGAAAAACAGGTGTAAGCCTCTCATAAATATCAATAAATTTACCGTAGCCCTCTCTATAGAAATCTTTAATCACGGGCTTATACACCTTTTTCATTCTCACATGCTTTTTTACCGCTTCTTCAATACTTTTAAAATATCCTTTCTCAACTGCCGTAAGGATCGCCGCTCCTAAAGAAATTGCCTCTTCATATTCAGGAACCATAATCTCTTTTTCCGTAATATCAGCCTTAATCTGATTCCATACACTCGATTTCGATCCACCGCCGATAGAAATGAGGTTCTCCGTCTTCACATCCAGATTTTCAAGAAAAATAATGTTCTTTTTCAAAAGGTACGCAACGCCCTCCATTACGGCCCGTGCGAGGTCAGCCTTTGTGTGCGTTATGTTCAAACCATAAAACACGCCTCTTGCATTTATTTCGTACTCGGGCGAGTTCGTGCCTGTCAGATAGGGCAGAAAAATAATATCATTGCTTTTATTTATCGATGTTTCAATTTCTCTGTTTATATCTTTAAAAGACCTATCTGGATAAAAATTATTTTTAAACCATTCAAGGCTGACCCCTCCGCTTTCACAGACAGGCATAAGAATATACGTGTTTTTTAATACGCCGTAATGGCGCGATATCATGTATTCATCGCTTACCAGTGATTTGCGTGTCATCGTTGCGATGGCAAGAACAGTTCCAGTGGTCTCACTTACCACGCCCTCCCTCACATTTCCCGAACCGATCATACCGGAAAAATGATCAAGGGAACCCGCGTTGACGGTAACACTTTCCAGAAATCCAAGCTCATTCGAAACCCGGTTTGTTACCCCGCCTGCAGAAGAACCCGGTTCAATAAGGTCGGGAAGCTGTTCTTTTTTTACTCCGACAAATTCCAGTATTTCGTCCCAGTACTTCTTATTCAGCACATCAAAATAGTAGGAGAAATTATAAATCGTGCACTCTCCAAACAGGTTTCCAGTCAACCTGTATATGATGTAATCTTTCAGTAGCAAGTATTTGCCTGCTTTCCTGAACACATCACTTTCATTCTCCCGCAGCCAGAGAATCTTGGTAATCGGCCATGTTGGAATGATATCCGGCTGTCCGGTTACACGATACCCCTCTCTTTGCTTGAATTCTCTTTTAAGCAATTCGCATTCTTTTACAGACCTGTTGTCCATCCATGATATTCCGTTCCTCAACGGGCGGTTTTTACCGTCAATAACGATTAAAGATTCTGCCTGCCCTGTGAGTGATATGTCGACAATACGCCCCGGATCGATACCGGAGTCAGCAGTAACACTCATTATTACTTTCTTACATGAATCCCAGTAGTCGTCCACATCAAATTCGACCGTATTATCCGAGGTTATGTACTGTACCGGTGTATACGAAACAGCAACTTCATCAAGCGTCGAGCTGTAAATGCCGGCTTTGATGTTCGTCGTGCCCAGGTCAAGAGTCAGGATGTAGTCATCCATCAAGTTAAATTCCTTGCAGAATATTTACTAATTATTTGCATACTTTTTTAATGCAATTTGCATAATCTTAAAAGACGATCGGATTTCTGTCAAGAGTTTTTTTTCACGGTTTCTGAAATATTTTCACAAAAAGAAGTAAAAAGGTATTATTGAATGTGTTGTTACTAAAAGATGATATTGATTAGCATAAAAAATACTTTTAAGAGTTGTATCAATTTGAGCGAAAGAACCTGTTCATCCGCCCAAGGTCTGCTGAATCAAAAAGAAGGACTTCACTCCCCCATCCTTTCACGTATGAACTCGCGCACATCCTCTGTGTCGAAACCGGAGCCCTCTTTGTGCGCGGCGTCTTTGATAGGGCCTTCAAACTCCTCTTCGGTGATGCCGAATTTTTTCACCAGAGCCTCTTTCGATACACCCGAAGCCTCGGAAACAGCTCTGAAGGTGTCGCGGCCGAGTATATCGTCCGGGTTAAAAGAACCCCGCTCCTCAACATGTTCTGCAATGCCCTTAACCTTCCAGTCGAATCCGCCGGTAAAACTTGCGACAGAAACGACAGCCACGAAAAGAAGAACAGTAATAAGAACGATATTCTTCGGTTTGATTCGCGCCTTTTTCGGACCGCCTGCATACAGCGTATCCTGAACCGGGCAGGCATCGACACATAAATTGCAGTTGATGCATTCGGAGGAGTGCACCTGTTCGACAGCCTCTACCTTGATCTCCACAGGGCAGACCCTGTCGCATACCATGCAGTGTATACATGTGTCTTGGTTTCTTTTTACCCGGAATATCCCGATCCTGTTGATAAAACCCAAAAATGCACCCATCGGGCAGGCATACTTGCAGAATACACGGTCGACGAACATAGAACCGATAAATGTCAGCATCAATACGGCGAAGCCTATGCTGAATTCCGTAAGCAGGTCGGGTGATGTAAGATGGTGATAGGCGACCCACGGGTCGTACGGCCTGATGGCGAGCTCACCTGTTATGTACGTAAGAGTGACGAACGCAACAAAAACAGCGTATTTGATATACCGTGCGGGCCTGTCGACTGTCCTGTTGACGTGAAACCGCCTGCCGAACAGGGCTTTTCCTAACATACCGAAAAGCTCCTGCAGCGCCCCCAGAGGGCAGATGAGCCCGCAGAAAGACCTGCGGAATATTACCGCTATGAGGATGGTCACAAACAAGAGGGTAAAACTGCTCCATGCGATCCGCTTGAGCATGGTGCCCGTAAAGATGAGTGAGAATGCCGACTCGATTCCGCCGAAGGGGCAGAATGCGTCTACACCTGCAGGCACCCATCCCTTTGAAAACTGATGCATAATTCCGAGCGTGGTTGAAATAAGGAGCACGGCAATCAGAACCAGAAGCCGTGTCGTTTTGCTTTTTTTCTGCAGCCTCTTGTCACTTTTTTGCGGCGGCATTGCGTTTTCCTTTTCCACAGCACCTGTTTTGTCTGATTTTCAAAAATCATGACGATCTAACCCGCCTTTACTAAAAGGCGCCGATGTTTCATAAACAAAAGAGAACTGCAGTATAGCAACAAAGATAAAACCTGTAAAGAGGAAAAACTCGATTAACGGAGGTGCTGTATACGCAAAACATCTGCCGCCGTACGGAGGGGCACATGCCCCTCCGCTCGCGCATTAGAACTGCTTTGTGACAGCATGGATGCGCGAACATGTCACTGGTACCGCTTGAGCCCGTTTTGAAAAGCTCTGAGATGATTTTCCGAGGTAGCCTTCAGTCTCTGAAAGACATCACGGACATTATCGGGAATATTCCTGCCGAGAAAGGATTCATACATGGCTATGTTATCAATCTCAGCCTGCACCCCGATTTCAAAAGCTGTTTTCAAATCCTTCGGCATAACAGCATGCTCTGATGCAGTATCCGCAGGGGCGGAATATCCATAAGTTTTAAAAAGCGGAAGCAGGAGACTGATATGCGTCTCCTCTGCCCTGATAATGTTACTGAAGGGCCTGATTGTTCCGTACTCCTCGATTATCCTATCGTACTGTGAATGCGCCAGGTACTCATCCTGCAGTGCATAGGTGAGCATCTCCTGCAGGGAGGGGTCGTTATTTATTCTGGCAGCCCCTGCGCCAAATTCATCAGCAGCAAACACGGGTATCACCGCGCTCACCGCAAACATCAAAGCAACGATCGGAAAATATATCTTTCTCATTTTTTTCTCCTCCTGAAGTATAGTATCTATTCTATATAATACCATACGAAAATGTGCGCTGTGTGAATCATCTGTGAAGAAAATGTGAAGAAATACACCTTTTAATCACTGCTTTTTACTTCTATTTATTTTATGCGTGGAAATAATTATATTGTTAGAAGTGCCGAAAACAGTGCACCGGGGGCATAATGGAAACAAAGATATTCCTCACAGAAGATACGAGCCCTGGTGAGGATCTGGTCTCACCGGCGAGTTCATCCTCGAAAGGAAGGATGCCATTCTTGCTGGAGCGTATGAAATAGAAATAGCAAATATCGACGACGTGACACTAGTGGAAAAAGGAGTAGTTTTACATTTCAGTGCAATAAGAGAAGGAAATGATATTCGATGTGCCACAAACTTGACCCCATATTCTTTTCGAGATTAACGGGTATGAACCCGGCGGATGTCTGCAGGAGAAGCAGGGCGGCGTACAACAACGACCGTCATGCATACCGGATTACAGCTCTCGGGCAAGAGTATGAAATCAACACGGAGAAATGCACAATCCTTCCCAAGAGCATCGCAAACACGAATCCCGTGAGTGTAGAGCTCGGCCTCCTTATTCTTATGTATCTCCTCGAAGCGAAAAATATTCCGCCTGCAGGAAAATGGGTCAACGAATACAGCCTCAAAGGCGGGGCTATGTTTTTCCGTGGTCCCCATGCCTTTCGCACCGACGAGATCGCCGGGCGATTCGGCCACGATATCGAAGGTTTCAAAAAAGCCTGCATGCAGTTGGGCGGTGTGCCCGAGCAAATGGGTGATGCGGCCTTTCGTTTTCAGATCCTTCCCAGGATTCAGGCGGTGGTTGTTCTCTGGTACGCAGATGATGAGTTCGACGCCTCTGCAAAGCTTCTTCTGGACCCCACAATCGAAGAGCACCTTCCCCTGGATGTGATATTCGGAATGGGCCTCGAACTTTTTGGACGAATACTCGGAAAAACCCCCTGGGGATGAATTATACGGCAAGATGCCCAACCAACATCATCAATCGACCTCCTGTAAGTTGAATTGTGCTAGCAAGCCACACACGCCTGGGCAGCGCACCAAGCCTGCTGACCCGCAAATCCTGCGTTGGGATGCAATCCGTGGAAAATATCCCTGTTGATAATTACCAAGAGAACTAGTACATTAATGAAGCGCCCGGATGGCGGAACTGGCAGACGCGCTAGATTCAGGATCTAGTGCCCGATAGGGCATGGGAGTTCAAATCTCCCTCCGGGCAATATAACTCCTTATATTTTCTTACTTACAAACTCACTTGGACAATAATTCTTTTTAATATTTTATTAAATACTATTGTAAGCAATATTGTAAGCAATATATTATGGCACACAAACCTTTCAATCTTTATAAACGGCCTACCACAAAGAACAATAAGTTTATCTATTACGTTCAATTTTACGACGATTACGGGAACCGGCTTACTGCACGCACTACCGGGCAAACCTCAAAATCAGCTGCCGAAACTTGGGCAATTGAACAG